>Ga0180216_1001567_pt1 | contig 20236 bp, 14 predicted proteins | sample eDN3rd37CBELigMG_FD_128879 | JGI IMG/M metagenome (GOLD analysis project Ga0180216, IMG submission 128879) | Enriched Miracle-Growth compost microbial communities from Emeryville, California, USA - eDNA 3rd pass 37_C BE-Lig MG (version 2)... ...
CGGCGCGCTGTCCCGGAGGGGCATCGATGTCCTCGGGCGGAGGCGCAACCGCCATGACGGCGAGATCGATCATGATCGGGCCTGAGTCGCTCAGATCTTCCTCGGCGGCGGGCTTCAGCAGGACGAGTCCAGCGGCACTGGCGTGCAGCACGACACCGAAGAATATAGCTAGAGCCCATCGGCCAAGACGCGTCAGATGTGACTCGAAGGCGTATTTCATGGTCACTGGCCTGAAACCGAGTTTGCGCCGCCAGCAGTGGCGCTTTCCAATCCGACCAGGCCGACCTTGAGATATCCGCCGGTCCGCAGCTGGTTCATCACGTCCATAAGCGCCCCATAGGGAACGTCCTTGTCCGCGCGAACGTAGAGGCGTGTATCGCGTTTCGATTGCGTGGCGATGTCGAGTTCACTGATGAGCGTACCCAGAGAGATCGTCCGCTCGCCGATCGAAAGAGTCCTGTCGGCCTGGATGGTCAGGAACACCGGCTTCTCGGGGCGCGGCTGGGGAGCAGCAACTGCGACCGGAAGTTCTACCGGAACGTCGACTGTCGAAAGTGGCGCTGCGACCATGAAAATAATGAGAAGCACAAGCACCACGTCGATGAACGGTGTGATGTTGATCTCGTGACTTACTGCCAGATCGTCATCGTTTTCCCTGACGCGGACCATATCTTTTCCCTTGCCTGCAGTTCAATGCGTCTGCATCGACTGGCGATCGAGGTCGCGTGACACCATGCGCTCGATCATGGCTCCGCAGTCGGCCAGCTTCGCTTTGTAGCCGGCGATCAGACGGGCCAGATGGTTGTAGAAAATCACGGCTGGAATGGCCGCAACAAGGCCGATACCGGTGGCAAGCAGCGCCTCAGCGATGCCAGGGGCGACAACCGCGAGGTTCGTTGTCTGCGCCTGCGAAATGCCGATAAAGCTGTTCATGATGCCCCACACGGTACCAAACAGCCCGATGAACGGTGCGGTAGCGCCGATGGTTGCCAGCATCCCGGTTCCCGACGACATGGCGCGGCCCGCGGAGGCTTCGATGCGAACCAGCTGGGACGATACCCGCTCCTTGATTCCCGAGGCCGGCAGTGTGCCGTTGTCGGAACGGACGACTTCGTCGTGTGCCGCGGCGATCATGATACCGATGGGACCACGCGAGCGCCGGCGTTGGGCGGCATCGGCGAGGCTCACCTCCTGATGGAGCAGCTGCAATCCGCGCTGCAGGCGCCTGGTGGCGAACGTCACCTGAGCCACCTTGGCGAACCAGATCGTCCAGGCAATCACCGAGGCAACCGCCAGCAGAATCATCACTCCTTTGACGATGATGTCCGCGGCCATGAACATGCCCCAGGGCGAGAGGTCGTGCGGAAGATCGCCACGAGCCTCAGCCTCCTGGTTTGCTGATCCGGTAAAGCCGCTGGTATTCGGGACGAACGTCGGCGTCTGAGGAGTTTCGGGTTGATCAGCAGGCGGGGAGGAAGTTGACGGACCGGAAGGCTGCTCTGACGTCTGAACCGGAGCAGTGGGTTCAGCTGGCGGGTTTGCAGGCTGCGCTATCGTTTGGGAAGGAACACCGGGACTCTGTGGTTCGGGCAGAACTCCGCTGTCATTCTGGTCCGCAATCGCGGCCGGGGATGGTGATGCCGGGACCTGCTCACTGCCAGGCGCCGGATCTGCCGACTGGAATTGTGCAGGGGACGGCTCCTGACCATGGGCCGGAACGGAAATGGCTGCAGCCCACATCAGCGCGGCGCCGAGAAGCAAAGCGCTCGCGCACCAATATCCATTATTTGTACTTGGGAACGCGGTCGAAGAGCGCAGTCTTGTTTGTCTCATTATCGGTCCACGCTTTGCCGCCGGGGATTCGCAGAACGGATCCGCAGCGCGGAAGCTTTTGTTTGTTCGTTTGATATTCGCGAAAGCCGGTGATGCTGACCTCTTCAGCAAAGCCGCCCCAAATTCTGCATCCGCCAACAGACAGTCACACTGCGACCGAGCAGAAAATTCCGCCTTGAGAAGTGCCCTGATGTCGACAGGGATCTCATAAGTACATTGATGATTTTTTCTGTCAAGAATGAACGCCTAGGGCGATGTTGACAAATGGACACGGGGTGAAACGGGCTGCAAAACTTTAGAAGCATTCCAGCGTAAGCCCCGGATTTAGTTGCATTCAGCCCACACCTGATAAGCGTTCTGAGCAAAGGTCGCCATAGAGGCGGAAAGGCCTTAGCTTCTAACTTGACAATCACAGTCATGTTATCGATTACACGGTTAACGTTGTCGTAACCAGCCAGCCAGCCGAACTCGCCAGCCACCTGACACGGCAACGGTTATTGCACGCACGGGCCTACCGGGTGGCCACATGGGGAGATAAGCTGGTGAGTTTAGGAAACGAAGCCGCGCGCGGCTGGGACGTTGTTGCCCAGAAAACTGGCGGCACATTGCTCGAGGTGGCCTCCGTAGGTCTGGCCACCGTTGTTCTGGCGACTGGAGCCAACGCTCAACAGGCCAGCGAATTGCCTACGCTGGAAGTGACGACAAAGGCCGAAACCAAGCCGAAGAAGAAGAAGGCTGCAGCCAAAAAACAGGCCGCTCCGGCACCGGTAGATGTTGAACCGGTTGTACCCGTTCAGGCGGAAGCTCCTATCGGTAATGTCGATGGTCAGGGCAATAATCTGACGCCCGAGAGTGGCAACACGCTCCAGTCCGGCACTGGCATGGGCCGTCTGCCCGGCACGCTGCAAAGCACGCCGCAGACCGTCAACGTCGTCAGCCAGCAGCAAATGCAAGAGCAGCAGATCACGACCCTGGATCAGGCATTGCGCAATGTTCCGGGGGTTACGGTTTCGCTCGGCGAAGGCGGACAGGGAACCAACGGCGACCAGTTCCGCGTGCGCGGCTTCCTCGCCAAGGACGACGTCTACATTGATGGTCTGCGCGATTTCGGCGTTTACGTCCGTGACAGCTTTGCTTACGAAGAGGTCCAGGTCTACAAGGGCCCGACTTCGGAAACTTTCGGCCAAGGCACGACGGGCGGCGCGATCAACATCCGTCAGAAAAAAGCTCACCTCGGAGACAAGACCAAGGTCGAAGGCAGCATCGGTACCGCCTCGATGTACCGGACGACTGCCGACGTAAACAAGCAGATCGATGCTACGACCGCCATCCGGCTCAACCTGATGTATCACGAGCAGGAGTTCGACAAGCGCGATCACGTCTACTCTGACCGCTGGGGATTTGCAGCATCGCTGGGCTTTGGTCTCGGTACCAAGGAAACCTGGCACCTGAACTATCTCTACCAGCATAACGACCGTCTGCCTGATGTCGGTGTGCCGATGGTTGGCAGAGCCATCACGCCCGATACCTTCGAGGTCGGAAAGCCGGTCACGGAGATGGGCGTAGCCAGAAACAAGTACTATGGCACCGACCTTGATCGCGACAAGGCGGACTCCCACCTGATCACGTCGCTTTACAGGAATGAACTCAACAGCTGGCTCACGCTCTCCAACGACACGCGTCTTGCGTTTTACGACCGCAGCTATGCGAATACCGTCGTGAATTGCAGCGAGCCCGGAAACACGACCTGCTCGGACAATTTCTTTGCAGGCGACCCGACTGCAACCGTCCCGCTAGGCGGCGGCTCGGCGGCCAACCCTGGCTACAATCAGGACACATGGTCGTTCCAGAACATCACCACTTTGGCGGCCGATTTCGAGACCGGCAGGTTCCGTCATGAAGCGGTGGCCGGTATCGACGTGTATCATGTCGAGAATGATCGCACGCAACTGACTGTGGTCGGCGGCAACAAGCCGGCTCAGAACATCTGGAATCCGACCTTCCACGTTCCCGGCCGTTATCTGGCCGAGCGGACGAACAACACCATCCTGTCGGAAGCGACCAACGTCGGGTTGTTCGCAAGCGACCGCATGTGGTTCAATGAGCAATGGTCGATCCTGGCCGGCGTTCGCTGGGACCACTATTCGGCCGAGTCGCAACAATGGACGACGTCGTGGAGCGACCCCAACAAGGCGACTTCCAATCTCGTCACTCCGAAGGCCAGCCTGATCTGGGAGCCAACAAAATCCCAGACCTACTACGCAACGTGGGCACGTTCGGAACTGCCCTATGGTGCCTCGATCACAAACACCGGCAGCGGCTTGCCTGTCGGCGCTGCGGATCGCGATCCGGAAACCGGTACACTGTACGAGGTCGGCCTCAAGTACAGCCTGTTCGGTGACCGGCTCGGTCTGACCGCGGCTCTGTTCCACATGGAAAAGGCCAACCTCACGCAGGACGACGGTAGCGGCAATATCGAGCCACTTGGTGAGGAGCAGCGGGTACGCGGCGTCGAGCTCGGCGTCACAGGTCAACTGACACCGGCATGGAACGTCCAGCTCGCCTATGCCTACATGGACAGTGCGAATACAGAGGTTGAACCGGACCAGCGGCATCTCCTCGGCAAGCCGGTCGACCACGTGCCTGAAAACGTGTTTGCGTTCTGGACGACCTATGATCTCACGTACGACCTGCTTGACCTGCCGGGCAAGCTGATGGTTGGCGGCGGCGTTCGCTACATCGACAGCTACGCTTCCTATCGCTGGACGCGCACCCCTGCGCCCAGCTACGAGGTGCCATCATACCTGTCTCTTGATGCTGTCGTTTCCTACGAAATCGACGGCTACAAGATGGCGGTCAACGGGTTCAATCTCACCGATGAACTCAACTACGAAGGCGCCATCACAAATCGTGCGCTCGTCGCTCCGGGGCGGTCCTTCGTATTCTCCCTGAGCAAGGAGTTCTAAGTTCCGTAGCGGCTGGATCAGGAGTTTCCATCCCTCTCCAGCCGCCAGGATGAAACGCGGTTTGTCAGACATAGGAGGGTGCCCTGGTGCTCTCCTATGTTATTTTCCAGAGAGTAACAGAATGCTTGTTCGTATCCCGCAGGTCCTGACCCAAGACGAGGTCACACACGCACGCCAGCTTCTCGAAGAGGCCGCCTGGGTCGATGGCAAGGTTACCGCCGGGGAGCAGGCGGCAAAGGCCAAGCACAACCTGCAGATCCCTGAAGATTCTCCGGTGGCCCGCCAAGTGGGTGAAATCATCCTGCGGGCCCTCGGACGCAACCCGACTTTCACCTCGGCGGCGCTGCCTTTCCGTGTGCTGCAACCGATGTTCAATCGATACGACGTCGGGATGAAATTCGATGCACATGTAGATGGTGCGATCCGCATGGTGCCAGGTGCCGGTATCCGCATGCGCGCGGACGTTTCCTCAACCCTGTTCCTGACTCCGCCGGAAGACTACGATGGGGGCGAACTCGTGATCGAGGACACCTACGGCAGTCACCGGGTAAAGCTGCCTGCCGGAGACATGGTTGTTTATCCCTCGACCAGCCTCCATTACGTCACGGAGATCACCCGCGGAAGCCGCTGGTCATCGTTCTTCTGGACGCAGTCGATGGTACGCGATGACGGCAAGCGGACCGAGATGTTCCAGCTTGACCAGGCCATCATGGAAATCCGCAAAACGCTGCCGGATGACAACCACGCCGTCGTTGCGCTGACCAGCCATTATCACAATCTCCTGCGCCGCTGGGCAGAGTTGTAAAAGCCTTCAGGTTAGACCGGCCCGGCAATGCCGGCACATAACCCCTTTCTGCATTGTCGCCCGTGCCAGTTCCTCATGCTGAGAATGGACGATGCCACGCAGTAGCCCCCTTGATATCGAAATCGATCTGCCCGAGGACCTGACCGGACAATACGGCCCCGTGTATGTCCGGGTGCAGCAGCTGAAAGATCATGACGAGCAGCATCCCGGCACTGGGATAGACAATCCTGCAGGTATGGCACGGCGGGTGCGTGCCGAGGCGATCAGGGGTTCGGTGCAGGCCCAGGTACTCTGGGGTCATCTCCTGCTCAGCGGTCATGGTGTGGACCGCGACCCCGAAGCCGCCTTCCGATGGTTCCGCATCGCGGCTGGCACGGGCGACCCAGACGCCCTCAACATGCTCGGCCGGTGCTTCGAACTGGGTTGGGGCGTCGAGACAAACGCAGCCAGAGCTGCCCAGTACTACCAGGCCGCAGCCAATCAGGGGCACGCGTGGGCCCAGTTCAATCTGGGCAGCCTGATGATCCACGGCCAGGGCGTCGCGCAGGATTATCGCGGAGCTCTCACTCTCTTCGTGAAGTCCGCGCGCCAGGGCAACGAAAAGGCCATGAACATGCTTGGCCGTTACCGGGAGGAGGGCTGGGCGTGCCGGCCGAAACGGTCGTCCGCTTTCCGCTGGTATCGCAGGGCTGCAGAGCGCGGGTGCTTCCGCGGCCAGTTCCATTACAGCCGCTTTCTGTGCGCCGACCAGAATATTGAGGCTGCAGCGCATTGGCTGCGGGCCTCACTCGCCGGTGCTCCGAGCGATTTCCGCCGAGAGATTGTCGACGCGCTTTCCAACCATCCAATCGATGCCATCCGGCAAGCGGCCCTCGATCATTCCGATCAGGCCGCCACCGGCACCGTATGAGCGCGGGTGCTTCCCGTACGTCCCGACCTTTACCGGGCCAAACGTTTCGCGACCCTCCGGACGCGTCGCCACCGCCTGATCAGGACGGTCGTTAGAACGCCCATAGCCAATACCGTCACCACGACGGCAGGTCCGGATACGGCGAGGAAGCCATGCTTCGCGTAAAACCACGCACCGACTGCGGCGCCGGCGGAGAACGAAAGCCACAGGAGCAAATGGGGGTACCAGCTGCGTGGGCGCCCCTTCCCAAGAATGGCCCGGCCGATGCCTTCGCCGAGATTGACCAGAGTGCCGGTCATGAATGTCACGCCGAGGCGCACGCCGTTGACCGGCCGGACGATCGTATTCTGCACCCCCATGGCCGCAACGACGGGAAGGATCGCGGCGTAAGCTCCCCAGCCTTCCAGAGTCATGAGGACAGCGGCGATGAGGAGTACGCCCTCAACGAAGAGGACCAACGGCATCGCCAGAATCCCGGTCAGGCCGGTGAGCACGGTGGCTCCGATTGCGCCTGCCAGAAACACGCAGATCAGATTGGCTGCCTCGAACAGAGCATCCCATTGACCACCGCTCATCGCGATACCGAGCGAGATGCTGGCACCGCTCATGAACGACGCGAACAGGCCGCCAAGGGCGAGAAATCCGATCGCATCGACGTACCCGGCAATCGCGGTAAGAGAGATACCCAGCACCACCTGAAACTTCGGACCGAACGATCCCTCTGGCTGGGGTTTGGGATGCCCCTTCCCGGGCGTCTTCTGGCCTTCTCTCAAGATATCCACCTAGAGTTTGGGTGAGTAGTAGCGGCAAAGCGGCATGATAGCCGCGCAAAGCATGGCAGCGCGTTCGCCGGTCGTTATTGACAAACCCTCCGGAACCAGACTTCCGAGCGACCCGCCCCGCAATCATCACACCCGTTTCTTAAAGTCCAGCGTATTGCCCGGATTGCTCGCCACTTCCGTATATACTCTTCACGGCCGGGCGGCGATGCGCCAGAAGCAGTTGCCGGCGGTGAATCGCTCCGAGACGTCCCGGACCATAGCCCACAATGTTCTCATCCAATCCTGTGGACTTGTCATTGCCAGCGCGCATTTGGTTGTAATGTCGCTCCGCCCGGCACCATCGAGGGTCGGCCGCCGCATCCAGAAACGAAGCTCAATAGTCAAAGGACATCCACACTTGCACTCGATCAATGCTCGCATCGCCAGCGAACTTAACGTTCAGTTGACCCAGGTTGCGGCCGCCGTGGAGTTGCTCGGCGAAGGGGCAACCGTGCCGTTCATCGCGCGCTACCGCAAGGAGAAGACCGGCGGCCTCGACGATACTCAGCTGCGCAAGCTCGAAGAGCGCCTCGGCTACCTGACCGAGCTGGAAGAGCGGCGTACAACCGTGCTGAAAACGATTGCAGAGCAGGGCAAGCTCACCTCGGAGCTGGAGCGCTCCATCAAGGCCGCCGAGAGCAAGGTCGAACTCGAGGACCTCTATGCGCCCTTCAAACCGAAGCGGCGCACGAAAGCCCAGATCGCGCGCGAAGCGGGACTTGAGCCGCTGGCCGATGGGCTGCTCGGCAATCCGGCGCTGGTGCCAAATACGGAGGCAGCGAAATTCCTCAACCCGGAAGCGGGCATCAACGACGTCAAGGCGACCCTTGAGGGCGCCCGCTCCATCCTGATCGAGCGCATAGGAGAAAACGCTGCGCTCGTTGGCGAGCTGCGTGAATGGCTGTGGTCGAACGGCGTCCTCTCCTCGAAAGTCCTGAAGGGCAAAGAGGCCGAAGGTGCCAAGTTCTCCGACTATTTCGATTTTTCGCAGCGCATTCGTGAAATCCCCTCTCACCGGGCACTGGCGCTTTTCCGCGGCCGCAACGAGAAAATCCTTGATCTCAGCCTGGATGTCGAAGTGGGACCGGGACTGCCTCATCCCGCCGAGATGAAGATCAGAACCGCGTTCAACATTGCAGAGCGGGGACGAGCCGCAGACGACTGGCTGGTTGATACGGCGAGACTCGCATGGAAGACGAGACTGCACGTTTCGCTTTCAACCGATCTGCTGGTGCGGCTGAAAGAAAACGCCGACGAGGCTGCCATCAGCGTTTTCAAACTCAATCTCGTCGATCTTCTTCTGGCTGCACCTGCGGGCCCGCGGGTGACCATGGGACTAGATCCGGGCATCCGGACGGGCGTCAAGGTTGCCGTGGTGGACCAGACCGGCAAACTCCTCGAGACCGCGACCATCTACCCGCACGAGCCGCGGAATGACTGGAATGGTTCGCTGGCAACCCTTGCCAGCCTGTGCGCCAGGCACAAGGTCGACATCATTGCCATCGGCAACGGCACGGCAAGCCGCGAGACTGACAAGCTCGCCGGCGAACTCATCAAGAAGCTGCCCGAGCTGAAACTCACCAAGGTCATGGTTTCGGAGGCGGGCGCGTCGGTCTACTCCGCTTCCGAACTGGCTGCCCAGGAGTTTCCGGATCTCGACGTCTCGCTGCGTGGCGCGGTCTCCATTGCACGCCGGTTGCAGGATCCCCTCGCCGAGCTCGTCAAGATCGAGCCCAAGGCTATCGGCGTCGGCCAATACCAGCACGACGTCAACCAGACTGCGCTCGCCCGGTCGCTCGATGCTGCGGTCGAGGACTGCGTGAACTCGGTTGGCGTTGACGTCAACATGGCTTCTGCCCCTCTGCTTGCCAGAGTCGCCGGCCTCAACGCCACCATCGCCCAGAACATCGTGCTCTACCGGAATGAAAACGGTCCGTTCAAAAAGCGTTCCGATATAAAGAAAGTCCCGCGCCTTGGCCCGAAGGCATTTGAACAGGCCGCCGGCTTCCTGCGCATTCCAAATGGCTCTAATCCGCTCGACGGATCGGCTGTTCACCCCGAAGCATATCAGGTTGTCGAGCGCATCGCGGAGGCGACCAAGCGGCCCTTGAAGGCCTTGATCGGCGACAGTGCCTTTCTGAAATCGCTCGATCCCGAACAGTTCGCCGATGAGCGCTTTGGAACGCCTACCATCATCGACATCCTCTCCGAGCTGGAAAAGCCCGGCCGCGATCCCCGTCCCGAGTTCAAGACTGCCGAATTCAAGGACGATGTCGAAACGATTACGGATCTGCGGCGCGGCATGGCGCTCGAAGGCGTCGTCACAAACGTGACCGCTTTCGGTGCGTTCGTGGATATCGGCGTGCATCAGGATGGATTGGTGCACGTCTCGGAGCTGGCGGACCGATTCGTCAAGGATCCGCGCGATGTGGTCAAAGCTGGCGATGTGGTCAAGGTTCGAGTGAAGGACGTGGACGTTGAACGCAAACGGATCGCGCTCACGATGAAGTCCGGTCCGATCGAAGCAAGCGCCGGCGAGAAATCTGGAGGATCGTCAGGAGCTCGTTCGTCCGGCCCGCAGGCCCAGCGGCGTCACAGTTCGGCGGCAAAGCCCAAATCGTCTGACGGCGAATCCGCCCTTGCGGCAGCGCTGCGGCGTGCCCAGGAGCGCAAGTGACCGTGGTATAGGATGCAGCAGTGCAGGGGCTCGCTCCCCCGGGTCCCTACACCGGCCGCATGACTTCAGCGACCGGCTTTTCCGGCTCTTGCCTCAGCCGTGGGTATACAAGAGCGCTCTTCCTACCGGCCGGGCTTATCAACACACGCAGCGTATCGCCGGCATGGATCCGGCACTTTCCTGCAGGCGTGTCTTTGAAGAAGCAGTCGCGCAACCGGCACAATTACGTTGGCTGGTTAAGAACAAAAAAAGTTGGAAAATCAGTTTTTTTATGGAGCGCAGTTCATCCAGGGGATGCCGTTGAGGGTGCCACCGATTGGTCTGGAGTTTGATAACTCGGCAGCATTTATGTGTTCAATTAGCCACATGTCCCAATACACGACAGCAGGTTCAGGCATTGTTAACTGGCGACTCAGTTATTAGTGATATTGGGAAAGATATTGCACGATGGTTTTTATTGGGGGGGTGGCTGTTCTGATGCCTTTGTCGACAAAAAAATGCGTGGCCGCAACGTTGGCCTGGGGATTTGGTGTGCTCGCAATGTCGGCGTCTGCCCTCGCTGGCGACGATTATGACACTTCCAGCAATACCACCTATTCTATTGTAACGACCTCCGGCGGTGAGGTGACCAACGGGGCATGGGAGGGATACTCCGGTGCCTATTTTGCCTTTAATCGTGACTTCAGCCGGGATGGCTGGATCGGGCGCATCTATGGCGCAGGTGGCCGGTATGATTATGAATTCAACGATGGCCCGGATTACGTAACCGTCGATGGCACTTACTGGAACGCCGATGTGATGTTCGGTTACCTGTGGGTGCGTGGCGGGCTGGACTTTGCGGTATTGCTGGGTGGCGACTTCCAGGAACGCAGAGCGGTGGCGGTTTCCACGGATCCCTTCTTCTCCGGAAGAGAGAGGGAGGACGAATTCGGCTTCAAGGTGGCTGCTGACCTGGAAACCAACGGAGAAGACAATTCTCCGATCTATGTTTCTCTTGGCGGCAGTTACTCGACGGCCTTCGACACCTACTACGCACTCGGCCGGGTCGGCTATAATTTCGACGGCTTCACACTCGGACCAGAGGCATGGGCGATGGGCGACGATTCCGGTGACGCACAGCGTGTGGGCGGCTTCCTGATGTTCGACCGTGAAATCGGTACAGTCTACAGCCGGATCACCGTATCGGGTGGCTATCAGTTTGCGGACGACGGCTTTGCCGGTGAGTTTGGTTCCGAAGGCGGATACGCCGCCATTGAACTGAGCCTTGCGCTCGGCGAGACCCGCGGGCCTCTGAAGTAACAAGACTTTGGCCCTATTGAATCATCGAAGCCATGGCAGGTGCGTCTGCCATGGCTTCGATGCTATTGAGCCCAACCGGGTTCGCGGCAGCGATTGCCTGATTGTTGCGCTCCGGGTGGTCTCACTTGTCGTGGGCTGTATCGGAGGCGCCGCTCAGGACTGCTTCAGGAGAAGTTTCCTCGACTTCCTCCGCATCGCGTTCGGTCCTCCTTAGCCGGCACATCGTCGAATGTACCGAGACGCCCTCCTTGAGCAGCCAGCCTTTCCGGACAGCACCGTCCGGGCTTCTGCAGACATAGGCTTTCATGATGCGTCCTCCCGTGCTCATCCCGACAAGGTTGCAGCATCAGCACGAGGATTTTTCAGCGGGCGTCACGATCCCGAATACGTTGCCCATGGGATCGCTGATCACGGCAATCTCGTCCCCGTTCTCGGTTTCCCAGGCCTCACGTAGAATCGTACCGCCGCTTGCAATCACCTTCTCTATGGTCTCCTCGACATCATCGACCTCGATGTAGGTCAGCCAGCCCACGCCCGAGTGAGCAGCGAGCGGATGGTTCGCCTTCATCAAACCGGCAACTTCCTCATCACCGCCGAGGAAAATGGTGTATCGGTTATCAGGAGTCGTAGCGGGGCGCGTCGGGTCATCGGCATCCACCACCTTGACGTTCCAGCCGATGACCTTGGCGTAGAAGTCGGTCAGCTTCTCGGTTTCCGGAGCCAGCAGTTCGCTCCACCAGATGGATCCGACATTGGAGCACGTCTGCTTCTCTGCGGTGGGGCTGTCAGTGGTTGGGGCCGCCTGCACGGGTGAGCCGGAGAACATGACACATGCCGCGGCGGCAAGAGCCAGGGGCGCGAATGTACCGGTCTTTTGACAGGAACGGCGGGCTGGAAACAGAGACGCTCCAATACGGGATGCTATAGTGCTAAATGAATTCGACATTTCGTCCTCACGAGGCAATCTGACGTTTTGACTGTTCCAATGATCGGGGAAAAGCAAAATCCGGGCCAAGACGAGCCGCACGAATGAATTCATCCAATCCGCTTCGTTGAGCCTCACAGAACCGCAATTAACCAAAAATAGAGCCCGCCCATCCTATTGTTTCAATTTTCTGAAATACGCCCCCACCATCTTGGAATGCTTTTTGATCGAGGGCGCTCGGAACAATGGTGCACCGGAATTTCCACGAGGTCGAAGGCGACAACCCGGCTGCATGCGCGTATGAGCTCGGCCGCCTGTTCGGACCCATCGTTCAGGAATACATCGCGTACGCGCGCGAAGATGAGGATTGGCCAGCGCGCAGGCAGGACGCGCAGTTGCTCCTGGAGGAGACCGCGCGCTATTTCCCTGGCTACGTCGAGGAATTGAAAGCCTACGCAAGGGCCGCCCGCGTCGATCTGCTTGATCTCTGGACAATGAGCATCGAAGACGAACTGGATGATGACGGCAGTGAAAAATGCACCACAGTCATCTCGAATGAAGGGCGCTTGATCGGTCACAATGAAGATTGGGACCCCGATGCATCCGAAGACATTTGCATTTTGAAGAAGCGTTGCGGCGGAGTGACCACCCTTGAGCTTTACTATTATGCATGCCCGCTGGGCGGCGCAGCCATCAGCATCAGTTCTCGAGGCTATGTACAGGCGATCAACAGCCTTGACCATATGGACCGCCAACCTGGCGTGCCCAAACTTGTTATGGCGCGGCGTCTATCCGAGATGAAGAGCATCGGCGCCGAATTGGAAGGTGTTCTCGGCATCCCTCGCTCGTCTGGTTTCGCTCACAACCTCGTTGATCGTACGGGGCATGTCACGATCGTGGAGACCACGGCGACACGGGAGAGCGTCTGGCATCCGGACCTGCCGTCAGTTCATACGAACCATCTGCTCAGCCCCGCCCTTGAGAAGCTTCGAGGAGAACCGGACGGGAAGAGCACCTTCCGGAGATACAGGTCCGCGTGCGATCTGGTGCAGCCGGTCATGAATGTGAGGACGATGGAGCGACTACTGGCCGATGACAGCTGTGGCTCCCGGTCAAGCCTCTTCAATCGCAATACTATCGGCCGGGCCATCGTTGACCTTGATCGGGGGGTTGCCAGTTTCTGGCTGCGGCGGGAGGCGAGGAAGGGGTGGATCGACTATCCGATAAATTTCTTCTGCGAAGCGGCAGAGGTCAGCTCATGAAGGCCCGCCCCTCATGAAGCGCCCCGGATCGATTCTCAGCACCTTGGTCAGTTCACCGTACCGGCTCGGGTTTGCGGTGGTATGCAGCCTCGTACTCATCCTTGCGCTCTGGTGGTGGTACGATACCGAGCCCTTCACAACGGAAGACCTTAGTTTCGTGACCAACGTCGTGCCCGAAACGACGAACGACAAGCCGATCAAAGTTCAGGCGAAGCTCTACCTTCCAAAATCCGCCAAGTTTCCGCTGTCAGCCGTCATCATCGCGCCATCGAGCAGCGGCGTGGAGGAGGTTCGCGAAGTTTACTATGCGCGCCGGCTCGTTGAGGCAGGTATGGCGGCACTTGTCATCGACAGCTTCTCATCCCGGGGCCTTACCGATTCGCAATACGATCAGAGCCTGATCGAACAGTGGGACATCGAGAACGACGCCATTGCTGCCCTTGCAGTCCTGGCGGCCGACAGGCGTTTCAAGGCAGACCGGATCGCAATCATGGGAGTATCGAAGGGCGGCACCGTTTCCATGGACACCGCCCTGGAGATCCGCAGACAGTGGATGGGCGTCCAGGATCTCTCGTTCGCCGCTCACGTCGCCATATCTCCCGACTGCACGTGGATCACCCGCAACGCAAGGACAACTGGCGTACCGATCCTGTTCATGCTGGCGGAACTTGACGATCAAACTCCGGCAAAGCCCTGCCTGGAGGAAGCCGAGCGTATCCGGAACGCTGGAAATGAGCGGGTAGAAACGAAAGTCTACAAAGGCGCCCACCACGCCTGGGAGGAACTCGGCAATGCCCCCCATTACGATCCCGAGGTGGAGAACTATTCCAGGTGTCGCGTCTGGATCGAGGACGACGGCAAGATGTACTCCGACGAGACCGGGGAACTTCTGCCCGAGGACGACTGGCATTCATGGGCCGAAGAGAACTGCATGTTCCTGGGCGCAACGTGCTGTGGTGGCTCTTTGACCCTCAAGGAAACCGCGACCCGCGACATCATAGATTTCCTGCGAAGATCCGGGCTCTAGATCTAACCGGAGACATGCGCCGGACTTCCGGCTCGTCAGTGACGAAAGAAGCTGGGCAAATCCTCCGAAATGTCGGTGACCGAAAGATCGACGTCCTTCGTTCTTGCCACGAGCGCCGCCCTGAAGTTCGCCGGCGCGGGCAGATCAATTGCATACCAGGGCGGGCTGGCCGGGGGCTGGCTATGATCCACAATCCTGCCATCCGGAGATACCGAGGAAATCTGCGCGAGGTCGCTGGAAAAGCCAGAACCTGTTGCCTTCAGGTAGGCCTCCTTCCGGGTCCATAGCCAGAGAAAGACATTTTCGCGTTGGGCCTCAGGTGCTTTCCCAAGCGTCACACGCTCCTCGCTGCTGAAAACAGTTTCTGCAATGCTGAGGTGATCGATCGACGCATCTGCTTTCTCGATATCAATACCCACCGGGGAACGGGAAACGGCTATCAACGCCACCTCGCCAGAATGAGACACGTTGAACTCGAGACCATCATCACCGGCAAGGTATGGCTTGCCATTAATTCCGATCGCAAACGCCAGGCCGCTCGGCCGCTTCGCCAGGTGATCCGCCAATACGAGGCGCAGAAGCCCCCGCGACTTGATGAATTCAGCTCTTGCGCGCGCATGCGTCATGGCACTGGCGCGTTTCTTTTCAGAATCGTCGAGCAGGGAGTAGCAGCCCTCCGCCGACACATGGCGAAGGGCTGCCTGATAGACACGAACCGGGGTCATGACGCACTCGCCTGATGAGAGGCAGCTACTTACCCCGCCGCCCGGACCGGCTGATCGTTTGCCGCTCTTATTAGAGGCAGACGAGCCATGATGGCATCGCGGCCGTGCGGCGAGCGCCATTCCGCACGAGCGCCCTGATCCAGGGTTCGCAGCGGATCGAAATAGAAGAACATCCTTTCCGGATCCACCGCAGGCGAGCGATAGCCGGTGATCCCGAAACCGCGATCGCAGTATTCAAAGCTGTGCACATCGCGCTTACCGCCGCCACCAGGCAGATCAACAATGAACAGAGGGGTATTGAAGCCTGCTGTCGCCCCGCGGACCTGGCGCTCCAGGTGCTGCATTTCATGGATAGGCACCCTGAAATGCTCCGTGCCCATGACCATGTCGCATGAGTAGACATAGTAGGGCTGGATGTTGACGCGGCTCAGTTTCCTGTTCAGCTCGATCAAGGTCTCGGCCTTGTCATTCACACCGCGCAAGAGGACAGCCTGATTGCGCACGTGGATGGCTTCCGAATGGAGGCGGCGCATCGTCTTCTCCACCAGCGGAGTTACTTCCCGCGGATGATTGAAGTGAGTGTGAATGAACACTGCCTTGAACAGCTCGCGGCCGCGCTTTGCCACTTCGACGATTGCCTCGAACCAGGCCTCGTCCGAAATGAACTTCATGGGCTGCACGGAAACCGCCTTCGTCGCGAAACGGATTCGCCGCACGTGCTCAATGTCCAGAAGCGCGTGGCCGATCAGCCGGATGTGCTGCGGTTTCAGCCGGGAAATGTCGCCGCCGGAAACAACCACGTCTTCGATTGCCGGATTGGAACGGATGTAGTTCAGCGCAGCCAGCCAGCCGTTGGCGCTGGCCACGGTATCTTTCTGGAGGGCTTCCGTTGCCTGACCGACGGCGTAGCTTCGTGTGCAATACTGACAATAGACAGGGCACACCGAGGTGACGAGGAACAATGCCTTGTCGGGATAACGGTGTACCAGGTTGGGCGCCGGCGATGTGTCGCGCTCGGCCAGAGAATCCACCGAGGTGCAGGGATGATCCTCCTCAAGCTCGGACAGCATCGGCAGAAACTGACGGCGAATGGGGTCAGTTTCCGGATTACGCCAGTCAATGAGGTCAAGAATGTACGGGTTAAGCCTGATCGACATTCCAACCTTCTTCAGTCCCTCCCGCATTTCCCTGATGACGCCTGGGGACGCAGCGTCGCCGAGAACAGCCTCGAGCTGCTCAACGCGAATAACAGAATTCTTGTCCTGCCAATTGTGGTCCAGGAATTTCGCTTCATCGGTTGAGCTGAAAAGCCCTGCCGAATTTTCAAACCCCAGCATGTCGGAAAGGGACATAGTTCAACTCCGAATAAACTTCGTCTCAATAATGAACAAGTGTCCCGACATCCCGCAAAACGCGGGCCAACATGCCAAAACCTCCCCGCGTCATCTGGAATTTGGTTAAATTTTTGCCTTGTGAAGGCGGACTCCGTTTGCACTAAGTGTCCGTAAAATTCCCCCTGAACGCCTTGTGGCGCTGCTTCGGCACGAACCTTGCAGCCGGCTTGTCGAATTATGTTTTTATCATTCGACGGCGGTCTCCATGTTTTTGACGGTCAAGGAAATGAAGCGGCGTCTGGCCGCCCTGGCTCCTGACAATCCGGTTGCACACGACAAACTGATACGTGGGCTGGTCAACAGATTCGATGGACCTGAGCGGACCAAATTCGAATCGCTCCGCTCCCGACTGGACCGGATTCCCGGATCTGGCCAATTGAGACTGCCGGTTGGAACGCCCAGTTGTCTCCACGAGATTTTCGAACGTCAGGCCGATCTCACTCCCGATGCCATTGCGCTTGAGTGCGGTGAGGAATTTCTGACCTACCGGGATGTCGAAAGCGAAGCCAACCGGATGTCGCGTTTCCTGCGATCTCTTGGCATCGGGCCCGGGAAATTTGTCGGCATTTCATTCGATCGCACGCAATGGCCGATCATCACCATCTTAGGCGTCCTCAAGGCTGGAGGCGCATATGTGCCGCTCGAGCCCTCCCTGCCCAATGACCGGTTGCGCTACATCGCCGAGGCTGCCGACCTAAAGGTAATCGTAACGGACGTGGAATTCGCCCAGCGTCTGTCTCAGATCAGTGCAGCCAGAATCGTGCCGATTGGCCAGTACAGGGCCAGCGCGAACTCTTTCAGTGATGCGCGGCTGATGCGCTCCGAAACCGGCGTGCAAGCAAATGACATTTGCTACGTGCTGTTTACGTCCGGCACAACCGGCCGGCCCAAGGGGGTTGTTGCGGAGCATCGCAACGTTGTTCACTTCGTCGGGGCCTTCAATCAGGTCTGTGACACGACAGCGGACGACCGCGTCTTCCAGGGTTTTTCACTCGGGTTCGACGGGTCCGTGGAAGAGATGTGGATGGCGTTTTCGAACGGAGCAACCCTGGTTTGCGGCGACCCGTCAACACCGCGCTTCGGACCGGAGCTGGCAAGCTATCTCGTTGAGCGCAGGATTACTTTCCTCTCGACCGTGCCAACCATGCTCTCGACACTGACGCATGATGTTCCCACGCTCAGGCAGCTGGTCGTGAGCGGCGAGGCCTGCCATCCGGATCTCGTCAACCGCTGGTGCCGCCCCGGCCTCACCATGCGTAACGTGTATGGACCGACCGAAGCGACCGTCAACACGACGGCGAGTGTCCTGGAACGGGACAAGCCCGTAACCATCGGGCGGCCCTTGCCCGGCTATGGCATTCATATCCTCGACGCCAGCATGCAGCCCGTCCCGCGCGGGGAAAAGGGTGAACTCTATGTCAGTGGTCCGGGATTGTCGCGCGGATATCTCAATCAACCTGATCTCACTGCGCTGGCGTTTGTCGAATGGGTTCCTCCCGGAGCGGAAGCGGACGAAAAGCTGCGGCTTTACAAGACCGGAGACCTCGTTCGCTGGAATGAAGACAATGAGCTGGAATTCTTCGGCCGCATCGACAGCCAGATCAAACTGCGTGGCTTCCGTATCGAACTATCCGAGATCGAGGCGGTCCTCGTCGACCAGCCGGAAATCAACACGGCGGCGGTCAAGGTGCACGAAGAGGACGGAACACAAAGCCTCGCAGCGTACGTCGTGCTGGCCGATGGCGCCGACGGGCTTGATCGCACACGTATTCTCGGCGTCCTGCGGGATCGCCTTCCCTCCTACATGGTTCCTGCCACACTCGACGTTCTTGAAGCATTCCCGATGCTGTCGAGCGGCAAGGTAGACAGGGCCCGCCTGCCGGCGCCGACGTGCGCGCTGGTCAGCGAAAGCGACGATGCCGACGCCGAAATGTCACCGTTCGAGGCAAGGATCGCCGAAGTCTGGGCGAAACAGCTGGGACTGCCAAAGATCGGACCCGAGCAGGATTTCTTCACCGACCTCGGCGGCCACTCACTCGTAGCGGCGAAACTTGTGACCGCGCTGCGTACCGAGTTGAATCTCACCATCGCCGTGCGGGATCTCTACGCTCATCCGACCGTGCGTCGTCTGGTGGCTCATAGCGGCGAAAGTACTGCCCAGAAGGTGGTTGCGCCCGACCACGCCGTGCACGCTGCAAAAACCCCGGCGCCGCGACGTCCCTGGTCGACTGTCCTTCTACAGGCCATCTATCTGCTTTCGGTCGTGCCGCTGCTGGCACTTCCGCTTGTCTATATTCTGCCGCTCACAATCGACGTGTTGCAGAGGCGCGCCTCCGTCCTCGATCTTGCAATTGCCGGTTTCGGCATCGTACTGGCTACCTGGCTGGCTTTGCTGGCTGTCGCAGTCGCGGCCAAGTGGATCATTATCGGCCGTTACAAACCGGGCCGCTATCCACTGTGGGGCAGCTACTATATCCGCTGGTGGATCGCTTCCCGCCTGCAGCATCTGAGCGGGTTTTCGGTTCTCAACGGGACGCCGCTGGCACCGGTCGCGTGGCGCCTCATGGGAGCACGGGTGGGCCGCCGCTGCGTGCTGAATGCCAGCCTCGTCTATGCATGGGACTGCGTGACCATCGGTGACGATGTCAGCATCGGCCACGATACCCAGCTTCCCGGTCTGAGGATCGAAGATGGCGCTCTCATCATCGGCCGCGTGGATATCGGGGATCGCTGCTTCCTCGGCTCGCACTCGGCGCTTGGCCTTGATGTGCGAATGGAAGCCGATTGCCTGCTCGATGACCAGTCGATGGTGCCCGATGGCACAACGCTGCAAGCCGGCAAGGCTTATCGCGGATCGCCGGCGCAGGCCGGCGAGGTTGCCGTGCCCGGCGGACAGCCCCGGCGATTCGGCTGGTTACGCATGGCGATGGTTACGGTGATGCAGCTGACGCTGGGACCGGCGGTTGCCTTGCTGGTCATGGCGCCAATTGCCGTAGCGACCTGGCTTACTGCTGCGCTCGTTCTCTATTATCCCGTCACGGTGTCCCTGCCCGCCTTTCTGGTCATTGTGCCCGCGACGATGCTGATTTTCGCGCTGTGGGTGGCCTTCTGCAAATACCTGGTACATCCGAACCCGCAACCGGGCATCTATGACGTCTACTCGATGGACTACCTGGAGCATTGGCTATCGAACTGGGTCATGCAGATCGCCCAGGTTGTCGGCATGCCGATCTTCACCACGGTCTACCTGCCCTCCTGGATGCGGCTGCTTGGGGCGCAGCTCGGGCGGCATACGGAAATGTCGACAGTCTGGCGCATCAATCCGGACATGCTGATTGCCGGAGACGGCGTGTTCTTCGCCGATGGCAGCATGATGGGCGGAAACAAGATCCATGGCGGCCGCTTCCTAGTCGCCCGCAATGTCATCGGCGACCGCTCTTTCGTCGGCAACAGCGCCATTCTGCCGGCGGGCGTGAACATGGGAAGCAACTGTCTGCTCGGGGTCCTGTCGTCCCCGCCGCACACAGTCAATGCCATTCCCGATAATACCGACTGGCTTGGATCGCCGGGATTCCGGCTTCCGAACCGGCAG
>Ga0180216_1001568_pt1 | contig 20230 bp, 17 predicted proteins | sample eDN3rd37CBELigMG_FD_128879 | JGI IMG/M metagenome (GOLD analysis project Ga0180216, IMG submission 128879) | Enriched Miracle-Growth compost microbial communities from Emeryville, California, USA - eDNA 3rd pass 37_C BE-Lig MG (version 2)... ...
CCACCGGTCTCGGTGTCCGGTTCGGCTGGTGGTGCGGTGCCGAGGACCGATCAGCCATGCCCGCCGGACCCTCGGCCTCATAGCGCTTGGCCCACTTGTCAGCCGTGCGCCACGAGACATCGAATCGTTCAGCAGCACGCGCCGGCGTCCACCCGTGGTCAACGACAAGCCGGGCCAGCTTGAGCCGTGCTGCGGGCGTCAGCGCCGCGTTGGAATGGATAGCGTGGGACACGAAGGCCTCCTGAGTGTTGGAAGGGTTTCTCAACAGCTCCACTCCACACCAGGAGGTCTTCCCCCGCTACCAGTCAGACCGAGACGTCACACGATCTCGACCAACGTGCCTGGACATCACAGTTAGTTCCGGCCCCTTGACTGGCGGTGTCATGCTCACGATCAGTACATTCTGCGAGCGCTACGACGCGACAACCCCACCTATTCGTCAGGCGCGAGGAGTGGGCGATGGAAAGGCGCTGGGAATTCAGGCCCCGCCGATCACCACGTTGTTGACCGGAATGATTCGTCGCCAACGGCGAACCCCACGCGACCGACGATCGACTTGCGCAGCAGGTCCAGGCACTTATCGTACGGCAGCACTTCGGGCTCGGTCATGACGTCACTGCTCTGGCCGGTGATCTCAGACGATTTCTGAGGCGCGAACCATGTGCCTCCGGCACCCCAGACAGCAACGACCACATGTTGAGACTGCTGTTGGGGAGCGCTCGCCGCGAATACAGTCACGCCCATGATTGAGCAGGCTGACGCCCATGCCTGACGTGGCGACCCTCCTGGTGGTCAGCTTCGCGGTCGGCATCGTGGTGGGCCTGACCGGCATGGGCGGTGGTGCGTTGATGACGCCGGCGCTGATCTTCTTCGGGGTCCCGCCGAGCGCAGCCGTGGCCAACGACCTCGTCGCGGCAGCCGCCAACAAGTCGGTGGGTGCCGCCGTGCACTGGAGGAACGGCTCGCCGAACTTTCGCCTGGCCACGTGGTTGATCATCGGATCGGTGCCCACGGCCTTCCTGGGTGCGTTCATCATCGACGCCATCGGGGCCTCTGCCGATCAAGAGGCGTTCATGAAGGCCGCGATCGGGGTGGCTCTGCTGTTCGCCGCTGTCACCTACGTGGCGCGCATCTACGTCTCGTCCCGCCAACCGGCCGAACCAGGCGATGACTTCGACATCCGTCCGGTTCCCACGCTGCTGCTCGGTGCGTTCGGTGGACTGATGGTCGGCATCACCTCGGTCGGTTCGGGCTCGGTGATCATGGTCATCCTGCTGCTGCTCTACCCGAAGTTGGCGCCGCGCACCCTGGTGGGCACCGACCTGGTGCAGGCGATCCCGCTGGTGATGTCGGCAGCCGTCAGCCACGTCATCGTGACCGGAATCGACTGGGCCGTGCTGATCCCGTTGATCGTCGGCGGCAGCCCCGGCACCTTCCTCGGAGCGCGTCTCGCGTCTGTGATCCCGCAGACCGCCGTCAGACGCGGCATCGTCGTGGTGCTGTTCCTGACCGGTCTCGCGATGCTCGGGGTCCCTTCCGAACTGGTTCTTGTTGTCGGCGTTGGCGCGTGCGCGCTGATTCCCCTCGTCTGGGCGACGTTCAAACCGCGGAGGATCTCGCAGCCGGCACAGGCCGATGAACTACTTCAGTAGGTTGAGCAGGTAGTCGCCGTACCCACTCTTCCTCAGCGGTTCAGCCCGTTCGGCGATTTCGGTGTCACTCAACCAGCCCTTGCGCCAAGCGATCTCTTCTGGGCAACTGATCTTGAGCCCTTGCCGATGCTCGATGGCCCGAACGAACTCTGAAGCCGCAGCCAGGTCGTCGAACGTCCCGGTGTCGAGCCAGGCCGTGCCACGCGGTAACACCTCGACGGACAGACGGCCTTGCTCCAGGTACAGCCGGTTGAGGTCGGTGATCTCGAGTTCACCGCGGGCCGACGGCTTCAGACCACGCGCGAGATCGACGACATCGTTCCCGTAGAAGTAGAGTCCAGGTACAGCAAACTTGCTCCGGGGTCGGGCGGGCTTCTCCTCCAGCGAGACCGCCTTCCCGTTGCTGTCGAACTCGACGACGCCATACGCTGTCGGATCAGCAACCTGATAGGCGAACACGAGCCCGCCCTCGATCGCTTCGAATGCAGTCAATTGGGTGCCGAGGCCAGCACCGTAGAAGATGTTGTCGCCGAGGACGAGCGCCGCTGAGTCGTTGCCGATGTGGTCGGCTCCGAGGATGAACGCCTGGGCCAGTCCATCCGGTGACGGTTGCTGTGTATAGGTGATCGAGATGCCGAACTGAGAGCCATCCCCGAGCAAGCGCGTGAATGCCTCAGCGTCGTGGGGTGCGGTGATGATCAAGATGTCACGGATGCCGGCGAGCATCAGGCTCGACAACGGGTAGTAGATCATCGGCTTGTCGTAGACCGGCATCAACTGCTTGCTGATTCCGAGGGTGATCGGGTGCAACCGCGAGCCGGTCCCGCCGGCCAGAATGATGCCTCGCATGTGACCGACCCTACGGACTTTTCTCTGACGGCACGCGAGAACGTCGGTAACCTGAACCACATGCGGTCGGTGTTGGTCACAGGTGGAGCTGGCTTCATCGGCTCCAATTTCGTCCACCGAGTCGTAGAGACCACTGATCTTCAGGTCACTGTGATCGACAAGTTCACCTACGCAGGAAACGCAGCTTCGCTCGCTGGATTGCCCGCTGGCCGTGTCGAAGTTGTTCGTGGTGATGTAGCTGACGCTGATCTTGTTGACGAGTTGACCGCTTCGCACGATGCGGTGGTTCATTTCGCCGCGGAATCGCACAATGACAATTCGTTGCGTGATCCGCGGCCGTTCGTCGAAACCAACCTGCTCGGCACGTATGCACTGATCGAGGCAGCGCGCAAGCACGGAAAGCGTTTTCACCATGTCTCGACCGACGAGGTCTACGGCGATCTGGAACTCGATGATCCAGAACGGTTCACTGAATCCACGCCGTACAACCCTTCTAGTCCCTACTCTTCGACCAAGGCTGGCTCTGACCTTCTTGTGAGAGCGTGGGTGCGATCGTTCGGACTGCAAGCGACGCTCAGCAACTGCTCGAACAACTTCGGCCCCCGGCAGCACGTCGAGAAGTTCATCCCGCGGCAGATCACCAACGTGATCGATGGGATTCGTCCAAAGTTGTACGGCGAGGGAATGAACGTGCGCGACTGGATTCACGTGGACGACCACAACGACGCCGTCCTCGCGATCCTCGACAGGGGAGAAATCGGGGAGACGTACCTGATTGGAGCCGACGGCGAGAAGAGCAACAAACAGGTCATTGAAATGGTCCTCGAACTCATGGGGGCGAGTGAGACTGGCTACGACCACGTCGTTGACCGGCCGGGGCATGACCTTCGATACGCCATTGACGCGACCAAACTGCGGACCGAATTAGGGTGGACTCCTCAGTATGTCGACTTTGAAGCTGGCCTGGCCTCGACGATTGATTGGTATCGGCAGAACGAAGCATGGTGGCGTCCCCAAAAAGCCGCCGTCGAAGCAAGCTACGCCGCCCAGGGACAGTGACTGATTCGACGTGACAGATCTGACAGTTCGCCAAACGCCGATCGCGGGAGTCCTCCTCGTCGATCTGCCGGTTCATGGCGACTCTCGGGGCTGGTTCAAGGAGAACTGGCAGCGCGAAAAGATGGTGGCTCTCGGCCTTCCTGACTTCGAGCCCATTCAGAACAACATCGCGTACAACGAGGCATCCGGAACGACGCGAGGCATCCATGCTGAACCGTGGGACAAGTTCATCTCCGTCGCATCCGGACGAATCTTTGGAGCGTGGGTGGATCTGCGTGAGGGCGACGCCTTCGGTACGACCTTCACGGCCGAACTCGGCCCGGAAACGGCAATCTTTGTGCCGCGAGGCGTGGGTAACGCGTATCAGACGCTAGAGGCGAATACGGTCTACACGTATCTTGTGAACGCGCACTGGAGCCCCACGGCGAGGTATACGTTCCTCAACTTGGCCGATCCCACCGTGGCGATCGACTGGCCGATCCCGCTCGACGACGCCGAACTGTCGGACAAGGATCGTGGACATCCGACGCTGGACTCCGTCATTCCGTTCCAGCCACCGAAGACGTTGATCCTGGGTGCCAACGGTCAGCTCGGGCGCGCGCTTCAGGAAGTCTTTCCAGAAGCCGACGCCTGGACACGGGCCGATTTCGACATCTCGGACGCCAACGCGTACGAGCGCGTCGATTGGACTCAATACGACACGATCATCAACGCAGCGGCGTACACGAAAGTGGACGAGGCGGAGACCGAGCAAGGTCGTCGAGACGCGTGGAGGATCAACGTCCATGGCGTCATCGAGCTGGCAAAGATTGCCACGGCGCATCGAATCACGCTTGTCCACATATCAAGCGATTACGTCTACGATGGAACGATCGAAGAGCACACGACGGATGAGCTCTTCAGCCCGCTGGGAGTTTACGGCCAGACCAAGGCGGCCGGTGATGCCGTTGTGCAAACCGTTCCAAAGCACTACATCGTTCGGACCAGCTGGGTCATCGGCGACGGCCCAAACTTCATTGCGACTATGAAGAGACTGGCTGAACAAGGGGTGAACCCGAAGGTCGTTGACGACCAGTTCGGCCGGCTGACGTTTGCGACCGACCTAGCCGCTGGGATCGCGCGCCTAATTGCAACTGATTCGTCGTACGGCACGTACAACGTCACGAGTGCCGGTGAACCCAAGTCGTGGTTCGACGTTGCTCGCGACACATTCGTTCGAACTGGGCATGACCCTGAGCGCGTGACCCCAACGAGCACAGAGGCGTACGGAGCGGGGCAGACACTCGCTCCTCGTCCCGCCTACAGTTCACTGAAAGTTGACTGATCCAGTGAGAACTATTGCGTTCTACCTGCCGCAGTTTCATCAGATTCCTGAAAATGACGAGTGGTGGGGCGAGGGATTCACGGAGTGGACCAATGTTCGCCGAGCCAAGCCGATGTTCGATGGTCATTCGCACCCTCGGAAGCCAGGTCCGTTGGGTGAATACGACCTGTTGAACCCAGAAGTTCACCGTGCTCAGTCTGAGTTGGCCAGGACATACGGCGTCGATGCATTCTGCATGTACTTCTACTGGTTCAATGGCCGGCGGCTCTTAGAAAAGCCGATCGACATGTGGCAATCAGATGCGAATCTGTTGCCGTATTGCTTGTCGTGGGCCAATGAGAGTTGGACTCGACGGTGGGACGGTGGGTCGCAACACGTGTTGATGCCGCAGGACTATGAGCCGGGCTTCGAGGAGGAGATCTTCACTGACTTACTCCCTCACTTCAGTGCGCCGCACTACCTTCATCAACACGGTAATCCAGTATTGGTTGTGCATCGTGCTGACCTCATTCCGGACCCACCGCAATTTGCTTCGAAGCTGCGACGACTTGCGCGCGCAGAAGGCTTGTCAGGGATTCATCTGGTTGCCGCTGAGACGATGCCCGGACTGCGACCAGAGACCATTGGGTTCGATGCGCTGGCCGAGTTTCCGCCAGTTGGTTCCAACACCCTTCGGTGCGCTCAGTTGGCCCCAGTCGCTGATCTTGACACTAACTTCCGGGGGCGGCTTCTGTCCTATCCCAGAATTGCTGACCGTTTCACCCGTAGACGAGCCCCGAAGTTTGTCCGTTATCGGGGGGTCATGCCCGCTTGGGACAACACGGCTCGCCGACAGCATGACGCGACTATTTATGTCGGCGCGAGCCCAGAGCGGTACGCAGTGTGGCTCGCGCACGCGCGGAAGGCAGAACTTGCCGAGCGTGGTGCCGATGGACTGGTGTTCATCAACGCCTGGAATGAATGGGCCGAGGGTGCGTATCTGGAACCAGATACAGATCACGGTCACCGTTATTTGGATGCGACGCGCGGCGGCGATATTGGGGTGCATAGTGTGATTCGGCCGACGGCGCGTCGCCGGAGGTGGTCTGTTACGCAGATTCGAAGCCTCGTGCTCATCGCAGGCGGGACAGCCCTTGCAACGTTTCGCCGAATTCGACAGCGACTTCGCCGATGAACTCGCTTCACAAGGATTCCGTGACCGTTTCCTACGGCGGCAGAAAAGACTCTGCAAGTCGTGGCAGGGTCGTGACCTGGCCTCCAGCAATGATGTTTTGTGCATGGATCGTTGTGAGCACGGCGCTCTACCAGCTGGATTGGACGTATCTGTATCTCGGCCTCCGTGCTGACCTGGTCGTCTTGCTGCTCACCGCGCTCATGATCTTTGGGTGGATCGCGAGGACTGGGGCACCGTTTAGGGGCGGCGCAGTTGCACCGGTCCGGCGACTCCCACTCATTGCCCTGACGGCTTACTTTGCGGCTGCAATGGTTGACAATGGCGGGGTTCCGTTGTTCCAGATTGCGACTGGACAGAGCTATGACGTCTACAAGTTCGGACTCCCGCTCGCGCACATTCCAGCTCTTATTGCGACCGGCTATTATATCGTTCGTTCTTTTCGGGTTTACCTCGCAGAGCGGTCCATTAGGCATTTCGCCGTCGTCTTGTGGCTCGTTGGTCTGCTTGGGTTGGCTGCGAACCGCGGTGCTGTTTCGTTCGCTGTCTTTGCGTGCGCCTACATGTTCCTTCGCCAAACGCGGTTAACGATCCCTCGTATTACGGGGTTGATCGCGATCGCCGCAGTCTTCTTGATCTTCTTCGGGCAGTTCGGCAGCGCGCGACTTAGTCATCAGATCCATCAGGACACGGGGAATGTTGCTTCACCTGACGAGATCGCAAAGATTGCGCAGCCGACCGAGGAGTACGTCGAACTCGGCCTTTCGGCCCAGTGGCTTTGGCCCTATATGTACGCCGTTTCGCCAGTCGGAAACCTCAACGCAGCATTGGAGGCTGAGCGCGTCGGCCTCTGTGGTACAAATTGTGACCTCGCTGGCTTGGCTGTATACGAGTTATTGCCAGATGTCGGTGGCGTTCGAATTGCTGAGGCACTCGGCCTGGAAGAGTTCGACAAGCGGACCTTCTTGCGTTCACAGAGCTTGACGGCGTCGACGACCTTCGGGTCGGCAGTCGGGTACGCGGGTGTTCTCGGAGCGGGCATCGTGCTGCTCTTTCTTGCCAGCTTGACCGTGGGGGCGCAGCGGATGCTGCGCGGCTCGCCGCTAGAGGAAGAGGGCCTCGCATTGCTTGCGACTCTCCTCTTCTTCTCCTTTTTCGAGAGTATGTGGGCCTACACGCCGATGTCGTTGCAGTTGGTCTTAGCGCTGGTGGCAAGTCGGCGAATTCGAACCGTGCGGAACGCGGATTGAATCATGTCTCCACGTCTTCCGGTTGTTCGTAGGACTAGGACTGCAGTCGTAGTTTCACTGAGCGGGAGTATGGCCCCGGCTTTGATTGGCCTGCTGGGGACGCTTATAGCATCGACGCGGATCGATAGGCAGTCTGAGGTCGTAGCGCTGCTAACGATCTGGACCATTCTCGGTTACCTATCGCTATCGGATTTTGGCCTCAGTCGAACTTCTACTCGCCTCACGACGGGGGTGGCTGCCTCCGAAGCCCGTCTGGTGGTAGCGAGGGTGTGGAAGCCCGCTATCTTTGTCGGCGGCGCGATGGCATGCGGGCTTGCCGCTGTCCTTGGGATCTTCGCTAGTGCTCTGCATTTGAAAGATGCGACGGCACTGTGGCTATTGGTAATCGTTCCACCCGTTGCGGCTTTGCAGTTCCCAGTCGTTGGCTTCCTTGAGGCTCAAGGGCGATGGCTCACGATCGCCTGCAATCGAGTTTCGGTTGCAACGTACACGTACCTAGCGCCCGCACTGCTGCTGGCCGCCGGCTTCGGTATCAACCTTGTGGTCGTCGTCGTTGTTGTCGGAAGGTGCCTCTCTTTTGTAGCGCTTACGTGGAGCGCGGGAGTCAGGTGGCCGCAACATACGACAAGTGCGAGTGCGGGCGTCCACATCGCGAGTGTTCTGACTTGGGTCGGAGTCTCAAGCGTGATCGGGCCGGCATTGCTTTACTTGGACCGTTTGGTTCTGGCGATGATGCCCGTCGATGTCGACCAATGGACCTTCTACGTGTTTGTCTCCGAAGTTGCACTCAAGACCTACGTCATTCCGTCCGCCGTCATCTCGGTGCTGTATCCATGGCTGTTGCGAAACATCTCGGCGCGAGCAGTTCGGCTCCGGCGGCTTATGAGTTGGCGGCTCGTTGGTCCAATCCTTGCGCTCGTAGGCACAGTTGTTGCTTTGGTGAGTATCGCTATTCCGGAGGGAACCCTCGCCGCCTTGGGGCTGTCCGTCAACAACGGAAATTCGGGCCGAATGATTCTAGGAGTGTTGATTGGTTCGACAATCCTTAACTGGACATCGCAGTTGTGGATTGCCGTACTTCATGCGACGGATGGTCAGCGGAAAGTTGTGAGTATTCAGTTGGCATTGGCAGCACCGTACGGGGTGGCGCTTGTTGGATCCTGGTTCGCGGGAAGTGCCGTCGCCGTGGCCGTCGCATTTGGGCTACGCATTGCGGGGACTTGGGCACTACTGCATTGGCAAGCGCTTCGCGCTGTAGTTCGTACTATGCACGGAGCGAGTGTGAGAGCGCCTCGCGGATCGGTCCCAGAGCGATAGATCGAAGATCGCTCACCCGTGCGGAAAGTGCTTCGCTGTAAGCGTTTCGTTGCGTGAGTGCCAGTTCCAGCTTCTCGATGATGACGGACGGAGTGGCATGTCGTATGTTGAGCGAGAGCTCGTGGAGGTCACAGTAGCGTGCTGCTTCAAGCATCTTGTTCTCATACGCGAGGGATACACAGGGCACAGAGTTCAGTGCCGCAAGGACAAGACCGTGATAGCGCATCGACACGACGATCTCTGAATCGCTGATCCAGCGTAGGTAGTCTCGATAGTTTTCAGTTTCCGCGGCAATTCTTGCCTCACAACCTAGCGATGTTAGGTGACTGCGCACTCGAGTGAGCAGTTCTTCCTCAGAAGCTGGCCCGTACAGGTGTGGAATAATCACGACCTCAAGGCCGTGCATTTGCGCGATTTCTCCCAGTGCACGGAGGAGGACGTCGTTAAAGAACTGTTCGTCGTCTAAGTCGCGGTGGTCTCGATGCCAATTGGAGAGTTGGGTCGGTACAAGGGCGATGAATGGCCGTTGATCTCGCCGGCGCGCAGCGGCTGGTGTGAGTGCGAACGCCGTATCAACTCCGAGAGATGACCCAATTTGTTTCGTGGCCAACCAATCTTGTGAGGCGATCTCGCGAACGTAGATTGTCGACCTTCTAAGGACATATTTCGACACGGCGTTGAATATCACCGAACGACTTGGGCCGATGGTGTTCTGACAAAAGATGGGCCTAATCCCAGTCGCCACCAGCAGGACAAGGACGAACAGGTATGTCCAGTCTTTGTAGATCCCGATGTTGGATCCGGCTGGTGAAACGAAGACGAGATCAGCTACTTTGCACCGCTTGACCAGAGATTTCATCTGTGCAGGAATCACCCACTTCACCAGGACTGCGGCTGCGGCCGCTAGCGCATAGCGCGGGCGTACATCTCGGGCTCCTGATAAGTCTTCGAGCCAGTGGTGGTTGCAGACATCGGTCCCGAACCTGGGTTCGTTGGTGGAACCATGCCAGATATAGAACACGTCGATCCGCTCTGGGGAGATGGAATCAACCAGGTTGTCTATGAGCGCCGCGCCAGCAGCATCGTCGCCAAAATTATTGGTGTGTTGGTTGACGATAACGACTGACGTCACGCTGTACCTCGTTTCGTGTCGTTTCTTTCGGCAGGCTTCGAACGTGAACTCAACCTATCGGTCTTGAATTTGTGAATCCTCCACGAGGCCGCGCCCGTCATGAGCGAGATGGCCCGTGACGCCGGCAGTTCTCGGCGGATCGCAGCGCCGACTAGGTGGAAGAGAATAGTGGCGTTGAGTCCTCGCTCAGCCGTTGCTCGAACGAACGATTGAGCAGACCGGGGGTCCAATCTGAGGAGTCGCTGGCTCATCCTGACTCGCCAGCCCCAACGCTCATCTCTGATGTAGCCGATCATGCGACTAAGGCCGCCGCCAGCCTGGGCAGCTCGCTGCACGCGGGTTCCAATGGATTCCGCCTGTGCTTCGCCGATGACGTTGTGGTCGTGCTGAACATAGTCCTGAACGACCTGAGGCAACTGTGGTAGACGTCCTCGTGCGAGAGCGCAGACACCGATCCAGTGATCATGGAAGGCAGTCGACGTCGGTTCTGGGAAGGGTAGAACGTCGTTCAGTAGTTCGCCGCGAAAGACCATTAGGCTTCCAGTCGCCTGATTGTTCAGGATGAGCGACTCGAGTCTCACTTCCCGCCGTACCGACACCCCCGATGACGAGCCGTCGGGCTTTGCAATACGCGCTTGGCCACACACTGCCTGGACGTCGTTGGCATCCAGTGCAGCAACAAGAACCGCCAACTTCTCCGTGTACCAGTAGTCATCCTGGTCGGACAATGCGATCCAGGAGGTCGCACTATCGACCTCATTGAGCAGGCGTTCAAAGTTGAGGTAGAAGCCTACGTTGTCTGAGTACTCATGAATTACGAACCGGGTGTCATCGCCTATGAGCTCCCGGAGGAGCGCCGCGGTTAGATTGTCAGTGCCGTCTATGCCGATATGGCAGATCCAGTCTGCACAGGTCTGATCTTGAATTGAACGGAGTTGGACCTCAAGTAGGGATGGGTTGGGCCGGTAGACAGCCATGCAAATGGCTCCTGGACCCACGTGATGTCCTCATCTAACTAGTTGGGAAGACTCCGGCCAACGGCAAGCGCTCAGGTTCAAACTGACCGCCCAGATCGGTGTTACAGCCGTTCTCACCTTATCGCCCGATCCGGTCGTTGACGCGGAGACAGGTGAACCTGCTGGAGGGCGTGGGCTGAGATCATGGGTGGAAAGAGCAGATGGATCTAATGTTGAAGACGAATTGCACGCACCGAAATTGCGAGGTTGGTACAACATGAGGGTAGCCATCATCGGTGCCTCTGGCTTCATTGGCTCCGCTGCCAAGGACGCCTTTGAAGCGGCCGGACATGAAGTCGCTGCCGTCACGGCGCCTCGATATACGACTGCAGCGTCGACGCCTCGGGACATCGCTACTGCTGCATCAGGGCTTGACCTAACCGAATTGGTTCAGGAGATTCGTGGGTGCGAGGTTGTGATCAACGCTGCTGGATTGCCAGCGGCTACTTCCGGCGATCAAGAGGCATTGTTTGGCGCGAACAGTCTGACGCCCTATGTGGCGTGGCTTGCCTCGCGCCAAACGTCCGTTCAGCGCTTTATTCATGTCAGCAGCGCTGCGGTTCAGGGGCGCGTATCCGTATTGGACGCGTCGCTGAGTTATCGCCGAGAATCGCCGTACGCTACTTCTAAGGTGCTGGCAGAACAAGTTCTGTTACGTGACGCAGATCAGCGCTTGGTGATCTACCGACCAACCTCGGTCCATGGCTCGGAGCGGGGGGTGACTCAAACGTTGCAGCGTTTGGCGGGCTCGCGATTTTCGCTCGTTGCAGCTCCTGGAACCGACCCCACACCCCAGGTACACATCAGGCAGGTGGCGTCTGCTCTCGTCACGTTGGCGGATCTAGCGGTTTCGCCGCCCGTTGTGGTGGTCCATCCGTGGGAAGGATTCACGACGAGTTCCTTTATGGCCCAGCTCGCTGAAGGTAAGGGCCCTCGGATGCTCCCCAGGTGGCTGGCGCGCTTTGCTGTCGCCCTTGCATACGTCGCGGCCAAACTGGTTCGTCGAGGGATGTGGGGCCATGCGCGCAGGCTGGAGATGCTGCTATTTGGCCAAGGACAGTTGAAAGGGTGGCTCGAATCTGCCGCACCAAACCTCAGCCGGCCGCACCCTGCCTGGAAGGGACTTCATGACTCCTCGTCCTAGAGTGTTGGTGCTATTGGCGTCTTACCAAGGTGAGAACTTCATCGTCGAGCAAGTTGAGTCGATCCTGAATCAGACAGGAGTGGATGTTTCGATCTTGGTGAGCGTCGACCCAAGCAGTGATCGGACCTACCAAATTGTCGATGGGTTGGTTGCGACAGATCCGACGCGAATCGGTCTTCTGGAACACGACAAGCCAAGTGGCGGTGCGGCGAGAAATTTCTACCGACTCATTCGTGGTCGTGACGTGACAGGGTACGACTATGTGGGACTTGCCGATCAAGATGATGTGTGGTTCCCGCACAAGTTGGCCCGTAGCATCGAAGCGATGAGGACCTCTGGTTCGGTGGCCTACTCCAGCAACGTGTACGCCTGGGACGGGTTGGATCGGAATACTCCCGGCAAACTGGTTCAAAAAGCCCAGAACCAGACGCGGTGGGACCACCTATTCTCGTCGGCAGGACCTGGGTGTACCTACGTTGCAACTGCTTCGACATTCGACAAATTCTCAGCGTGGCTCACCGACACCGGCGAACTCATCGATGACATCGACTATCACGATTGGTTGATGTACGCCTGGTATCGCAGCCGTGGATACTCGTGGTTTATCGATGCCGAACCGACGATGCTGTACCGGCAGCACGACGGCAATCAGATCGGTGCGAACGTCGGTGTGAATGCTGCCAGAGCACGGGTAGCGGCGCTATTTGGGGGTTGGTTCCTGGGGCAGGTGGTCACGTTGGCGGATGTTCTGCGCGCCTCGGCCGAGCCTCCGATTGCATTGCTAGCTAAGCCACGTCGGACGCGTTGGATACCAATCCTCAAACTGTGGGGACAACTTCGACGTTCGAAGCGGGACTCGATCCTTGTCGGTTTGCTCCTTGCCGTATCACCAAGGCAACGCGGTGTGCGATAAGAGGAATGGCTTGGGCACCGCGGTGTCGGGCGAAGCATGTGCCACGACAAACGAGGCGGGCGACGATCCTCAGGATGGCCGCCGCGCCCGAGAAAATTCGCGGTAACCGTCATAAACCGCCACATAGCGCTGCAAGCGCAGAAGTTGTCAGTTCGATCGGTGACAGCGACTGTGTGTGTCTTCAACCAGCGAATGTGTCGTATGGCTCCTGGTCGTAGGAGGTCGCGGTGTACCACCCGTCCGCAGTTTCAATTATTAGCGCGTCGGGAAGGTGCACATTGCGTTCGGGTATTCCATCCCATATCGTCACACGCCCGCCATGCTGTTCTATGAATGCACCGGGGTATGGATGTGTAAGGGCACGTACCGTTCGGTCCACTTCGGCCGTGGTCAGGCGTCGCGGATCAATTTTGCCGTCGGCCGGAGTGCGACCCGGCCAATACGATGCTTGGGCTTCGTCTTGGGTGCGGAGGGGGACATCTGGCGACTGGAGTTGTGGCCACGCACCTCGCATCAAGCTGACGTGGGCATCGGTGACCTTTGCATACAGAGATGCGGCAGTTTCGCGCTCGTCGATGGGGACAATCTCTTGCGCGACAATCGGTCCAGTATCGACGCCATCGTCAAGCTTGAACATCGTCACGCCTGTCTGATCGAGACCTTTAAGGATGGCCCACGGAATAGCTGCTCGACCGCGCCCTTCGGGCAGGAGCGTCGGATGCATGCCGAGCACTCCATTCCGTGTTGAGTCGAGCACCTCGGGTCCGGCAATCTGCGACCAGCCGATGATGAAAAGCCAGTCAAGATCAGCAGCACGTATTGTCGTGATTGCATCTGGATCGTTAATGTGACGAATCTTGGTGAGAGGAATGGAATGCGTCTCGGCCAAATCGTCCAAGTAGCAGCGTCCTGACTTGTTGCGCGCAAGCTCGTCTTTGAGCGTCATTGCCATCGCGAACTCTGCGCCGTCGGTGAGTACCGCTTCTAGGCAGGCTCGGCCCAACTCTACGCACGTCACGAATCCGAATCTTGGCATGTCAGTACCTCGGCGGCGGTTTCATAAGGTAGCCCAGTGTCTTGGCGACGATGGTTGCGTCGTGGGTAAACGTGACCCGCTCTGCGTATTCGTTATCGTGTGCGCCCTTTTCAGATTCTGGCATTCCATCGTAGGCACGAAGCTGCGCAAGGCCCGTAAGCCCCGGTCGAAGATAGACGGACTTTCCCGACGAGCGAATTTTCAGTAGCTCGACTTGAGACCTCAGCGCTGGCCGGGGGCCAACGATGCTCATCTCGCCACGGACGATATTGATCAGTTGCGGCAGTTCATCAATGTTGGTGCGACGGAGGAAGCGGCCGATCGGAGTTATGACGAGATCGGCGACCTCCGTCGAGGTGACGTCGGAGGTACCTACTTTCATGGACCGAAGTTTGAGGATGGTGAACGTCTGTTGGTCGCGACCGATGCGTGTCTGCTTGAAGATGGGAGACTTTCTGTCTGCCAACCAAATGAGCATTGAACACACCATCAGGAGTGGTGAAACAAGGGCGAGCGCTACTCCAGCGGCAATTACGTCAATCGCCCGCTTACCAAACTGGTCATACACGGCTGACTCCGAGGGCCGAGCCGAGGTTCAGGAATACGGATTCAAATGCCTCGGCGTGGTTCAAGTTCGATGCCGCGCCACGCACGGCGGCAAGCCCGCGTATTGCCTCGTCGCTCCGAGGATGCGGGTAGGGACGCATGACGTCGCGGTAACAAGCAAGCGCCTCAAGTTTTGCGGCTAGGGCGGTTGGTCCGATCTCGACGAAGGTGTTGGGGCGAAATTGGTGCCGATCGTTCGGGAATGACCAGTCCGTCGACGACGGGACTTCCATGTAATGCAGTCCTTCAAGAGGACGTAGACCTGGACGTCTCGCCGCAAGACGCGCGGCGGCTTGTGTCGCTGAGGAAACCTGGCGGTGATCGTCGTTTAGATCGTTGGGATGGTGAGTGAAGATGTGGGTGGCGGCCGATTGCTCGATCGCTCGCTCTATGAACTGAACGAGTTCCAAGTGGGACACCGTGTTCATGCGTATGTTCGGGAAATCGCCGAGGATTGGCTCGCCCATGCCTAGAACCCGCGTCGCATCCAACATGTCGCGAACGAGGTCATCGGCGTCTGGCCTTCGCTGGCGAGCTTCTACATCGCCCGACAGGATGCAGGTTCTGATCGACCAGCCGGCGCGGCTCATCGTCCAAGCCGTGCCTCCAGCACCAAGGACTTCGTCATCTGGGTGCGCGACGACAATGAGGGCGTTACCGGTCATCGTGCTTGCATTCCCATCCCGTTGTTTTCAACGCTATTAACACCGATCACCGCCTCGGCGATTTGAGTGGTCTGTTTGAATTGTCGGCCAGCGAGTTCATCGATAGGTCACGTCAATCTTTCGGCATGGCGGTCATGGTTGGAAGGCGAGCACGCTTCCCGCATCAACCCGATAATGACATCCGTGTCGCCGACGAGTACTCCGGTCTGTGGTCGCTGCCGCGGGACCGCCACATGCGAGACCAACGGGTGGACCGGTCGTTCGTCGACTTCGCCCTTGCCGAACAGCACCTCGTGAAGTTTCTCGCCCGGTTTGAGACCGGTGATGATTATCGGGATGCGCTCGCCGGACTGGTCGATCATCTGGTGAGCGACATCGAGGATCTTCTTGGGCTCGCCCATATCGAGAACTAGCGCTTCGCCGTCACGACCGATCGCTGCTGCCTGGATGACGAGTTGAACGGCCTCGTCGACCGTCATGAAGTAGCGCGTCACCTCGCGATCGGTGACCGTTACGGGTCCGCCGGCCTTGATCTGGCTGGCAAAGGTCTTGAGCACCGAGCCGCGCGTTCCGAGCACGTTGCCGAACCGAACGCTGATGTAGGTGCCTTCGGCAGTCAGGCCGCGGTGGGCGGTCTGCAGTTCCGCAATACGTTTGGAATACCCGAGCACGTTCTCGGGATCGGCGGCCTTGTCGGTCGAGATGTTCACGAATCGCGTGACGCCGAATTCGGCGGCTGCGTCGAGCACGTTCTGGGTGCCGATGACGTTGGTCTTCACCGCTTCACCGGGATGCCGCTCGAGCATGTTGACGTGCTTGAGAGCAGCGGCGTGGAAGACCACTTCCGGTCGGTGCTCGGAGAACACCTCGCGCATGCGGTCGGCTTCGCGGATGTTGGCCAGGACGACGTTGGGCGAATCCAAGTCCGCCTTGCCGTCGATGCTCAGCAGCAATGCGTGGAGCGCCGATTCGTCGCGATCGAGCATGATCAGCTCGGCGGGAGCAAAACGGTGAATCTGTCGGCACAGTTCCGAACCGATCGATCCGCCGGCTCCGGTCACCAGGACACGCCGGCCGGTCAGGTACTCGGCGATCGAGTCGATGTCAGTTCTCACCTGGTGCCGACCCAGGAGATCTTCGGGAGCGATGTCGCGAACGTCGGACATCCGGGCGCCGTCCAACAACTCGTTGACTCCGGGGAGCACCTTGACGTTGAGATCGACAGCGCGTGCGCGATCATAGAGTTTCTTCAAGTCCTTGGAATCTGCGTTCGGCATCGCAATCACGATGGTGTCGACAGCGTGCCGGACCGCGATGCGCCCCAGGTCCTGGGTGGTTCCTTCAACTGCGACACCACGGTGCCGGAAGTGCTTCTTGCGGGGGTCGTCGTCCGCGAACGCGACCGGCGTCCACGTCTGGCGAGGGTCACGCTGCATCGAGCCGACGAGGTCTCGACCGGCCGAGCCTGCGCCCACGATGATGACCGGTTGAGTAACCACGCCGAATCTGTTGGGGCGCGCCTGCGTGACGAGCACCCGCCACAGTGCACGAGGCCAGCAAGCAAGGATGAACGCGATCATCGACGCCACCAGCACGCTCGTGCGAGGAACCAGTGACTGGGCCAGCAGAGCGTTGGCGATCGTCACGATGATTCCGGAGGCGAAGATGGTCGACCCGATGGCGAACACTTCCTCGAACCCGCCGATGGCGTTCCTGCCGTGTGGCAGGCGGAGGAACCACGCCAGAGCGTTGTGGCAGGTCGCCGCGAGCAAAGCGACGATCAGGGCGCCCCCCAGCGGGATGTGTCCTTCTGATGCGGCGAGGTGGAGCGTTGGCGAGACCTCGAAGGTGTCCAGGCGAAGACCCGTGGCGACGAAGACCGCGACCAACCACGCGCACGAGTCGAGCGTCATCAGGCTGATGACGCGGTGTGCGCGAACCGACTGGACGAACTTGTTCCTCATCGAGGAATCTCCACTCCTTTGCGATCGACCGGACGCCGTCCCCGGCTCGGCGCGGCCCACCAGCGGGTGAACTCCAAGGTGAAATACCGCTGGGAACCAGATCCATAGTCACACGGATGGGGCCCCGTCGCAGGCAATTCTGAATGGTGGGATGTCGGTCCCGGCGCTTTCGACGCCCAAGAACACCGAATCAGGGGAGCCGCCATTACGATGGCCCCCGGGGGGAGTCAGGAGTGAGCAGTGCGCCGAATTGCGGTTGTCGCGGTAGCGCTGCTGGTTGCTGTGGAGGTGTTCGTCGCGTACCGGGTCATCACCGACCAGCCGACCTCCGCTGCTGCCCCCACAGGCACGCCGCCTACGACGGCGCCCACTTCGGCCGAACCGGAGCCGACACCCACGACGGCGGGGCCCACCGGCACGATCAAGCTGTGGTTCGCTCAGGACGGGCGGCTCTTCCGCAGCTGGCAGGGCACGTGCAGCACACCGCGACGTGCCCGACTGGACGTGAGCAGCGATGCCGGCCGCAAGTTCGACGAGGTCGGGCTCCCAGTGCTCGGCGACCCCGATGAACCGTTTCCCGAGACAGTCAGGGCGATCCTGGGCGTCTACCCCGAGGACGACCAGGACATCGTGATCCTCGCCAGCGACGAGAACTGCCAGACCCACGGGTACCAGACCACCGACGGCGGGACGAGCTGGGAAGAGACCGACGTTCGCCAGTGGCACGTCAACGCCGACGGATCCGAGGTGGGCCGAGTCGACATGACCGAGCCGGGGTGCACGGCACTCGCCGTCGTTCCTCTGCGGGACAGTCCGCAGAACGCGAAAGTGTTGTGCTCTGGCGGCACCGTCGTCGGCACCAACGACGATGGCGACGAGTGGACCGTGCTCGGCGAGCTCGCCGGGGCGGCCGACATGACGTTCACCTCGCTGCGTGACGGGCTGGCTGTGCGTCGAGGAAATGCGTGTGAGGTAGAGGTGATGGACACCGCCGACGCCTCCGGCTCATGGGATTCCATCTCGTGCGTCCTCGAGGAGACCGACCTCGAACCCGAGTCGATCGCTCAGCGGGGGGATCGGGTGTTCGTCCAGGTCGGTGGCGACTTGTATCGCTCCGACGACGGGGGGCATGAGTGGTTCAAGGCCGACGAGCCTGTTGAGGAGTAGGTAGTCGTCTGCGGCTGGGGTTGGGTGTCGCCTCGCTTCGCTCACGGGCTGCGCCCTGGCGACCGGGGTTGGGGTGCGGGCCGTGCCCTGGCGGCTGGGGTGGGGCGAGCCTGTGTTCTCGCCGGCGCCTTCCCGCCCTCGTGCCTCGGGCTGACGGCCGGGGTTGGGGTGGTGTCGCCTCGCTGCGCTCACGGGCTGCGCCCTGGCGACCGGGGGTGGGGTGTGGGCTGTGCCTTGGCGAGCGGGGTGGGGCGAGCTTGTGGTCTTGCCGGCGCCTTCCCGCCCTCGTGCCTCGGGCTGGCGGCCGGGGTTGGGGTGGTGTCGCCTCGCTGCGCTCACGGGCTGCGCCCTGGCGACCGGGGGTGGGGTGTGGGCTGTGCCTTGGCGGCTGGGGTGGGGCGAGCCTGTGGTGTCGCCGGCGCCTTCCCGCCCTCGTGCCTCGGGCTGGCGGCCGGGGTTGGGGTGGTGTCGCCTCGCTGCGCTCACGGGCTACGCCCTGGCGACCGGGGGTTGGGCCTCGCTGCGCCCTGGCGACCGGGGTCACGAGTGTCGCCTCGCTTCGCTCACGGGCTGCGCCCTGGCGACCAGGAGTTCGGTCAGGCTTTGCGGGAGGCGCGGCGGCGGCCGTCGTTGTGGCTGGAGGGCGGGGGTGGTGGGACCGTGGCCGGCTTGGACGGCCGGGTGTCGGCGGCGTAGCCGTAGCCGTACCCGTAGCCGTAGCTCGAACCCTTGCGGTTCACCGGCGTGCGGTTGAGGATCGTGCCGAGCAGCGTGGCGCCGACCGCGTCGAGGCGTTCCACCGCGCCTCGCACTTGTTCAACCGTCGTCTTGTTGTGGCGAGTGACCAGGATGGCTCCCTGAGCCTGAGCCGCTAGGAGTGCCGCATCCGCAATCGGCAGCACCGGTGGTGCGTCGATGATCACGTAGTCGTACCGGTTCTTCAACTCGTCGAGCAGCCGGTGCATCGCATCGGACTGGAGGAGCTCGGTGGGGTTCGGCGGCGTCGGGCCGCTTGCGAGGATGTCGCAGCGCGGGGCACCGTGCTGCATGGCCTGCTCCAGCGTCACCTGACCCAGAAGGACCGATGTGATGCCCACCGCCGGCTCGAGGCGGAAGTAGTCCGAGGCCATCGGCCTGCGGAGGTCGGCCTCGACCAGGACAACGGTGTGGCCGGCCTGGGCGATCGTCAGGGCGATGTTCGAGGCCGTCGTCGACTTGCCCTCGCCCGGCAGCGGGCTGGTGACCACGATGATGCGCTGGCTGGAGTCAACGTTCAGGAACTGCAGGTTGGTCCGGATGACCCGATACGCCTCGACGCGCGGAGCATTCGTCGGCAGATCGCGGACGAGCGGCTTCTTCGGGGCGCTCTTGTCGAACGGCACGTGGCCCAGGTCGGGCGCGTGATCGGTGGCCTCTGCCAAGTCCTGCGGCGTCTTCACGCGGTTGTCGAGCACGTCACGCAGGACCGCGAGGCCCAGACCCAACATGGCACCCAGCACCAGGCCCAGCAGGATGTTGCGCAACGGCTGGGGTGACACGGGGGTCTTCGGCGCCGTGGCGGCGTCGGTGACCGACGCCTTCACAGGCGCGGTCGACTTGCCCGGAGGCGTCTCGAGCTCGGCGACGTAGGCGGTGAACACCTCGGCTGCAGTCTGCGCGATCTGCTGCGCGTGCTCGGCCGACGGGTCCGTGGCCGAGATCGACAGCACGACGGTGTCGGGCTGCACCGATGCCTTCAACTTCTTCTGGATGTCCTCAGGCAGCGTGCCGTCGTTGAGCTGCTCGGCGATGCGCGAGGCCATCTCGCTGCCGCCCAACAAGCTGGCGTACGACTTGACGCGTTGCTGGGAGAACAGGCCGCCCTGGTAGGCGTCGGAGGTGTTCGACTCCGACGTCGAGACGAACAGGCGCGCGGTCGACTCGTACTGGGGTGTTGCGCGAATCGTCAGCAGCAGGGCGATTCCG
>Ga0180216_1001570_pt1 | contig 20211 bp, 18 predicted proteins | sample eDN3rd37CBELigMG_FD_128879 | JGI IMG/M metagenome (GOLD analysis project Ga0180216, IMG submission 128879) | Enriched Miracle-Growth compost microbial communities from Emeryville, California, USA - eDNA 3rd pass 37_C BE-Lig MG (version 2)... ...
AGTCCCCCGGCGCTCAGACAGCGGGCGGCGGCCTCGATTCCGTCTCGGTCGGCCTTCAGGACACGCGTACCCTGCTCGGCAGTCATCGTTTTGTTTTCTCGCACTTGCGTTTAGAGGCGCGCCGGTTATAAGACCCGCCACCAGTCGGAGTGTAGCGCAGTCTGGTAGCGCACCACGTTCGGGACGTGGGGGTCGCAGGTTCAAATCCTGCCACTCCGACCATTTTGGGGCCGGTTTCCCGATCCAGCCCGATTTGCCCGGCGGCAGCCCTTCGGAAGCGCTTCCTAGCCCCAGGCCTCCTCGACCGCCAGCCGTCCTCTGAAAGCTTCTCGCTGCCCTGACGCGTGCGATCTTGATCGGCGCGGCACTGTCGGCGGCCGCATCAGTGCGGCATGAGCGCGGGCGCACGACGCCCCTTGTGCGACCCGGGCGTACCTGCGTAGCTTTACAACCAAATAAAGATCAGGCCGGGAACAGCCGGCCGTTTTCCTGGAGGAATAACGCCGATGTCACGGATCGCGACCGTTTTCGCTCGTCTGTTCTTTTCCGGTTTCTGCCTGATCGCCGCGGCCGTCGGGGCCCAGGCCGCCGACTATCCGAACCGCCCGGTGCGCATCGTCGTCGGCTATCCGCCCGGCGGGGCGACCGACATCGTCGCGCGCATCTTCGGCGCCTATCTGTCCGAGAAGCTCGGCCAGCAGTTCATCATCGAGAACCGTCCCGGCGCCGGCAACAATCTCGGCACCGAGGCGGTCGTCCGCTCGGCGCCCGATGGCTACACCTTCATCCTGGTCAATCCGGCCAATGCGGTGAACGCCTCGCTCTACAAGAAGCTCAACTTCAATTTCATCCGCGACATCACGCCGGTCGCCGGCTTCATCCGCGTGCCGAACGTGATGGAAGTGCATCCCTCGGTGCCGGCGAACACGGTCAAGGAGTTCATCGACTACGTGAAGGCCAATCCCGGCAAGGTGAACGTCGCGTCCTCCGGCAACGGCACGTCGATCCATCTCTCCGGTGAGCTGTTCAAGATGATGACCGGCCTGCAGATGACGCACGTGCCCTACAAGGGTTCGGCGCCGATGCTGACCGACCTGCTCGCGGGCCAGGTGCAGGTGACGTTCGACAACCTCCCGGCCTCGATCGGTCACATCAAGGCCGGCAAGCTGCGCGCGCTTGCGGTGACGACGTCGGTGCGCTCGCCCGAACTGCCCGATGTGCCGACGGTCGGCGAGACCGTCACCGGCTATGAGGCGAGCGCCTTCTTCGGCATCGGCGCGCCGAAGGATACGCCCAAGGACATCATCGCCCTCGTCAACAAGCACGTGAACGAGGGGCTGAAGGATCCGGCCATCCTCAAGAAGCTCGCCGACCTCGGCGGCATTCCGCTCGCCGGTACGCCGGAGGAGTTCGGCCAGGTGATTGCGTCCGAGACGGCCAAGTGGGAGAAAGTGGTCAACGCGGCCAACCTGTCGGTCGAATAGACAACGCTCAAGAGAAGTGCTCCGGACGTTTAAGACATGAACAAGAAGAAGCGGCCGGAGGACTTGCGCAGCCATCGTTGGCTCGGTGTCAACGATCTGCGCTCATTCGGTCATCGCGCCCGCCTGCGCCAGGGCGGGTTCGATGCCGCCGATTGGACCGGCAAGCCGGTCATCGGCATCATCAACACCTGGAGCGACATCAACTTCTGCCACACGCATCTGCGCGCGCGCGCCGAAGACGTGAAGCGCGGCGTGCTGCAGGCCGGCGGGTTTCCGGTCGAACTGCCGGCGATGTCGCTGTCCGAGCCCTTCGTGAAGCCTTCGACCATGCTCTATCGCAACCTGCTGGCGATGGAGACCGAAGAGCTGCTGCGCAGCCATCCGATCGACGGCGCGGTGCTGATGGGCGGCTGCGACAAGACCACGCCCGCGCTGATCATGGGCGCGATCTCGATGGGCGTGCCGGCGATCTATGTGCCGGCGGGGCCGCAGCTCAACGGCAACTGGCGCGGCCAGGAGATGGGCTCGGGGTCCGACGCCTGGAAATACTGGGACGAGAAGCGGGCGGGGCGCATCAGCGACGCCGATTGGGCCGAGCTCGAAGGCGGTATCGCGCGCTCCTTCGGCACTTGCATGGTGATGGGCACCGCCGCCACCATGATGGCGATCGCCGAAGCCGCCGGCCTGTCGCTGCCGGGGGCCTCGTCGATACCGGCGGCCGACTCGTCGCATCCGCGCATGTGCGGCAATGCCGGTCGACGTATCGTCGACATGGTGTGGGAGGATCTCACGCCGCAGAAGATCCTGACGCCGGCCGCCTTCGACAACGCCATCAAGGTGCATATGGCGATGGGCGGCTCGACCAACGCGATCATCCATGTCGTGGCGATGGCGCGGCGGTTGGGCATCCCGCTCGACATGCAGCGGTTCGACGACATCTCGCGTGAGATTCCGGTGCTCGCCAATGTGCGGCCCTCCGGCGGCTATCTGATGGAAGACTTCTATTATGCCGGCGGCCTGCGCGCGTTGATGAACGAACTCAAGGATGCGCTCGACCTGTCCTGCCTGACGGTGACGGGCAAGTCGCTCGGCGAGAACATCGCCGGGGCGCGGGTCTATAAGCCCGACGTCATTCATCCGTTGAGCGATCCGGTGTCGCGCGAGGGCGCGACCGCCGTGCTCACCGGCAACCTCGCGCCGCGCGGCTGCGTGATGAAGCCGTCCGCCGCCGACAAGCGGCTGCTCAAACATCGCGGCAAGGTGATCGCCTTCGAGGACTACAACGAGATGGCGCGCGAGGTGGAGCGCGACGATCTCGACGTCACGGCCGATCACATTCTCGTCCTGAAGAACGGCGGCCCGAAGGGCGGTCCCGGCATGCCGGAATGGGGCATGCTGCCGATTCCGAAGAAGCTCGTGCGGCAGGGCGTGCGCGACATGGTGCGCATCTCCGACGCGCGCATGAGCGGCACCAGCTACGGCGCCTGCATTCTCCACGTGGCGCCGGAGAGCTATGTCGGCGGGCCGCTCGCTTTCGTGCAGACAGGCGATGAGATCGAGATCGACGTCGAAGCCCGCCGCATCCATCTGCACGTGTCGGACGCGGAACTCGCGCGCCGCAAAGCCGCGTGGACGCCGCCGCCGCCGCGCTATCCGCGCGGCTACGGCGCGATCTATTCCGATCACATCGGCCAGGCCGACGAAGGCTGCGACTTCGATTTCCTCCAGGGCACCGCGCCGATTGCCGAGCCGGAGATTCATTAGCCGGGCTTGATCTTCCCCCGCCGCTTGGTTTGTATCGGACGATCGAGAACGGAGTGATCATGCGGCTAAGGCGCGTCATCTTGCTGACAATTGGTCTGCTGGCGATGCTGTCGCCGGCGGCGGCGATCGCGCAACAGCCGCTCGGCATCGTGATCCAGAACCGGCAGTTCGCGCCCGCGCAATTGCGCGGCACGGCCAATGCGCCCTTCACGCTCAAGGTGACCAATCTCGACGCCAACCCGGTCGAGTTCGCGAGCGCCGGCATGCGCGTCGACAGGATCATCTCCCCCAACACCAGCGTGGTGATCGACGTGCCGGCCCTGCCGCGCGGCCGGTACACTTTCGTCGACGTGAGGCAGGGCCGGCCGCACGGCGTGCTCGTTCTGGACTAGGCCCGCCACTGCCTGTCTCCCGCAAGGGCGGTTGCGGCGTCGGCCATTGTACCGTTGCGCAATCGTCCCCGAGCACGTATGGCGTGATCGAAGGTGGATGCAGGATATGGGCTTTGTATGAGTGACGACATTCCCTTCAACAAGAAACTCGATCTCGCCCCGGGAACCGTGGACGAGCCGGTGCCCGGCGTGCGCCGGGTCATGGCCAACAATCCGGGGCCGTTCACGTTCAAGGGAACGCTCAGCTACATCATCGGCAAGGGCAATGTCGCCATCGTCGATCCCGGTCCCGACGATCCCACCCATATCGGCGCGCTGCTCGATGCCGTGCGCGGCGAGACGGTGACGCACATCTTCGTCACGCATACGCACCGCGATCATTCTCCGGCGACGCCGGTGGTCAAGCACGCGACCGGCGCCACCGTCTATGCCGAGGGGCCGCATCGCCCGGCGCGCGCTCTGCACATCGGCGAGCACAATCCGCTGGACTCCAGCGGCGACCGCGACTTCCGCCCCGACGTTCAGCTCAAGGACGGCGACGTCGTCTCGGGCGACGGCTGGACCATCGAAAGCGTGTTCACGCCGGGCCACACCGCCAACCACATGGCCTTTGCCTGGCGCGAAAAGAACGTGCTGTTTGCCGGCGATCACGTGATGGGCTGGGCGACCTCGATCGTCGCGCCGCCGGACGGCGCGATGAGCGACTACATGGCCTCGCTCAACAAGCTCGCGCGGCGCGGCGAAGACACTTACTTCCCGGGTCACGGGCCGGTCATTCCGGACGCCAAGCGCTTCGTCAATTATTACATTCTCCATCGCAAGGCGCGCGAGGACTCGATCCTCTATCGTCTCGGCAAAGGTGCGACCGACATCCCGACCATCGTGCGCGCGATCTATATCGGCATCGATCCGCGGCTGACCGGCGCGGCCGGTCTCTCGGTGCTCGCGCATATGGAAGATCTGGTGACGCGCGGCGTGGTCGAGACCGACGGCGAGCCGGCGATCGACGGCGTGTACCGGCTGGCTAGCTGATCGCTCGGTATCGCCGCTTGCGCCGCTCATTCCCGCGGGAGCGGGAATCCAGAACTGATCCGCGCGGAGGGGTGGCTATTGCCGCTTGTTTGCGGGGGCCGGCTTGGTGTTCTGGTTGCGGCGTGGCGGCTGCGGCGGCTGAGCCGGCCGCGGCTCCGGCGCGTTGCTCACCGCGTCGTCGATCTCGTCGAGCAGCGCGCGGATGCGCCGCGCATTGGCGCCGAAATCGTGCAGCCCGTAGCGCGAGGCCGAACGGATGTCGACGCGCGCGCCTTCGCCAGCCGGCCTGATGCGGATCGACACGTCGTCGCGCATGCCCATCACCGGCGTGCGCGCCACCAGCTCGATGGTCCCTTCGCGGCGCGGCGCCGGTGGGCGCGCATCCACCACCAGCCATTTGTGCTTGTTCACGAGGCCGAGCGTGATGTCGTAGACCTGCTTGGCGTCGGCATCGGCCATCAGCGGCGTGATTTCCGGATAGGCCTTGCGCTGCAGCTCGGCATTGCGCGCCGGATAGTCGTTGGTGCCGCGCGGCCGCAGGCGCGCCAGCACGTCGAAGCGCGGCGGGCTCGCCGTGTCGGTCGAGATGTCGTCGATGGCGGGCAGTTTCAGCGCGCGGCTGGCGATGAAGGCCGGGTAGCCGAGCAGCAGCAGGCTGACGAGAATGCCGGTGAGGGCGCGGCCCAGACCCGACAGGCCGTCGCGCCAGATGACGACGAAAGATGCAAGGCCGAGCAGGATCGACAGGACCGCGAAGGCGAGCGCCGCGCCGAAGGTCGCGAGCGAGGGTATGATCTCGAGCAAGTCCGCCCGCACGATGATGACCGACAGCGCGGCGACAGCCAGCGCGAACCAGGCCAGCCGCGCGGACCACACGGCCAGCCGCGACACCGGTTCGTCGCCAAAGTGTGGTCGTCGGGCCATCGGGTATTATCCTGCACAAATGCGCTTGAGCGCCGCCCATTCGGCGGGGTCGAGAAAGGGTATCGTCGGCCCATCCGCGGCGATACGACTTATCGCAGCCACGCGCGCTTTGGTATCGGGATGATCGAGCAGGATCTTCATGCCCGGCTCCGTGGCGCCGCCGATCTTGGCCAGCATGGCGCCGAGCGCCTGCGGGTCGCCTTGCACTTTCTTCATCAAGCCGGCGCCGTAGCGGTCGGCCGCCGTTTCCGATTCGCGCGAATAGGTCGATTGCAGCACCGCCTTGGCCGCGACCACGACCGCGCCGCCGCCGACGAAGTCGCCGAGCAGCATGCCGAACAGGAAGGACAGGCCGGCGCCCTGCAGCATGCTCTTGGTGTTGTCGCGGTGGGCGACATGGCCGATCTCATGCGCGATCACGCCGGCGACTTCGTCGGGATTGTCGGCTTTGTCGATCAGCCCCTGAAAGACGTAGATCTGCCCGCCGGGCAGCGCGATGGCGTTGGCTTCCGGGCGGCGCACCACGCCGGCGCGCAAGGGCATGCCGAGCGCCGCGCCGCTTTCGAGCCGCTTGATCATCTTGTCCAGCGCGGCGCGGCCCGGCTGTTCGTGGGCGCCGGTGCCGCAGTCGAAGGCGGCGCCGGCCTGATGCGTGTCGAGCTGGCTGCGCACCTGCATGTTGACGGCGTCGCCCAGGCGGCGCTCGACGGCCGCCGGCACGGCCTGACCGACACGGTCGGCGATCGCGGGAATGGCCCAGTAGGAAACGGCGACCAGCGCCACGGTGGCCAGGATCGTCCAGCCGATCACATGCGAGCGCTGCCGGCGGTGGATCGCGCCGGTGCGATCGATACCCTCGGCGCGTATGTCGATGGCGTCGGCGAAGGCCTCATCCAAGACTTCGAGGCGCGCGAGAACGGAATCGTGCCGGCGGCCGAGCCGAAGCACCTGCGCCGGTGCGTTCAACTCCTCGATGGCGTCATAGGGCCAGTCGGCCAAGGTGCGGCCGGTGCCGTCGGCGATCTGCAGGCCGTTCGCGCCGAGCGTCACGGTGACGTCGTGGCGCGCGCTGGTGCGGCCGTCGAAGAAGACGCCGGGGCCGGAGGTCGGGGCGGGGATGTCGGTCGTCGTCATCAGTAACCGCTCACACGTAACGTATCCGCGAGCCCCTCGCCGAGGGCGGAACTCGGCTGGCCCTGCGCCTTGACCTGTTCCAGCACCGTCACGCCAGATAAATGCAGCGATTCCGTGCTGAGCTGCCAGAGCGCGTAGCCGACGGTGGCGCGATAGAGCGTCGAATAGCCGAGCGCGGCGGTGACATAGCCGCCGAGCAGCACCAGCGCCGCGGCCGCTTCGGCGGCGATCGAGGAGTCGCCGCCGGCCGTCAGCGCGCCGGCGATCCACAGCACGGGTATGCTGCCGACGCCGAGCGCCACGGTGAACAGCAGCGCCAGCCCCAGGAAGCGCAGGTAGGCGCCGTAGACGCGCCGCATCAGCAGGCGCGAGGTCAGCGTCACATCGCCGAAGCGCAGGCCCGACAGCCACCAGCGCAGCATGATGGCGCGGTAGGCCGGAAGCAGCAGCAGCGCGAGCGCGATGGACCCGACCACCATCAGGATCGCGAACACGATGGCGGTGGGCAGGTCTGGGTTGGTTTCGGCGATGCGCGCCATCGCGTCCTCGGTTTCGGCGCTGAGCGCGTCACCGAGCGCGGCCCAGTCCACCATCTCGAGGAGGGCGCTGACGGCGAGCGCCAGCGGCGCCACCAGCAGCAGCCACAGCGGCAGGCCGCGCAGGAACAGCCGCCAGCCGGCCCCGGCGAACCGGCCGGGCAAGTCGCCGTAATAAGTGTGGCGCATCTTGTAGCGCTCGAGGCTCGCGAGCTGGAACGGATAGGCAAGCCCGATGGTCGCGGCAGTGACGGTCCACCACAGGATGGCGCGCAGCGCATAGACGGCTGCCGATCCGGTCTGGTGAAAGCGCAGGCCGCGATACACCGTGCGCGTCAGCCGGTAGCTGCGTGCGCGGTAAATGGCATATTGGCCGGCGAGCCCGAGCAGCGCGATACCCAAGAGGCCCGACATCTCGCCGAGCGTGCCGAGATCGAGCGCCGCGATGAAGAAGCCGGCATAGACGGGGATGAGGATGGCGACGGCGGCGAGAAAGCCGATCAGCAGCTCGATCGGCGTACCGTTATATTCCAGACATTCGCCGTCAATTTCCGTGTTGGCCCAGAGAAAGCGACGCACGTCGGTGTTCAGCCAGAACCGATAGATGCCCAGCGTGACCATCAGCAGCAGGGCGCCGCGCGCGAGCAGCCACCAATAGGCCTTGCGCGCGCCCAGAAACCGCACGGCGGCCGTGCTTGCGGCCTCGCTTGCTTCGATGGTCATTCAGGCAGGGATAGAGCGAACGCGGCGCGCGGGCAATCGTCCGCTGCTGCTCACGCTTTAGGCGACCAACGCCTTGCCGTTCGCCGCTTCCAGGTACACCGAGATCTTGTCGCCGCTCATCGGCCGGCCGAAGAGGTAGCCCTGGCCTTCGTGACAGCCGAGCGAGGCGACCAGCTTCCGCTGCTCCTCGGTCTCGATACCTTCCGCGACGACGATCTTGTCGAGGCCGGCGCCGAGGCTCGCCACCGCCGCGATGATGGCGTGCGTGTCCTTCTCCGTGCCGAGATGACGCGTGAAGGACTGGTCGATCTTGATCTTGTGGAAGGGGTATTTGCGCAGATAGTTGAGCGAGGAATAGCCGGTGCCGAAATCGTCGAGCGAGATGCTGACGCCGAGGTTCTTGAGCTGCTCCATCGCGGTGAGCGTGCCTTCGCTGTCCTCGAGCAGCAGCCGTTCGGTGACCTCGAGTTCGAGGCGCTGCGCCGGCAGGCCGGACTTCGCCAGCGCCGCCACGACCTGCAGCGCAAGCCCGCGCTCGCGGAACTGCACCGGCGAGAGATTGACGGCGATCTTCACGTTCTTCGGCCAGCGCGCCGCTTCGACGCAGGCGCGGTTCAGCACCCATTCGCCGAGCGCGATGATGAGCCCCGTTTCCTCGGCGATCGGGATGAACACCGACGGCGGAATGTTGCCGCGCGTCGGATGATGCCAGCGCAACAGCGCCTCGCAGGTCGTGACCCGGCCCGTGCGCAGGTCGACCAGCGGCTGGAAGTGCAGCGCGAACTGTTCCTTGGTCAGCGCCTCGCGCAGATCGAGCTCGAGGGCGCGGCGCGCTTGCGCGGCCTCTTCCATTTCCAGCGCGAAGAAGCGGTGGTCGCCGCCGCCGCCGGTCTTGGCCGCATAGAGGGCCATGTCGGCCTTTTTCAGGAGCTCGTCCGCGTTGGCGCCGTCGATCGGCGCCATGGCGATGCCGATGGAGGCGCCGATGTCGATGCGGTGGCCGTCGATCTCGAACGGATCGCTGAGCTTCTGTACCAGGCGCCGCGCGAGCCATTTTGCGTCCTGCGGCCGCTCGGTCTTGGTCTGCAGCACGATGAACTCGTCGCCGCCGAAGCGGGTGATCATGTCGCCCGGCCCGATGACGGTGCTCAACCGCTCCGCCACCGCCTTTAAAAGCTTGTCGCCGAGCGGATGGCCGAGCGTATCGTTGATCGCTTTGAAGCGGTCGAGGTCGATCAGATGGATGGCCAGGTGGTTGTCGCGGTCGTGCACCGACGCGAGCAGGGTGTTGATGCGCTCGTGGAACTGGGTCCGGTTGGCGAGCCCCGTGAGCACGTCGAACTTGGCGAGGTGCGCGATGTGCTCCTGCGCGCGTTTGCGCTCGGTGATGTCCTCGAGGATGATGACGTAGCCGCCGCGCGCCATCGACCGGCGCGACACGGCCAGCGTGCGGTCGTCCGCGCCGATCATCTGCAACTGGTCGAAGCCGTCGTTCTTGAGCGTGGCGAGCAGGTCGCTGACGACGTCCTTGGCGCGCTTGGCCTTGTGGTTGCCCGCGCGCATCGAGTGGCGCACGAGCTGCGACACGCGCATGCCGACGCGGATCGGCGCGTTCGTCAGGTTCAGCAGTTCCAGGAAGCGCTCATTCCACACCTGCAGCCGGTCCTGCTCGTCGAGCATGCACAGGCCGTGCGACATGTTGTTGAGCGCGATGTCGAAGCGCCGCGCCTGCTCCTCGAACCTTGCGGCGAGGGCGGCTTCCTTGCGCGTGATGGTCAACGCCTGGATGACGATGTCGCGGATCGACAGCGTGATGTCGATCATGCCGTAGATGAACAAGAGGCCGACGAAGCCGAGGATCTTGTGGATCCACGCCGGATAGAGCAGCAGCGCGATCACCATCGGCAGCATGACCAAAGTGAACTGGCCGACGGCGATGAAAGGCCGGCCGGCATTGCGGCCGGCGATCGCGGCGGCATAGCCGGTGGCGGTCGTGATGACCGCCATTTGCAGGGCCGCGTTCGTCGTCTGCGTCAGCGTCAGCCAGCACAGCAGGCCGAGCATCGCCGAGAAGGCCCAGGCGCCGGCCTCGTACAGGTGTTCCCACCGTTTGGTGATCTTGGGCTGGTCCGCCGCCTGCTTGTAGCGCCGGTAGAAAATCGCCGAGGCAACGCGCATCATGCCGACCGCGAAGATCGCGGCCGAGCAAATGAGGATCGCGGTGTTGTTGACGCTCAGCGCAACGGCCATGCCGATGATCGAGCAGTTCACCGCGCCGATGGTCAGCGAGGAGATCGGCGCGAACAACGACTCGACCAAAGCCGCGCGAACTTCTCCCGGAAGTTCGGCGTCCGTTCTGCGCGTCTGAAGCAGCTTTCTGACAAGCATCAAAGGACCGACAGGGCTGTCTCACTGAGAGCCCATCGTATCGGCCCACCTTGAACAGTATCCAAACGGGAAGGGCTTTGTCGGAAGTCGCTGCGCAAATGGCGAATATTTGGCTAAGGCGAATGGTCGAATGCGAACGGTTGCCCGCCGGTTCGGCGGGACTGGGCTATGTTCGGCACCGAACGCACGGCTCGCGGCTTGTTAGCGGTCCGCGGCATGCTGCACGTGCTGCGCAACTTCTCGTCACGATGGTTAACGTCGCGCCAAATTACATAGTTATTGAAATATCTCGCGAATTGAACGCCGGTTCCGATCTACGGAAGTGTCAAGTATTTATGTCGACCAACGTCTGATTGTGGAGACGTTAATCTTTTGATAACCTAAAAGAATAGTAAAAGCGGTGCGGTGCGATGTCGAATTTAGCGAGATCGAAGGCCGGTTCTGCGACACGGGATGGCGCTGGAGCCGGTTCTCAGGCGCCCACGGCCGGGCTCAAGCCCGCAGCCGACCTCAAGGTGGTCGACTTCACCAAGGCCGCCGACGCCAACCGCCTGTTCGAACTGGAACAGCTTGAAGTCAATTTCGACGAGCCGAACGGCGCGTTGTGGGCCTTCATGCGCGCGCGGGGGCGGCCGAGCTACAATCTCGACCTGCTCAACGACATCCATGCCTTGCAGCGGGGCGTCGTTGCCAGGTTCGCCGAGAAGCCGGACCAGTTGCGCTATCTGATCGCCGGCTCGCGGGCGCGGGGCGTGTTCAGCCTCGGCGGCGACCTCGATCTGTTCGCCGCTTGCGTGACCGCGCAGGACCGCCAGGCGCTGGTCGACTACGGCAAGTCGTGCGTGCGCGTCCTTCACGGCTTCCACACGGCGCTCGACCTGCCGATCATCACGCTCGGTGTCGCGCAAGGCGATGCGCTGGGCGGCGGCCTGGAGTCGCTGCTGTCGTTCGATGTCATCATTGCCGAGCGCGGCTCGAAGTTCGGGTTCCCCGAGGCTTTGTTTGGACTGTTCCCCGGCATGGGCGCCTACAGCCTCGTGGCGCGGCGCACCAACGCGGCCCTGGCCGAAGAGATGATGCTGAGCGGCCGCACCTTCACCGCCGAGGAGATGAAGGAGTTCGGGCTCGTGCACATCATTGCCGAGCCGGGAGAGGGCATTGCCGCCGCGCAGGACTACATGCAGCGGACCAACCGGCGCTATGCCGGCGTGCGCGGCGTCTATCAGTCCGGCCGTGTGGTCAATCCGCTGTCGCTCGACGAACTCGACCGCATTGTCGGCATCTGGGCTGATGCCTGCCTGCGGCTGAGCGAGCGCGATCTGAAAGTGATGCGGCGCCTGATCTCGGCGCAGGACCGTTTGCAAGCGCCGTTGCAGGCGGCCGAGTAGCGAACGCTATCTCGCCCGCGCCGCTGTGAGCGCGGGTATCGCTTCAATCGTCAGCGTGCGGCGTGGCTGTTTTTCAGCCGGCGCTACCGAAACGCTGCCGATGTGCGCGCGAGCAATGAGCGAAGGGGCGGGAAGGCGTCCGCGCCGAAAACAGGTTAGACGTCGAACGCGTACCGATGCGTTGGTGCCGCAGCCAGAAACCGGCAAAATCAGCTGCGTCCGTCAAATCCCCATTACGGCCGGTTGTCATCCGGCGCGGACAAGGAAGCAACGTGCGTTGCGGCCGAGCGTTCCCGCGCTTCCCTTCAACAGCCGTTACAAATCCGCGGAACGCCGTTCACCATGCTGATCGCACGCACGCGGTCGTCGCTGAGGACCGTCGTCGTGCGCGTGGGCGGAGGGCTTACGCGCGGCGCGCCGCTGTCGGCCGGCGCGGCGCCGTTGGTTTGCGGCGCGCCAACTGGCGCCACGTTTGTTTGCGGCGCCCCCGCTTGCGTGCGCTGCGCGCCGGTCGCGGACTGGGCGAAGGCATCGACGGAGAGGGTGAGGGAGAAGCTCGCCAGGAGAACACCGGCGCAGGTGACGGCTCGGACAGGCATGGCCCCGCCTCGCTTTTAATGGACGACGCCGGATGAACGCGCGGTTGCGACTTTCGTTCGAACGCGGCGCGCTTAACGTGTCTGCGTCTCACGCATCGATCGGCCACAGCCATGCTGCGCCGCGAACGCCGCTGGAGTCGCCGTGCACCGCACGCACGATCTTGGTGTCGATCGCATCGGAGAAGGCATAAAGCGCGATCAATTCGCTCAAGCCTTCATAAAGCATGTCGATGTTCGACACGCCGCCGCCGAGCACGATCGCCTCGGGATCGAAGATGTTGATGACGGTGGCGAGCCCGCGCGCCAGCCGCTCCTGATAGATCGCCACCGCCGTCCGCGCGGTGGCATCGCCGGCCGCCGCCGCGGCGGCGACATCGTGCGCGGCGAGCGGCTCCGCCGCATGCAGCGCATACTCACGGGCAAGACCCGCGCCGCAGAGAAACGTTTCGATGCAGCCGCATTTGCCGCAATAGCAGGTATGGCCCGGCAGTTCGGAAGGCTTCGGCCAGGGCAGGGGATTGTGGCCCCATTCGCCGGCGATGTTGTTGCGGCCGGTCAGCACCTGGCCGTTCACCACGAGCCCGCCGCCGACGCCGGTGCCGAGGATGACGCCGAACACCGTCCGCGCCCCTGCCGCGGCGCCGTCGGCCGCCTCCGACAGCGCGAAGCAGTTGGCGTCGTTCTCGATGCGGATCGGCCGTCCGATAGAGGCGCCGATGTCGCGGTCGATCGGCTTGCCGATGAGCACGACGCTGTTGGAGTTCTTCAGCATGCCCGTCTTGCTCGACAGCGCGCCGGGCGTGGCGATGCCGACCGTGCCGCGGTGGCCGAGCCGCGCTTCGACACCGAGCACGAGATCGCCGATCGCGCGGATCGTGCCGTCGTAATCGCCGGCGGGCGTCGCCACGCGCTCGCGCGCCAGCGTCGCCCCCGTGTTGTCGAGGGCGATGATCTCGATCTTGGTGCCGCCGAGATCGATGCCGATGCGCATCGCGCGCTTACTTCACCGCCAGGAGTTCGACGTCGAAGATGAGCGTCGCGTTCGGGGGAATGACGCCGCCCGCGCCGCGCGCGCCGTAGCCGAGCTCCGGCGGGATGACCAAGGTGCGCTTGCCGCCGACCTTCATGGTGGCGACGCCCTCGTCCCAGCCCCTGATCACGCGCCCCATGCCGACGGGAAATTCGAACGGCTCGTTGCGGTCGACCGACGAGTCGAACTTCTTGCCCTTGGCGCCATTCGTGTAGAGCCAGCCGGTGTAGTGCACGACGGCGGTCTGCCCGCGCTGCGGCGAGGCGCCGGTGCCGGGCTGGGTATCGGTGATCTGCAGGCCTGAAGATGTGGTCATGGTCTTTCCGGCGGTTTGTGCGATAGCGGGAAGGGGCGCGACGCTCGCGGCCAATGTCGCGAGCAGGGCGGCCCGGCGGGTGATCGGCATGTCCGGCGCTCCTCGAATAAGAGCGGCGCCGGATGCGGGCGCCGCCGTCGCGGCCTTTTAGCCGAGCTTGGGTGATTTCCCAAATGGCTGCTCACCAAAGTCACGACATTCGCGAGCCGCCGTTCCGAACAGCCGCTATGGCGCGGGGTCGTGCCCGGTGTCGTCGGTCGGCGGCTTCGCGAGGAAGCCGGCCGCATGCACGTCGGCGGCGCTTAGCATGCGCGGGTAATGGGTGCCGCATTCGTCGCAGCGAAAGAAGCAGCTGAAGCCGTCGCCGCGCGGCGATCGATGCATCTCTTTCAAGTGGGTAGTGCCGCCACAGACGGGGCAGAGGGGCGGCAGGCTGACATCCGTCATCGGTCCCTCTCTCGTGTTTCCTCGCGCATTCGCGGCGCGCAAGACGGCCGTCGCGCGCGATTGCGCGCGTCGCGTCGTCGGTTGCTTTCTCCGGCAAATGTCCGAGCGGAGCGCCCGGCTAACAGGCGCTGGAACAACGCGGGCGATGGAACAGCGGTGCCGTCACGATCGGTTACAGACGGGACAATTGGTGATGCGGCACGCGGGAACCGCTATCGCCATGAATGGGGCGGCGGTGGGGCGGCGTGTATACCAGCCGTTATCGTTGTGCGCGCGCGCGAGGGCTCCGCTTGGCCGCCTTCTTCGGCAGCGCATGCGCGTGCGCCAGTGCGAGCGCGGACTTGAGCTCGTCGAGCGTCAGCTTCGACAATGTCGCCGTGGTCCAGCCCTGCGCGCCGAAGGCGTTCGGCACCGGCGCAAAGGCATCGGCGGCGACGCTGCATTTGAGCGCCTGTTCGTCCGGCGTGAATTTGAAGTTCGCGGTTTTGCCGTCGGCGGCAAGCGTCACATAATTGCGCGCGACCTTGAATGCGGCGCGGTCGAAATGCGGCGCCTCGCTTGTGCCCTCGAGCGCCAGCGCCAGGCGGCGCAGATCGGATGCCTTGGCCATTGTCGAAATTGCCTCTGTCCCTGTGCGACGCGCGGGCAAACCTCTCCCCGTCATCCTGAGGTGCGAGCCGCGTCAGCGGCGAGCCTCGAAGGATGAACGGCCAAGACTTTGGCCACAAGATCTTGCCAAGAGGTCTTTGATCGCGTCCCCCTTCGAGGGCTGCTGCGCGGCCACCTCAGGGTGACGGGACCAACGCTCTCGCGCCTTGTCGCTATTCCGCCGCCTGCGCCGAGGGCAGCACGTAATCCTTGAACTGCGTGCGCAGGTGCGTCTTCAGGATCTTGCCGGTCGCCGTGTGCGGGATTTCGTCGACGAACACGACGTCGTCCGGCATCCACCACTTGGCGCATTTGTCCTGCATGAAGCCGAGGATGTCTTCCTTGGTCGCCGTCTCGCCTTTCTTCAGCACGACGACGAGCAGCGGGCGTTCGGCCCATTTGGGATGCGTGACGCCGATGACGGCGGCTTCCGCCACTTTCGGATGCCCGACCGCGAGGTTCTCCAGATCGATCGACGAGATCCATTCGCCACCGGATTTGATCACGTCCTTGGAGCGGTCGGTGATCTGCATGTAGCCGTATTGGTCCATGGTGGCGACGTCGCCCGTGTCGAACCAACCGTCCTCGTCGAAGACCTCGTCGCCTTCGCCTTTGTAATAGCTCTTGGCCACCGCGGGCCCGCGCACCTTGAGCCGGCCGAAGGTCTTGCCGTCCCAGGGCAGGTCCTTGTTGTTGTCGTCGGTGATCTTCATCTCGACGCCGAAGGGCGGATGGCCCTGCTTCATCTCGATGTCGAGCTTGGCGTCGCCGGTGAGCTGGGCGTATTCCGGCTTGAGAGTGCAGAGCGAGCCGAGCGGGCTCATCTCGGTCATGCCCCAGGCGTGGATGACCTCGACGCCATAGACGTCCTGGAAGGTCTTGGTCATGGCGCGCGGGCAGGCCGAGCCGCCGATCACCACGCGGTTGAGGTGAGGCAGCTTGTCGCCGGTCTTCTCCAGGTCCTGCAACAGCATCAGCCAGATCGTCGGCACCGCGGCAGTGAAGGTCACCTTGTAGGTGTTCAGCAGTTCGTAGATCGAGGCGCCGTCCATCTTCGGGCCGGGCATGACGAGCGCGGCGCCGACCATCGGCGCCGTCAGCGCCAAGCCCCAGCAGTTGGCATGGAACATCGGCACGACGGGCAGGATGGTGTCGCGGCTCGATGTTCCCATGGAGTCGGGCATCGCCGCGATCATCGAGTGCAGCACGTTGGAGCGGTGTGAGTAGAGCACGCCCTTGGGGTGGCCCGTGGTGCCGGAGGTGTAGCACATGCCGGCCGCGGTGTTCTCGTCGAACTCCTTCCAGGCGAAGTCGCCGTCGACTTCCGCGAGCCAGTCCTCATAGGCGACGGCGTTCTTCAAGATCGTCTGTGGCATGTGCGCGGCGTCGGTGAGGATAACATAGCGCTCGATGCTCGGCAGCTTGTCGGCGAACTTCTCGACCAGGGGCACGAAAGTCAGATCGACGAACATCATGCGGTCTTGCGCGTGATTGACGATCCAGATGATCTGTTCCGGGAACAGGCGCGGGTTCACCGTATGGTAGATCGCGCCGATGCCCATGATGCCGTACCAGCATTCCAGATGCCGCCAGGTGTTCCAGGCGAGCGTCGCGACGCGGTCGCCGAGCTTGATGCCGTCCTTTTCCAGCCGCTGCGCGACCTTGAGGGCGCGGGCGCGGATTTCGGCATAAGTGGTTTCGACGATGGGTCCTTCGACGGAACGGGTGATGACCTTTCGGCCGCCATGGTAGATGGCGGCGTGATCGACGACGCGCTGGCACAACAGCGGCCAACCTTGCATCAGGCCGAGCATGGAGTCCCTCTCTGCGTTTCCTGTGCCGCCTTTTGGCCGCGGCGATGTGTTTTTGGACCGGCGCCCCTCGCCGGTCGCGCATAGGTTAACCGCGCGCGCGGCCGCCTCGCAATGCTGACGAACGTGCTAGGATGATTGTTGTAATGCCTACGAAGTTTCCCGAGGACATGCCGGTGGCCGCGCGCGCGCAACATGAGCCGATCCGCATCGCGATCGTCGAAGACGATATTGCGGTGCGGAAGATGTTGGTCTCGCTGCTGGCGGCCGACCCGCACTATGCCGTCGTCGCCGAGTTCGGCGAGGGCGGTCCCGCGCTCGCGGCGCTGCCGCATCTGGCGCCGGACATCGTGCTGGCCGATATCGGACTGCCGGACGTCTCCGGTATCGAGGTCATCCGCGGCGTCAAGGCCGCGCTGCCGGCCTGCAGCGTGCTGGTGGTGACGACCTTCGGCGACGAGAAGACGGTGACGGCGGCGCTCGAAGCCGGCGCCGACGGCTATCTGCTCAAGGGGGTGGCGCTCGAGGAACTCAAGCGCGATCTCCGCGCCTTGCGCGAGGGCGGCTCGCCGCTGTCACCGCAGATCGCCCGCAAGCTGCTGAACCGGCTGCAGACGGACGGCGCGGCCGCCCAGCCCGAGGCTGGTTCCGACACCACCTTGACCGCGCGCGAGCAGGAAGTGCTTCAGCTCATCGCCAAGGGCTTTTCCTATGCGGAGAGCTCGAAGATTTGCGGCATCAGCCCGGCGACGGTGCACAGCCATCTCAAGAGCATCTATCGCAAGCTGGAAGTTCACTCGAAAACCGAGGCGGTCTACGAAGCGCGCCGCCGCAGCCTCATCGGCTAGGCCGGGCGCGGCACCGTGACCGCCAGGCGCACGGTCGTGCCGCGGCCTGGGGCGGAGTCGATCGAGATCATGGCGCCGGTCGAGATGCCGGCCGCGCGCTTGCGCATGTTCGAGAGCCCCTGTCCCGCCGTCACCGTGGACTTGTCGAAGCCGCGGCCGTCGTCGCTGACGACGATCACGATCGCCGAGCCGTTCGCGTCGTAGCGCGCGGCGAGCTTGGCCCGCGTGGCCTTTGAGTGATGCAGCACGTTGCTGAGCGCTTCCATCAACACGAGCTTGATCGCCAGCGCGTCCTGGACCGTCAACTGCTCGACGGGCCGCAGGTCGTCGACCTCCCAGTCGAAGGCGATGCCGGCGAGCTCGATGCCGCCGCCCATGCGATGGCGCACATTGCTGAGGAGCAAGCCGATGTCGCCGTCGACGCGCTCCGAACTGTCGACGAGCAGGCGCAACTCCAAAAGAACCTCGCCGACCTTCGTCCGGATGTCGGCCGCCTTCATGGTGCCCGTCGTCAGCGAGGCGAGCAGGGCGGCGAGGCTCGCGCCGATGCTGTCGTGCATATCGGCCGAGATGTTCTGGCGCTCGGCAATCGCCGTGTTGACGATCTCGAGCTGCGCCTGGCGCTTCACCGTCGCCAGCCGCTTAAGGAAATAGGCCGCGGCCACGATGCCGCCGGTGAGCGCCAGCCAGCAGAGGGCCAGGACGTACAGAAACCCGGCGTAGCGCGCGCGCAGATAGTCCTCGTCATAAGCGACCGTGACGTAGAACGGCGTGGTCTGCGAGGTGACGAAGGTGCCGATGCGGGCGACATCGTCGGGGCCGGTGCGGGCATGGAATGTACCCATGCTCTCGCCGGCGACGACGCGGCTATAGGCGACGGCGACACGCGGTACCTCGTCGCCGTAGCCGATGCTGCCGTTGAACGAGCGGATGCGCACGACGCCGTCTTTGCCCGCCAGCCCCGCGAAGCCCCGGCTGCTGAGCTTGAGCTTCTCGTACAGCCTGACGAAATGCGACAGCCGATACGAGATGGTGACCACGCCGTGGAATGCGCCGGTCTCGTCGCGCAGCGGCCGCGAGAACTGGATGATCGGTTCGTCAACCAGAAGCCCGCGCATCGGCGTGCCGATGTAGAGGGTGTTCTGGTTCGGCGACTCGGCGTGGATGCGGAACGTGTTGCGGTCCCGCAATGAGACGTGCGGCACCGCGTCGGTGCTGGCGCTGGCAATGAGGGTCCCGTTTCGATCGAGGATCGCGGGCCCGACCATCGAAGGCTGCGGCATGTAGCCGGCGAGGAACCTGTGGAGCTCACGCTCGTCGCCTCGGGCGATCGCATCCTGCGGAATCTCGGCCGCGACGCGGGAGAGGATCGCATCGGCGATCGCCACGTCGCTGTCGAAGTCCGTCATCAGTAGCTGCGCGACGTTCTCCGTCTGCCGGTAGAAGTCGTCCTCGACCAGCGACTTGTAATGGACGCCGGCGACGACGCACAGCAGCAGCACAAACACAGAGAATGCGCAGCAGATGATCGCGCTGGCGGCGCCGGACAAACGGCTGAAAAAAGTGCGGGCGGAGCTTGCGGTCATGGGCGGACGGGACAGGTCGATTAAGTCCTCAAAGGCATGTTGCTGGTTAAACCGCAAGCCGCCGAAGATCACCAGTTCTGGGGATATAGTGCTTTTGTACCAGCGTGACTGACCATTTCCGGGGGTTGGTCAGCACGGCCGGCTGCGCCACCTTGCGGCAAAATCCGCCGGTGGAATTCCATGCTCGACAAGCCTCTTCGCGTTAGTCCGACCGGCCCTGCGCCGGTCGCCATGACCGACAAGCAGATGTTCATGCTGTTTCCGACGCCGCTCTTCATGGGCAAGGTCTCGGACATCAGCCTGTGCGATCGCATCGAGACGAAATTGCGCGACATGCAGCGCTCCGGCGTCGGCCGCTCGACGCCGGAAGGCACCGTCCTCGCCTATATGACGCCCGACGATATCCAGAACCTTCCCGAGATGAAGGAGCTGGTCGACGTCATCATGCGCGAGTCGGGGCAGATCCTCGACGCCTTGGCGGTCAAGCGCGACTCCCACTACATCAGCAACATGTGGGCGAACATCGCCAACCCGAACCGGCGTCACCACCTGCACATCCATCCGAACTGCCTGCTCAGCGGCATCATCTACATCGCGACGCCCAAGCGGTGCGGCCAGACCCTGTTCGTCTCGCCGCGTCTGCTCCAGAAGGGCCTCGAGCCGAGCTATACGCAGAAGAACGAACTCAACGCCGACGTCTTCTCGTTCCCGGCGGAGAAGGGCCGCATCGTCATGTGGCCGAGCTATCTGCCGCACGGGGTGGAGCAGGGCGCCGCGGAGGAGAGCGAGGAGCGGATCGTCGTCGCGTTCAACATCATGATCCGCGGCCATATCGATCAGCACACGGCCCAGCTCAGCCTGCCGTAAGACGGCGCGCGCCTCGCGCCCCGTACAAATGCCGCAATTGTTGCGCCGACTGGCGCCACGATGCGATTTTGGCGGGGACTGTTTCTACTGACCGGATTGGGCTGGACCGTCGCGGGCGCACAGACTGTGCCGTTGCCGCGCGAGCGTCCCGCCATGCTGCCGGCGGTTCCAAGCGAGCCGCGCTCGTTCCGCGAGGCGGCCGGTCCCGATTTCAACACGGCCGATGTTTCGGCGGCGCCGTCGCCCTGCAACGAGCGCCTGGCCAAGATCGCGGCGCTCGAGCCGATGCCGCGC
>Ga0180216_1001571_pt1 | contig 20168 bp, 14 predicted proteins | sample eDN3rd37CBELigMG_FD_128879 | JGI IMG/M metagenome (GOLD analysis project Ga0180216, IMG submission 128879) | Enriched Miracle-Growth compost microbial communities from Emeryville, California, USA - eDNA 3rd pass 37_C BE-Lig MG (version 2)... ...
ATAGGCCGGCCCCCGGTCGCTCAATTCCCGCGACACAAAACGACTCTGGTGTGTCTCGCCCGCCTCCTGCATGAACGCCTCGATCAGGCCTTGCATGATCTCGAGCAGAATGTCCCGTGCTCCGACGGCCGTGAGCGCGCCGGATCGCACGGCGGCGCGCGCTGCGGTGACCACGGGCGACATGCGGTCCTGGTAGCGGCCAAGAATGACCCGGGCGCAGGCGTGATGCAGCCCCTCCTTGTTACCGAAATGATAGGCAATCGCCGGCAGGGTGACGCCGGCCTCCGCTGCGATCGCGCGTGTTGTGGCGCCGGAAAAACCCCGCTGCGCGAAACACTTCATCGCCGCGTCCAGAATACGCGGGCGCGTGTCGGCCGGCGGCTGGCGCCTTGGGCGCGCCGCCGTTCCGTTTTTCCGCCGCTGGCGTCGGGCGTGCTGGTGTTCTTCAAACATTGGGTTCCCGCCTTGCAGCGCTTGCGCCCGGTGGATTCTCTTCATATAGTTCGTATATCAAGTGATAGATCAATTATAAAAAAGTACGAATTTTCAAAGAGTTGATGAAAATTCGTCAGATCTTTCACATGTTCCCGCGGTCGCCGGCGCTGGCCAGGCAGCCTGGCTTGATGCCTGCCGCGCGACAGACTCCAGCTTCACGCGGCGCATGCTGTGTGAGAAAAGTGGAACGCGTTACAAAACTGGGTTAAGCCAGTGGCGCTCTGGCGTCGTTTCCGTCGTCCATGGCGGCCTCCGGCGACAGACCGCAAAAAATGAAAAAGTCAGGGTTTGGGAGGACCAGCAATGAAATTTCTGCGCACCGCCACGGCTGCGGCGGCCGTACTCATGTTTGCGGCCAGCGCCGCGCAGGCTGAGAAGAAGTACGACACGGGCGCCAGCGACACCGAGATCAGGCTCGGCAACACCGTGCCCTACAGCGGGCCGCTTTCAGCCCATGGCATTCAGGGCCGCGTCGAGCAGGCCTACTTCCGGATGCTCAACGAGGAGCAGGGCGGCATCAACGGCCGCAAGGTGCGGCTGATCTCGCTGGACGATGCCTTCTCGCCGCCGAAGACCGTCGAGCAGACCCGCAAACTGGTGGAGCAGGACGAGGTGCTGGCCACCTTCGCCAGCGTCGGCACCGCGGCGCAGACGTCGGTGCAGCGTTATCTGAACCAGAAGAAAATTCCGCAGCTGATGGTCAGCACCGGCGCGTCGAAGTTCAATCAGCCCAAGGCCTTTCCGTGGACGACGCCAAGCAGCATCAGCTACATCGATGAAGCGGTCATCTACGGCAAGTATCTGGCAAAGGAAAAGCCGGATTCAAAGATCGTCGTTCTGTATCTGAATGATGATTTCGGCAAGGATTACGTGACGGGCCTTAAGCGCGGTCTTGGCGACAAGGCTGACAAGATGATCGTCAAGGAGTTTACCTATGAACTCGCCGATCCGACAATCGATAGCCAGATCCTGGCGGCGCGCGACACCGGCGCGGATGTGTTTTTCAATGTGACGCTCGGCAAGGCGACCTCGCAGTCGCTCAAGAAGCTGGCCGAGATCAACTGGAAGCCGATGCATTTCATCTGCAGCCCGTCCGCCGGGCGGGTTTATCTGAACGCGGCGGGACTGGAGAACGTCCAGGGTCTGCTCACGGCCAGCGCCATGAAGCAGATCTCCAGCCCGAACTGGGCCAATGATCCGGACGTCAAGGGCTATCTGGCGTTCATGAAGAAGTATCTGCCAAACGAAGATATTTCCAATGAAATCGGCTTCTCCATGTACATGCTGTCGCATGTCATGGCCCATGTCCTGCGCGAGGCGGGCGACAACCTGACGCGTGAAAATATCATCAGGATCGCCACCAACCTGAAGGACGTCAAAATCCCCGGGCTGCGGCCAGGCGTGAAATACACCAACAATCCTGAAAATTTCGCGCCCATCCGTGAAATGCAGCTGATGCGCTTCGAGAAAGACGACTGGGTTCCGGTCGGCGACGTCATCAGCGCGCGATAATCCTGATGCTCCGGACGCGGCCGCTGTCCGGGGCGTTTCCCGCCCTCCAGGCCTCCTGTTGAGAAGACCCATGCAGAACATCAAGCTTCACGATGACCTGACGACGCTGGCGGATATCCCCCGGGTGCACGCGCGCGAGCGCGGCGATGCGATCGCGACCGAGTTCGAGGGGCGGTTCACGACCCATGCGGAGCGTGAGCGGCGCATCAACCAGATCGCCAACGCCCTGATCGCGGCCGGTCTGAAGCCGGGGGACCGCGTCGCCCATGTGGGCAAGAACTCGGACCTTTATTTCGAGCTGGTGTTCGCCTGCATGAAGGCTGGTGTCGTCATCGTTCCCATCGTGTGGCGCCTTGCCCCGCCGGAGGTGTCCTACATCGTGCAGGACTCCGGCGCGAAGCTGCTGTTCGTCGGCCCCGAATTCATCGACCTTGGCCGTCAGGTGGCCGCTGAATGTTCCGGCCTGCAGGGCGTCGTCGCCATGGAGGGCGGCGCGCCGGAATGGGCTGACCTCACCTCATGGCGCGCGGCGCAGCCGGATACGGATCCGCATCGCGAGTGCGCCCTCGGCGAGCCTTTCCTCCAGCTCTACACCTCCGGCACCACCGGGCGCCCGAAGGGCGCCCTGCTGACCCATAACAATTTCCTCGGCATGCGGCGGTTACAGGATGAGGCCGAGGACGAATGGATGCACTGGTACGAGGACGATATCGGCCTCGTCGCCATGCCCAACGGTCACATCGGCGGCACCGGCTTCGGCATCTGGGTGATGTATTACGGCGTGAAGGCCATCATCACCCGCGAATTCGACCCGATGCAGGTGCTTGACCTGATCGACAAGGACGGGGTCAACAAGTTCTTCATGGTGCCCGCGGCGCTGCAGTTCGTCGTGCGCCAGCCGCGCGCCCGCCAGATCGACTACTCCCGCCTGCGCTCCATCTCCTATGGCGCCAGCCCCATGCCGCACGCCCTGCTGATGGAGTGCATGGAAGTGTTCAAGTGCGGTTTTATTCAGGCGTATGGTCTGACCGAGACCACCGGCACGGTCACCGTGCTGCCGCCGGAAGATCACACCATGGAGGAGACGCCGCGCATGCGCTCCGCCGGCAAGGCCCTGCCGGGGGTCGAGATCGCCATCCTCGACGACAATGGCAAGTCCTTGCCGCCAGGCGAAATCGGCGAGATCGCCATCAGGTCGCCATCCAACATGGTGGGTTACTACAACCTGCCGGAAGCCACGGCGGCGGCCATGACCGCTGACGGCTGGTTCAAGTCCGGCGACGCCGGTTATATGGACGAGGACTGCTATCTCTACGTCCACGACCGGATGAAGGACATGATCATCTCCGGCGGCGAGAACATCTATCCGGCGGAAGTCGAGAACGCCATCAGCAGCCACCCGGCGGTGGCCGAGGCGGCGGTGATTGGCATTCCGTCGCAGAAGTGGGGCGAGGAGGTGAAAGCCATCGTCGCCCTGCGGCCGGACAGGGAGGTGACGGAAGAGGAGCTGATCGGCTTCGTGCGCACCCGCATCGCCGCGTTCAAGGCGCCGAAGTCCGTCGACTTCATTGACCTGCTGCCGCGTAACGCCTCAGGCAAGATCCTGCGCCGCACCCTGCGCGAGCCCTATTGGGCCGGCTATTCCCGTCAGGTGAACTGAACGGTCTCAACGGGGAACACGCATTGTGCGCCGGCGCCGGTTTCGCGCCGGCGCTTTTTTATGGGCGGAGGACGCGGGATGCGCCGCCTGGATGCATCAGGAGGCCGGCATGGTCGCTCCGCACGTCGGGCGCGTTGATCGCGCGCCGATTTACGGAACGGCAAATTCGCGCCGCCGTGTCTTTCAAAATGAGCGAGATTTGATGGGTTATCCACAAAAAATAGCGAATTTCCTGATTTTTATTGAAATAATTCCAAATCTAATAAGAACAAAATTCATTCAGATTCAAGGATATAGTAATTAATTCAATTTAGAATAGATATACATCTGTTATATTCTAAAAGATAAACGTTGTTCTTGGCGCGGACTCCCGTTTTAAGGCTGCCAGTATTACGGAAACCGGCAGGGGACGTCAGGTGACGCAGATTTATGGGGCGGCAGGTTACCTGTCGCGGGGCGCGAGCGTGGCGGCGCTGATGGCCGCTTTCATGGCGCCGGCGATCGCACAGGAAATGGGGAGCCGGACGGCCGGCGGCGCGGCCGCGAGCGCGGCTCCCGCCGCGCAGCCGCAAAAACCCCGGCAGGGACAGGCGGCGGTTCCAGACCAGGCGTCTCCGGCAGCGGAAACGCCAGCGGGCGCCGAGATCCAGCTCGACATGATCTCGGTCACCGCCACGCGCCAGCCGACGCAGTTGCTGGACATTCCCGGCACGGTCAATGTCATCAGTCGCGAGACCATTGACCAGCACCAGATCAACAACAATCAGGAACTGGTGCGTTACCAGCCCGGCGTCTCGGTCGACCGTCAGACGACAGCCACCGATCCCTGGGGCAATCTGGGCGGCTTCACCATTCGTGGCGTGGGCGGCAACCGGGTGCAGATGCAGATCGATGGCGCGCGCATCCAGGAACGCATCACTGACGGAAACCGCAATTTCACCGACATGCCGACACTGAAGGCGGTGGAGATCGTGCGCGGGCCTGGCTCGGTGCTGTGGGGCGCGGACGCGCTGGGCGGCATCGTCGCCTTCCGCACGCTTGATCCGGACGACCTCCTTGGCAACAGGGGCAAGCCATGGGCTGGCCGTGTCGAAACGTCATTCGACAGTTTCGACAATTCCTTCAGCAAGACAGCGATGTTCGCGGCCCAGTTCAATCCGCAATGGCAGGGCATCGTCGTCGTCAACCAGAAGACCTACAATGAGGGCAAGCTGGGCCGCGCCCGCGCCGACGGTGGGTTCTGGGGGTGCCCCCGCCTCGCCGACGCCATTCGCTGCAATGAACTGAACCCACTCAGTGGGACCACCTGGAACATGCTGTCCAAACTGGTGTTCCGCCCGACAGCCGATCACGAGTTCAAGCTGACTGGCGAAATGTTTTCGTCAGACGCCACCGTATTCCAGATGTATGACTACGGCCGGCAGGGCGCGATCGCCTACAATGGCGAGTATAACCGGAATCAGGACCAGACGCGTTACCGCATCGCGTTCACCCATGACTGGAAGGTCAATGCGCCCTTCCTCGACAATGTGCGCTGGAACGTCTCCTATTCGCCGCAGAAGCGGGCGCTCGACAGCTGGCGTCACCAGATCAACGCGTCGCGCCAGTATGTCATCACCAATGATATTCTGGATTACCAGGAAGACTTCCTGCAGGGCGACGTCCAGTTGTCTTCGCACTTTGACCTGCTGGGCGCGCGCCACAACCTGACCTACGGTTTCCAGGGGGACTACACCACCACGGATTATTTCCGTCAGAGCACGGTCTACAATCGCACCCGCAACACGATGACCGAAACCCGCGCCGGTGGCTTCAATTTCGCCAATTCCGACACCTGGCGCGCCGACCTTTACATCCAGGACGAGATCAGAATGTTCGGCGACCGGCTGATCGTCACGCCTGGCGTGCGGTGGGCCAACTACAATATCAGCCCACGCCCGGATAGCGATTACAAGATCGTGCAGGGACGCGAGCCGCGTGAACTGGATTCCAGCAAGATCATTCCGCAAATCGGCGCTATTTTTAAACTGACGGAGAATTTCTCGATCTATGGCCGCTATGCGGAAGGCTTCAAAATGCCGACCGCCCAGCAATTGTTCTCCTCGCTGCCGTCGGTCTCCTCGACCATTATTCCGAACCCTGATCTGAAGCCTGAAAGCGTCCGGTCCTACGAGGCCGGCCTGCGCGGGAAGTTCGAGAAGGGCTGGTTCTCTGTCGGCGCGTTCAAGGCGGATTACACCGATTTCATCCAGAGTTTCTACGAAATATTCCCAAATACATACACCTATCGTAATCTCAGTTCGGTGAAGATCTGGGGTATCGAGGCCTCCGCCGAATACCAGTTCAACGAAAACTGGGCGGTGAATGGCGCGTTGTCTTACCAGTATGGCAAGCAGAAATACGAGGCGGGCGACGCCTATGTTCCCTATGATTCCGTTTCGCCGCTCAATGGCGCGCTTGGCGTGAAGTGGATGAAGCCGGAATGGGGACTTGAGGCGGAATTGCGCAGCATTCTGGCCCAGGGCGTGAGCCGCGCCAGCACGGACAGCATTTACAGGCCGGGCGGCTATGCGGTGTTCGACGCCTACGTGAACTGGAAGATCAACGACACCTTCACGATCCGGGCGGCGATGTTGAACATGTTCGATCGCCGGTACTTCAAGGCGCCGTTGTGGGGCAACTACGCGCTGGTTCCGTCCACCGCCGTGGCGATCCAGAACCCGCTGGAACTGCAGACCGCGCCAGGCCGCACCTTCCGCATCAGCGCCGTCGCCAATTTCTGACCGACGCAAGACTGAAGGCAGGAGCGTTTGCCCCCTCGGCAGACGCTCCCGCCGCCGGCGTCGCCACCGATCGGTCAACCTCCGGACCGGCATGGCGCCGCCGGCGTCCTCTCCCGAAAGCCTCTTGGGGCGTGAACGCTTCGTTCCGCGCCCGCCCACAGTTTGCGGATATGCCGACATGACCACTGCTTCTGAACGCACCCTCATCAACGAAACCGCCTTTGACGTGCTGCGGCGCGTGCCGGCGATTCCACGGGTGATGCAGGTTTTCCGCTTCGGCGGCGCCACCCACGAGCGCATCGGTCGCCTGGAAACTGTCGCCAGGGACGGCGACGACATCGTCTGCGGCGGCGCCTGCCATGACGCCCGCGTTCGCGCCAGCGCGATCGCCTCCGTCATTGCCGACCGTTCGGGGAAGATGAAGGACCTGGAATTGCCGCGCATCGATTTTCGCGACAAATCCGGCGAGGTCATCTTCAGAATTATCGTCATGGAAGGCGGCCTGAAGAGCTTCAACGCCGCGCTCGAGGGTCTTTCGGAAAGCGCCGCGCCGGCCGCCGATCCCCGGGAAACGCCTGAGAGAAAGGAACTGGATGAACAGGATCCAGGTCTGTCGCCTTTCGCACGCGCCGTTGAGAAGGCGGCCCCGATCACCATCGCCGTGCAGGGTCCGGGGTTCCGCCAGGCATGGAGCGGAATTGCGGAGAGCGTCAAACCCGGCATGGGTTTCATCAATGTGATGCGTCCCGATTTCCATCTGCACCTGAAGGGCGGGGCCGTCGCGGACTGGCGTCGCGAAGGCGCCGGTGGCGAGGCGGTCTGGACGGCCCTCGACGCGCATGGCGCGCCGACCGGTCTGACCGTGCGCGGCGACATCGGCCTTTGAGGCCATGGCCTGGGGCGGCCGCCATGCGGCGGGCGCTCCCGACCCACGGTTTACCCGAGATCGCGGCCAGGGCGGGGGCGATGTCAGCCCCGCAGCCGCCAGTTCCTTCATCGCACAGGATGTCGCCATGACCAGCCAGGCCGTTTCCCCGTCACGCGCCGCCCATGCGCCCGCCACCTGGATCTCTCCGGACACGGGCCTGCAGATTCCACAGGACGCCGTGCTGCGGGCGATGGCGAGCAAGAGCGTGGTGCTGCTCGGCGAAACCCACGATATCGCCGAAATTCATCGCTGGCAGACGCACATGTGCGCCTTCCTGCATACCCTGCGCCCGCATATGGCCGTGGGGTTCGAGATGTTTCCGCGCCGGCTGCAGCCCGTACTGGACGAATGGGTTGACGGCAAACTGACCACGGCGGAATTCCTCGTCGCCAGCGAATGGGACCAGGTGTGGGGCTTCCCGCCGGAGATCTATCTGCCGCTGTTTTATTTCTGCCGGCAGCAGAAGGTGCGCATGCTGGCGCTGAACTGCCACCGTCCGCTGGTCACGCGCGTCGGCGTCGAAGGCTGGGACGCGATCCCGGAAGCCGAGCGCGATGGTCTTACCCCCGCCGCGCCTGCGACAGCGGAATATCGCCGCTATCTGTGGGGTCTGGGCGTTCGCCGCTCCGCCGTCTCTGGCCCGGATGACCCGGCCTTCGCGCGCTTCTGGCGCGCCCAGCAGTGCTGGGACCGGGCTTTCGCCTGCAACATCGCCAACGCCCTGACGGCTGATCCCGGCCTGCTGGTCATCGGCATCATCGGTCGTGGCCATCTGGAGTTTGGCCACGGAACGCCGTTCCAGCTGAGGGATCTCGGCGTGGACAGCATCGGCGTGCTGCTGCCGGGCAGCGCGGACGCGATCGCGCTGGAGAAGACCCGCGGCATGGCCGACGCCCTGTTCCGGCTTGATCCGCCAGAGCCGCCGGCGGAGCGCAAGCCACGGCCAGTTCCGGCAGGCGGCCAGGCCGCGTCATGAAAACCCTCGTCATCTGCATCTGGGGGCTGTTTCGCCTGTGCCTGTCAGGGTCGGGGGGCCGGGCGGGCCTGATCTGTTTCGGCGCGGTGCTCGCGCTGAACCTTGCCGGCGTCTACATCAGCGTGCGCATGATCGCGTGGTACGCCGCGTTCTACAATGCGTTGCAGAAGATGGACGCGGCGGCCGCGCTGACCCAGATCGGCGTGTTCCTGATCCTGATCGCGCTGGGGTCTGGCCAGGCGCTGCTCGCCATCTGGGTGCGCAAGATCGGCATCATGCACTGGCGCAAGGCCCTCACCAGCGCGATGCTGGACGCCTGGCTCAACTCCCGCGCCCATTGGCGCCTGGCCCACGCCGGCCACCCGGATAACCACATCGACAACCCTGACCAGCGCATTGCCGAGGATTGCGAGATTTTCGTGCGCCGGCTGCTGAATGAGGCGCTTGACGTCATCACCATGGTGGTGGGGCTGTTCACCTATTTCAGCGTGCTGTGGTCGCTGTCGACCTTCTCGCTGCCGCTTGGCTTCATCGGTCTCGACGTGGAAATTCCGCGCTACATGGTGTGGGCGGCGCCGGTCTATGTGCTGCTGTCCAGCCTCGCCACCCATGTGCTGGGCGCGCGACTGATGACGCTGAACATGGAACAGCAGCATCGCGAGGCGGATTTCCGCTATGCGCTCAGCCGGCTGCGGGAAACCAGCAGCGCCGTCAGCCTGCAGGCCGGCGAACCGGCCGAGCGGCGGATTCTCGACCAGCGCTTTGGCCGCATCGTCGACAACTGGCGCCACCTCATCCGGCGTGAGTTCATCGTTGGCTGCTTTATCCGGCCCTACATGATGTCGACCATGCGCCTGCCGCTGTTTCTCGCGGCGCCGGCCTATTTCGCCGGCAATGTAACGCTCGGCGGGCTGATGCAGCTCAATGTCGCCTTCCAGCAGGTGACCCAGACCATGTCGTGGTTCATCTTTTCCTATCACGACCTGGCTGAGTTCGTCTCGGCGGCGCGGCGGCTCGATGGTTTCCGCATCCGCATGGGCGACGCGGCGCGCGCGCCCTCCGGCATCGCCGTCACCCATGGCGATGTCGAGCGGCTGGAGACGCGCGGCCTTGCCCTGACATCGCCTCACGGCGGCGTTATCGCGCGCATTCCGGATTTCACCGTGTCGCGCGGCGAGACGGTGTGGCTGCGCGGCGCCTCGGGGCGGGGAAAATCCACCCTGTTCAAGGCGCTGGCCGGCATGTGGCGCCATGGCGAGGGCCACATCGTCTGCCCCTCGGGCAGAACGATGTTCCTGCCGCAACACCCTTATCTGCCCCTCGGCGATCTGCACCAGGCTGCGGTCTATCCGGCGCGCCTGCTTGCGGAGGGTGAGATGGCCCGCCCGGGGGAACGGGCGTTCACCATCGCCGAGGCGGAGGCGCTCCTGCAACTTGTCGGCCTTGGCGGCCGCGCCGCGACCTGGGCGCCGGCCAGCGCGGAAACCGCCTGCGCGCACGGCCGTTGCATCGCTCACAGCAGTCCGCAGGGGCTTTCTGGCGGCGAGCAGCAGCGGCTGATGCTGGCCCGCGTGCTGGCCGCGGCGCCGGACTGGGTGTTTCTCGATGAGGCGACCAGCGCGCTTGACCGGGAGGCCGAGCGCGAGCTGTTCCAGTTGCTGAGGCGCCGTCTGCCCGGCGCGACCCTGGTCATCGTCACCCACCGGCCGCCGCCCCTGTCCGGCCCGGTGCGGACCATTGACCTGTCCTGGGCAGAGCCGGATGAGGCCGTGGATGTAGCCCGGCTCCGCGCGGCGACGGCATAGGGCGGGAAGGCGGCTATTGCGGCAGGCTTCCGGGCAAGGCGGGCGCCGCTTTGCCCGGTCCTGTCTTTGGCGATCGCGTCGCCAGCCGTTGCTGCGCCGCAAGGAACGTTGCAGCTGCAATTCATGCCGCCTTGCGCGCAGGCTATGGACAAATCTCAGGTATGATGTTCAGTTTAAAACGTCATACTTGGGGGCAGGGCATGTTGCGTTGTTTTTCGGCTGTCGCCAGCCTCGCCATGGCGGGCGCGCTGGCGTCCAATCCGGCGGGCGCGGAGGAGCAGGGCGGAACCGCCGCGGGCGTGATCGCGCTGGACACCATTTCGGTTACCGGCCAGGGGCAACCGGGGCCAGGTCTCAATCTCAACACGCCGACCCAGGCCGGCAGCCGCCTCAACCTCACGCCCATGGAAACGCCGGCCAGCGTCGATATCATCAGCGGCCAGACCATCCAGGATCGCGGCCAGACCAATATTGAACAGGCCATCACCCAGAACGCCACCGGCGTGACGTTCATCGGCGAGCCCGGCAACGGCGGAACCGCCCTGTCCATGCGCGGCTTCACCGGCGCCACCTCCATCACCCGCCTCTATGACGGCGTGCGCATGTATGCGGGCGGCGGCGCCATCACCTTCCCCTTCGACACCTGGACGGTGGATCGCATCGACGTGCTGCGCGGCCCCGCCTCGGTGCTGTACGGCGAAGGCGCCATCGGCGGCGCCATCAATGTGATTCCGAAAAAGCCGCAGTTCGACAAACGCCGCAATGAAATCATGACGTCGGCCGGTTCCTTCGGCATGTTTGGCCTTGGCGTCAGCAGCAACGGCCCCATCAACGACCGCGTCGCTTACAATATCGGCCTGGTCACCCGGGGCAGTCGCGGCTGGGTCGAAGGCGACGACACGCGTTCGCTCGCCTTTTCGGGGGCCATCGTCTGGAAGGTCAACGAAGACCTGCAACTGACCCTGTCGGAAGACTATGGTTACAACGAACCGACGGCCTATTACGCAACGCCGCTGGTCAACGGCGAACTGCTTTCCAGCCTGCGCAAGCGTAATTTCAACGTTGCCGACAATGATCTGCGCTTCAAGGACAATCTCACCCAGCTGCACGCGCGCTGGACGCCTTCCGACACCGTCGAGGTGAACAGCCGCACGTATTACGTCTCCAGTTACAAGAACTGGCGCAATGTCGAGAATTACACCTGGCAGCCGGCGACGCGCGACATCATCCGCAATGACTATATCGCCATCCGGCATGAATTCGGGCAGATCGGCAACCGCACTGACGCAACGGTTCGCAGCAATATCCTTGGCATGGCCAACGAGACTGTCGTCGGTTTCGACGTCAATCACGTGGATTTCCGAAAGTACGACAACTCGCCCTATCCCGGCTCCTCGATCGTGCCGCTGTTCGGCGGCGCGCCGGGCTTTTTCGGCCCCTATACGATCAAGCAGACCATCGACGCGACGCTCGACCAGTATTCGCTGTTCGTCGACAACCGGCTGAAACTGAATGAGCAGATCGCCATTATCGGCGGCGTCCGTTACGACAGCCCGCATCTGCGCCGGGACAATCCGTTCACCGGCGATACGCTGACGAAAACCTTGGATTCCGTCAATTGGCGCATTGGCGTGGTCTGGACGCCGGTGAAGGATCTCGCGGTCTACGCCCAGTATTCGAAGGCGAGCGACCCCGTCGCCAGCCTGATTTCCTTTACGGACGCCCTGAAAGACTTCAAGCTGCCGCAAGGCGAGCAGATCGAGGGCGGGTTGAAGGCGACGTTCCTCGGCGGGCGGGGCGAGGCGACATTTTCTGCCTATCACATCGTCAAGAAAGACATGCTGTCGCGCGATCCGCTTGACTACAACATTGTGCGCCAGGTCGGGCAGCAGTCGTCGGAAGGCGTCGAGGCCGCCATCGGCTTTGATCTGGGGCATGGCCTGCGCATCGACGCCAATGGCGTGATGCTGCGCGCCCGTTATGATGACTTCGTCCAGGCCGACGGCGACTATACCGGTAAAACGCCCGCCAATGTGCCGCGCCGGGTCGCCAACATCTGGGCCAGCTGGACATTCTTCGACAACTGGACCGTGTTCGGCGGCCTGCAATACGTCGGCAAGACCTGGGCCAATGACGCCAACACCATGACGCGGCCAGCCTACACGGTGGTCAACGCCGGCCTGCGCTGGAAGCCGCACGAGATGTTGCAGCTCGACTTCAACGTCTCCAACCTGTTCGATACGATCTACGCCACCTCTGGCGCCGCGCATCACGAGCTGTCCTCATCCATGTGGCGCCTCGGCCCGCCGCGCACCGCCTCGCTGACCCTGCGCATGACGTTCTGATAGCGGCCTCGACAGGGCGGCGCCAGGCCGTCGCGCCAACCGGAGCGCCGAGGGAGGCTCCGTTTCCATGCGGGCGGCGTTTGATCCCGGGCCGCCGCCGCCAGGAATGGCCCGGAAATGGAATGACGTGGAAATCGAATGACCTGCAAATGAGCCGGGGATTATCCCGCCATGGCGCGCCGGGGCGGCATGGCTGGCAAGACGGCGTTCTGGAGCGCGCGGCCCTCCCTTGACGTCAGCGCGAAGGCTCCGCCCACCCTGGTTTCCTCGACAATGCGCCCGTCGTCCATCACCAGCACGCGGTCGCAGAAGCGCTCCGCCAGCCGCAGGTCGTGGGTGATGAACAGATAGCTCACGCCCCGGTCAGCCTTCAGGTGGGCGAACAGGTCCAGCATCTGGATTTGCAGATGCAGGTCGAGGTTCGAGACGGCTTCATCCAGAATCAGCAGTTGCGGCTGCGCCGCCAGGGCCCGGGCGATGCAGACCCGCTGCAACTGGCCGCCGCTGAGCTGTTGCGGCAGCCGCCCGGCGGCGTCGGCCGGCAGGTCCACCGCGCGCAGCAACCCCTGTATCTGCTCCATTGCCGCCGGACCGGTCAGGCCGCGCAGATGGCGCAGGGGCTCCGCGATGATCTGCGCGACGGCTTCGCGCGGGTTCACCGCCCCCACAGGATCCTGGAACACCAGTTGCACCGCGCGGCGGAAGGCGCGCCAGTCGGCCTTGCCGAATGTCGGCAGCGGCCGCCCGCCGAAGCGCACCTCGCCGGCGTCGGGTTGCTCCAGTCCCGCCAGCAGGCGCGCCAGGGTGCTTTTGCCGCAACCGCTGCGGCCGAGCAGGGCCACGCATTCGCCGGGGCTCATATCCAGGGTGACCTGGTCGAGCACGGTCCTGCGGTCACGCCCGGTGACCCCGCTGCGGTAGACGCGCGACAGCTGGCGCGCGGCGAGAAGGCTCATGCCGCGCTCCTGTCGCGGTAGAGGGAAAGGTGCGCGTCGCGCAGGCCGCGCGTCACCGGATGGGCCGGGCGGTGGAAGATGTCCATCACCGCTCCGGTTTCGACGATGCGCCCGGCGTCCATCACCGCCACCCGGTCGGCCAGCGCCGCTACGACGCCCATGTCGTGCGTCACCAGCAGCACGCCAAGGCCCTGCTCCCGGGTCAGGCGCAGCAACAGGTCCAGGATGTCGCGCTGGACGATGAGGTCGAGATCGGTGGTCGGCTCGTCGGCGAACAGGAACGGCGCGCCGCTGGCGAGCGCCAGCGCGATCATCATGCGCTGCAACATGCCGCCGCTCATTTCGAACGGGTGCAGCGCCAGAATGCGGTCAGCGTCTTCCAGCCCCGCGTCCGCCATGGCGACGCGGATGCGCTGCGCGCGGCCGGCCGCCGGAACGCCGCGCGCCGCCGGGCCTTCCATGGCGTGCTGGCGCATGGTCCGCACCGGATTGAAGGCGCTGCGCGGGTTTTGCAGGATGGTGGCGACGAGCCGGCCGCGGATGTCCGCCGGCGCCTGCTCAACGCCGTCGATGGCGATGCTTCCGGCCGTGCGCCGCACCCCTGGCGGCGCGGCGTCAAGGCTGGCGGCGCAGGTCAGCGACTTGCCGCAGCCACTGGCTCCGACGAGGGCGAGCGTTTCCCCGGCGCGCACCTCGAGCGACACGTCGTCGACCAGCCTGACGGCGGCGCCGTGGCGCGTGGTTTCCACACCCAGACCGCGAATGGCGAGACAGGAAGGGGTCAATGTCCGTGCTCCGCGCGCAGGGAGGGATCGAGGCGATCGCGCAGGGCGTCGCCGAGGGTGTTCAGCGCCATGACGCTGATGAACAGCGCCAGGCCCGGCCAGAACATCAGCAAAGGTTCGGTCCAGACATATTCGCGCGCATCGGCGATCATCACGCCCCACTCGGCGGTTGGCGCGCTGACGCCAAGGCCAAGGAACGACAGCCCCGAGACGTGCAGCATGATGTGGCCGATATCGAGCGTGGCCAGCACCAGCAATTGCGCCATGGTCGCCGGCAGCAGGTGACGGATGAAGGTTTGCGTCGGACTGGCGCCGGCGAGGCGCGAGGCGGCGATGAAATCCCTCCGCCGCAGCGACAGCACGATCCCGCGCACCATGCGCGCGTACCAGGCCCAGTGCGTCACGGCGATGGCGATGATGACGTTGGTCAGGCCAACGCCGAGCACGCCGACCATGAACAGGGCCATGACAATGGTCGGGAAGGTGAGGAATACGTCCGCCACCCGCATGATCACCTGATCGACGCGCCCGCCGGCGAAGCCGGCCGTCCCGCCGAGGATCACGCCGGCCGTCAGGATCAGCGCCATGGCGAGCGCCACCGAACCGAGGGACATGGTCGCGCCGGCCATGAGACGGGAAAGGATGTCGCGCCCCAGATGATCCGTGCCGAGCCAGTGCGCCGCGTCGGCCGGTTGCAGGCGGATGGCGAGATCGACGGCGTCCGGGTCGTGTGGGGTGATCCACGCGCCCAGCAGCGCGATGAGCGCCAGGGCGCCAACGACAAGGGCCGCGATCCGCGCCGGCCAGCGCGCCTCGCGCCAGAAGCCGCGCCGGCCATGGGCATGCGGCGGGATCAGGTCATGGCTGGCGAGATCACCCGCCAGTTCTGCGTCCAGACTGCTCATGGCGCGCCCTCCGCCGCCAGCCGCACGCGCGGGTCAGCCCACGCGTAGATAATGTCGACGATGAGATTGCAGATGACGAAAATGGCGACCATCAGCAGGGTGAAGCACTGGATCACCGGATAGTCCCGGTTGAAAATCGCCGAAACCGCATAACGCCCGACGCCCGGCCAGCCGAAAATGCTTTCGATGACCAGCGCGCCGCCGATCAGTTCCCCCACATACATGCCCGTGGCGGTGATCACCGGCAGCAGGGCGTTGCGCAGCACGTGCGACCGCTCCACCGCCCGCGGCGACAACCCGCGCAGCCGCGCCCAGGTCACATGGCGCTGGCCGGCCGCCTCCAGCATGCTGGCGCGCAGCAGCCGGGCGTTGATCGACAGGGTCATGAACGAAATGGCCGCGGCGGGCATGATCAGCGTGCGCCAGCCGTCGCGCCCCATGGCCGGCAGCCAGCCAAGGTGCACGGAGAACAGCAGCGCCAGCAGAAATCCCAGCCAGAAGTTGGGCATCGACACGCCAATGGCGGCGATCAGCCGGACGATCTGGTCCGGCAGCCCGTTGCGATAGCGCGCCGCCCACACGCCAAGTGGAGCTGAAATGACGAGGGTGATGACCAGGGCCGCGCCGGCCAGTTGCAGGGTCGCGGGCAAATAATGCAGCAGATCCGGCAGCACCGGACGGCTGGTCACGTAGGACTGGCCAAAATCGAGCCGCAACGCCTTCCATAGCCAGTCGGCGTACTGGGTGATCAATGGCAGGTCGAGGCCAAGGGCGCGCCGCGCCTCATCGAGCGCCTGCGGCGTCGGCGGCACGCGCGACAGGCGCAGGTAATCCAGCGCCGGATCGGACGGGCCGAGCCGCAACATCAGGAAGATGACGATGGACGCCGCCAGCAGCATCACCGGCAGCAGCAGCAGGCGCCGCACGATGAAGCCGGCCATGGTCCAGTCCCGCCTGCGCCGGGCTCTCACATTCCGGTCTTCTGTATCCCGGTTTTTTGCGGCGAGGGCGCTCATGGCCGGCTCTCCGGCGCCTTGCCCATCTGGTCGAAGGGAATTTCACTGGCCATGGCGCCGAACGGCGTGGGCCCCAGGCCCGGGCGCGCCACGGCGATGGCGGTGAGGTGCGTCAGCGGCAGATACACGGCCGATTCATGCAGGCGGGTGAGAATGTCCCGGTACAGCGCCCGACGCTCCGCCTCATCCCTGGCGCCAAGCGCCTTGCCGATCAGCCGGTCGATGTCGGCCTTGTCCGGCAGGCCGCGCTGCGCCTGGTAATCGGCGTGGGCCGGCGCGCGCATGGAGCTGACGAAGGCGTGGGGGTCATAGGGCGGCCCCCAGGTGCGGCTGAAGATCATGCCGAAGCGGCCGTCGTGCTGCCGGGCGTTGATGCTGCTCTCTTCTTCGCCGACCAGCCTGACCCGCACGCCGGTTTTCGCCAGATCCGACTGGATGACCTCGGCCATGGCTTTGGACTGGGCGTCCGTGCCGGTGAAGGCCAGTTCCACCTCCAGCGGAACGTCGTCGCGCGTTCGCACGCGCGCCCCTGGCGCCAGCCGCCAGCCCGCGTCATCGAGCAGTTTCGCCGCCAGCGCCGGATCGTATGCGTAAGGCTTCAGGTTGATGTCGGCGTATGGCGTGTCCGCCGAAAACAGCGCGTCGGCCCGCGTCTGGGTTCCGTGCAGCACCCGCGTCACCAGCGCGTCCTTGTTGACGGCGTGGTTGATCGCCTTGCGCACGGCGATGTCACTGGTGGGCGCGGCGTTGCTGTTCAGGGCGATCACCAGGGTTTCCATGGGTCTGGAAACACTGGCGGCGACGCCCTTCATCTGGCGCAACCGCGCGAAGGCGTCCGGTGAGACGGCGCCCTCGGAGCCATAAATCAGATCAATGGCGCCGGTCTGGAAGGCGAGGGCGCGGCTGTTGGCGTCCGGCATGACCTTCACATCGACCTCCGCGAAAGCCGGCCGGGCGCCCCAATAGGATTCATTGCGCCGGAACAGGTCGCGTTCGCCAGGCGCGCTTTGGGCCAGAACCCAGGGGCCGGTGCCGATGGGGGCAATGATGCCGCTCTTCGTGCCGCCGTTGCGGAACTGGGATGGCGCGATGAAACGGAACGGCCGTGGCAACGCCAGTTCCTGCAGGGCCGGATAGTACGGCTCCCGCAGCGTCAGCCGGACCGTCAGCGGACCCGTCGCCTCCACCGAAGCGATACGGTTGGCCAGCTCCAGCCAGGCGTGGCTGGCGCGGTTGTCGAGCACGGCCCGGATATTGGCGACAACCACCTCGGCGTTGAACGGCTCGCCGTTGGAGAAGGTGACGCCGGGACGCAGATGGAAGGTATAGACCTTGCCGTCGTCCGAGATGTCCCATGACGTGGCCAGCCAGGGAATGATGGCCCCGCCAGCCTGGTAGCGCACCAGCGGCTCATACACCATGGCCTGGGCGAACATCTGGTTCGGCGCATAAAGATGCGGATTGAGTGGCCCGGCGTTGGTTGGCCATGCGAAATTCAGGCGCGCCTGGCCCTCGGCGCCGGCTGGCGCGGCGATCGCGGAAGGGCCGGCGCCCGGCGCGAGGCTGGACGCGAACAGGACGGCGATGATGAGGCGTTTTATCATGCGGGATCCCGGTTGGCGCCCGTTCCGGCGCAGGCGTGCGGGAGGCTGTTTGCCCCATAGTATGCATTTTTCAACGAAACATCATATGGGTGGCGCGTCCATCCCCGCATTCCGAAAAACCACAGACCAGGCTATTGATTGAAGGTCATTGACCGGCGCCGCCATGACCGGATGGGAATTGCGGTTCGCGGCGTCGCGGCGTATGCGCGCCGGCGCGCTGGACAGGACCGGGCTGGCGATCTGGTCCAGATGCAGAGGGCGCCCGCAACCGGGAGCCGACAGTTTCCGGGCCCGGCGCGAACAGCGGGCGCGGGTATTGGGCCACTGACCTGAAGGAGGCCGGGCCGGCATGCAGCGGATCACCATCACCATCGATGACGACCTTCTCGTCGAACTGGACGAGATGATGCGCCGGCGCGGTTATCCCAACCGTTCCGAAGCCCTGCGGGATCTGGCGCGCGCCGGCATGAAGCAGGTCGCGCTCGACGAGGGCGAAATGGGCGCCTGCTTCGGCGTTCTGAGCTACGTCTACGATCACGAAGCCCGTGATCTGGCGCGCCGCCTGACCAGTTCGCACCATCATCACCACGATATTTCCGTGGCGTCGCTGCACGTCCATATCGATGCGGGCCGCTGCCTGGAAGTCAGCATTCTCAAGGGCTCCGCCGCCGACGTCCGCCATTTCGCCGACGGGATCACCACCCAGAAATCGGTGGCGCACGGGGAACTGAAGATCATCCCCCAGCAGGGCGACTGAGGGGTAGCCGCGCGCTGCTGCAATCTGCGGCGCCGGCAGCAATGCCGCCGCCGCGTTGCCCCCCTGCAAATATGGACGTTGTATCGCCCGCGCCGGGGTGCATCCTGCGGAATGATCGCGGGCGGCAACGCGCTGGCCCGGGAATGACAGCGCACATGCGCAAAGCATGGCGTGGCCCGGGAGCGACCGTCAGACCCTGATGGCGCCCGGGGTCCTGGGGGAAACGAAACCATGGCGTTGCTGCGTGTCCTGCGTCCCACATTGCCGATCCTGATCGGCGCCTCCCTCATGCTGACGCTCAGCATGGGCCTGCGGCAGAGCCTTGGCATCTTCATGCAGCCGCTGACCCGGGACATCGGCATCTCGGTTTCCGATTTCACCCTCGCGGTGGCGGTGCAGAACCTGGCGTGGGGCTTCCTGCAGCCGGTCGCCGGCGCCCTGACGGTGCGTCATGGCTTCCGGGCGATCATGGTGATCGGCTCCCTGTTCTATTGCGCCGGGCTTGCCCTGCTGGCCACGGCCCATGGCATGATCAGCGTCACCATTGGCGCCGGCGTGCTGATCGGCGCCTCGCTGGCTTGCACGGCGACGGGCATTGGCATGTCGGTGACCACGCGCGCCGTGCCGGAATCGGTGCGCTCAACCGTGCTCGGCATCGTCTCGGCGGCGGGTTCGCTGGGGGCCCTGGTCTCGGCGCCGCTTGGCCAGATGCTCATGGACGGTTTTGGCTGGCGCGCGGGGCTCGCCGGGTTCGTCGTCCTGTCGCTGCTGATGCTCCCGGCAAGCTGGTATGCCGGCCGCGTTGACAAAATCCCATTGCCGAAACCGTCGGCGAACGAGCTTGGCGCGGTCAGTCCGTTCACGGTGGTCAAAACTGCCTACAGCAACATGTCCTTCGTGGTCATGAGCGTCGCCTTCATGGTTTGCGGCATGCAGCTGGTGTTCCTGACGACCCATTTGCCGTCCTACCTGACAATCTGCGGCATGGACCCGATGCTGAGCGCCCAGACCCTTGGCATGATCGGCGGCTTCAATGTGCTCGGCAGCCTGTTTTTCGGCTGGGCCGGCCAGCGCTGGAACAAGCTCGCGCTGCTGGGCCTGATCTATGTGCTGCGCTCGCTGACCCTGGCCTGGTATTTCATGACGCCGCCGACGCCCGGCTCGACGCTGCTGTTCGGCGGCGTCATGGGCTTCCTCTGGCTGGGCGTCAGTCCGCTGGCGGCGGGCGCGGTGGCCGAGATGTTCGGCATCCGCTGGCAGGCGATGATCCAGGGGCTGTCGTTCATGGTGCACCAGCTCGGCAGCTTCCTCGGGGCCTTCGGCGGCGGGCTGCTGTACGACGCGTCCGGCTCCTACGACATGGCCTGGCGCCTGGGCGTGGCGCTTGGCCTGACCGGCGGCGTCGTGCAGATCACGTTCGCGCTTATCCGGCCGTCGCGCCCGCCGGAGTTGCGGGCGGCGTGACCGGCGCGCCCCGACCCTGGCGGGCGCGCGGGGCGTGGGCGCTGGCCGCACATGGCGGTCAGGCGCGCAACGCCTCCCATTGCGCGTCCGTCCAGGCCAGCAGTTCACTGGGCCCGGCGCCGCCGAGAAAGCGTTTGCCGCCGTCAATCACCACCGCCTCGCCGGTAATGTAGCCGG
>Ga0180216_1001575_pt1 | contig 20151 bp, 21 predicted proteins | sample eDN3rd37CBELigMG_FD_128879 | JGI IMG/M metagenome (GOLD analysis project Ga0180216, IMG submission 128879) | Enriched Miracle-Growth compost microbial communities from Emeryville, California, USA - eDNA 3rd pass 37_C BE-Lig MG (version 2)... ...
CGTGCGTGCCGCGGCATTCCTGTCGGCCGTGAACTCCCTGGCCTTGCGCTGGCCAGGCGATTCCGCCTCCTTGGCCTTTTCCTCGGCTTTCTGCGATGCAGGCTTGGCTTCGTCGGCAACCTCCTTCGCGGGCACCTTTCCCGTGCGCTTCGCCAGGGCCTCCTTGTCCTGTTCGGTGGGCAGGTAGCCCTTCACGTGCATGCCGCGTGCAGCGGCCTCCATCCAGGCCTCGCGCCGGAATGCATCGCTGCCCTTGACCTTGATCTCGTCCCAGCCGCGAGCCTCCGCGATCCGCACGAGGGCTTCGGCGACACGCTCGCCATCCGAGCGCGTCTCCAGCTTGTTGCCGCGGTCCTGAAACTCCAGGCGCGAGGCATCGGGCTGGTTGTAGAACTTGTCGCCCTTGCGGATGAACTGGCGTTCGACCTCCTGGGGCACCAGCGCCTGGCGGTCGGCCTGGCCACCGGTGAAGATCTCGTCGCTCTCCAGCTTGTTCGACGCTTCGGGCGGGGCCGCAGCCGGTGCCTGGGCTTCCTTGGCCTTGCTCAGCCACGCGGCGCGCTTGGCCTCGGCCTCGCCCTCCAGCGGCTTCATCTCGCGCTCGTAACCGGGTTCGATGGAATTCAGGCCCATCGCCTCGCGCGCCTTCTCCGAATCGCGCGAGCGCACGGCATCGAGGCGCGCCAGGTCCGCATCCGAGAGGTTCATGTCGGGCGCAGCTGGTGCCGTCCGGCCATTCTGCAGTTCGGCCCTGGCGGTCTCGACCGCTTCGCGGCCTTCGTCCTTTCCGAACTTCTCCACCGTGCCACCCTTGCCTTCGCTCACGCGAGCGGCATCGAGCTTCAGCTGCGCGTCGGTCAGCGTCACGTTGCCGCCGGCGGGCATCTTGCTCACGCCCTCGTGGCTGGCGTTCGCCACGTACTGCTTCACTGCGGCATCCGCGTCATTGCCGAAGTGCAGCACCTGGCGCTTCCCATCGGCCTCCTGGCTTGCCACGACGAAGCGCGCATGCCCGGCCACTTCTTTGGCTTCAACCTGATGGCTGGCCAGCAGCGCTGCCTTGTAGTCCGGGTGGGATTCGGCGATCGTGGCCATGTGCCCGGCGGCCTGCATGCGCAGCCTGTCGTCCTCGATCTCGTTGAGCATCTTGACGTCGACGCGCGCCACGTCGGCGGCCGAATCACCGTGGAATTGCCGCCCCTCGCCGGCGAATTCCTGGGCTTGCTTCGCTGCACCCTCGAATGCCGCCACTCGATCGACATCTCCAGGCGACGGCGCCATTGAAGAAATGCGCCCCTGCGCTTTCTCATCGAAGCGCTTGAGGGCATCAACCTCGGCCTGGGTCAAGCCCGACTCGCTGGCGTACTTGTCGATGGCAGCCGCGCTCCCGAAGTCGATCTGCGACCCATCAGAGCGGACGATCTGCGCGCCCGCGTTGCCGGGCTGCGTGCTGTAGCGCATCACGCTGCCGGCCTCGGACTCCATCGGGGTGCCCCCGAGGTCTTGCACGCGGCTTTGGGTGCCGTCAGGACCCATCTCGAAGAGGGTGTAGTTCTCGGGCAGGTTCTGTTGAACCATGTACCGATTGCCGCCGTGGTCGAAATACGTGTGGTCATCGGGATTCACGGCCGTGTTCCCGAGTTCGCTGTCCTTGATCCGCGCGAAGGCAGCTTCTTCCAAGCTGCGCGGGCCGCGCTCTTCGCCATGTTGAACCTGGCTGTCGTTCGTTGCCATGTCTATCTCCCTTGGAAAAAATCAAACCGGAATGCCGGCGTCGCGGCAAAGCTGATCGGCGTAGTCGTTCAGCCTGGCCTCGTCGATGGCCGGATCGCCGGTCAGCACCGGCGCCTCGGCCTTGAAGTCGATGGCGAAATCCTTGAGTGCGAGGTTGGCCAGGTTCGGCAGATCGTCGGCCGTCACCGCCCGCTCGATCACTTCCGTTCTCGCGCCCTCGATGACGGGCGCCGACACCCTGACTGCTTCAGCTGTACCGTCCGTGCTGCGCTCGTGCGCGCCCGCGTCGATCAACGGCACGGGCGCGGCCAGCTCGCCGCGCTGCCATGCCGCTTCGAGCTGCTTGCGCGTCGGGATCTTCCTGCCGAGGGCGCGCAGGGAGGGTGAGGCCTCCTTCAGCCTGTCGACGAATATTGGGTCGTTGAAGTACGCGATCTTCCTGGCCAGGATCGGCCGCAACCCCTCCACGACGACGAGCGAGGTCCCCTCCTTCATGCTCGTGACTTCCTGCGGAAGCATCAGTGCGCGCCGCTGGTCGGACACGGACTCACTCTTCTGCTTTTTGGTGAAGATGCCCAGGCCCCTCGACTGCGACACGCCCTTGACGGTTTCGTAGCCCAGCCACTCGGAGATCTCCTTGGCCGTGTCGATGTCGGTGGCCTTGGGCGGGAAGATGATGTTCGCCGCGTGGTTGACTTGGAAGGTTTTCGCGCCTTCCTTTCCCAGCGTCTCCACCAACTGCGAAGGGCTCTGGTAAATCGGTACCAGGCGCAGCAGGTAGCCGGCCAGGAAGCTCACGCCCTTGGAAATGACGGGCACCTTGCCGATCGCCGTGAACTCGTCAAGAAACAGCGCACAGGTGTACTTGATGGACTTGTTCTGGCTGGGCAGCTCGCGCGTGTTCAGGTCGACCAGCTGCTGCACGAACAGGTTGATGAGCGGACGCAGCCGGTCCAGATTGTCAGGAGTCACCCCGATGTAGATGGACATGCGACGTGCCCTCACCTGGCGCAGATCGAAGTCGTTCGCGCTGGTGGCGGCGTCGATGAGTGGGTTGTTCCACAGTTCCAGGCTGGACCGGAAGCCGGCGATGATGCCGGAGCGGGTGTTGTCAGCCTTGATCGAGATGTAGGTATTCAGGGCCCGGATACATGCTGGCGAGAAAGGATTGCCGCTGTCGGCTCGACCGTTGATGACCTTGGCGAAGTACGTCGAACCATCGCCGTCGACCAGCGTTTCCCGCAGTACCTGGCCCAACGTGACAGGCTTGCCAGGAGTCTCCATGAGCATCAGCACGATGCCGAGGAACAGGCTCCGCGGCGTCGCCGTCCAGATCACGTCCGTTCCCTCCCGGTCGGGGAACAGCATGTTCCCGATCTTCTGGATGTCGTCGATCCTGAAGTTCTGGTCCGCGCTGATGTACCCCAGCGGGTTCCAGCGGTGCGTGCGGTAGTCCGCCGCGGCCGGATTGAAGAGGTAGCACTGCTGACCCTTCAGTTTCCGATAGCCGCTGGTCAGGTCCCAGTTCTCCTGCTTGATGTCCAGCACCAGACAGCTCTGCCGCCAGTTCAGCAGATTGGGGATGACGAAGCCGACGCCTTTGCCGCTGCGCGTCGGCGCCGACATGGACACGTGCTGCATCCCGTCGAACATGAGGAAGCGGCCGAAGGCCTTGCCCAGGATGATTCCGTCCTCGCCGAAGAGGCCCGCCTTGCGGGCCTCGCTGCGCGAGGCCATGCGGGCATCGCCGAAGAGGCTGCGTTTCTCGCCCGCGAAAAACAGGAGGCAGGGCGACAGGCAGATGGCGGCCGCAATGCCGCCGGAGATCCACAACAGCCGCTCGACCTGCGCGTTGCCGCGGTAGTGGTACCAGTACTGGATGAAGGTGAGCGGCGTCGCGTCGTCGTAGCGCCGATCGAAAGCGATCATCAGGATGCCGCCGGCCAGGTACACCCACAGGCCGATGACCACCAGCGTGATGACGCTGGCGATCAGGACCTTATTCCATGTACTTACGTTTCCGCTCAGGGTCATAGTAGATCTCGACCAGGCGGCGGTTCTCGTAGAACAGAACGATGTCGATCGTGGTGTAGAGAATCGCCTTGATGTATTCCACGTCCAGGGTGCGACCCGCCTCGCTCTCCTTGATGAGCATCAGAAGGCGCGTGAAGGTGTCCTGGGCGTTGTTGGCGTGCAGGGTGCTGATCGAGCCCGGGTGGCCGGTGTTGATGAGGTTGATGAACTGCCAAGCCTCGTCGGCCCGCAGCTCGGAGAGGATGATCCGATCCGGCTTCATCCGCAGGCACGATGCCAGGCCCTGCCGTGCCGTCACCCGTGCGCCTTCATCCGCGCGGCCGTAGAAGATGTGGACCTTGTTGGGGTGCTGCTCCAGAAAGATCTCGTGCACGTCTTCCAGCGTCACGAGCCTTTCCTCGGGTCCGATGCAGTTGAGCATGCTCTTGCTGATCGTGGTCTTGCCGCTCCCCGTTTTGCCCGCAACCATGATCGTGCGCTTGGAGCGCACGGCCAGCTCAAGGAACTCGCGGATGCGGCGCTGCTGACGCAGCTGCAGCAGCTCGGTCTCGAATGGAAGGAGGCCCGTCACGACCTCGCGCACGCCCTCGAATGAGCCTTCCGCCTCCAGCTCCTCCAGTGTCTTGTTGACCTGGCTGGGCTTGCGGATGGTGATCGAGACCGTCTGCGCCGTGACGGCCGGTGGGATGAGGACCTGCACTCGCTCGCCCTTCGGCAACTCGCCGCCGACGATCGGGTAGTCGTCGGACAGCGGCTTTGCGTTGTAGCTCGCGATGAGCCGACAGAGGCGCATCAACGCCGGAAAGCTCAGCTCGGGCGCATCGTGCCTCTGCCAGCCCTTGGCGCCTTCTGTCCACAGCTCGCGCGGCCTGTTGATCGCGACTTCGCTCCACTCGCCGGAGTCCAGCAACGCCTGGATCTGCGTCAGCGCATGATCCAGCATGCCGGAGGCCCGGCGGTCCTCGCTGTACGTCAGGACTTCCTCGTCCACGCGGGCATTCATGGCGTGCCCTTCAGCGCATACACGTCAGCGAAATCCAGATCGCGCGCGACCATCACCTGAATGTGGTCGCCCTGGTTCTTGGTCAGCGTCGGCGGAATGTTGGCCGTGCTGTCCAAGATGCGCGCGATGATCTGCTCGCCGCCGCTCATGGTGTTGGCATACGGGTTGGAGTTGCCGCCGCTGTAGATGACCGTGCCCGTGGCCGAGGTCTGCGAGCTGCTGGCCCGCGACTGGTTGGCCACGATGGCGGCCATCGTGTCCTTCACCACGCTCATCAGGATCGCCGCACCGAAGCGCTCGATCCAGTGGTTGTCGACGAAGCCTTCATGCCCGGCACGGCCCAGGGCGTCAGCGCCCGGCGAGTTGAGCGAGACGACGACGCCATTCGGTGTCTTCGCCCGCGTCCACAGCACGAAGAGCCTGGCCTGGCCGTTCTTCAGGCCGCTGACGTACTCGCCGACGAGCTGCGTGCCGCGATCCAGAAGGATGACCTGGCCGTTGTCCGAGTACACGTCCCGGGTCAGGCGGCATGTCGTCATCCCTGGCAGCGTGCTGTCGATGGCTGTCTCCAGCGCGCAATCGAGGGACGTGCCCTTCGTCAGCAGGAAGTTGCGGTTGGGCAGCATCGAGGCCGACACCGCCTTGGTGATGGTCGGCTCCAGTTTCACGGCAAGATCGTTCTTCGGCGCTCCGAAGCCGTCGTCGCCGTTCACGTTGACGGTGTTCAGCTGGCCAGGCCCGCGCTGCGCTTCCGGTTCTTGCCTGTTGCCCGATCCGCCAGATTGGTTGCCGACCAGCAGCGGTGCGCCCATCTTTCTCTCGTACCACTCAAGCGGTCGCTTCCCCTGCTGCGTCTTCGCGGGGGCCGGCTTCACCTCGATGGGCTTGGGCTCTGCGGCGGCGAGCGGTTTCACCGCCGCCGGCGGCGGAGGTGGCTTCGGCATCTCCAGACGCGGCATCGCGTTCGTCAGCTGCGTCTCCTTCTCCTTCTTCTTCGGGCCCTTCGGCCCGTTAGCGGCCCAGATGAGCGAGATGCCGATGATGGCGATGACGGCGAAGCCGGCGTAGGTGACGCCCTTGTTGGCAGTCTTGCGCCGGTTGACCGAAGGAACATCGGAATCCAGATCCACGTCATCGTCCAGCGCTTCCGCCGGCGCGGCCTGGTGCCGCGATGCATGCGTGCGTCCGGCGGCGGCGGCAAGGGTCGCCGCCTCGCCTTCCGCCGCGGGTTGCACTGCGGCGGCCTCGGCCTGGCTCGCCATGTCGCCCGCTTCGGCGTCGTCGCCGCGCCTGCCCTTGAGGCGGTCCATCCAGCTCATTCTTTCGCTCCCTTGATGACGCGCTCGACGTTCGGCGCAATCGTGCCGCTGGTGTTGTCCTGGCCGGCATCCAGGCTGAAGCTCTTGTTCACGATGCAGACGGCGTAGTTGCCCTTGCGCAGCACGATCTTGCGCACCATCCGCTGCACGACGATGGTGTTGCCGTCGACGCTCGTGTTGACCAGCGCCTCGTTGTTGTCCTCGTCGACCTCGTACACCGCGGGCATGTCGCGGTTGTTCGAGAAGGTCAGGTAGATGAAGCGCCCATCGTCCCTGGCCGACGTCGGAGAGATCTCAGGCGAGCCCGCGGCCCAGTAGTCGAAGTTGATGCCCTCCTTCTTCGCCTCGGCGAGCCGCGACTTCACTTCGCTCTTCTTCCGCAGCTCGGCCTCGGCCTTCTCCTTCGCGGCCCGCTCGGCCGCTTCCTCGTCGGGATAGCGGAAGGTCAGCGAATAGATCAGGTTGGGGTCCTTCCAGGCCGTCGCATCCGTCACCTTGCGCGGCTGCACCACCAGCGCGAACTGATAGGTCCGCTTGTTGGTGATGACCGTCACATTCGTGTCGGCCTTCTCAGCCTTGGGCTTGAAGAACAGATTGCGGCCGCGCGGGATGACCTGCCAGGCCTCGGTGTCTCCCACCGCCACGTCGCTGATCTTTTCGCCTTCGCCGAATTGCACGTGCGTGGACACGCCGTAGAACGTGCCCAGGCGCACCACGTTCGCCGGGTCGTAGTCGATCGTCCGCACGCGTGAATCCACTTCGCCGCGGGGCGGTGTCGCTTCGGCCATCGCCAGGGCGGGGACCAACAGCAGCAGAGCCAGTGCCTTCTTCATCCTGGCCTCCTCAACGCACCGCCGGCATGGTGCCGGCTGCCTCGGGCGCTTGCGGCGCCGGCTGTGCCTGCTGCTGGCCGGCCACCGCCGGCACCTGAACCTGCTCGCCCGGGGAAAGGGTCACGGTGTTGGTCCCGATCACGGCCTCCGTACCGGCCTGCGCGGGTTGCGGCCGCCCGCCTTCCGTGCCGCTGTCGGGATCATTGCGGTACTCGATCACCTGGAAGCCCAGGGGATTGATTTCCCGGTCCTTCTGCGAGATCGGTGCCTTGGAGTAGCGGAAGGTGATGGTCGCGGCCCAGTGGGACAGCTCAGGCCTGTCCGAGCCGCGTTCGATCAGGCGCGTGTATCGCACGAGAGCCACCTGGGGCTGTATGAAGGACACGCTCTTGATCGAGACCTTCACCCGCGCGTAGTCGCTGTACACGTTCAGCGGCGACATCGGATTCTTCGGATTGAAGGAGTCGAAGTAGCGCTTCTGCTCGATCGGGCCCGACAGCAGGCCGGTCGCGTAGTAGTACTCCTCGGCCAAGTCCTTCGCATAGCCCTCGCGGTAGCGCACATACCAACGCGCGAAGTAGCTGTTGATGGTCTCGGAGTAGTTCTCCTTCCCGTCTCGCAGCGTCGTGATCGACTGCACCGCGCCCGTCGCATCGTTCACCCGGATGACGCCGTACTCGATCTGCTTGAGCGGTGTGAGCGCGGCTACAGCGAAGACCCCTGCCAGCCCGATCGCCGCGCCGGCGATGCCGACCCACCAGCCGCGCTTCGCAGCCTTTTCCAGCTCCAGCACGCGCGTCGTCTCCCAGCTGCGAGCCTCGCTGAAGTACTGCGCCTGGATCTCCTTCTCGGAGAGCTTCTTAGGCTTGGCGGCCATGTGCGCCTCCCTGGCAAAGACCCGCGAGCGTCATCGCGTCGGCCGGTGCCGACGCGATGCCCTGCGCGTTGATGGGATGGAAGGTGCCCTGGCATTTCGCGGGCTTGGGCGGGGTGCCGGCGCAGCCCACGAGGACGGCGCAGAGCACCAGTGATGTGACAGCAATTCTCATGATCCCTTCTGCTTTCTTATAGAAATCGACCGAGCAAAATATATCAAAATGCCACGGCGATTTGATGCATTTTGCGGCTATGAAGCGAATGCGCGACCAGTGGGCTCGGCCCACTTTCGCGCCCGCGAAACTGGGGCTAGGCCCGTTGAACCCTGTTGGTGCGGCGCGTGGTGATCCTTCTGTAGACCGCCTGGGGCGCGCCTGCGATTGCGCGCGCTCCCCTGCTCGCGGGCGAACGTGCTGCGTCGGGGTTGTTCTCCGCCCAGCGATTCAGCATCTGCTTGCTGCGGCGATGCTGGAGGCGCGAGAGCCTGGCCTTGCCGCCGCCGAACCTGGCCCATCCGAAGGCCGCTGCGCCAAGGGCTGCGCCCTTCGCCTTGCCGTACAGCGAGCCGACTGCGCCCAAGGTGCTCACGGCCACGCCGCCGCCAAGGGCCGAGGCGATGGATGGCATTTGCATGAGGACGAGGAAGCCAACAGCGGCAATGCATATGGCTTCTATCGCATCAATCAGTTCTAAATCACTGGTGGGCATTGACGCGGATACCCCTTTGCTATTCAGATAGCCGTCGACAATTCTCAGTATCAGTTTGACGGCTGCTGCAGTGAGCATTGCAAGAAAGACATAATTCAACGTCTGTCCTAGCCAGCTGTTGAAAAATTGCTTGGTCGGCTCAAAGATGAGAAGCAAAACAAAAATCGGCCCAACGCCAAGAAGAATGGCTAACGCCATTTTTGATAGAGCAAATAGAAATGCAGCGTAGCCGGTGCAGATTACTCCTGCAGCATAAATGCCAATGCCGGCGGCCAATGTTCCAAGATCCGGAATTCCCAATGTGCTTGCATCGGCTTCGGATTTTCTAAAATAGGCGTCGCCATATTGATAGAATTTCATCCAAAGTGAGTCAAGGAAATTTATATTGCTTGCGCTTCCATCTGCTGCAATATAGCTAGCAATTGCATCAGGGGTTTGCCACAGCCAATCCGCAAGAAACGCGGAGTAATACCCCCCCATCGTGGCTACGGCTACGATGATGGAAAGGCGAACCATCCTTGCGACTCCATCCGTGACGGGCTCGTCGATGACCCCCCGCATCATCGACCAGCCCCACAGGCAAACGTAGATCATTAGGAGCGTTCTCGTGACGGGAGTGATTGCGCCAATGACCGACGCAGAAGTTGAACTCACGTAGGTGTCCAACGTGCCATTCAACTTAGTGAAAATTGATGTGTAAAAGCCAGCCATTGGTGCCTCTTTAAATTACCAGCTCCCGTCGCCTTTCCGTTTCAGGGACTCCATTTGCGATTGCATCACTGCGCGATTGCATGTCGCATTGGTTTGGGCATGGTTGTGGCGATTGAGGTTGCAATATTGCTCACGGAATTCGCTGGCCGTCATCTTTTTGCCGTTGACGACGATATTCCGAATGTCCTCTACGATGGGTACGCCGTCTGAGTCGAGATTGCTATTGTTCGAGCAGCCAGTGATGGCGAGCATTCCCGATAACGCAATAATGGCAAACCATTCGCTAGAAATGGACTGCCTCTTCATCACCAGCTCCTGTCCCCGGTGGATTGGCGTGACTCCATGCGTGACTGCATCACTGCGCGATTGCAAGTCGCATTGGTGCGAGCATGATTGTGGCGATAGATGTTGCAATATTGCTCACGGAATTCGCTGGTCGTCATCTTTTTGCCGTTGACGACGATATTCCGAATGTCCTCTACGATGGGTACGCCGTCTGAGTCGAGATTGCTATTGTTCGAACAGCCCGAGAACGCTAGCGCCGCAATAATTGCGGCGCCGGCAAGCCAATGGAAATCTTTGGCTTGCCTTTTCATCACCAGCTCCTGTCCCCGGTGGATTGGCGAGCTTTCATTCGACGGCTCGTGGCCTGAGCGTTCAAGATGTCTTTCTGGGCGTCCTTCAACTGTGCGACGAGTGCCAGCTTCGTGGACTCGTTCTGCTGCATCACCTGCTCGGCCTGGATGCGCGCCTGCAGGTCGGCGATGTCCTTCGCGTCGGAGGCCGAATTGATCCGCTCGATGAGCTGCTGCAGCTTGTCGAAGCGCTTGCTGGCCTGTCTGTAGCCCTCTTCTCCGACCGTTCGGTTCATCGCGGCCTGTTTGCGCATCGCCTCATAGGCATTGGCCGATTCGCCGGTCAGGCCGAGCGCTGCGGCGCTCTCGGTCTGCGTGGCGGCCAGGATCTGCGAGAAGGAGCCCGAGAGGCCGGCGTACTGGCCGCCGCCGCCCATCATGGCGTCCATCGTTGCCTGCCACTCGTCGGGCAGGTAGCGGCGCGCAGCCGGATCGTTGATGAGGCTGGCCATGCCGCGCACGCCGTTGAGGCTGTTGAAGGTCTGCTGCAGCTTCTGGTTCTGCTGCTGCAGCTCGTCGATCTGCTCCTTCATCTGGTCGTACTGCTCTTTCCACTTCGCGATCGTCTCGACGTGGTTCATGATTTCCTGCGCGATCGACGCCCCGTCGGTGACGGGGATCTGCGCGGACGCGCTGCCCATGCCGAGCAGGCCACTCATGGCGAGCGCAGCAGCGCCCAGGAACTTCGCAATGCGTTTCATCTTCACTCTCCCTTGCGGATACGGTGGAACTCAGGCAACCAGACGGCCGGATCGGGGCCGAGCTTGGCCACCAGGTCCTCTGCCAATCGAGACGTGGCCGTGTTGCCCGAGAGGACGGCCAGCTCGTCATCGAACCCTCGCAGGTTCAACTGAGCGACGACGGAGTTGTGTCCCGTCTTGATGAGGAATTGCCGGGACTTCTCGCCCAGCGATCGAATGATTTCCCACTCCCGCACGGTGCAGCCGAAGCCCTCGACATAGGCTTCGTAGCTGGCCGTGGGGTTGGGCAGGAAGATCTTCACGGCCGTCTGATTGATGATCGCGAAGGCGATCTTTGAATTCAGGGCCTGCTGCGGGTCCTGCAGGAACATGACGAGGAAGCCGTCCTGCTTGCGGATCGTCACCAGCTTGTTCTTGCCGAAGTCGCTGAATGCCTCGTCGTCCAGCAGCCGTGAGAACTCGTCCATGAAGATGGGTACGCGCCGGCCATCGAACAGGGTTTCGATGCGGTGCATCAGGTACATCATGGTCGGCGTGCGCGTGTCGTCGTTCTCCAAGAACTCGGTCACATCGAAGCCGACGATGCTGCAGTCATCCACCTCCAGCGTGTCCTCGGGGTTGTCGAACAGCCATGCCAGCTCGCCGCGGTTGACCCACTTCTGCAGGCGCGATGCGATGCCGTTGCGCTCGGTCGGGTCAAGGAACTCCAGAATGGCCCCGAGCCTTCGCGCCGGCTTCGGCGCCGCCAGCACACCGTCGACCGCTTCCGCGATCATCCGGTCATGCTCCGGCGTGAAGGGGAAGTCGGCATGCTTCACCAGCTGCTTGATGAGCTTGACGATGAAGGTCTTGTTGCCCGGCGTCGGTTCCAGTTGCAGCGGATTGAACCCGCTGGGCACGCCGTTCTTGAGCGGGTAGTAGCGCCCGCCCATCGCCCGCACGGCCACGGCGCCGCCCAGGTCCTTGTCGAACATGACGGCGGATAGCTTCTTGACGCCGAAGTGCTTCTCGGGGAAGCGGTTGAACTTCATCGTCTGAGCCAGAAGGAACATTTCCAGCACGGTCTTGCCGGTGCCGGTCTTGCCGATCACGATCGTGTTGGCCAGGTCCTTGTGGTTCGGATCGAGCTTGGCCGCGCGCTTCGCTTCCGCGCCTTCCTCGCCCTTGTGGAAGTTGAAGTAGTAGGGTGCGCCGGAGGTGGTCTCGAACATCGCCACCGCGGGCCCCCACTGGTTATGCCGCAGGCGCCCGATCGGGAAGTTGTGGAAGCTGGAGAACCCGGCGAAGTTGCGGCTGGTGATGTCGCCGACCCGCACGCGGTACTCGAAATTCCCGGGCAGCTGCGACCAGAATGCGCCGGCGATCCCGACCTCCTCGCGCGCCCACTTCATGCCGGCGTCCGACAACGCGGCGCCGGCCTCGGCGACGAACTCGTTCAGCGCCTTGTGTGTGTCGCCGCGGATGACCAGCGCCAGGTTGTGCGCGCCCATCACGTAGCGGCTGCTGTGGATGTCATCCAGCGCTTCGGTGATTTCCTCGATCTGCGAGGTGGCCACGTCGCCGGCGTTGACCATCCGCGCCTGCTGCCGTTCCATGCGGCCGGATGCGACGGCCTTGCTCAAGAAGGTGAAGGACTGCGACAGGACGAACTCGAAGGGCATCGCCAGCAGATCGTTCATCAGGCCTGGCACGGTGATGGCCGGCCATTCCTTGATCGTCACGATGGAGCCGAACTGCGTGCGCGTGGGGCCCTTGAAGGACATCATCCCGCCCTTGCCGAACATCGGCCTGGTCGTGGCCAGGACCTCGCGGATCTCGGCGCGCGGCACGGCGAAGCGGCGCTTCTCGCCGTCGACGAGGAAGGACAGGAATTCCAGCGTCTCCGAGAACATCGCGCCGCGGTGCTCGTAGGTGCCCAGCAGCTCGGGGTCGTAGCGGTCCAGCGCCGCCAGTGCGGTGCTGGCCAGCTCGCGGCACGTTTCCAGCTCGTCGGCCTGCTGGTCCACCAGATCGGCGGCCCTTCTCGTGCCCAGCTTGCTGAAGACGGTATCGAGCAGCCGGGTGGCACGGTTGGCCTGCGGCTGGTAGACGATCGTGACGTACAGCTCGTTCACCAGCATGCGCGTGTCGGCCATGCGGGCGCGGTACTTCTCGTTCAGGTGCGCGACGAAGCTGCCTTCGTCGAATTCACCTTCCGGGTAGTCGTTGAACTCGCGCCTGACGATGTGCGTCCACAGCGCCACGTTCGGCGAGGCCATGTTCTTCATCCAGCCGTTGAGCTGGTCATGCCAGGCATTGATGTCCTGAATGTCCGCGCTCTCGTGCGCTGCGCCCTGCAGCTTCATCGTCTGGATGTACGCGCCGCTGGCCAGCTTGACCACGTTCTTCGTGACCAGCGACGTGTACGGGATGAACGCCTCGGTGCCGACTTCCCGCTGCAACTGCGCTTGGAATTTGAATCGCTCACCCATTGCAGCGGCCCTCCGCGGTTTGCATGCGGTGCGTCAGGACGTTCCAGACGCAGCGATTCTTCCTGTCCGTCACCTCGCCAGAGCGCCGGCGCTGCAGCACCGCGCTCCGAGGAAGCACCATGCACTTCCCCGCCCTTGTCGGGGCAAGCCAGGCCGCATCGCCGCGGCCCGGCTCTCTCGTTGCCTCACTGGGCATATCAACTCCCTTGCCGCCGTCGCGATGCGGCGGCTATCTGTACTTCTTGCCGGTCAGGGGCGAGAAGGTCACCGCGCCCCAGAAGGACTTGTTCACGCACCTGGCGCTTGTCTTCATCCAGACCCCGATCCCGGCGAAGACGCCGGGATCGTGCGCGCTGACCATGTAGAGCACCGCATGCACCGGCACCGCCAGGAGCAGGTACAGCGGATTGCCGATGCCCAGGAACACGATCACCACCGTCATGAACTCGACGACGAAGGCCATGTACGGGATGCCGAACATGGTGGCTGGACGTGTGAGACCCACGAAGAGCGGGTCTGTGTAAACGTCTTCGACGTCCTGGCTCATGAGGTCAGGACACGCCCGAGATGATGTAGTCCACGATCGGGGCGGAGCCGAAGATGAGCACGATGCCGATGACGATGTAGATCGCCCAGTTCCAGCTCAGCTTGCCAGCCAGCGCGGCGAGGCCGCAGCCGATCACGCAGATGATGGCGATCATGCGGGCCAGGCCGCCCGTGAAGATCTCCAGAACCTTGTCGGCAACGCCGTCCCACGGCGCGGCCATCGCCAGCTCCGGGCTCATGGCGACCAGCACCAGAAGCGCAACCGCGAAGACGCTGAGCGTCTTGCGGTTTTGCTCTGCCATGCCGGCCGCATTTGCCTGGAATGCGGACCTGATGCCGGCCCACACGTTCACGAAATTCATAGTTACTCCCTTGACACAGAAAAACCGCGGCCTATTTACTTGGCGGCCGCGTCTTGATGGACAGACTGAAATTGGAGATGTCCCCGTAATTGGCCTCGACGTGTTTCATCAGTCTGTCCAGGCTGGCCCATTCGCGGGGTTTCTTGCGGTAGGTGATGAGTAGGTAATCTCCTGTTTTCCAAGTGAGTGAAACAACGATCCTGTACTTGCCTGATTCCAGGCGAAATACATTGATCGACTTCAACGCGCCTGCGAGCGCGAATTTCTTCAGGTCCTCGTCGGTGAGTTGCCCGAGGTCGGGCGACAGGGGGTTGATGGTGGGCATGGGCTCAGCCTCGCTTGCATGCGCGGCCTCACCCGACAGCGGGGAGAGTTCCGAGAGATCCATAGAGTGGTGCGGCCAGGCATGCGGTTTTGCCTCTGCGATCGTTTTCATTTCGCTTCGGGATAGTCCGGGCTGCCGTCCTTGTTCTCATACGCCTGTTTGCAGCCCTCCTTGAAACCGGAGCAGCTGAAAAAGTCGTACCCGCCTGCGCCCTGTTTACGGCGGTGTACCAGCGGCTTGCCACACTTCCCGCATGCGAAACTCGTTGTGACTGGCGGCTCCTTGGCGATCCTTTCCCCCGGCTTGCCGTCCACGTCTGGCAACGTGACCTTGCATTCCGGGTGTCCAGAACACCCCCAAAAAGCCTTGCCTTTTGCAACGATGCGTCGCAGCGACTTACCGCATGTTGCGCAGGCAAACTTCGGCAATCCGTCCTGCACGCGGCTCAATTCCGCCTGCAGGTCGTCATGCAGTCGTCCCACGACGGATTTATACCCGTCGCGGCCCTGCGCGATCTCGTCAAGTCGCTCCTCCATGCCCCGGGTGAAGCCCGGTTCGACGAAGCTGAACCGGCCCAGCAGCGCGTCCACCACCGCGACGCCCTTCGGCGTCGGGCGGAGGAATTTCTTGTCCACCACCTCCACGTAGCCGCGCTTCGGGATGATGGTTTCCATGATGGCGGCATAGGTGCTGGGCCGCCCGATACCCTCGGCCTCCAGCTTCCCCACCAGCGAGGCCTCGGTGTAGCGCTTCGGGGCCTTGGTCTGCTTGCGCAGCACTTCACCCGACTCCACGCTCACCACGTCGCCGGCCTGGAGCGTCGGCACCGGGTTCAGTGCCTCCGGCTCCTTGTCCTCGTCCGTGTCGTCCCCGGCCATCAGCTTGAGCCAGCCGCTGTAGGTCAGCGTGCGGCCGGTGGCAGTGAACTTCAGGGTGGGCCTGCCCACCTCCGGCGGGTCGGCGCGCAGGCCGGCGGTGTGGACCGCATAGCGCGCGTCGGCGAGCTGACATGCGATGGCGCGGATGCGGATCAGCTTGTAGAGCGCGATCTGCTCGGCGCCCTCGCCCGCCTCCTCGACGTCCCACCGCGTCGGCGTACACGCCGGATGCCCGGCCTGCGCCGCGGCACTCACCTTGAACTTGCGCGGCTCGTCCGCCATGTCCAGGCCCAGCCGGCTCGCCACCGCGAAGATGTCGCCCAGGACCTCCTCGGACACGTTCGGGTTGTCCGTGCGGTGGTAGGTGATGTGGCCCTTGTCGAACAGGGCCTGTGCCAGCTCCATCGTCTTGCCCGGGGTGTATCCCAGGCGAACGCTGGCTGCCTGCTGCAGCGTCACCGTGGTGAAGGCGCCCGGCGGACTGCGCTTGCGCTCCGTCGCCTCGAAATGCTCCACGGTCAGCTCGGGCACCGAGGCGACGCGCTGCGCGAAGCCTTCGTCCATGAAGTACGGGGCGTCCTCGCTCGCGTAGTCCGGCTGGGTTTCCCATAGGGCGTGCCAACTCGATTTCGCGCCCGCGAAATTGAGCTGGACGCCGAAGTGATGCGTCGGCTTGAAGCCGGCGATCTCGCGCTCGCGCTGCACCACGAGCCACACGGCGGGGCTTTGCGTGCGGCCGGCGCTCAGCTGCTGGCCAGCCAGGTCGGAGACGACCGGGCTGACCATGTAGCCCACCATGCGATCGAGCACGCGCCTGGCCTCCTGCGCTGCCACGAGCTGCATGTCGATCGAGCGCGGCGAGGCGAGCGCAGCCTTCACGGCCGTCGGGGTGATTTCCGCGAAGGTCACGCGATGGGGGGATTTCAGCTGAAGCGCCTGCTGCAGATGCCAGCTGATGCTTTCTCCCTCGCGGTCCGGGTCGGTGGCCAGGTAAACCGCGCTGGCCCTGTCGGCCTGCGTCTTCAGCCAGGCCACGCGCTCCTTCGAGCCGGGGTAGCGCTTGCCCTTCTCGCCAGGAATGAGCCTGCCCGGGATGAAGGTGTACTTGGGCCTGAAGTCGGGCGCCTCGACGCCCATCTCGTCTTCGGGCAGATCCCGGATGTGGCCCTTGCTCGCCGCCACGGTCCACCCGTCGCCGAGCCAGCCTTGGATGACTTCGGCCTTCTCCGGCGATTCCACAATCAGCAGTTTCGTCATGGCCGCCTCACTGGTAGACCATCACGCTCTGCGAGGACTTGCCGTCCTCGCCCACGCTGATGACGCCGGTATCGGCCTCGGGCCGCTTCTCGTCGGCGTCTGTGGCGCCGCCGGCCGCAGCCGAGCCCTTCTGCGCGGGCTTCGCAGGCGCCGTGCGGATCACCCGCAGCGGCTGCACCTTCGGCACAACCGGCCCGGCGCCGTCAGTGGCCGCGCCGGCGCTCGCGAGCACCTTCTGCACGTAGCTCGGCTGGCCCGGAAAGTCCGGGCGGAAGCCGGTGCTGAAGTTGCCGCTGTAGTAGCAGCTGAAGGCCGCCTGCAGCGCCTGCTGCTCGTCCTTGAAGGTCGACCTGGCCCGGTCGTAGCACTCCTTCAGGATGCCGCCGCCTGCGCGGATGTTCTCGCAGGCATCGAACGCCTTCGCGTAGTCCAGGCTGTAGCGCGCCAGGTTGTGGCGGTTCACCTGCGCTGCGCCCAGCGAAAAGTTGTAGCCGGCCTTCTCCAGCGCGAGTGCGGTGGCCACCGCCTCGTCCTTGCTGACCGGCTGCCGTTCCAGGCGGCCCCCGACGACGCCGATGGCGAACGGGTTGAACCCGGATTCGACCCGGATCACCGCCGCCATCGTCGTCGGGTGCACGTTCGGCGCACAGGTCTGCGCCAGTGCGAGCACGTCCAGCACTCAGAACCTCACACGGCGCGGCGTGCTGCCCTTGATCTGGACCTCGTAGTAGACCGGGCTGCCCTTCACCGGGTCCATCGTGACGATGCGGTCGTAGGCCGGGTAGGACACGTAGCGCACGTCCGAATCGATCCCCTCGTTCGTCCCGTAGCGCACCGTCAGCGTGCCGATCTGCGCGCCCGTGCAGATCTTCTTGCCCTGGCCCTGGCGCATGCCCTGTCCGTCGCCGATGCCGGTGTAGATCACCAGCGTGCCCACGTTCGAGGCGTCCATCACCACTTCGCCGGGCTTCGTCGGGCGGCCGATCGAGTTCGCGCTCGTCGTGGTCGCCGCCGGCGGCTTGGGCATCCCCTGGATCACTTCCAGGCCCGAGGCGAGCGCTTTCGTGCCCGAGGGGCAGTCGTCATAGGGGTTGACGCCCTGCGTCATCCCGGCCTGGCCCTTGGACTCGGGGCATTGCGGGAACGGGTCCTTCGGGTCCTTCGCCTGCCCTTCGAGGAACTTCTGCACTGGCGGCACGCATTGCTGAACGGCCATCGGGCCGTTCGGGTTCGACATGCACAGCAGCACCTGGCAGCCGTACTCGTCGGCCTGTGCGCTCATGCATGCGCAGGCCATCAGCGCGCCTACCAGCGCGGCTTTCTTCATGTTCATGTCCTCTCCTGATGTGTGACAGCATTTGCCGCTCGCGCGGCCGCCTGCAATATAGACGAAAACGCATGTGCAAACTGGACTCTTTAGCACATGCAATGTCAACGCAATGTTTCATGCATCGCCAACAGGAGGTAGAGAAACATTGCGGAGACAATCGTTAATGTTTCAGAGGGAAACCAAGGACATTCGTGGGCGTGCGGAGGTGGTCGCCGCCAGGTCTGGGCGACTGCAAAATGCTTAAAATCGCCTTGTCCGACTCAAATGGCATGCAGGCTTGCATGCCTCCCTCCCTGAATCGGTCGAGGTATCCAACCCTCCTTCGGGGCCATCTGGCCCCTTTTTCTTGGCCCCTTGATCCGCGGGGCGCGGGGCCACAAGCGCCGTCGCCGCATCCCCCTGCTCTCTCCAATGCCTAAAGTGCAGAACACCATGAGCGACGCCGACCAAGAGAACCAGCTGGCCGCGGTACAGGCGGTCATCGATGTGTGGGAGGGCATCCTGCAGGCCCGCATCCGCGCGCTGCGATCGGAGGTATCGCCGGACCAGGCGCGCATCCAGGGACTGCAGCGGCAGCTCTACGCTGCCGCGAACGAGCGCCGAAGCCTGGCGCTGGGCGACGCCCGGCTGCCCGAGGTGACGGCCCGCTACTGCGTCCTCATCGCGCAGGCGCGCCAAGAGGACTGACGCGGTGGCGGACGACACCCGCTTCGCGCTCACGCCCGAAGAAAACGAGAAGATCTTTCAGGAGGACATCAAGCCCTACCTGCTGGCCACCGCCACGCCGGGCATCACCAGCTCGGACGCGCCGGTGATGGTGATGGTCGGCGGCCAGCCTGGCGCCGGCAAGAGCCGATCCATCGCGTCCGTGCGTCTGGATCTAGAGAAGCGTGGCGGCGTCATGGAGATCGCGGCCGACGACCTGCGCAAGTTCCATCCGAAGCACGACGCGCTCATGCGCGCCGACGATCGCACGGCTGCCAGCTTCACCCATGCCGATGCCTCGCTGTGGGCCGAGAAGGCCGAGCGCTTCGCGCGCTCGCAGCGCATGAACGTCCTGCTCGAAGGCACGATGAAGACGCCGGAGAACACGGCCACGAAGATCGCCGAATACCGACAGGACGGATATTTCGTCGAGGCCCGCGTCATCGCGGCGACGGCGATGACCAGCTGGCAGGGCGCGGTCTCCCGCTATGAGCAGCAGAAAGCCATCGCCGGAGCCGGGCGCTGGTGTCCCAAGGAGGTCCACGATGCGGCCGTGGCGGGCGTTTCCGCAACCGTCAGGAAGCTGGAGGAAGAGCGTGCCGTGGACCGGCTGCGCATCGACCGCCGCGGTGCCGAGCAGATCTACAGCAACGCCCTGAAGCCCGATGGCCAGTGGCATCACCAGCCCGCCGGCGCGCGCGTGCTGGACAACGAGCGCAACCGCCCACCCACGGCCCGCCAGCTGGATGAGTACGTCGCCACATGGGACAAGGTGGCGGCCCTGCAGGACCGGCCCGAGCGCAATGCGACCGCGACCGAGCTGCAGGAGGTGGAGCGCCTTCGGCGCGAAGGCGCGGCGATGCGCGATGCCGCGCTGCTGCGCGAACGCGACGCCGCCGCGGCCGCAGCGCTTCGCTATTCAGCGCCGAAGGAGGCCGTCGCACAGCACCCTCGCCTCGCCGGCGCCTACGGCGCCCTGCAGGCGATGGACCAGCGTGCGCAAGCGCAGGGCCTGGACGATCGGCAGCGCTCCGTCGTCGTCGAGCGTGCACGCGAGCTGATGGCGATGAACATTGAGAAGGGCCGCTACCCAGCCGTCGACGTGCGCGACCAGCGCAGCGAGCGGTCCGAGTCCCAAGGCAAGGACGATTCGCAGGAGCGCTGACGCCGCCCCTGCCCCCTGTTTCACCGGTTGCCACACCCGTAGGAGGAATTGCACATGGCCAACAAGTACGTCCAGATCATGCCGGCCGACGACTGGTACTTCGTCCACGACCGGTCGGATGGCTCGCCGGTTCTCTACAAGCTCATCGGCTGGGCTCTGGATGAGCAGGGAAAGGTGGAGGGCATCGTGGCCGTCAAGGGTCAGGATGGGGCCGCGGTGAACGCCATTCCGCGCGTCCAGGGATCTCGGTACTGCCATGTGTCCCGGTTTTCGGAACGCGAGCGCAAAGCCCTGGAGAGCTTTGCACAACGCGGCTGACGCCTTCGCGCCGGTGGGCCGGCGCTGCGCGCTGCGCTTGCCTCTGAGGGGAAAGTCGGCCAGTCGCGCCGGTCCTCGTTCCTGCGGTCGGCGCGCCTGGCCGGCTATCCCCGCCGCCCTTCGGTTGGCACCCCTGGGGGAGCGGAACTGCCTGCGGCAGATCCGCAGGCCTGCACCTGGTCGTCGCTGGCCACGGCCGCCGGCGGCGGCCAGCTGCGCATGCGCGCGATCGGCGCCGGC
>Ga0180216_1001576_pt1 | contig 20143 bp, 13 predicted proteins | sample eDN3rd37CBELigMG_FD_128879 | JGI IMG/M metagenome (GOLD analysis project Ga0180216, IMG submission 128879) | Enriched Miracle-Growth compost microbial communities from Emeryville, California, USA - eDNA 3rd pass 37_C BE-Lig MG (version 2)... ...
GCGCTGGGTTTACAAAGTTCCAGGCCACGCGCCCCGCCGCTGGTGCCTCGTCCGGACAAGGATTGCCTTGCCACAGGAACCAATCCGGATATTATCACAAGCAGCTGGGAGACGGGCGTGAAGCTGCTTCGCCGACACCATTGGCTATCCATCTGGGGGCTGCTCGCCTTGGCGCTGCAGCTGGCCTGGGCGGGGGCGCATGTCCATCCCCATGACGATGTCCTGCCTTCGGCGATTGTCGGCCACAGTGAACTGGCAGACACCGCCAGTTCAGCTGGGCAAGTGCCCGGTAGCACGCAGGACGAGCACCGGCACGCAAGCTGGCCGGACTGTTCCACCTGCTGGACACAGGGCCTGGCCGGTGCGCTCCTTCTGCCATTCATCGCGTCGGTTGCTCCTCATTTCCGCATCGGCAAGATCGCGGCCGGATGGCAATCGGGTTTCCCGCCAGTTTCCATCGCGCCCCAGGGTTTTCAGGCGCGCGCACCCCCGCTCCACTGAGCGCGCTGCAAAGCGACCTTAGCCACGCTGTCATGTAGCGCCCGAATGCCCAGTTGCGCCTGCGGAACCCATCCGGCCGGCGCAATCCATGACGCGTGCAGCAATCCAGAAAAGCAGATGAAATTTATCAGGGGGCTGTTCCATGAAACAGACGCCGACCCGAAGCCTGTCCGCAAGCCATGCGGCTGTCGCCTTGATCGTATTGGCCATGCCGTTGAAAACAGTCTCGGCCCAACAGGCTGATCCACCGCAGGCTGTAGTTGAGCTTCCGGCCGTGGTGATCACAACGCCAAGCCCTGTGAAGGGCAAGAAGCCAGTGAAGGCTGTAGCTTCCGGTCCCGGTTCAGAGAGCCCCGCGTCGCAGGGCTCGGAGTCGCAGCCGCAGCCGGTCGTGGCAGCTGCGCCGCTCGATCCCGTGCCGGGGCTCGTCATCGTGGACGACGCCTTCATTCCTGTCACCTTCGTGACCGAGCGTGAGATTCTGGCCCGGCAGACGGCGACGGTCGCCGATGCGCTGGCGACGAAACCCGGCATCAGCGCCTCCAGCTTCGCCCCCGGTGCGAGCCGGCCGGTGATCCGCGGCCTTGATAATTCGCGGGTCCGCATTCAGGAGAATGGCATCGGTTCGCATGATGTCTCGGCCTTGTCCGAAGACCACGCCGTACCCATTGACCCGTTTGCAGCAGACCACATCGAAGTGGTGCGCGGACCGGCGGCTTTGCGCTTCGGTGGCCCGGCCATGGGCGGGGTGGTCGCAGTGGAGAACCAGCGCATCCCGACCGTCATGCCGCGCAATGGGTTCTCCGGCGAAGTCAGGGGGGGATTGTCTTCCGGTGATGAAGGCCGGGACGGTGCGTTCAAGGCAACCGCGGGCTCTCGCGGTGTTGTCGTTCATGCCGATGGCTTCAGACGCAGTGCCGAGGACTATGCAACGCCGAAGGGGCGTGAGACGAACAGCTTTGTTGATAGCGAGGGGCTGTCGGCCGGAGCGTCCTACATCTGGAGGAGCGGCTTCATCGGGATCTCCATCAACCGGATCAAAAGCCTCTATGGCATCCCCGGGGAAGAGGCGGCCGAAGGTCTAAATCCCCGCATCGATCTCGTTCAGGACAAGGTTCAGGCCAAGGGGGAATGGCACGTTCAGGACTCCGGCGTGGATGCGATCCGGTTCTGGTTCGGAGCCTCCGATTACGAGCATGACGAACTCGCGATCCATGATCCGGACCACGACAAGGGGTTCGAGATCGGCTCGCACTTCACCAACCGGGAGCAGGAAGCGCGGGTCGAGATCCAGCATCTGCCGGTCGGGACAATGTTCGGCGACATGAACGGTGCGATCGGCGTTCACTGGGGCAATCGCAGAACCCGCGGGCAGAGCTTCGAGGGAGAATCGCTCCTTGAACCGGCCCATACGAGAAGCCTTGCAGGGTTCTGGTTTGAGGAACTGGATCTCACCCGGCGGCTCCGCCTTCAGGCAGCGGCCCGCATCGAGCACACCACGGTCGATGGCAAGGGGTGGGCGGAATTTGCCGAGCATGGCCACGCCTTCCACGCCCATGACTTCGAAGGAAGGCGCAGCTTCACCCCGCTGAGCGGTTCTCTCGGCATGCTTTATGAGCTCCCGTTTTCCACGGTAGCCCGTCTCACAGGACAGTACGTCGAACGCGCGCCCGAAGCTGCTGAGCTGTTTTCAAAGGGCTTGCATGAGGCAACCGGTACCTTCGAGGTCGGCAATCCGTTCCTCGATATCGAGAAAGCCGCGACCCTTGAAGCAGGTCTGAAGAAAGCGGCCGGCGCGCTGCGTTTCGATGCCTCTGTCTATGCAACCCATTTCAACGGGTTTATCTACCGGCAGGCGACAGGACTGGAATGCGATCCAGCGTCTCACAACGGCCACTTCCACTGCGATCCGCATGGAGCTGGCGGGCACAGTGGTCACGGCCATGATCATGCGTTCGATCTCATGTACTTCGATCAGCGTAACGCCACGTTCGTCGGTGCCGAGATGGCAGTCCAGTACGATGTGGCCAGACTCTGGAAGGGCGTCTGGGGTATCGACGGGCAGTATGACTTCGTCCACGCGCGCTTTGACAATGGCGAGAACGTGCCGCGCATTCCTCCGCATCGCCTTGGCGGCGGCCTCTACTACAAGGATACGAACTGGTTCGCCCGCGCAGGGCTCCTCAATGCCTTCGACCAGAACCGGATCGGTGCCGGGGAGATTGCGACCCCTGGCTACACGCTGGTCTCGGCGGAATTGAGCTACACCGCAGAGCTTGATCCTGCCGATGGGTTGGGCAAGACGGTCACACTCGGTATTCGCGGAGACAATCTCGCGAATGACGTGGTCCTCAACCACGCGTCCTTCAAGCGGCGCGAGGAGGTCGTGCTTCCCGGCGCGAGCGTCCGTGTGTTTGGCAGTATCAGTTTGAACTAGCTGCAAGGCGATGCGGAGCGGGCGGGGAAGCCTGAGCAATTTCCCACCCGCACCGTAAATCTACTCTACGGTGACCGTCTTGATGTCCTTGAAGGAGATTTCCGGGTGGCGCTCCTGGGTTGACGACAGATTGTAGATCGATGGCGCCAGATAGACGTGGTCGCCGTCGAGATCCTCGGCAATGAGCGAGCGGTAGCGCTGTACGAAGCGGGAGAGCGCTGCCGGATCATCCGACGAAATCCAGCGAACCGTGTCACACGGAGCGGACTCAAACCCGGTCTGAAGGCCATACTCATGCGTCAGTCGATCGGCCAGGACGTCCAGCTGCAACGCTCCGATCACGCCAACGATGGGCTGGGCGCCGTCGATGGGATTGAAGAGCTGAACGACACCTTCTTCCGCCATCTCCCGCAAGGCATCCTTCAGCTTCTTGGCCCGGATCGCGTCATCCAGCCGTATACGGCGCAGGATTTCCGGCGCGAAGCTTGGGATGCCGAGGAAGGTGATGTCCTCGCCCTCGGTAAGCGCATCGCCGATCCGCAGCGCGCCTCTGTTGGGAATGCCGACGACGTCCCCGGCAAAGGCCTCTTCTGCGAGCGATCTGTCCTGTGCGAAGAAGAATTGCGGCGCGGCCAATGCCATGGTCTTTCCGGTACGCACCACCTTCACCTTCATACCGCGTGTCAGGCGGCCGGAGCAGACTCGCATGAAGGCCATGCGGTCCCGGTGATTGGGATCCATGTTCGCCTGGATCTTGAACACGATACCGGTCATGCGTTCTTCGCCTGCCACAACGGTGCGCGTCGCGGCCTGTTGATCCCGCGGCGGCGGAGCGTACGCAACGAGCGCATCGAGCAGGTCACGCACCCCGAAGTTGCGCAGCGCGCTGCCGAAATAGACCGGGGTCAGGGTTCCGTCGCGGAATGCCTGGAGATCGAAGCTCCCGCAGGCGTCCTCAACGAGCGCCACCTCCTCGCGCCAGGTCGCCAGTTCGTCCGGCTCCAAGAGCGTTTCGAGGATCGGATCATCCGGACCGGAGACAGACTGGCCGTCGGGATCTTGATCGATATAGCGAATGCGCCGTCCCGCCAGATCGTAGGTGCCCCGGAAGCGACGCCCCTTGCCGATTGGCCAGTCCATGGGCGCCGTGTCGAGCGCCAGAGTACGCTCGACTTCATCGAGAAGTTCCAGAGGCTCCCGGGCTTCGCGATCGAGCTTGTTGATGAAGGTGATGATCGGAATGTCGCGGAGACGGCAGATCTCGAACAGCTTCAGCGTGCGCGATTCAATACCGCGCGCGGCGTCGATCACCATGATCGCGGAATCAACCGCCGTCAGCGTCCGGTAGGTATGATCGGAGAAGTCCTCGTGGCCGGGCGTATCAAGCAGATTGAAGACGGTGTCTCCGTACTCGAACGTCATCACCGAGGTCACAACCGAGATGCCGCGCTGGCGCTCGATTGCCATCCAGTCGGAACGCGTCTGGCGCCGGTCCTTCTTGGCCTTGACCTGCCCGGCAAGCTGAATGGCACCCCCGAACAGCAACAGCTTCTCGGTCAGCGTCGTCTTGCCGGCGTCAGGGTGGGCGATGATGGCGAACGTGCGTCGCCGCGCGATTTCTTTCGCCAGATGCCCGGCGTTGCGCGGGGCAGCGACCGGCGCATCATCGGCAGATTGGGTCATTTCGGCAGCGGGCTTTTCGTCCATCGGTTCTTTTCAGCTTGTTCGGTCCGGGCGCCCCTATAACATTCTTTGCCGCAAAGTGTGTTGGGGCAAATTCACGTGCAATTGCAGATTTTGCAGTGACGGGGTTTAGCAGGAGCCGCGGCTGCGCGTCATCATACCTGTTGACGTGAGCCCTCCGGATCGCACAGGAGGGTGCCCATGCGCACCGACCTGTTCGATTTCCAGTTGCCCGAAGACCTGATCGCCCTCCGCCCGCTGTCGCCTCGCGATGCTTCGCGATTGTTGGTGGTAAGGCCGGGACAGCCGTTTGAGGATCGTGTTTTCTGCGACCTGCCAGGCTTGCTCCGGCCGGGCGACTGCCTGGTCTTCAATGATACGCGTGTCGTCCCCGCTGCCTTGCGCGGCTCGCGAGCCCGTGGCGGGAACGTAGCTGAGGTCGATTTCAACCTGCACGCCCGTATCGATGACCGGAGCTGGCGCGCCTTTGCGCGGCCGGCGAAACGCCTGGCTGTTGGCGATCGCGTCCTTTTCGGCGAGCGGACAGGTAATGCGGCTAGCGCTCTCGCCGCCACCGTCACTGCCAAGGGCGATGCCGGCGAAGTGACATTGAGCTTCGATCTCGCCGGTTCCGACCTCGATGCCGCCATTGCCGCTGTCGGTTCCATGCCGCTGCCGCCCTATATCGCTGCCCGCCGTGAGCCGGATGAGACGGATCGCGAGGCCTACCAGACGATCTACGCGACCCGTGAAGGAGCGGTCGCCGCGCCGACTGCCGGACTGCATTTCACACAGGAGCTGCTGTCCTCGCTGCATGAAGCAGGGATCGCATCGCAGTTCGTGACGTTGCACGTGGGCGCCGGCACCTTCCTTCCTGTGAAGGTCGAGGATACCGACGATCACCGCATGCATGCCGAATGGGGCGAGGTTTCCCCTGAGACCGCGGCTGCGCTCAATGCCGTGAAGGCAGCGGGCGGGCGCATCGTTGCGGTCGGCACAACGGCCCTGCGCCTGATCGAGAGCGCTGCGGGCGAGGACGGCGTTATTCAGCCCTTTGCAAGAGAGACCGATATCTTCATCACACCCGGCTACCGGTTCAAGGCGGTTGATATTCTCCTCACCAACTTCCACCTTCCCCGCTCGACGCTGTTCATGCTCGTCTCAGCGTTTTCGGGTATCGAGACCATGGCAAACGCCTATCGCCATGCCGTTGCTGAACGCTACCGGTTCTATTCCTACGGCGACGCTTCGCTCCTGTTCCGCGCGTCCTGACGGCGCCATGCAAATTCAACATCGAACGGCGACATGCAACAACTCACTCCCAAGTTCGGTTTTCAGCTTCTGGCTCAGGACGGCGCCGCCCGGCGTGGTGAGATTCACACGCCCCGTGGCATCATCCGCACGCCCGCCTTTATGCCGGTCGGCACCACGGCGACGGTCAAGGGTGTGTACACCGATCAGGTGAAGGCAGCGGGCGCCGACGTGATCCTTGGCAACACCTATCACCTGATGTTGCGGCCCGGAGCCGAGCGCGTCGCCCGCCTTGGTGGACTGCATGATTTCATGCGCTGGGACGGCCCGATCCTGACGGATTCCGGTGGTTTTCAGGTCATGAGCCTCGCCAGGATCCGCAAGCTCACGGAGCAGGGCGTCGAATTCGCCTCTCACATCGACGGCTCGCGTCACATGCTGAGCCCGGAGCGTTCGATCGAGATCCAGTGTCTTCTGGGTGCGGACATCCAGATGCAGTTTGATGAATGCATAGAGCTGCCGGCCGATCGGCGCGAGGTCGAACGGGCCATGCAACTCTCCCTTCGCTGGGCGGAACGCTCGAAAGCTGCTTTCGCGGCTGCCCGCAGCCAGGGGCTGGCAAACGATGGGCAGGCGCTGTTTGCCATTGTCCAGGGAGGCACGGATGAGAATCTGCGCCGTACATCGGCAGAAACGCTGGTGAGCATGGATTTTCCCGGCTACGCCATCGGCGGGCTCGCCGTCGGTGAAGGCCATGCGCTGATGATGCAGACGCTGGAAGCAACACTGCCCTTCCTCCCCCGGGAGAAACCGCGCTATCTCATGGGAGTAGGTACGCCGCTCGATCTGATCGAAGCTGTCAGCCGCGGCGTCGATATGTTCGATTGCGTTATGCCGACGCGGAACGGCCGCCATGGCCTGGCATTCACCTGGAACGGCAGAGTAAACCTGCGCAATGCCTGCCATGCCGAGGATCGGAGCCCGCTTGATCCGGAAAGCCGGTGCCCGGCGGCTCGAGACTATTCCAGAGCCTACCTCCATCACCTGGTGAAGTCAGGGGAATTGCTGGGCGCGATGCTGATCTCCTGGTCCAATATCTGGTTCTACCAGGACCTCATGCAGGCAATGCGGGACGCCATCAGCGAAGGACGTTTCAAGGAATGGGCGGACGAGACCAAGGCGCGCCTTGGAGAAACGCCCTCTCCCGGATCCGCAGGACGTTCCGGCTAGTAGGATCCGATGTCTCAGGTTTCTTCGGGGAGACCGGGCAGGCATGGCAAATGGCGCGGTTCCGCCGGAAGGCCTGAGCTGCTACAGATGACGCCGATCAATGCGGTGTCGCTGACGGGACCGGGTGGTCAAGAAGCTCTGCAAACGGGGAAAACAATGGCTTGGCGTGCGCGACTTTCGCTAATTCCTGTTCTGGCTGCGGCCTGTCTGCTGCTGACAGCAACTGGTCCGTCGCGCGCAGCGACCTTCGTTCTCGATCGCGATCACACCGAGGTACGGGCCTCATGGGACCACCTGGGGCTGTCGCGCCAGTCCGCGCGTTTCAATGATGTGGTTGGTCGCGTGACCTTCTCCCCGGATAATCCCGAGCAGAGCACCGTCGATGTGACCATCAAGGTGGACAGCGTATCGACCGGTGTTGCGGCCCTTGACAAGCACCTGACCGGCTCTACCGACTTTTTTGACGTCCAGCGACACCCGAACATCACGTTCAAAAGCCGGAGCGTGACGATGACCAGCCCCAAGACCGCCAATATAGAGGGCGATCTGACAATCAATGGAATCACCAAGCCGGCAACGCTGAGCGCCGTGTGGAATTTTCTGGGGGAGCACCCCTTAGCGAACGTCAACCCGGTCTACAAGGACGTCGAGGCTGCCGGGTTTTCCGCCCGAACCCAGATTTTGCGGTCTGAGTGGGGTATCACACGCACGATCCCGCTGGTCTCCGACGAAATACGCATCACGATTGAGGTCGAGATGCTCAAGCGTCCCTGATAGAATTGCGGTCAGCAAGGAGCCTTTCATGCTGCGGCTGGTCAGGGATAGCTAAATTACCTATAAGCCATACATAAAAGGCATTCACACGACAGGCAGTTGCCGGACAAGGAATTGGGACGTGGCCGGATCAGGGCTGCGCAGTCCGGCCGCGTCCCGACAGACGAAGGAGTACACCGCCATGGCATCGACTTGGTCCCCCGACAGCTGGCGGGCAAAACCAATCCTGCAAGTTCCGGAATATCCCGATGCAGAGGCGCTAAAGGACGTCGAAGCCCAGATCGCGACCTTCCCACCCCTCGTGTTCGCCGGGGAAGCCCGCGCGCTGAAGGCCAATCTCGCAGAGGTTGCCGCCGGTCGGGGCTTCCTGCTTCAGGGTGGGGACTGCGCCGAGAGCTTTGCCGAACATCACGCGGACAACATCCGCGACTTCTTCCGGGTGTTCCTGCAGATGGCCATCGTTCTGACCTACGCCGGCGCAATTCCCGTGGTCAAGGTCGGCCGCCTGGCGGGCCAGTTCGCCAAACCGCGCTCCTCGCCTGTCGAGAAGCGTGACGACAAGGAATTGCCGAGCTATCGCGGTGACATCATCAATGGCATGGAGTTCACCGAAGCGGCGCGCGTTCCCGATCCGCGGCGCCAGCTGATGGCCTACAGACAGGCTGCTGCAACCCTGAACCTCATCCGGGCCTTTGCCCAGGGCGGCTATGCCGACCTTGAGCGCGTGCATCAGTGGAACATGGGGTTCGTCAAGGATTCGCCGCAGGGTCACCGTTATCAGGAGATGGCTGATCGCATTTCCGATTGCCTGACCTTCATGCGCTCCTGCGGGATCAACTCTAGCAATACGTCGCAGCTGCACACGACGAACTTCTACACCAGCCACGAAGCTCTCCTGCTCGGCTATGAGCAGGCGCTTACGCGCCTCGATTCAACGAGCGGCGACTGGTACGCGACCTCCGGGCACATGATCTGGATTGGCGATCGCACCCGTCAACCCGACCATGCCCATGTCGAGTATGCGCGGGGTGTGAAGAACCCGATCGGCCTCAAGTGCGGCCCGTCGATGGAGCCGGACGGGCTGTTGAAGCTGCTCGACATCCTGGATCCGCAAAACGAGCCGGGCCGCATGACGCTGATCTGCCGTTTCGGTTTCGACAAGGTCGAGGCGAACCTGCCGAAGCTGATCCGCGCCGTTGAACGGGAAGGCCGCTGCGTTGTCTGGTCCTGCGACCCGATGCACGGCAACACCATCACGGCGGCGAGCGGCTTCAAGACCCGTCCGTTCGACCGCATCCTGCGTGAGGTTGAATCGTTCTTCGCGGTCCATGAAGCCGAAGGCACCCACGCCGGTGGCATCCATGTCGAGATGACGGGCCAGAACGTGACCGAGTGCACCGGCGGCGCCACGGCGATCTCCGAAGCGGATCTGTCGGATCGCTATCACACCCATTGCGATCCTCGCCTGAACGCCGATCAGTCGCTGGAACTGGCCTTCCTGATCGCCGAGCACATGCGCCGCCGCCGGGCGAATGGCCCAGGCACACTGCCAGTTGCGGCCAGCGCATAAAGCACGCACTTTGGCATTCCCGGGTTTCCGCAACGGCGCCGTCTGCAGACCAGATGGCGCCGTTGTTGCGATACTTGGGCATCGTTACCTGTTCAATCAGCTATTTCGAACCTGATCCGGCCCGGCACTGACCATGAAAATCGCCCTTGCCCAGCTCAATCCCACCGTCGGTGACATTTCCGGCAACATCGCCCGTGTCCGCTCCGCCCGTATGCAGGCTGCAGGGATGGGTGCCGATCTGGTCGTCTTCCCGGAACTGTTTGTCGCCGGTTACCCGCCGGAAGATCTCGTGTTGCGACCGTCGTTCCAGAAGGCATGCCGCGAGGCCGTGGAGACGCTGGCCGAAACCCTGGAACCCGGTCCGGCTGTTCTGCTCGGCACTGTCTGGCCGGATGCGGGCAAGGTCTATAACGCCGTCGTCCTGATCGACGAGAACCGCGTATCCGCCGTGCGCTACAAGGTAGACCTGCCCAACTACGGTGTCTTTGACGAGAAGCGGGTGTTTGAACCCGGCCCTATGCCCGGTCCCATCAATTTCCGTGGTGTTCGCCTTGGCGTGCCAATCTGCGAAGACATCTGGCGTGAGGACGTAGCCGAATGTTTGAGCGAGTGCGGCGCGGAAATACTGGTTGTCCCCAACGGTTCGCCTTTCGATTGGGCAAAACCCGACGCGCGGATCAGTATCGTGCTGGCCCGTGTGGTGGAGACGGGGCTGCCACTCGTTTATCTCAATCAGGTCGGGGGCCAGGACGAGCTGGTATTTGACGGTGCCTCCTTCGTGATCAATGCGGACCATAGTCTCGCCGTGCAGCTTCCCGCCTGGGAAGAGAGCCTCGTGCTGACAGAATGGTCGAAGGATGACGACGGCTGGGTTTGCCGGAAAGGTGACATAGCCCGGGTGACAAGCGGGGATGGCGCGGCCTATCAGGCCTGCATGCTGGGCTTGCGTGATTACGTCGACAAGAACGGCTTTCCGGGAGTCGTTTTCGGCATGTCCGGCGGGCTGGATTCAGCGCTTGTTGCGGCGCTTGCCGTAGATGCTTTGGGGGCTGATCGCGTCCATTGCGTCATGCTGCCGTATCATTACACGACGAAGGCAAGTCTGGCCGATGCAGCCGCCTGCGCGAAAGCTCTGGGAGCACGTTACGACATCATTCCCGTGGTAGAGCCTGTCACGGCGATCAATGCCGTCCTCGCCCCTCTTTTTGCTGGCCGCAAAGAAGATATCACCGAAGAGAACATCCAGAGCCGGGTTCGCGGCACGCTCTTGATGGCCATATCCAACAAGCTCGGTTCCATGGTTCTCACCACTGGCAACAAGTCGGAAATGTCGGTGGGTTACGCCACGCTCTATGGTGACATGAACGGCGGCTTCAATCCCATCAAGGACCTCTACAAGACCGAGGTTTACCGTCTGGCTCAGTGGCGCAATTCGCATCGTCCCTCAACTGGCAAGGGACCGGAGGGTGTGGTCATCCCGGAGAATATCCTGACCAAGGCGCCGAGCGCCGAGCTGCGCGAGAACCAGACCGATCAGGACAGTTTGCCCCCCTACGATGTCCTCGACGACATCCTGTCAGCCCTTGTCGAAAAGGAACTGCCTGTTGCTGACATCGTCGCGCGCGGTCACGTCATCGAGACTGTCAAACGGGTTGAAAATCTTCTTTACGCCTCCGAGTACAAGCGGCGGCAGGCAGCGCCAGGCGTTAAGATCTCGGCTCGCAATTTCGGCCGGGACCGGCGCTATCCCGTTACCAATCGCTTCCGGGAAACCTGAGACGAACAGGGCTTTCAGGCAGTCCTGTCTCCTGGCCGTGATGCGAGCACGGAAACTGCTGTTCGATATTGCATCAAATTTTAATCGATTGGGCGTTGAGAAGATTTACGAAAGGGTAGCGTTAATCGCGATCGTAAAAAGATAATTGCTCTTGAAATGATAGGTTGCGCCGATCACGGATGAAACGGGTTGTTAACTGAGCGTGCGCTGGATGAGGCGCGTGCTTGATCGCGAATGCCGGGACATGCCTGTTCGGAGGAGCCTATGGCTGCATTCTTGAGCACGCAGTTTGATTTCATTGTTTTCTTCTATGGCCTTTCTTTCATTCTCCTTGGCGCATTCAGTCTGACCACGGCACGCTCGAGTAAAGTCCATTCCTGGTGGAACCTTTCGTTATTCGCTGTACTGCAGGGGCTGAATGAATGGCTGACATTCATTGCCTTCATGATTTCGGACACGAACTCCTTCGCCGAGGTGCGATTGGTTCTCATGACGATTTCCTATGGGCTGCTGGTGGAATTCGCGCGGCAGGAAGCCCTCCGGTTGCGGGTTCGCATGCCGGGAGGCTGGATCTACTTCGCCTACGCTGCAATGGTTCTGATCGGCGGCGGCCTCTATGGCATCAACACTGCAGACGCGCTCTCCCATTATTTCATCGGCACCGTTGGCGCAGGAGCAACCGCCTTCGTTTTCGTTTGGTACGCGAGCCGTTTCGAGGGTGTGCAGAAGCTCTTCGCCTACATCGCTGCGGTCGGATTCGTCAGCTACGCGGTTATCGTTGGATTGAGCGTGCCGGCAGCCCCGATGTGGCCTGCGTCTGAAATCAATCGGGAATGGTTTGCCATCACGACGGGACTTCCGCCTCAGTTCGTCGGCGGGCTGATCATCAGCGTAATAGCGTTCTGTGTCTGGGCGATCTGGGGACAACGGCTCTCCATGGAGATTTCTTCTAACCAGTATGCAGGAAGATTCCACCGCGAGATCCTGTGGTCCCTCGCAATGATTCCGGCCGCCTTGCTGTGTGGCTGGGCACTCACCGAGAATATGGGCGCCACGTACAGGAATAGCGTCGAGATGGGGACGCGCGGCGAGCTGGATCTGCTGGCAAGCCGGATTCGCGGTGAGACGACGAGCATTGAGGGGATGGTTCAGGTGATCGCTGGCGCGCCCGACATTCCGAGGCTGATCCGGGGGGAGGACCAATCCGACGGTATGCGCCTGCTGGATCTGGCCGTCGACGCAACGGGCGCCGAACTGGGCTATGTCATCGATCCGGCGGGAAGGATTGTTGCAGCATCGGGTGGCCACAAGGACATGCTCACGAGCATGCATGACGTTGCGGCAGCCCATGTACACAAGAAGACAATGAGCGGCGCTCCCGCCCACGGTTTCGTGTTCGACGCCGAGAGCCGTAACCCCGATTATTATGCGAGCTATCCCATCCGCAATGAGCGAAATGAAGTAATCAGTGCGGCCGTATTGAAGAAATCGCTGGCCGGGCTGAGGCAGGACCTGCACAGCTACGACAAGCAATTCTTTCTCGTTGATCCCGACGGCATTGTTGTCCTTACCAATAATCCCGACATGCAGTTCCGGAGGATGTGGCCATCAACGGAACCATTCAGGACAGCGGAGGATGCTGCAACCCTTCAGGATCAACCTGCATTGGAAAAGGAAGTTATTGGGGGATCCTGGGAAACCCTGAACGGAGAGCGCGGCTATATCGAGCGCCGGTTTCTCGGCGATACCCGATGGTCTATCGTGATTGTGGAGCCCGTCCAGGAGGTGTTGCCCAGCCGGACCCTGGGGATCGCCATCACCCTGGTCATAACAATCGGAACCTTGTTCTATGTTTTGGCGAGAGGCAGATCAATTGCAGACAGCATTGAAATGGCCAAACGCCTTGAGCTGCAGGAACTGGCTACCGAACTGAATATCCGCGCGATCTCGGACTCGTTGACTGGCCTCAACAACAGGAGGCGGTTCGATGAGATGCTGACGGTCGAGGTATTGCGGGCGCAGCGCTACGCAACGCCACTTTCCCTGGTCCTTTTCGATATCGATCATTTCAAGAAGATCAATGACAATTTCGGCCACCTGACCGGCGATCGGGTTCTTGTTCAGCTTTCGGATTTCCTGGTCAATCGCGTGCCCAATAGCGATCTTCTCGCCCGCTGGGGCGGTGAGGAGTTCTCCCTTCTTCTGCCGGGATACAACGCGCAAATGGCGCGCAATTTGGTGGAAAATCTTCGCGATATGATCAGCGATTACAATTTTGAAGGCCCGGGACGGGTGACCTGCAGCTTCGGTGTTTCCGAACTGAACAGCGAAATGACCGTAGAGCAGTTCGTTGCCCGCGCGGACGCTGCCCTCTACCTCGCCAAACAGAACGGGCGCAATCGGATCGAGATGGATCCGTGTTCGGATGACACTTTGATCAGTGTTGACACGGCAGCCTAGCTCTGTGGGGTCTGGATGACTTGATGCCCGAGACCGCTACGGAGCAGCTGGGACCAGCCAGGGGAGGCTGTGCCGTTAGCAACTCGCCAACCATATTCTGCGAGTATCTCTCCCGTGATGCCGCCGCTGTGGCGCGTCGGAAGTAGCAAATCGGCTGCATTTGAGTCCTATGAACGATACTGTTTCCCTTCATCAGTCACCGCCCACGTGGTGGCTTGAGCCTACAGCTATGAGTGGTCGGGCAACTAATACAACTAGTGACATGCTGCGGTTGGGTTCGCAGGCCATTCCGTTGGAAGGTATTGTCTCCTACCGTCTCGAAGAAATCGTGGAGCGCGACCTTGAAGGCCGGCTGCTGATTGGCGCGCTGGCCCTTGCCGGCGGATTGGCATTCCTGGTCGGAGTGCTCGGTTTTGGATGGCTCGAATGCCTCCTCGCCAGTTTCGTTGTGCTGTCGGGCACCGTGATTGCCGCCCTTGCCGAAGCCTTCGGCGTCACCAGCCGCCGCAAGTTTCGCATAAGCGTCTTCTCTGAGAACGCGCGCCCGATCACCTACACGAGCGCCGACAACCGTGATATCGCCCGCCTTCTGGATTTTCTCGACAGTGCCATCGGCCGCTGAGCGGCGGCGGACCGTGCGGGCATCAGCACTTCAATTCGCCGGTCAAAGGGGTTAGGTTCGCGCGCCCCGCGGTTGCCGGGCATCAGAAAATCCCCACAGGCCGGAACATCCCAGATGAGTGTCACTGTCCGCTTCGCCCCGAGCCCCACGGGCCGGCTTCATATCGGTAATATACGTACGGCGATCCTCAACTGGCTGTTCGCAAGGAAAGAGGGCGGCCGCTTCCTTCTGCGCTTCGACGACACCGATGTGCAGCGCTCGAGGGAAGAATTCGTCGAGGCAATCCGTCACGACCTGCAGTGGCTGGGCCTGACCTGGGATGAGGAGGCACGCCAGTCGGCCCGGACGGACCGTTACGATGCCGTTGCCGAACAGCTGAAAGCGGCCGGCCGCTTGTACGCGTGCTACGAGTCTGCCGACGAACTGGACCGCAAACGCGCCCGTCAGCTCGCGCGCGGCATGCCGCCAATCTATGATCGCGCCGCCCTGCGCCTCAGTGCCGATGATCGCCAGAGATTTGAGAGTGAAGGCCGCGTCCCGCACTGGCGCTTCCGCCTGAACAATACTTCGGAGCCAGACAGCCTCACACCGCAGCCGACTGTCGTGAGCTGGACAGATATGATCCGTGGCGAGCAATCCGTGGATCTCGGTTCCCTCTCGGATCCCGTGCTGATCCGCGCGGACGGCTCGTACCTCTATACGTTCACCAGCGTGATCGATGATATCGACTTCGGGATCAGCCACATCATCCGCGGCGAAGATCACGTCACGAACAGCGGCGTTCAGATCGAGCTTTTTGAAAGTCTTGGTGCCACACCACCCCAATTCGGTCACCACAGCCTTCTCGTTGCTGCCGACGGTCAGGCGCTGTCAAAGCGGCTCGGAGCGCTTTCCATCGCCAGCCTGCGCGACGATGGACTTGAACCAATGGCCGTGACCAGCCATGCGGCCCTCATCGGCACTTCGGACCCGATCGAGCCTCATCGCGATATCGCCGATCTCGTTGCCCGGTTTGCGACCACAAAGATTTCGACAGCACCGGCACGCTTTGATCCTGCCGAACTTGCGACTTTAAATGCGAGGCTGTTGCATGAAATGCCGTTCGCGGATGTCAAAGACCGTCTTCGCGATGCCGGCATGACCGCAAATGAGGCGTTCTGGCTTGCGGTACGCGGCAACCTGCACAAATTCGATGAGGTCAGGGACTGGTGGCAGGTCGTCGCTGGCGAGGTTGAGCCGGTCATTGAAGATGAGGAGTTTATCCGGCAGGCCGCGGAGCTGCTGCCTCAAGAGCCGTGGGACGAGAGCACCTGGGCAGAATGGACGAACGCCGTGAAAAGGGCCACCGGAGCCAAGGGCAAGGCCCTGTTTCATCCTCTGCGTCTGGCACTCACCGGCCGCGAGGCAGGCCCCGAGCTGAAAGCGCTCCTGCCGCTGATCGGGCGAGCGCGTGTCTCCGCCCGGCTTGCAGGCCAGAGAGCCTGAGGTCTGTCAGTGATGTTCGCGGCTTGCCGGATCACACGGGGTTGACGGACCCGCATATTCCTTGCGCATGAACGAAACCGGAATACTGATCTGCTGGGCGAGTTGCCGGGTGCCGTGTGACGTGACCGTGTAGCCCAACTGCTCAAAGAAGGGCACCGCATTGAGGGTAGAGCGCACGCTGAACGAGGTATAGCCGGCTTGCACAGCCAAAGCCTCGGCAGTCTCTACAAGCCGTTGGCCGATTCCAAGTCCGGTGAAGAAGGGACGCACGAACACCGAGTCGATACGGGCGGTCCGGCCGCTGTCGTCCACAACGCCCCAGGAAGCCGTCCCGACCAGGTCGTGGCCGATCCAACCGCCAAGCATGGTGTCTTTCAGGACCGTCTCGGCATATCGGACAGAACGCACCATGCTTTCGAAGGCATTGAGCTCTTCAGCTGAGTAGAACGACGTACCCTCGCTTCGAAGGGCGCTGGCATGCACGTAGCGCACAGAGGAAAGAACATCGACGCCCACGGGACGAATATCCAGTGTCTGGCACAGACCGACGTCTGGATCATAATCAGGCCCCGCGGCCATTGCACTCCCTCCCGGATCAGGAACGGTCAATGTGCTGGCAGGTGCGGCCTGCAACTGATGTGGCCGCAACCCCCGAGTGTTCGTAGTGTCACCTCAGGTCACTCTGCAATCGCGAGGTTGATACCCCCGGAACGCAACAGGACTTTGACATTCCGGCTGCGGTAGCCGTGCTTCAGCGCATCGGCAATGCTGGCGCGGGACCTTCCGCCCGGCGATCAGGGTTTCCCGGCACCGGAGCAGCACCGTCGATCTGTTGACCCGGACCTCCGGGCATAGGAGTCTGCGGAATATACTCAGACTCCTTACAGCTGCAGCCGTTGACGTATTCCTTGCGATATCGGAACGCGACCTTGAGCTTAGTGTAAGGCTCGTTGGTGCCGTACGCCACCATTTGCTCGACGCCAGCCCCTGGATTCTGGTGATAATACAAGGCCGACGGCGACGCGCATCGCGACTGGCAGATCTCGGCATCGCGTTGGAAATGGTTCGGGAGCGTCGAGAAGCTCACAGGAAAATAGTAGCCGTCACACAGCCTGACGCAGAGTGTCCGGTAGGTCGCAAACGGCAGCGCATTGTAGGAGTTCGCATACCCCGATCCACCACTGCTTTCTTCGTCCTGCCAGAACGGTGAAAACGCCTGCCGGTCGCGCCGTCGCGATTCCTGGGCATAGCTTTCGCCGCAGCCGTTGCGGGCAAGTTCGCGGATGATTTCGTCCTGATACGAGCGGTTCGACCGGGACGCGAGATCCTGTCGTTCACCTTCAAGCTGCGCGAGCTGGCGCCGGGCAACCTCCGCGTCGTTGGCAAGGCCCATGCACCGGCTGTTCCGCCGCAGAGACTTCGAGAAGATGAAGTACTCGTAGCAATCGGCGCTTTCCAGATTGCGCTCCGCCGCCTGCGCCTTGCGCCGGAGTTCGCGGATTTCCGCTTCGAGCTGAGGCAGTCGTTGGCGCGAGCTGGTGCCGGATTGCGATTCCTGTACGAGGCGCTGCTCCAGCTCCAGGCAGATCGAAGATTGCCGTTGCCAGCCGCTGTCCGGCGTCTGCCTGTGCATGCTGGTGCCCGGATCCTGCCGGTAGCCTGGCTGTTGTTGCGGTTGCGGCCTTGGCCGCTCCCTCGGCGGCCGTCGCGGCTCTTCCTCTTCCCACGGCCAGGTGAAGCCCTGTGCAAAGGCAGGTAGCGTCGCGCCCGCACCCGCTGCAAGCCCGATCAGGCAGCCTGCCAGCAGCCACCGTGACCACATGGAGCCCCGTCTCCTGCCGTTGGTGTCATGAGTCATCTAGTCAACCCTGGCGAGGTCCACGTTCGAACCTCGATAATATCTGTTTCGCCTGCTATGCGGTCAATGCAGCGCAATCATGACGGTTCGTCGCCGTGACGCGCTGTCACCAAAGCACGGGATCAGCCTTGCAGCGGGCTGCCGCACGTTCTTTCGCAAAACGATCCGGTGCGCTTGACGTGTCGCCCGGGCCCGCTCATAACACAACCATGATATGGGTTTTGCGCACAATGGCCGGCGACATTTGTCACGGCATTATTATTGCGAGCTGAGCAGTAACGCTGGCGCGCGGCCCAACCCCCTTGCCTGAATTGCGACGGTAAAAGGACGCCAGCCAGCCGCAAGCGGCCAGCCGGAAGGGGAACGTTGTGTCGTTGACGCTTTACAATACCTTGACGCGCCGCAAGGACAGGTTCGAGCCCATCGATCCTGAAAACGTGCGTATGTACGTCTGCGGGCCGACGGTTTACGACTATGCCCACATCGGCAATGCCCGGCCGGTGATCGTCTTTGACGTGCTGTTCAGGCTGCTGCGCCATGTCTACGGGGCAGATCACGTCACCTATGTGCGCAACATCACCGACGTGGACGACAAGATCAATGCGCGTGCCGCCGAAGAGGGCATCTCCATTCGCGAGCTGACCGAACGCACGGCCAGACAGTTCCATGAGGACATCGCTGCGCTCGGCGTCCTGCCGCCAACGGTCGAGCCCCGCGCCACCGAACACATCGAGCAGATGAAGGCATTGTGCGAGCGTCTCGTGGCCCTTGGACACGCATACGTCGCCGAAGGCCATGTGCTTTTCGATGTCGCTTCAATGCCGGACTATGGCCGGCTGTCCAACCGCTCGCTGGATGAAATGGAAGCAGGCGCCCGTGTCGAGGTCGCGCCCTACAAGAAGGGTCCCATGGATTTCGTCCTGTGGAAGCCTTCGAAGGAAGGGGAGCCGGGTTGGCCCTCTCCCTGCGGCATCGAGAAAATGGGGCGGCCCGGCTGGCATATCGAGTGCTCGGCCATGGCGGGCGAACACCTGGGCGAGGTTTTCGACATTCATGGCGGGGGCATCGACCTCGTGTTTCCCCATCACGAAAACGAAGTCGCCCAGAGCCGCTGCGCCCATGGCACCAGGACCATGGCCAACGTCTGGATGCACAACGGCTTCCTGCAGGTGGAAGGCGAGAAGATGTCGAAGTCTCTCGGCAACTTCATCACCATCCATGAACTGCTGGCAACGGACAGGTTCGGCGGGCGCCGCTGGCCCGGAGAGGTTCTTCGACTGGCCATGCTGATGACACACTATCGTCAGCCCATCGATTTCTCGGTTCGGGCCCTCGAGGTGGCCGAGAAGATCCTGCACAGATGGTACCGCCTGATTGGTGATGTGCCGGTTGCGGAGACAGATGACTGGCAGCAGGAAATTGCCGAGTGCCTGAGCGAAGACCTGAACACGCCTCAGGCAATCACCCGCCTGCACGCAATGGCCGATATCGTGGAGACGGGCGACGATGCCAGTGCACCCGGACGTTTCAAGCTGGCGGCAAATCTTATGGGACTTCTGACAGCGACAGAGAGCGAATGGATCAAGGCGCTGAATGCCGATGCCAAGATCAGCGAGGCCGAAATCGAAAGTCTGATCGCTGCGCGCCTCGAAGCCCGCAAGGCGAAGAACTGGGCTGAAAGCGATCGCATCCGCGATGAACTCGCCGCCAAGGGAATCCAGCTGAAGGATTCGAAAGATCCCGCGACCGGGGAGATCATCACCACCTGGCAGGTGGCAAGATGATCCCTGCAACACATGCTGCCACGCTGAAATAGTTCATTCCCGAAGCCTCCAGCTCTAAAGAGTCCACGCTGTTATGTGTTCATAAAGGTCGCCGTGCTTCAGATAGCCGGCCAGATTGCGTTATGTATTGTTCAAGTATGTGTACGAGGAATGTATGAGCAAAGAACGCCTTTACCTCTACGACACGACGCTTCGCGACGGCGCGCAGACCACTGGCGTTGCATTCAAGCTTGAGGACAAACGGCGCATCTGTCAGGTGCTTGACGACCTCGGCATCGACTATATCGAAGGTGGTTTTCCCGGCGCCAATGCCACCGACACCGAACTTTTCTCCACCCGACCCGAATTCGCCAACGCGACGTTCACCGCCTTCGGGATGACCAAGCGCGCCGGCCGTTCTCTTGATAACGACACCGGCTTTCAGGCGCTGCTGCAATCGAAGGCGGATGCCATCTGCATTGTTGCCAAGTCGTGGGACTACCATGTGCGCGTGGCGCTGGGCATCTCCAACGAAGAGAATCTCGAGAGCATTGCCCAGTCGATTTCCGCCATTGTCGCCTCGGGGCGCGAAGCCATGCTCGACTGCGAGCACTTCTTCGACGGCTACAAGGCCAACAGGGATTATGCCCTCGCCGTGGCCCGCACGGCATACGAGGCGGGTGCCCGCTGGGTCGTGCTGTGCGACACCAACGGCGGGACGCTGCCCCACGA
>Ga0180216_1001578_pt1 | contig 20133 bp, 19 predicted proteins | sample eDN3rd37CBELigMG_FD_128879 | JGI IMG/M metagenome (GOLD analysis project Ga0180216, IMG submission 128879) | Enriched Miracle-Growth compost microbial communities from Emeryville, California, USA - eDNA 3rd pass 37_C BE-Lig MG (version 2)... ...
CTATTCCCGCCGAATCGGGACAGCTATCGCCTAATTAAAAAGCTCCCTGTCTCTATTCCTTCCGAATCGGGACAGCTATCGCCTAATTAAAAAGCCCCCTGTCTCTATTCCTTCCGAATCGGGACAGCTATCGCCAATTAAAAAGCCCTCTGTTTCTATTCCAGCCTAAAAGGACAAGTATTATTCCAAGATTATTTATAATAGGTATTTTTAGCTTTTCCAAGGATCGTATAATTCTTTTTTAAAACCCGAGAAATCGTCTTTTTATTTAAATCGACCATGCACCACTCAGAAATGTTTTGGGTTGTAATCCTTTGTTCAGGAAATAAAAATTTAAATTCCTCAACACTTCGCAAAATAGAAGATTCAATTCTTTCGTACTCCCCACACTTTCCACAAACTAAATCATAATTCTTTTTATAAGTATGAAATGACCCACAGCTTATACAATATATTCCCTTTTGTAACTGGTCATAGTTATATCCAGGTAACATAGTAAATGGATTGTTAGTTTGGTGCAATGATATTAGTTTTTGGGCAAGTTTCTTGTGCCCATCATTTAAAGCTGACCGTGATTCATTTAGATCTCTCAAAAAACGATTGATTTGGGTTGGTAAAATAATGGGTAGGTCTGTTGGGGCTTGATATAAGGTGAATTCGGGGTTGATAAAAATAACAAAGGCTTCAATAGGACATTTTTGCTTAAGATTTTGGAGTAGCATGCGAAAAAGAGACTCACTTCTTTTTAATTGGTTAATTGGATTTTTGTATTCTCGGCGAGTTTTTACAGCAAATAGCTTGTCTGATTCTATGTAATAATCCCCTTCGTAATTTTTAATATCCAGAAGTTGAATTCTTCCCTGGGATATAATCAAACTGTCAATCTGAAAATAAGAGTTGTTTACTTCAAGTAGTAAATCGTTAATGATCATTCTTTCTTCCTGAAGATTTTCAATAAGTTGGTCGAATTTCACTTCACCTTCATAACCTTTTTCAAGATTCGAATAGTGAAACCTTTCTTTTTCAGTCAACTCCATTCGCATGTTTAAATAACGCATTGTCTTTAATTCATCCGATTCAGATCGGCCTTTAAGTAACATAAGCCACACCCTTCTAATCTTCAAATTTTATAAAAATTAATCAGAAAAAACTACTTTTGAAAAGTACTAAAAGGTAAAAAGGGCTATAAGAGGTAAAAGGGGGAGTAGTACAAGAGGCAGAATAAAATCTTCCTTAGCAAATTCTAAAACTATTTTATCACACAATTCTAATATTAAGCACCACCACATTTCAACAAAATAAAAAAACCTCCACTATGTATGGTGGAGGCGGTGGGAATCGAACCCACGTCCGAAAGCAACGCAACATAAGCTTCTCCGAGTGCAGTTGCTGTATTAGAGTTTCGCCGCCCCGACGCCCAACAACAGGCTTCTGGCTTGGCTAGTTACCTACAGTTCGCTTTCCGGCTGATAACGGTCCGGACGAGCTATCCCACTGAGATGACCTTCTATAGAGAACATGGGCGATCCGCTAAAGAAGGATTAGGCTGCAATTAAGCAGCTAATTGTAATTTAGGTTGTTTTGCAGTTATATTTAACTCCGCGTTGTTAACGAGGCCCGCAGCCCCCCGACTCGCTACTCATGCCCGAACTACCCCCGTCGAATCCAGAACGCCCCCGTGTATATCCCCGGAGGGAAAAGGTATCAAAACATCTCGAACATGTACTATAAAATATATCATAAGAATGCTGGCACTTCAACTGGTACTCTCTGGAACAATGAAAAAGTATGCCAAGCTACCAAACGTCGATTATGAAACAGTTAACGAAGCCGATCCTTAATCGCTTTCTCAATTTCCCGCTGAGCATCCTTCTTTTTCAAGGTTTCGCGCTTATCATACTCCTTCTTCCCTTTCGCAAGGGCAATCTCCACTTTAGCTAAGCCATTTTTCAGATATAAACGTAAGGGAACCAAAGTAAAGCCTTTTTCCTTAATTGATCCAATTAGCTTGTTGATCTCCGTTCGATGCAATAACAGCTTTCTTGTTCGCAGTGGCTCATGGTTATAACGGTTTCCTTGTTCATAAGGACTAATATGCATGTTGTGCAAGGTCACTTCACCGCGACGAACCTGTGCAAAGCTATCCCGAAGGTTTACTTTCCCTTGGCGAATGGACTTAATTTCTGTTCCTGTAAGAACAATCCCTGCTTCAAATCTTTCCTCAATATGATAATCGTGAAACGCTTTTTTGTTTTGTGCGACCAGCTTTTCACCACGTGTAATCGCCATAATATACACCTCAATTCATGGCTATATTCTATCAAAATTCTAGCTAATGTGAAAGCTGGAAAAGAAACGCGCCTGCCGCAAAATCAGCAAGCGCGCTATAAAAGGATTATCTTTTCTTTTTCTTTTTCGCCTTTCCTTTCCCTGGCTTTTGGCCTTGTTTTGCGGCGGCTTTCCAGAAAGGCTCCTTGCCCTTCTCTTTCTCCTTTTCCTTCTTCAATATTGGTTTTTTCGGCTTTTCCCGTTTTCCCCCTTCGATTACAATTGGGGCCTTCTTCACCTTACGTTCCGCTTTCTTAGCCATTCCCACAACTTCGAAATCAACCGAGTGTTCATCTTTATTAACGTTCACTACACGGACCTTTACCAGATCTCCAATTCTGTAGGTCTTTTTCGTTCGCTCACCGACAAGGGCATAAATTCTTTCATTATAATGGTAATAGTCATCGGTAAGATAACTCATGTGAACAAGGCCTTCAATGGTATTGGGCAATTCAATGAACATCCCGAAATTGGTCACACTGCTTACCATTCCTTCAAATTCTTGACCAATTTTATCTGCCATAAACTCGGCCTTTTTCAAGTCATCTGTTTCCCTCTCTGCATCAACCGCTACCCGTTCCTGTTCAGAGGTGTGCCGTGCGATATCAGGGAGCAGATCCTTCCATTTTCCCCTTCTTTCCTCATCTATCGGACCAAGTTCTATCCACTCACGTAGCAACCGATGAACAATCAGGTCTGGATAACGGCGAATCGGAGAGGTGAAATGGGTATAGTATTCAGATGCCAGTCCAAAATGACCTATATTTTGTGCATCATATTTCGCCTGCTTCATGGAACGCAATAACACTTTGCTAATCACTGTTTCTTCCGGTGTGTCCCGCACCTGCTCAAGTAACAATTGCAGTGCACGCGGATGAATGGTATTTGCTGAGCCCTTCACTACATACCCAAAATTCGTGATAAATTCCAGGAATTTATGGAGCTTTCCCTCATCGGGTTCTTCATGAATTCGGTAAATAAATGGTTGATTCAGCCAATGGAAATGTTCCGCAACCGTTTCATTTGCTGCAAGCATAAACTCCTCAATAATCTGCTCGGCAATGGTTCTGTCACGTAAAATAACATCTGTTGGCTTGCCTTGCTCATCGACCAAAATTTTCGATTCGTGAAAATCGAAATCAATCGCTCCACGTTCCATTCGCTTATTGCGCAATTTCAGAGCTAGTTCCTTCATCATTTCAAACATCGGAACAAGCTCATGGTATCGCTCGATTAAGGCTTCGTCCTTTTCTTCCAGGATCTTATATACATCCGAATAGGTCATCCGTTCGTTCGTTTTAATTACACTAGTTGAAAGATCATACCGTACGATCTTCGCATCCTGATCAAATTCCATTTCACAGGTCATCGCCAGTCGGTCAACCTGTGGATTTAAGCTGCAAATTCCGTTGGAAAGACGATGCGGAATCATCGGGATCACTCGGTCCACAAGATACACACTGGTTCCACGATTAAAGGCTTCCTGGTCGATTGGAGATCCTTCCCGGACATAATAGCTCACATCTGCAATATGAACTCCTAGTAGGTAATTCCCATTATCCAGCAATTCTAGAGAAACGGCGTCATCTAAATCCTTTGCATCCGCCCCGTCGATAGTGACCATCATGCGGCCTCGAAGATCCCGCCTGCCCTTCATTTCCTCTTCGGAAATGGTCTCTGGCACGGCCTCGGCCTGCTCTAGAACGTGGTCATCGAATCCTTCCGGAAGTTCATATTTATGTATAATAGAAAGAATATCTACCCCCGGATCATTCTTGTGACCGATAATTTGCACCACTTGCCCTTCCGGGTTGGCGCGCCCTCCTTCTGGGAAATGAACGATCTCTGCAATCACCTTATGACCGTCAACAGCACCGCCGTTCATCCCTTTTGGAATAAAAATATCCTTGGACATCCGTTTGTCATCAACGATAACAAAACCGTAATTCTTCTGATCTGAATAGGTCCCTACAAAACGGTGCTTGCTCCGCTGAACAACCCGAATGACTTCACCTTCCAAACGGGATCCCTTGCTTTTAGGATTAGTCCGACAAATGACGATGTCTCCATGCAGAGCACCATTTAAATCATGTTCTGGTATAAACACATCATCTAATCCTTTATCGTCAGGCAACAAAAATCCAAATCCCTTGGCATTTCCCTGGATTTTGCCGCGAACCAGATTCATTCTTTCCGGTACCCCATAACGGTTTGACCGCGTGCGAATTACTTTCCCTTGCTCTTCCAAGAGGTTGAGCAATTTTACAAATTCTTTAAATTCATCCGCCGACGAAATTTCAAAGGCCTCTTCCAGCTCTTGAACGGTCATGGGATGATAGGCCTTTTCCTGCATAAATAGAATTACTTTTTCTTCTGTAACCACCTGTCAATTTCTCCTTTTAAATTAGTCATCTTTTCGAATGGAAAAAAAAGAGGGGGCTAAGTTCCCTCCTTGTCATCCGATACTTTCTTTATGAAAAGGGTTAAATCTTTACATAATCGATCTAGTTCAAGATCTAAGGTAATAATATGTGTTGATTTCGGATACAGGATTTTCTCCTTATAGTTTGACCCGATCTGCCGAAAGATATAATCCGCACTTGATGGATCAACCGTTTCATCCATCCCACTCTGAGCAATCATGATCGGCAATTGGATCGACGGAAGGAGCCTCATCACCTCTTTAATTAGAAGAGACAACTGATGGACACTTGCCAGCGGGGTTCGAGGATAAGGAGAAATGCGTTTTTCAATGTGTTCTGGTTTTTTCTTTGGACGTTTAGAATACGGCAATAGATATTTGAGGAAACCGACATATTTTATTCGCTGATCACGAACAAAAATCGGTGTACTAAGGGTAGCGATTGCTTTCATTGAATAATGGGAGGCTAATTGAACAGCCAAAAGTCCTCCCATTGAATGTCCGATCACATAAACTTCCTTTGGATCCCAAGACATCAACTCATGATAAGCTGTTTCTACGGAACAATACCAATCTTTCCGCGAAGTCTTACGTAATTCTTCAGGGGTTGCTCCGTGCCCTGCAAGCAAAGGTGCTGCAACATGGAAACCAAGTCTTTGAAAATAGGCAGCTAATGGCATGACTTCCAAGGTAGAACCGGTAAACCCGTGAATCAAAAGGACCGCCTTTTTCCCCTTTCCTTTCCAGAAAACGGGAGTTGGAGTGTTCTTGGCCATCTCTTTTCCTCCACCTTTCCGTTAAGCCCTTCTATTTTACCATTTTTTTCATGTCCTATGCGGTATGAAAAAACCAGTGGAAATCCACTGGTTTTGTGCTTCAATAGAAGCTTTTCTTATCTCATGAAGAAAGCGACAGCCATCGCCGAAAGCATAAATCCTACCGCGATGAAAATCGTCAATTTATTCAAAAAGGCGTCAATTCCTCGGGCTTTTTGCTTTCCCATCATCTGCTCGGCTCCCCCGGCAATGGAACCCGATAATCCTGCACTTTTTCCGGATTGTAACAAAATGACTAGAATTAGTCCAATACTAAAAATTACAAGAAGGATTTTCAGAAAAAAAGTCAATCATTCCACCTCCATTAAAGCCTGTACTTCATTCCTGACAATAAATATCCCCATACAAGCCATGGTTAATGTTAACGGCAACTAGTACAAGTTTACTCTTTAGTAATGTATCACAAAAGAACTTATTCGGCAAGAAAAAGAGAAGAATGTACAGTCGCATCCTTCTCTCAATGTCCTTCCTATTTACCGCTTTATATTGTAAAAAGCTTTCGAGCCTCCGTATTGGCTCATAGCACCAAGCTCGTCTTCGATTCTTAACAATTGGTTGTATTTCGCGATACGATCTGTTCTCGATGGTGCCCCCGTTTTGATTTGTCCAGCGTTTGTAGCTACAGCAATGTCAGCAATGGTTGCATCTTCAGTCTCCCCGGAACGATGGGAAATAACTGCTGTATATCCTGCACGCTTTGCCATTTCAATCGCATCAAAGGTTTCGGTCAAAGTTCCAATTTGGTTCACCTTGACGAGGATGGAATTGGCTGTTCCACTTTCAATTCCGCGAGAAAGCCGCTCTGTATTGGTAACGAAGAGATCATCCCCAACTAATTGCACCTTGTTGCCGATTCGCTCGGTTAGTTTCTTCCAGCCTTCCCAATCATCTTCGGCTAATCCGTCTTCAATGGAGATAATCGGGTATTTGTCTACTAGCATCGATAGGTATTCAATCATTTCTTCCGTTGTTTTCGTTAAGCCTTCACCTTCTAAATGATAAACCCCGTCCTTATACATTTCGGTGGAAGCAACATCTAGGGCCAGGAATACATCTTTTCCAGGTTCATAGCCTGCTTGTTTGATGGCCTCCATGATAGTCTGCAAGGCTTCTTCATTCGATTTGAGGTTCGGAGCGAATCCGCCTTCATCTCCCACCGCTGTGTTCAACCCCTTACTCTTCAATACACTTTTTAACTGATGGAAGATTTCTGCACCGGTACGTAAAGCCTCTGTAAAATTCGCAGCGCCTACAGGCATGACCATAAACTCTTGGATGTCTACATTGTTATCTGCGTGCTCTCCACCATTTAAAATATTCATCATCGGAACAGGCAGCTGCTTCGCATTAAAGCCACCCAAATAGACATACAAAGGAACATCTAATGCATCTGCTGCTGCGCGGGCAACAGCCATGGAAACCCCGAGAATAGCATTGGCGCCAAGCTTTTCTTTATTTGGCGTGCCGTCCAAGTCAATCATCAACCGATCTATTCCGATTTGGTCCAATGCATCTAAGCCGATAATTTCGGGTGCGATAATTTCATTTACGTTCTCGACAGCTTTTAGAACCCCTTTTCCTAAATAGCGAGAAGTATCTTGGTCTCTTAATTCAACCGCTTCATAGGCACCTGTTGATGCTCCAGAAGGAACAATTGCCCGGCCGAATCCACCAGACTCTAGATAAACCTCTACTTCTACCGTCGGGTTCCCACGGGAATCCAAAACCTCTCTAGCATAAATATCCGATATAATTGTCATCCTCAGACACTCCTTTGTTAGTATAATGGTTTACCAGTCATCTCTTTTGGTTGTTCGACCCCTAATAATTTCAAAATGGTTGGGGAAATATCCGCAAGAACCCCACCCTCCCGAAGTTCGACTCCTGCTTTTGTCAAAATAAAGGGAACCGGATACGTACTATGGGAGGTTATTGGATTCCCATTCTCATCGATCATCCAATCCGCATTGCCATGGTCCGCGGTAACCAAGGCAACTCCGCCTTTTTTCAGAATCGCATCAACAAACTTACCCATACATTCGTCCACTGTTTCCACTGCTTTAATGGTTGGTTCCATTTTCCCGGAATGTCCAACCATATCACAGTTGGCAAAATTAAGGATAATCACATCGTGAAGATCCTTATCCAACTCGGCCAAGACTGCTTCGGTAACCTGGTAAGCGCTCATTTCCGGCTTCAGGTCATAAGTTGCAACATCCTTCGGGGAATTGATTAGAACCCTTGTTTCACCTTCAAATTCCTTTTCCCTTCCGCCACTGAAGAAGAATGTCACGTGCGGATACTTCTCTGTCTCTGCGATCCTTAGCTGGTTCATGCCATTTTGCTGCAGAACCTCCCCTAGGGTATTATCCAGGTTCGTCGGTTTATAGGCTATATATCCATCTATACTTTCGCTGAATCTGGTCAGGCAGACATAATAAAGATCCTTAGGAGCTTTTTCTCCCCGGTCAAATCCGCCGAACTCTTCATTCGTAAAGGCTTGAGATAGCTGAATTGCTCTGTCTGGGCGGAAGTTGAAAAAGATCACCGCGTCGTGATCCTCCACAAGTCCGTTTGGTTGACCAGCTTCATCCACGATCACCGTTGGCATAACGAATTCATCATACACGCTTTTTTCATAGGACTCTTTAACCGCAACCAACGGATCTTGATACCCCGGTCCTTCGCCATACACCATAGCTCGATAAGACTTTCCGGTCCGTTCCCAACGCTTGTCCCGATCCATCGCAAAGTATCGTCCCTGCACCGTAGCGAACTTTCCGATCCCTAGTTGTTCCATCTTTTGATTGGTTTCTTCAATGTATTTTACCGCGCTGTCAGGTGCAACGTCCCTGCCGTCAAGAAAGGCATGGATATAGACTTGCTCCAGGTTTTCCCGCTTTGCCAATTCCAACAATGCAAAGAGATGTTTAATGTGACTATGAACCCCACCATCCGAAAGTAAACCATACAAATGAAGTTTAGATTGGCGTTGTTTTACATGTTGAATCGCACTAAGAAAGGTTTCATTTTGAAAAAAGGAGCCTTCACGGATTTCCTTTGATATCCGAGTTAATTCCTGATAGACAATTCGGCCAGCACCAAGGTTTAAATGTCCAACCTCAGAGTTTCCCATCTGTCCATCTGGCAGTCCAACGGATTCCCCGCTTGCTCCTATGAGTGTATGCGGGTATTGTTTTCTCAACCGATCAAAATTTGGCTTGTTCGCTTGGGCTACCGCATTTCCAACCGTTTCATTGCGGATCGCAAACCCATCCATAATAATTAGTGCGACTGGTTTTGGTCTATTCATTGACGAGCTCCTTTCAAAAGAGCAGCAAACGAATCAGGATTTAGACTAGCCCCTCCGACAAGAGCCCCATCGATATCCGGTTGGCCCATAAAACCTGCGATGTTCTCAGGTTTAACACTGCCTCCATATTGGATGCGAACCTGGATGGCGGTATTCTGATCATATTGGTCCGCAATCAGCTGCCTTATGTACCCAGTCACTTCATTCGCGTCTTCTGCGGAAGAGGTCCTCCCTGTTCCAATCGCCCAAATCGGTTCATAGGCTATGACCATTTTCATCATATCCTCCTGGGATATTCCCCTCATCGCTGCTTCCATTTGCTCTTTAACTATTGCTTTGGTTTGTCCTGCTTCTCTTTGCTGCAAATCCTCTCCTACGCAGACAATCGGATGAATGTCATGCTTAAGGGCTGCTTTAATCCGTAAATTTACGGTCTCATTGGTTTCATTAAAGTAGGCACGCCGTTCGGAATGCCCAATAATCGCATATTTAACACCGAATTCCTTCAGCATTAAAGCGCTGATTTCCCCAGTAAAGGCTCCTTCTTCTTCCCAATGTACATTCTGTGCACCAAGTGAAACATTCTTACCGGATAGAATCACTCCAACCGAAGAAAGAGCGGTAAAAGGCACACAAACGACAGCTTCAACACCATCTTCTACGATCGGTAAAGCCGATGCAAAATCCTTTGCTTCCGCAACAGTCTTAAACATCTTCCAGTTTCCTGCAATGATCGGTATTCTCATCCTATCACCTTTTCGATGCTTATTATTTATCCTGTAATATGGTCACACCCGGAAGCTGCTTGCCCTCCATAAACTCCAAGGAAGCTCCCCCGCCAGTGGAGATATGTGACATGTTTTCCGCAACCCCCGCCTTTTCCACGGCTGCTACGGAATCCCCCCCGCCAATGATCGTTGTTCCTTGAACTTTGACCATGGCCTGGGCAATAGCCTCCGTTCCCTTCATAAACGTCTCCATTTCAAATACACCCATCGGCCCGTTCCAGACCACTGTCTTGGATTCGGCAATCACCTGTTGATCAGCCTTCACCGTTTCCGGTCCAATATCAAGGGCTTGCCAACCTGCCGGAATATCCTTTACTGAGACAACTTTTGTGTTTGCATCATTGGCAAACTTATCGGCTACGACCACATCGGTAGGTATGCAAAAATTGACGCCACGCTGTTTGGCTTTCTCAATAAAAGATGCAGCAAGCTCGACTTTATCCTCTTCCAATAGGGAAGCACCTACATCATAGCCTTGGGCTTTAATAAAGGTATTGGCCAATCCGCCGCCAATAATTAGATTGTCCACTTTTTCCAGAAGGCTTTCAATAACACCAATCTTATCTTTCACTTTCGCTCCACCGATAATCGCAGTAAAAGGCCGTTCAGGATTTGCTAAGGCATCTCCAAGAAAAGCCAATTCTTTTTCCATTAAGAATCCGGCAACTCCAGGAATATGATGTCCGATTCCTTCCGTTGAGGCATGGGCCCGGTGCGCTGCTCCAAATGCATCATTAACAAATAGATCGGCAAGGGCAGCAAGTTGAAGAGCCAATTCAGGTGAATTTTTTTCTTCACCAGGCTCAAAACGGACATTTTCTAAAAGCAGTATTTCTCCTGGCTGCAGCTTGGCGACCTGCTCTACTACCTGATCCCCAATAACTTCCGTAGACTTTTTGACCTCCTGGTTGAGATGCTTACTTAAATGCTCGGCAACAGGAGCAAGTCTCAATTCTTCAACTACCTTTCCCTTGGGTCTGCCCAAATGACTAGCAAGTATTACCCTGGCTCCTTTATCAACCAAATACTGAATGGTCGGGATAGCCGCACGGATCCTTGTATCATCTGTAATCTCCTGCCCGCTCATAGGTACATTGAAGTCTACCCGGCAGAATACCTTTTTCCCCTGAACATCCACATCACGTATGGTTTTCTTAGGCATGTGGTCAAGAACCTCCTATTACACCCTTCATGGTTACCCTTCATGGGCTCATCATACCGAAAAGGGAGAATCAATGATTTCTCCCTTTTACACATCGTTATCATTTTACTTTTATAGACCCCGTTTGGCAATATATGCCGCTAAATCTACAACACGATTGGAATATCCCCACTCGTTATCATACCAGGATACAACTTTGACCATATTCCCTTCAAGCACCATTGTAGAAAGGGCATCGATTGTAGAAGAGTGAGCATCCCCGTTATAATCCCCGGACACTAGAGGCTCTTCTGAATAGCCCAAAATTCCTTTTAGAGGACCATCTGCTGCAGCTTTTAGAACTTGATTAATCTCTTCCGCTGTCGTGCTGTGATCCAATTCTGCTACGAGATCCACGACCGACACATTCGGAGTTGGAACCCTCATCGCAAATCCATTTAATTTTCCCTTTAATTCAGGTAATACGAGACCTACTGCTTTTGCTGCACCCGTCGTTGTAGGGATGATATTTTCAGCTGCCGCCCGCGCACGACGCAGATCCTTATGGGGCAAATCAAGAATTTGCTGATCGTTTGTATAAGAGTGTACCGTTGTCATCAGTCCACGTCGGATGCCAAACTTATCGTTTAATATTTTCGCAAAAGGTGCTAAACAGTTGGTTGTACAAGAAGCATTGGAAATAACCTGATGGCTCGCTGGATCGTATTTATCCTCATTGACCCCCATGACAACGGTAATGTCTTCATTGTTTCCAGGGGCAGAAATGATCACCTTTTTTGCTCCACCTTCTAAGTGTTTAGAAGCATCTTCACGCTTGGTAAATCGTCCGGTGGATTCCACCACGATCTCCACACCCAAATCACCCCAAGGAAGTTTTGCCGGGTCACGTTCAGCAAGGACTTTAATTTCTTTTCCATTGACCGTGATGTAGCCTTCCCCAGCTTCTACTGTCGCGTCTAGTTTCCCGTGAACACTGTCATATTTCAGAAGATGTGCTAACGATTTTGAGTCCGTTAAATCATTGACAGCGATAATTTCTACCTCAGGATTATTTAATGCCGCGCGGAAAACATTTCTCCCAATTCTCCCAAACCCATTGATCCCAACTTTAACCATATTTTAATCCTCCTTAATTTTCGAAAGGCTAATTAACCAAATAAAATACATGAATCCTATAATTAGTATGAATCAGGTGCACCATCCACATTCAGCGAAAAGTCACCTAATTATTAAGGGACAGTTATTGTCCATGTATTAATTTTTATGTCCCAGCACCTTCATTGTACGCAGATCTTTCCATTTTTGTCAATACTGCAACAAAAAAAGAGCTCACTCTGCAGTAAGCTCTCTTCTCCGTTTATCTAACTCTCTTCTCAACCATAATTCAGCCATTTTGGATACAAAGACTTCTTCTCCATCAATATGGACCACTGGAATTGTCCATTTATATTTTTCGTATATGGCTTCATTTGTGGTAATATCAAAAAGTTCTAGCTGCAGCGGGATGTCCTTGGCTACACGGTTTACTCGCTCTTTTACTTCATCACATAAACAGCAGCCTTCTCTGGTAAACAGGGTAATTCGAAAAGGCTTTGTATTTTGTTCCATCGTTTTCGACTCCTAGTATCGTTTTCTTTTTGCTGATGAGGGGATGTTTATTTCTTCTCTGTACTTTGCTACCGTCCGCCTAGAGACTGTAATCCCCATTTCCTGAAACATATCGCTTAACTTCTGATCAGATAAAGGCTTTGAACGGTCCTCTTGTTCGATGAATTCCTTTAACTTGATCTTCACACTTTCCGATGAGGCTACCTCGCCAGTTGATGTGGAAAGAGCAGAGGAGAAAAAATATTTCAATTCAAACAATCCCTTTGGTGTTTGAACGTATTTATTATTGGTGGCTCTGCTGATTGTTGATTCGTGGAGTCCGACCGTCTCAGCAATTTCCTTTAATGTCATCGGTTTGAGATAGGATATACCTTTTTCAAAAAAATCGATTTGCGCTTGAACGATGGCCTCTGTCACCTTATAAATCGTCATCCTACGCTGCTCAATGCTTTTAATCAACCATAGTGCAGAGTTCATCTTGTGATGAACATATTTTTTAGCCTCGGGATCAAGATGCACCATCTTCTCATACTGTTTGCTAATGGTAAGCCGAGGTGTGACCGATTCATTGACTAGGATAATATAGTGATTATCCACCTTTTTAACAGTTACATCGGGCACAATATAACGGGCTTGCGGTTGATGATAGAGCGCCCCGGGACGGGGGCTTAATGTTCGGATATAATCGACAGCTTCTTGAACATCTCGCGGCTTGATTTGCATCTCTGTAGCAATCTTATTGATTTTCCCTTCTGCCAATTCATGCAAATAGTTCTCCACAATAGTAAAAGCAGCTGTGTCCCTCTTTCTCGCATATTCCAACTGGATCATCAAACATTCTTTTAAATTACGTGCCCCCACCCCTCGTGGCTCTAACCCTTGAACAACGATTAAAGCTTGCTCGATTAATTCGGGATCGACCTCAAATTGTTGAGCTGTTTCTTCAAGATCTATCTCTAGATAGCCGTTTTCATCCAAGTTCCCAATCAAGTAACGGGAAAGGATCCGGACAGGTTCAGGCAAATTCCGCAGAAAAGATAGCTGCTCAAGTAGGTGTTTCTCCAGTGACATGTCATTGTGGGCAATCCAATCAAGGGAATTGGATTCGTTTTCACCTGTGCGAGAAAATGTATTCGAGTATTCATATCCCCGATCCTGAATAGATTCTTTCCATTGAAGTTCAGCAAGAGGCCCTTCCTGTTGCTTTCTCTCTTGGTGATCAAATTCGAGATCCAACGGTTCGAGGACTGGATTTTCATTTAATTGTCCGTTCAAGTATTCCAAAAGGTCTAAGGCTGATAGCTGCAAAATTGTAATGGCTTGTCTTAATTCCGGTGTCATCACCAATTTCATGGTTTGTTCCTGATATAGTCCATAACCGATTTGCACGAAATCCCCCCCTTAGACATATTTCTTCTTACTGTCTATTTTATTGCCTTCAATAAATTTATACAATTCCAATTTTAGTCTTGATTTCATCACTTAAACGCTTTAATATAATAAGTGGTCATGCACTTTTTGTGACCCCCTTGATATTTTTACTTGGACTTGCAACAAGAAAATGATGCAGGTCTCTTTTTTTAGCCGAAAAAAGGGGAAGTTTAACCTTTCCCTCCCCTACTCCTTTTTTATTAATAGGTCCCCGGAAACCGTATTTCCACAGCTTGGGCAAACAAATTGGGCGAAGAAGTCGCCATACCCTTTTAAAATGGATTCGATATCCTTTACCCCCACGTTATATTTTCTTGCCGTCGCCATATCCCATGTTCCAGAGGTAGCATTGACATAGCATTTGGGACAAATAAATCGATGCAGCCCATCGTCCATTCCGTTCTCCCCCTTTCACAAACAGAGTTGTCATTGTACCTTAAGATTAATGAATCGTCATGGAAAAGTACAGAAACAATTCCTTCCCAATAAATTTTTCGAAATATATTGAAAACGCTTTCTATTTCTAATATACTTAAGATAATCCTGATACCATTGTTCAGGTTTCTCTCCACTCCTATTAATCCCACCGCGCTTAAGAGCCGGTGGAATTTTTTTGTACAGGTATAAAAATCCAGCAGAATAGACTACAATATATAGTATGGAATTATCTCATTTGACCTTTTTTGACCTTTAGTGTACTATAAAATGGTAAAGGTAAACTATGGATATTGAGAGGGGGAAAAGATATGTTAGTACCTACAGTTATCGAACAAACGAACCGTGGTGAAAGAGCTTATGATATTTATTCCCGTTTGCTTAAAGACCGCATTATCTTCTTAGGAACTGCGATTAATGATCAAGTCGCAAATAGCGTCGTTGCCCAGTTGCTATTTTTAGCTGCAGAAGATCCTGATAAGGACATTAATATTTATATTAATAGTCCTGGTGGATCGATTACAGCGGGGATGGCCATCTACGATACCATGCAGTTTATTAAACCGGATGTTTCAACCATCTGCATTGGCATGGCAGCAAGTATGGGGGCTTTTCTCCTTTGCGCAGGTGCCAAGGGAAAACGGTATGCCTTGCCAAACAGTGAAGTCATGATTCACCAGCCATTGGGTGGTGCACAAGGACAAGCGACAGATATTGAAATCAGCGCCAAGCGTATTCTCCGCATGAGAGATCATCTGAATTCAATTATGGCGGAAAGAACCGGACAGCCACTAGAAAAAGTCGAGCGTGACACAGATCGTGACAATTTCATGAGCGCGCAAGAAGCCAAGGACTACGGCCTAATCGATAGTGTCATCCAACGAATTGAACAAAAAAGCAATGAATAATTGAAGAAAGCCGATCGCTTAATAGGCGATCGGCTTTTTAGCGCTTCGAAGCTGATTTAATCTTCCTTTTCTACAAGCGCTTTCAGATTTGTCACTGCCTCAGAAGCATCTGGCCCTTCAGCCGAAATCATGATGGTAGAGCCGCTTCCAACAGCCAAACTCATAATCCCCATGATGCTCTTCGCGTTCACTTTTTTATTGTCTTTTTCCACAAATATTTCGGAAGCGTAGCGGTTGGCTTCCTGTACAAAAAAGGCAGCAGGACGAGCCTGTAATCCTGTCTTCAAATTAACAACTACCTGTTCACGAACCAATGACATGACCTCCAATTCGATCATCGAACTAATTATACCTCATTATATCACGGATTGATTAAGAATTTCTGTCTTTTCCTTGAAGTTTTTCTGCGATTTCGTTAATTTTCCTTAAGCGGTGGTTAATTCCCGATTTACTGACCTTCCCGCTGGGGAGAATCTCCCCCAACTCCGAAAGGTTTAAATCGGCATATTTCATTCTTGCCTCGGCAACCTCTCGGAGACGATCTGGCAATTGATCTAAACCGATCTCCCGTTCAATCAGTTTTATATTCTCAATCGTCCGGATGGCGGCACTGACGGTTTTGTTTAGATTAGCCGTTTCACAATTAACCAGGCGATTGACGGAATTGCGCATATCCTTAACAATCCGTACATCTTCAAAATACAAGAGAGCTTGATGGGCACCTATTACACTTAAAAATTCGGTGATCTTTTCACTCTCCTTAATATACATCACATATCCCTTTTTTCGCTCAATGCAGCGTGCATTAAGTTTGAAAGAGTTGGCCAACTTATTTAAATCCTCACAATGCTCCTGATAGGAGGAAGAGATCTCTAAATGATAGCTATTGGATTCTGGATGGTTGACAGATCCCCCTGCTAGAAAAGCCCCTCTTAAATAGGCCCGCTTGCAGCATGCCTTTTTTATTGTTTCCTTCGGAATCCCCCGGACAAATGTTCCTTCCTGGTAAATAGATAAATTTTCCAAAATATCTTTAACTTGCTGGGGCAAACGCACAATATACACATTATTTTTTTTCAGACGCATCTTTTTGCGCACCAACAACTCTGCATGCACCTTAAAGTGTTTTTTCACGAGGGAATAGATTCGGCGGGCAATGGCCGCATTCTCTGTAACAATATCGAGAATAAATCGATTACTTCCGAACTGAACGGTTCCGTTCATTCGTATTAAGGCCGCCATCTCCGCCAGATCACAGCATGAATTATTCTCTACCTGCGTCAATTCCTTTTTGGTTAAAGCCGCAAAAGACAACTTTCCCACCTCATTTATGATTCAAAAGCTTTTGAATAGCATCGCCAATTTTTCTAGCATCATGGCGCAAGTATGTTTCATAGACAATAAAATGATCTTCTATGATATCAAAGCCAAATTTTTCTAGACGATCTCGGTCATATTTTACCGGTGCCGCCCCTTGTTCCATATATTTATCCCGGACATCATCTGCAATCCAGGCATTATTCACAAGAATTGTGTGAAATAGGTCTGCCCCTACATGATTATATATCGCCTGCACATGATCAGTAACCGTATAAAAATCTGTTTCACCTGGCTGTGTCATCACATTGCATATATACATTTTTTTTGCTGAAGATTCTTTGATTGCCTTAGAGATTCCCGGCACTAATAGATTGGGAAGTATACTCGTGTATAAACTTCCCGGTCCGAGTATGATCAACTCTGCCTCTTGCAGTGCTATAATCGCTTCATCCAAAGGTTGAACATCCTTGGGTTCCAGGAACACCCTTTTAATCTTTTTTCTTGTACGGGGGATTTGCGATTCACCTGAGACAATCGTCCCGTCAGTCATCTCCGCCTTCAGAATGATTGCCTGATTGGCCGCTGGTAACACCTGTCCTCTTACAGCCAATACACGGCTAATTTCCTTGACTGCCGTAACAAAATCACCGGTAATTTCTTTCATCGCGGCAATAAACAAATTGCCTAAGCTATGGCCTGCTAATCCAATCCCCTGAGAAAAACGGTATTGGAATAAACGAGCCAATAACGGCTCTGTGTCAGCAAGAGCTACGATCACGTTTCGTATATCGCCAGGAGGCGGCATTGACATTTCTTCGCGTAACCGTCCTGAACTTCCCCCATCATCCGCAACCGTCACGATCGCAGTGATATCAAATGGTTTTTCCTTCAAGCCGCGCAACAGAACGGAGAGACCCGTTCCTCCACCGATGACTACGACCTTGTGATGGTGCCGATCTGCGCCAAGTTCTAAGTTGCTCATGAACCTTACACCTCACTTTCGGTCACGTTCAATATCACGATGGCTTACCCTTGTCACGTATTGACCACTAAATTTTTCCCCTAAGTACTCGGCTATTGAAACGGATCGATGCTTTCCACCAGTACATCCAATACCAATGATCAGCTGACTTTTTCCTTCCCGCTGATAATGCGGCAGAGTAAAAGCGATAAAATCCTCTAATTTCCGAACAAACTGGGAGGTTTCATCCCATTTAAATACATATGTGGAAACTTCTTCGTCTAGGCCTGTTTTTGGTCGAAGCTCCGGTATATAGTGAGGATTGGGAAGGAAGCGAACATCAAAAACGAGGTCCGAATCAATCGGAATCCCATATTTAAATCCAAAGGAAGTTATATTTACAGTCATCCTTGACTGCATCGTAGAGAAGTAATTGGAAATCTTCTCTTTTAACTGAATGGGTTTCAATTGACTTGAATCTAAAATCAGGTTCGCTCGACCCTTCAATTCTTCTAAAAGCTTTCTCTCTGCCAAAATCCCTTCTAATGGTGATCCTTCGGCAGCAAGCGGATGTCTTCTGCGGGTTTCTTTATAGCGTTGAACCAATACCTGGTCGGAGGAATCAAGGAATAGAATTTGATAGTTAATATGTTCCATTTCTTCTAGACGAGTCAGTGCATCGGATAGGGTGTCAAAAAATTCACGTCCCCTTAAGTCAATGACTAGAGCGACTTTTTGAATCCGTCCCCCCGATTGTTCAATGAGCTCGGCGAATTTGGGTATAAGCAGCGGTGGTAGGTTATCCACACAGAAGAATCCGAGATCTTCCAGACTCTGGACTGCGGTCGTTTTCCCTGCACCTGACATCCCCGTAATAATCAATAAATTGATCTGTTTACCTGTCATGATTCCTCACCTCTCTCCCATAGAATACCACCCTGAGACAAAAGGTGCAAAGCAACTTGGAAGTTTGAAGTGGAAATAAGAAGTGGGAATGCAAAAAAAAGGGACGTGATCACGAAGAATCACGTCTAAAGGTATATTATATAAGGGGGTCAATTTGATAATTTAAGTATAGCCCCTTAATATTTCAGCTTTGTTACAAACCGGTTAAGATTGGGTTAAGCTTTTGACCCTGCTTCTTCCTTTAATTTTTCTTCCAGGTTTTCTACATAGTGCTGAGCGCTTTGGGCGGCAATTCCCCCATCCCCAGTTGCTGTTACCACTTGACGCAGCATCTTCTCGCGGATATCCCCTGCTGCGAGAATTCCTGGGACCTTTGTCTGCATTTTCTCATCTGTTAAAATATACCCTGCTTCATTTGTGATTCCAAGCCCTTGCACAGCCTTTGATAAAGGATCCATACCTACATAAATAAAGACCCCATCACAAGGAAACTCTTTCTGTTCTCCTGTTTTTACATCCTCCATCAATACTCCGGAAACCTTCTGCTCGCCACGGATTTCTTTTACAACGGTATTCCAAATGACGTCAATTTTAGGATTTTCGAAGGCACGTTTTTGGATAATCTTTTGTGCGCGGAATTCTTCCCGACGATGGACAATGGTGACCTTCGTAGCGAAACGGGTTAAAAAAATCGCTTCTTCTACTGCCGAATCACCACCGCCAACAACAACCAGCTCTTTCTCGCGGAAAAAAGCCCCATCACAAACAGCACAATAGGAAACACCGCGTCCGGATAGTTCCTTCTCACCCGGGACCCCTAGGCTGCGATGTGTCGCACCCAAAGCTACGATCACGGATTTGGCAAGGTATTCCTTATTCCCGGCTTTCACCAATTTATAGGGATAACCGTCTTCAATACTCTGAATATCACCGTAGGCGTATTCTGCACCGAATTTTTTGGCGTGTTCAAACATCTTATTCGATAAATCTGGACCTAATATACTGTCAAATCCAGGGTAATTTTCAATATCTTCGGTGTTTGCCATCTGACCGCCAGGCATCCCTCGTTCGATCATTAGTGTCGACATATTGGCACGGGCTGTATAAACAGCCGCCGTCATCCCCGCTGGTCCAGCTCCGGCAATGATGACATCATAAACTTTTTCTTCAGCCATGGTTGTTTCACTCCCCCATTTTTTCTCTATTAAAGGAATTGTTCCTAGTAAAAGCTTGTGAATATTATACGGAATGTCCAAGGGTTTTCAAAACGAAAAGCGCTAGTCTTTTTAATTCTTCATCCTCGTTGGGGTCTTCCAGGAATTGCAGGAGTGTTTCCACCACTTCCTGGTCCCCAAGCCATTCAAAGGCTTGAAGAACTTGCAACTTGGTTTCTTTATCCCCATGTCGCAAGGCCCATAGGAAAGAAGAACGAACAAACGGATCATTCGTTGCCGTTTGCCTTGGATTGGCTTTGGAAGCTTCCTGCAATTCCAATGGAATCCCGTAAAAATAGGGTATTTCCTGCTTTTTACAGGCATTCTCTTTCTCCATGTATTGCAAATAGAAAGGGGCCACACCAGAATCAGAATCTTCTCTGCAGACCAATTTCCAATATTTAATCGCTTCCTTGTAACTCCCTATATTATACGCCGCCACCGCACAGTAGTGAAACAAGTGAAAGTCAAGGTGCCAAGCATAGTCAGCAAGCTGTTTAA
>Ga0180216_1001579_pt1 | contig 20131 bp, 17 predicted proteins | sample eDN3rd37CBELigMG_FD_128879 | JGI IMG/M metagenome (GOLD analysis project Ga0180216, IMG submission 128879) | Enriched Miracle-Growth compost microbial communities from Emeryville, California, USA - eDNA 3rd pass 37_C BE-Lig MG (version 2)... ...
AGCAGCTCGTCCTTGTGCGCGTCGTTGCGCGCATAGACGATCTTGCCGCCGTGCTGCAGCCGGTAGAGCGGGGGCACCGCGAGATAGAGCCGGCCGCTGTCGATCAGGTCCGGCATCTGCCGGTAGAAGAAGGTGATCAGCAGCGAGGCGATGTGGGCGCCGTCGACGTCGGCGTCCGTCATGATGATGATCTTCTCGTAGCGCAGGTCGTCGGTCTTGAAGTTCGAGCCGGTGCCGACGCCGAGCGCCTGGATCAGGTCGGCGAGTTGGGCGTTCTGCGCCAGCTTGTCCTTGCCGGCCGAGGCGACGTTGAGGATCTTGCCGCGCAGCGGCAGCACAGCCTGGGTGCGGCGGTCGCGCGCCTGCTTGGCCGAGCCGCCGGCCGAGTCGCCTTCGACGATGAAGATTTCCGAGCCTTCGGAGGCGGAGTTGGAGCAGTCGGCAAGCTTGCCGGGCAGGCGCAGCTTGCGCACCGCGGTCTTGCGGGCGATGTCCTTTTCCTGGCGGCGGCGCAGGCGTTCCTCGGCGCGCTCGATGATGAAGTCGAGCAGCTTGTTGGCCTGCATCGGATTGCCGGCGAGCCAATGGTCGAACGGATCCTTGATCGCCTGCTCGACGACGCGCTGGGCTTCGGCGGTGGCGAGGCGGTCCTTGGTCTGACCCTGGAATTCCGGCTCGCGCACGAACACCGAGAGCATGCAGCCGACGCCGGTCATCACGTCTTCGCTGGTGACCGGGCCGACCTGCTTCTCCTTGCCGACGCGGGCGGCATGGTCCTTGAGGCCGCGCAGCAGAGCCGAGCGCAGGCCGGATTCATGCGTGCCGCCGTCGGGCGTCGGAACGGTGTTGCAGTATGAATTGATGAAGCCGTCGGTGTCGGCCGACCAGGCCACGGCCCATTCGACGGCGCCGGCGCGGCCGGGCTTGCCCGACGAGCCGGTGAAGATGTCGGGATGGACCAGGGTGGCGCCGGCGAAGTTGCCGGCAAGATAGTCCTTGAGACCCTCGGCGAAGTGGAAGACGGCTTCCGCCGGCACGTCGTCGCCGTGCAAAAGCTCGGGGGCGCAACGCCAGCGGATCTCGACGCCGCCGAACAGATAGGCCTTCGAGCGCGCCATCTTGAACAGGCGCTCGGGCTTGAAGTGCGCCTTGGCGCCGAAGATCTGCGGGTCGGGCTTGAAGCGCACCTTGGTGCCGCGCTTGTTCGGCACGCGGCCGAGCGTTTCCAGCTTGGTCTTGGGCAGGCCCCGTTCGAACACCATGCGGTAGTGCGTCTGCTCGCGCCAGACCTCGACCTCGAGGCGTTCGGAGAGCGCGTTGGCGACCGACACACCGACGCCGTGCAGACCGCCGGAAGTCTCGTAGACCTCGGAGTCGAATTTGCCGCCGGCGTGCAGCGTGCACATGATCACTTCCAGCGCCGACTTGTTCTTGAACTTGGGATGCGGGTCGACCGGGATACCGCGGCCGTTGTCGATGACGGCGATGTAGCCGTCCTTGTCGAGCTCGACCTCGATCCAGTCGGCGTAGCCGGCCAGGGCCTCGTCCATGGCGTTGTCGATCACCTCGGCGAAGAGGTGGTGCATCGCCTTCTCGTCGGTGCCGCCGATATACATGCCCGGGCGGCGCCGCACCGGCTCCAGACCCTCGAGCACCTCGATGTGCTTGGCCGAATAGCCGCCGTCGCCGCTCTCGCGCGCCGGCTTGCTGCGCGGCGCCGGCGCGGCCTTGCCGCCGCCGGCCGCGAACAGGTCGGTGTCTTGGGCGTTCTTCTTATTGGTTGCAGACTTGGCCATTCCAAACCTTCAGATAAGAGCGTCGCGAATCACTTGCCACCCACTATGCCACGGCGGGCCCTGGCGGCGGGGGGTGTCTGCCCGGGGGGCAAGGCAGGAGCAAGGCAGGCCGTGGATAGGTACGGCGGGCGTGGTATAGGGGCTCCCCGGGCGATCGGCGCCTGCCGTGGCAACCAAACCGGTTGGGCGGGGGTTAATGCGGCGCCGCGCACATAGCGCCCCAAGGAACGAACAATGGATGCCCCGAGTCCGGTGAAAGGCCTGCAGCCCGATGGCGTGGCGGATAGCCCGCGCGCCCGCGACCCGTGGGCTTTCGCCACCCAGCTCGCGCTGATCGGCGTCTTCATCCTGCTGTTCTGCGGCTTCCTGCTGCTCGCGCGGTTTGTACTGCTGCCGGTGGTCGCCGCGATGGTCATCGGCATCCTGATGGGGCCGGCCTCGGACCGCGCCGCCGAGCGCGGTGTGCCGCAACCGCTCAGCGCCTTGATCCTGGTCCTGCTGCTGGTCGGTATCCTGTCGCTCTTGATCGTGGTGCTCGCCGCGCCGGTGTCGGACTGGGTCGGCAAGGCGCCGGAGATCGGCGCCCGCCTCAAGGACAAGCTGTGGCTGCTCGACTATCCGATGCAGGCGCTGCGCGACCTGCGCGACGTGCTCAATCCGGGCGGCGACCATTCGGCGCCGCTCGACTTCGGCATCTCGAATTTGATTCAGCCGGCGCTCGGTCTGCTCACGCCGGCCATCGGCCTTGTCACCCCGGCGATCGGCCAACTGCTGATCTTCCTCGGCACGCTCTTCTTCTTCGTGTCCGCGCGCGTGCAACTGCGGCGCGGCATCGTCCTGCTGCTGCCGAGCGGGGACGCGCGCCTGCGCGGGCTGCGCGTCATCCATGAAGCGGAGAGCAATCTCACCGCCTATTTCGCGACCGTCAGCGTCATCTACTTCGCCGAAGGCTTGCTCGTCGGCTTGGCATCCTACGTCATCGGCCTGCCGAGCCCGGTGGCCTGGGGCGCGCTCACCTTCGTGCTGAGCTTCATTCCTTATCTCGGACCGGGCACCGTCATCCTCGTCCTGTTCGGCGTCGGCGTCGTACACTTCCCGTCGGTCACGCATGCGCTGATCGCGCCGATCTTCTACATCGTGGTCGCGACGGTGGAGGGCAACTTCATCACGCCGGCCGTTGTCGGCCGCCGTCTGACCCTGACGCCGCTCGCGGTCTTCCTGTCGCTGGTGTTCTGGGCCTGGCTCTGGGGCCCGATCGGGGCGTTCCTGGCAACGCCGCTGCTGACCATCGGCCTGGTCATCGCCGGCCAGCTTTTCCCGAGCGACAAGCCGGTCTTGCCGGAGTGACGACGGGCATAATGTCGCTGGTGCTGTTCTATCCGGTGATGGCGGGTTAGAGACCAACAGACGGACCACAGCCCGACCCGATGGAAGCATTCCACCTTTACTTCCAGCATCTCGTCGACTTCGCCCGCGACAACGCGGCGTGGGCGCCCGTGGTCATGTTCGTGCTCGCCTTCGCGGAGTCGCTCGCCTTCGTGTCGCTGCTGGTGCCGGCCTGGGGCGCGCTGGTCGCGATCGGCGCCTTGATCGGCACGAGCGGCATCAGCTTTTGGCCGGTGTGGGTCGGCGCCGCCTTGGGTGCGGCCTGCGGCGACTGGCTGTCCTATTGGATCGGCAAGAAGCTCGAATATTCGGTCGCTCATATGTGGCCGCTGTCGCGCCATCCCGAGCTCATTCCGCGCGGTGAAGCCTTTGTCAGGCGCTGGGGCGCGCTCGGCATCTTCATCGGCCGTTTCTTCGGCCCGCTCCGCGCCGCGGTGCCGCTGGTCGCCGGCATATTCGAGATGCCGTATTGGCGCTTCCAGTTCGCCAATTTCAGCTCGGCCTTTGTCTGGGCCGCCGTGCTGCTGACCCTCGGCGACGGCATCTCCAAAGTGTGGGCTTGGTTCGGCGGTTGACCGCGGGCGGGCGCGTCAGCGGGGCCGTTCGTGCGCCGATGCAGGCGCCGATGGTTGGCGTGCGAACGGCAGGCCGGACATCTTCACGGCGATTTCAACACCGCCACAGGGAATAAGCAGTAAGGATGCGTGTTGGCAGGCGATGCGGGACACGCATCATCGCCGCTGTTGTGCGTATGTCAGCACTTAGAAAATCCGGAGGGGACTCATGCAAATCGATCGTCGTTCCGCCCTGTTGGGCACCGCCGCTGTCGCGGCGGCGGGCTTGCCCTCGCTGTCATCGGCGCAGGCGCAAGCCGCTGATAACGGCATAACGGGCGTTTATCGCTACAAGTTCGGTGACGGCGAGATCGTGCAGGTGTTCGACGGCGCGCGGACCTTCCCGATGCCGGACAGTTTCGTCGCCAACGTGCCGAAGGATCAGGCCGCCGCGGCCTATGAAGCGCTGTATATGCCGAAAGGGCAGGTGACCATCACCTTCAGCCCGCTCGTCGTGAAGACCGGCGGCAAGACCATCGTGATCGACACCGGCAACGGCCTCGGCGCCTTCGCCGCCTCCAAGGGCGCGGTCGGCAACATGCGCGCGAACATGGCGGCCGCCGGTATCGATCCGAAGTCGGTCGACATCGTGCTGATCTCGCATTTCCACGGCGACCACATCGGCGGCCTGAAGAATGCGGACGGCACGCCGGCGTTCCCGAATGCCGAGATCAAGGTGCCGGCGGCGGAATGGGCGTTCTGGACGGATGAAAGCAACCAGAGCAAGGCCAATGCGGCCAACAAGGGCAACTTCGCCGGCGTGAAGAAGACCTTCGAGGGGCTTCAGCCGACGCGGTTCGAGGCCGGCAAGGAAGTCGCGCCGGGGATCGTCTCGGTCGCGACGCCCGGGCATACGCCGGGGCACGTGTCCTTCATCCTCGGCGCCGGCTCAAAGCAGCTCGCGGTGCAGGGCGATGTCACCAACCATCCGGGCGTGTTCATGCGCAATCCGGGCTGGCACCTGATGTTCGACAACGAGGCCGCCCTGGCCGAGACGACGCGCCGCAAATTCTACGACATGGCGCTGGCCGATAAGATGCCGGTCATCGGCTATCACTTCCCGTTTCCGTCGGCCGGTTTCGTCGAGAAGGACGGCGACGGCTACCGACTCGTCCAGGTGCACGCGCTGACCTGATCGGCTTTTTAAAAAAAAAGTGCCGAGGCCGCCGGTTCCCCGGCGGCCTTTTGTTTGTTCCATTCACATTTCCGACGGGAAAGTCCTGTGGAATCATGCGGCTGTATGATGCCGCACACCCATGGTCACCGTTCAGACATAAAGCAATCATAACGGGATTTAAGCAATTCCAGGTGGTTGGCTTAAGCGTATCGAAATACCCCGAGCACTAACCTCCGGGCGTCAGGTTGATCGATTGCAACCGATCTGGAGGAAAGAATAAATGCGTTCTGTCGCTCGCTTTCTGAAGTGCGAATCCGGCGCCACCGCGATTGAGTATGGACTCATCGCCGCCGGTATCGCCGTCGTGATCATCGGCGCCGTGCAAACGCTCGGTACGAGCCTGAAGGGTACGTTCACGACGATCAATACCAAGCTCGGTACGACGCCCTAAAGGCGCCGACGAACTGTCGCGGTGAATGGGAGGCTCCAGGAGGTTCTGCGGGCCTTTCATTATGGACACATCGCGCGCAGCAAGGCCCTGGCAAGCGCACGCTCCTTGCCAGGGCCTTTACTTTTTCCGGGCGGGCAAACCCGGCCGTTGACCGGCCTTCGGCCGCGCCCTATATCGCCGCCCATGACGACTGCCATGATGATCGCGCATCCAGCTTTGGCGTTCCGCCGCCGCCGTGCCACCCTGGCACGGGCGCGCCGCTAGTCGTCGTCACCCGTGCCGCCGGAAGAGGGCGGCCCTTGAACCTGACAGCCGTTTCCTTCATCCGGTAAGTCGAAAACGCTCCCTCGGAGCTCGTTGTGCCGGCGCCTGCCGGTGATGAAGGGAAGAACACATGGCCAGCAAAGCGAAAGTGGGCGTGCTCGGCGCCTCGGGTTACACCGGCTCCGAGCTGGTGCGCATGTTGCTGCGCCATCCGCGCGTCGAAATCGCGCTGCTGACCGCCGAGCGCAGCGCCGGCAAGCAGATGCGGGACGTGTTCCCCCAGTTCTCGCCGTTCGAGCTGCCGACGTTGGTCGCGCTCGAGAGCGTCGACTGGGCCGCTGCCGGGCTCGACCTGATCTTTTGCGCGCTGCCGCATGCGACCACGCAGAAGGTGATCAAGGCGATCTTCGCCGCGACGCCGGCCGCGAAGATCGTCGACCTGTCGGCCGACTTCCGCCTTGCGGACACCGCCGCCTACGCCAAATGGTACGGCCACGAGCATCAGGCGCCCGAGCTGCAGCAGCAGGCCGTCTACGGCCTCGTCGAGATCCACCGGCGCGACATCAAGAAGGCGCAACTCGTTGCCAATCCCGGCTGCTACACAAGCTGCGCCGAGCTGCCGCTGATCCCGCTGATCAAGGCCAAGGCGATCGAACTCGACGGCATCGTCGTCGACGCCAAGTCGGGCATGACCGGGGCAGGCCGCGCCGCCAAGGAAGCCATGCTGTTCTCGGAAGTGTCGGAAGGCTTCAACGCCTATGGCGTCGGCCATCACCGCCACATGGCCGAACTCGACCAGGAGCTTTCGCTGGCCGCCGGCAAGGAGGTGATCGTCTCCTTTACGCCGCACCTGTTGCCGATGAACCGGGGCATCCTCTCGACGATCTATGTGCGCGGCCGGCGCGGCAAGACGCCGGAAGAACTTCACGAGGTGCTTTCGAAGTTCTACGCCAAGGAGCCCTTCGTGCACGTGCTGCCGTTCGGCCAGACGCCGCACACCCGCCATGTGCGCGGCTCGAACATGACCTTCATCGGCGTCGCCAAGGACCGCGTCCCGGGCCGAGCCATCGTCATCGCGGCGCTCGACAATCTGGTGAAGGGCGCGTCCGGCCAGGCGATTCAGAACATGAACCTCGTCATGGGCTGGCCCGAGACCGCCGGCCTCGACCAGGTGGCGCTATTCCCCTGATCGCGCTGCGTTTGCAAACGGCATAGTGGCAACCTACGGTAGTCGTCGCCGGGTGGGGGCGAGGCGGGGGCGACCGTGGGGAGCAGCCGTATTCTGGCGCTGCGCAAGCCGCTCGCGCGTTTCCACGCGCAAGCGGCCGGCTGGGCGCTGGTCCTATCCTTGGCCGCGACGGCGGCATATCTGACCGCGTTCTTCGCCGCCGCTTACGCCGAGCCGCTATGGCTTCGGATCGTTGCCGGTTTCGCGGCCGGGCCGCTCACGGCGTTGCTGTTTCGCATCGCGCACGATGCCGGCCATGGCAGTCACTTTGCGAATGCGCGCCTCGACCGGCTGGTGTGCCGCCTCTCGTTGCTGCCGTCCTATCATCCGCACAGCGTCTGGATCCTGCTGCATAACGGCCGCCATCACTCCTTCACCAATCTGCGCGACAACGACTACATCTGGATTCCGAAATCGAAGGCGGAGTACGACGCGCTGGGGCGCTTCGGCCGGCTGAAGGAGCGCGTCTACCGCACGACCTTGGGCGTCGGCGTTTATTACCTGTTCTCCATTTCGCTGCGCATGATCGCGGTGCGGCCGTCGCTGCTGCGCATGGTCAAGCCGGTCTATCGGCGGGATGCGCTGATCTCGCTCTCTTTCCTGCTCGGACAACTCGTGCTGCTTGCGCTCGACCGCCCCGGCCCGGGCACGCTGCTGGAGCGCGTCGCTATGGCGATCGTGTTGCCGACGCTGATCTTCAATTGGCTCGTGGGCTTCGCCAGCTTTCTCAATCACACGCATCCGCGCGTGCCGTGGTTCGCCCGGCGCGAGGAGTGGTCCTTCTATCAGGGGCAGGTGCATTGCACGGTGCACGTCGTCGTGCCGAAGTGGATGATCTTCTTTCTCACCGATCTCGGCCTGCACGGCGCCCACCATATCGATCCGCGCATCCCGATCTGGCGGCTGGAGCCGGCGGAGGCGCGCATCGTCGAAGCGGCGGGGGAGGACATCGTGTTCGAACCGTGGACCTTCGCCCGGCACCGCGAGATCATGCGGGCGTGCAAGCTCTACGACTACGACAACCATCGCTGGCTCGATTTCGCCGGCCGGCCGACGACGCCGGCTATCGGGGTGCCGCGGTTTCCCTGACCCGGCGGCTGCATTAGGCTTTCGTCACGCCGGGCTTGCCGCGCTGGGCGCGGGCCCCCGGCGTGACGCGCTCATTGCCGGAGATTGCGCCGATGTTCGAGGTCCAGAACCAGCCGCCGCCGCTCGAGAGCTATAACCTGTTCGCGAGCGATGCCGTCCTGCAGGCGGCGGTGGCGCGGGAGGGGGCCGGCTGGGCCGCAGCGAATCTCGGCAAACTCGGCGCGACATTGGGCCGGCCCGAGACCCTCGCCGCGGGGTTCACGGCAAACAAATTCACACCGCAACTCAATAGCTTCGACCGGTTTGGTCATCGTCTTGAAGAAGTTGAATTCCACCCCGCCTGGCACGACCTTCTGACCATCGCGCTCGATGCCGGGCTGCATTCGAGCCCCTGGGCCGAGCCGGGGCCGGGCGCTCACGTCGCGCGCGCCGCCGGCACCTACATGCTCACGCAGGTCGAGAGCGGCGTGTACTGCCCGATCGCCATGACCTACGGCTCGGTGCCGACCTTGAAGCAGGCGCCGGCTGTGGCCGAGGCCTGGCTGCCGCTGATCTATGGCCGGCGCTACGACAAGCGCTTCGTGCCGGCCGGCCAGAAGAGCGCGGTGCTGCTCGGCATGGGCATGACCGAGAACCAAGGCGGGTCGGACCTGCGCACCAACGAGACCCGGGCCGAGCCCGCCGGCGACGGCACCTTCCGGCTGCACGGGCACAAGTGGTTCATGTCGGCGCCGATGTGCGACGCCTTCCTGGTGCTGGCCCAGTCGCCGAAGGGACTGAGCTGTTTCCTGATGCCGCGCTGGACCCCGGACGGCGCGCGCAATGCCATCCACATCAACCGGCTCAAGGACAAGCTCGGCAACAAGTCGAACGCCTCCAGCGAGGTGGAATTCCACGGCGCCTATGCCGAGCTGGTCGGCGAGGAAGGGCGCGGCATTCCGACCGTCATCGAGATGGCCAACCATACGCGGCTCGACTGCTGCATCGGCTCTTCCGGCCTCATGCGGCAGGCGGTGGCGCAGGCGATCCATCACGCCCGCCACCGCGTCGCCTTCCAGAAGAAGCTGATCGACCAGCCGCTGATGACCAATGTGCTCGCCGACATGGCGCTCGAGTGCGAGGCGGCGACCGCGCTGACGATGCGGCTCGCCCGCGCTTACGACGAGAGCGACGAGGCTTCGCTCGCGCTGCGCCGCGTGGCGACCCCGGCCGCCAAGTTCTGGATCTGCAAGCGTGCGCCGTACCTCATGGTCGAGGCGATGGAGGTGCTGGGCGGCTCCGGCTACATCGAAGAGAGCATCATGCCGCGTCTCTATCGCGAGGCGCCGGTGAACTCGATCTGGGAGGGCTCCGGCAACGTCATGTGCCTCGACGTGCTGCGCGCGCTCGGCCGCACGCCCCATATCGGGGACGTGCTCGAGCGCGAATTGGACGACGGCGGCGACGCCAGGCTCAAGGCGTTCAACGCGCGCCTGCTTGCCCGGCTCACCGGCCCCGAGCGCAACGACGAGGCGCAGGCGCGGGCCCTGGTGCGCGAACTCGTGCTGGCCTTGCAGGCGGCGCTCCTCGTCAAGCACGCGCCGGCCGCCGTGGCCGATGCGTTCTGCGCCTCGCGGCTGTCCGGCGAGGAGGGCGGCGCCTTCGGCCTCTTGCCGCGCGGTGTCGACGCGCGCGCCATCGCCGAGCGCGCCGCGCCGCTGACCTAGACGATGCCGAACACCGCCAGCGCCAGCACGCCCTGACAGATGAAGCCGACGGCGAAGGCGAGGGTGCGCAGCACCGGAATGCCGAAGGCATAGACGATGGCGTGGGCGAGCCGCGCCCAGAAATAGACGGCGCAGGCGAGCACCGTCGCCGGCGTCGAGTGGCCGATATTGTCGAGGATCAGCACCAGCGGCGCGAAGATCACGAGATTGTCGACGGCATTGGTGTGCGCGAAATAGAGCCGCTGCGCCCACGGCGACTGCGGCGGGTCGTTGCGCGACGGATTGGCCATGGCGCCCATCAGCCCGCGCACTTTGAAGCGGTCGATGACATAGGGGATCCACAGCAGCCCGGTCAGGATGACCGTCAGCGCCAGCCACACCAGTTCTTTCGACATCGTCCGGCACTCCCATGCGGCGGGAAAGGTGCCAACTCTAGGCGAGGCTTGTGCCGTTGCAAGCTGTGCCGTTGCAAGCCGCACCCTTGTTGCGCGTGCGCCGGGTGTCATACTCCCACTCAAGACAACAAGATCGCGCCCCACGGAGAGCGCAACAGGGAGGAGCCCATGAGCAATCGCAGCGACGCGGAGGCCTTTGCCGCCGCGGCGACCACGACCGGCAACGTCGCCGTCAGCCGGCCGCAGAACGGCGCCGAATATCTGGAGTCGCTCGACGACGGCCGCGAAGTCTACATCTATGGCGAGCGGGTGAAGAAGGTCACGGAGCATCCGGCCTTCCGGAATACCTCACGCATGGTCGCGCGCCTCTACGACGCGCTGCACGACGACAAGCACAAGGACAAGATCCTGGTGCCGACCGACACCGGTAACGGCGGCATGACGCATGCCTTCTTCAAGGCGCCGAAGACGCCGGCCGAGATGCTCGCCGGTCGCGCCGCCATCGCCGAATGGGCCAAGCTCACCTATGGCTGGCTCGGCCGCGCGCCCGACTACAAGGCCGCGTTCCTCGCGACGCTCGGCGCCAATGCCGCGTTCTACGCGCCGTACCAGGACAACGCGCGGCGCTGGTACAAGTACAGCCAGGAGCGCGTGCCCTTCGTCAATCACGCCATCATCCATCCGCCGGTCGATCGCGACAAGCCGCCGAACGAGGTCGCCGACGTCTGCTGTCATGTCGAGAAGGAGACGGACAAGGGGCTCATCGTCTCCGGCGCGAAGGTGGTGGCGACCGGTTCGGTGCTCACGAACTACACCTTCGTCGCGCATCACGGCCTGATCCCGGTCCAGGACAAGAACTTCGCCGTCGTGTTCATGGTGCCGACCAATACGCCGGGCGTGAAGTTCATCTGCCGCACGTCGTACGAAATGCAGGCGACGGTGATGGGCTCGCCGTTCGATTATCCGATGTCGAGCCGCGTCGACGAGAACGACGCGGTCTTCATCATGGATAAGGTGCTGGTGCCGTGGGAAAACGTTTTCGTCTACGGCGACGTCGAAAAGGCGAATAATTTCTTCCCGCGCACCGGCTTTCTGCCGCGCTTCGTCGTGCACGGCTGCACGCGCCTTGCTGTGAAGCTCGACTTCATCGCCGGTCTGCTGCTGAAGGCGACCGAGGCGGCCGGCACCAAGGACTATCGCGGCGTGCAGGCCAATGTCGGCGAGGTGATCGCCTGGCGGAACCTGTTCTGGGCGCTGTCGGACGCCATGGTGCGCGATCCCAAGCCTTGGATCGGCGACTATCTTTTGCCCAACATGGACCCGGGCAATGCCTATGCGATCATCGCCACCATCGCGTACTCCAAGATCAAGTACATCATCGAGCAGACGGTGGCCTCGGGCCTCATCTATCTCAATTCGCATGCGCGCGACTTCAAGAACCCGGAGATACGGCCCTACATCGACCGCTATATGCGCGGTTCCAGCGGCTACAACGCCGAAGAGCGCGTTAAACTCATGAAGCTGCTGTGGGATTGCCTCGGCAGCGAGTTCGGCGGCCGGCATGAGCTTTACGAGATCAACTATGGCGGTTCGACCGAGGAGATCCGGCGCTATTGCCTGTTCGGCGCCCAGGCCTCCGGCAATGCCGACCGGTTCAAGGGCTTCGCCGAGCAGTGCATGGCCGAATACGATCTCGACGGCTGGCGCGTGCCGGACCTTACCGATCCCGGCGAACTGAGTTATCACGTGGGCAAGGGCCCATAAGGGCGCCCGCGGGCGGACGATCAGGACGGCACAGCATGAGCGTTGAGACCGAGACTTCCATCGACAGCAAGTTGTTTCGCCGGGTGATGGGACGTTTCGCCTCCGGCGTGACGGTCATCACCACGGAGGTCGAGGGGGCCGTGCGCGGCATGACCGCCAACGCCTTCATGTCGGGGTCGCTGACGCCGCCTTTGTGCATCATCTCGGTCGCCAAGAAGGCGCGCATGCACAACGCGCTCAAGGAGTCCGGGCACTTCGGCGTCAGCATCCTGGCGCAGGGGCAGGAGGCGGTCAGCCAGCACTTCGCCGGTCAGGGCTCGGCCGATCCCGAACTGCTGTTCGAGCACATGCACGGCATTCCGGTGCTGGCGCATGTGAGCGCGGCGATCGCCTCGCGCGTCGCGGCGATCCACGATTGCGGCGACCACACGATCTTCATCGGCCACATCGTCGGCATGCGCGACGACGAGCGCACGCCGCTGCTGTACTACGCCGGCAAATACGCCGTCGTTCATCCCAAGCGGGAATTGCCGGCGGACCCGGCGATCGACTTCTGGGAACTGCCGCCGGAGTAGCGGCAGCGCTGACCGAAGCTGCTTACGCCGCCTCGATGCGGAAGGTCTGGGCGCCTTCCCACAGGACCTTCTTGCCGAGCTTCGGCAGGTCGTCGTGGTTGCCGGTGATCGTGATGAAGTGGTTGCCGGCGAGCTGGCCGACCTTGCTGGCGAAGTGCACGCCGCCATAGCCGAGCAGGATCTCGGTTTCGCTGATGCCGCCCGGATAGACGATGATGTGGCCGGGCGCCGGGTAGCTCGTCTGGTTCTCGGCCGGGATTTTGAAATCGGTGTCGCCGAGCGGGACCCAGACCGCTTCGCCGCTCCAGCGCACGTGGATCACGCGCTCGGTGTAGGGCAGGAGCTTGCGGAAGATCTCGCAGGTCTTGGGCGCGAGCGCCGTCTCGAAACGGGCCGGGAAGGTGAACGGGCCGGCGGTGATGCGCAGTTCGGACATTGCGGGCTCCTTGTCGCTGGCCCATGGCTTAGAGCCCCGCGCGGCAACATGCAATCGCCGCCACCACGGCCTGCCGCTCAGGGCATAAGCCGCGCGGCCTTACGCTATTGCAGGATCGAGAAGAAGCCGCGCTCGGCGGGCTCGGTCTCCGCCGCCTGCGGCTTGCTCTTGGCCTGAAAGAGCTTGTCGGCGAGGGCGTCGTCCTTGTCCTTGTCCTTGTCCTTGTCCTTGCGCGCCGCCTGCTTGCGCTGGCGCGGCTTCTTCGGCGCGGTCTCCTTCACGGCCGCCGCAGAGCCTTCGACCACGCGCGGCCAGCCTTGGCCGGGCTTGGCCGCGTCGGCGGTCTGCTGCTTCGGTGGCAGCACCTTCGGCCGTTCGCCCGGCGGCACCGCCTGGACGATCTTGTAGCCGCGCTCCTTGAGCTCCTTGAGCAGCATCGGCACCGCCGTCGCGGTCGCCGGATGGATGTCGTGCAGCAGCAGCACGCCGCGGTGGCCGCGCGCCTCGATGCGCTGGATGGCGAGGCGCACGATGTCCTTGGCGGTCACGCCGCGGCGCCAGTCGTCGGCCACTTCGTCGGCGCTCCACAGCGCGACCGAACGTTCGGCGAGATAGTTCTCGACGGTGCTGCTGCGGGACAGGCCCGGAATGCGGAAGAACGGCGCCACCGCATCCGGGTGGCCGAGCGCGGCTTTGACGCGTTCGAAGCCGCCATTCACCTCGTTGGCCACCTGCTCCTCGCCCATGCTGCGGAAACTCAAGGGGTGGTTGAGGCTGTGCGTGCCGATCGTATGGCCGTCATTGAAGATACGGCGCACCGTGTCGGGATGCGCCTGCGCCATGCTCCCGACCAGGAAGTAGGTCGCCTTCACGCAGTGCGCGGCGAGCGTGTCGAGGATGCGGTTGGTGTAGGGCGGTATCGGACCGTCGTCGAAGGTCAGGACGACCTCATGGTCCTCCAGCGGCAGCGTCTGCCGGTATTGGATCTTGCCGATGCGCGGGAACTGCGCGGGGTCGACCGTGATGGTGCGGCTCGTACCGATGGCGTCGGGATTGCCGGGGCATTCCTCCGCTGCCTTCGCCGGCAGCATTCCGCCTGCCAGGCAAACCAAAGCGACCGCCAGATAGCGCATGAACCCCCACCTATTCGCGCCGAAGCGCACCCCGTTTATGAACTCAATGCAGTCGTAGATAAGACCGTATAAACCAAAGATGAACGCGCGCGCCTTATGCGCAAATTTGTTGGTGGGTTCCCGATGCCACGGTCTTGAAACGGGAAATGGAACGCTCAGTTGAGCGCGTGCGCTTGCGGTGCCGGTACGACGTGAACGACGCTGAAGCCGCGCCGCTTCAGTTCGCGCAGGAACGCCGGCAGCATCTGCGCCGTCTGCGCCTTGGTGTCGTGAAAGAGCACGATGCCGCGACCCATCTTCTCGACGCGCGCGAGAATCAACGCCAGCTCTTCATCGGGTCGCATCGGCAGCCAGTCGCTCGCCCAGGCATCCGCGCCGAAGACCACGATGCCGCGCTCGTTCAAGCGGTCGAGAAGCGTCTCGGTCGATGCAAAGCCCGGGAAGCGGAAGAAGGGCGTGCTCGGCTTCGTGCGGCGCTCGCCATTGGCCGCGAGTTCGTCGGCGGCGATGCCGCGGTTGATCTCGGTTTCGGCCTTCTCGGTCGGCATGCGGTCGAGCAGCGGATGGGCGTAGGTGTGATGGCCGACGCTGTGTCCTTCCGCGATCTCGCGCCGCACGAGCGCGGGATGCGCCTCGGCGTTGCGGCCGACGAGGAAGAAGGTGGCGAGCACGCATTCGCGCTTGAGCGCGTCGAGCACTTTGGGCGTCGTGCCGGGCCAGGGGCCGTCGTCGAAGGTGAGCACCAGTTCCTTGGCCTCGAGCGGCAGCGTCTCCGCGAAGTGCTTGCGGCCGACGCGCGGGGTGGTCTTGGCGTCGACCTCCAAGGTCCGCGCCGTGCCGAGCGCCTGCGGGTTGCCCGGGCAGGGCTGCGCCAGTGCCGGCGCGGGCAGGAGGATCGCGGCGAGGAGGAGGGGGAACAGGCGGGTCATGACCCTGCACCAATGATCCCAATGAGCGGCCGGCGCAAGGCATGGGGAGCCGCGCGCCGGTCGGATGTCGGCCTCCGGGCCCCGCTCGCGGTTACCGTTCGTTCACCGTGTTTCCTGACCCGGCCTTAATGCCGAATCTCTAACTCTGGAACCTGTGTATCTGCGTGCGTGGACGGTTCCGTGGAAGGCAACGCTAAACGACAGGCGACATCGGCAAAGGGCAAGCGGTCGGCGAACTCTCGCTTGGTCGTGCTTTTTGCGTGTCTTTCCTTAGGGTTGGGTGCGGTGGCGGTGGCCGCCGGCTACGGTTTTGCGCGTCAAAGCGACGACAGGCTGCTGGCCGACCAGCGGGCCTCGCTCCGGGCGGCGACGGCCGAGTTCCGTGCGGTATTCGGCCAGAGCGGCGAGATCGACCCGCGCTTCGTGCGGATGGTCGAGCAGGGCGCCGGCATCAAGGGGCTGAAATTCGAGATCGACCCGCCCCAGGATCCGTTCGAGGCGCAGCCGGTGATGGACGCGCAGGGGCGCATCGCGGGCTTCTTCGCCTGGGAGCGCAGCCGCCCGATGACGCAACTGATGAACCGGCTCATGCCGGGCATCGGCGCCATCATCTTCCTTTTGCTGACTTTCGCCGGCATCTTCCTGTTCCAGCTCGTGCGCGCGCGCCGGGCGCTTGCCGAGAGCGAGGAGACGGCCCGCCGCGCCGGCGACGTCGACAAGCTCACCGGCCTGCCGAACCACGCCAAGACGCTGGAGCTGCTCGATCTCGCGCTCGCCGAGCGCGAGGATGGCGAGGTGACGACCTTCGCGCTGATCCAGCTCGACGGCATGGAAGACATCACCGCGCATCTGGGTGTCCTCGGCAGCGATGAACTGATCGACGCGGTCGCGCGGCGGCTCAAGGACTCCATGCCGCCGCAGGCCACCTGCGGGCGCATCGGCAGCAACGAATTCGCCGTGACGCTGACCGCCGGCGAAGCGGTCGACGCCGAACACATCGTACGCGGCGCGCTGGAAGCGATCGCGCGACCGCACTGGATCGATACGGTGGTGCGCGTCAGCGCGCATGCCGGCTTCGCGCAGGCGCCGGCCCACGCCGCGACGCGCGGCGAACTCGTGCGCCGCGCCGAGCTGGCGGTCCGCGCCGCCGGCAAGAAGGGGCCGGGCGCGCTCGTCGCGTTCGAGCCGGCGATCGACACCATCTCCAACGATCAGCGCTTCATTCATCGCGAGCTGCCGCGCGCGCTCAGCGCCAACGAACTCGAACTGCACTATCAGCCGATCGTCGCCGCGAGCGGCAGCAAGATCGTGGGCGTCGAGGCATTGCTGCGCTGGACGCACGCGACGCGCGGCCCGATCCCGCCGGCGACGTTCATCCCCGTCGCCGAGCAGATGGGGCTCATGGACACCTTGGGCGCTTTCGTGCTGCGCCGCGCGCTGCAGGAGACCAAGCGCTGGCCGGACCTCTACGTCGCGGTCAACCTCTCGCCCTTGCAGGTGCGCGACCGCGCCATCGTCGATCTCGTACGCACGGCGCTCGAGGAAAGCGGCGTGTCGCCGCAGCGCCTGATGCTGGAAATCACCGAGGGCGTGCTGATCGACAACCCGGACGAGATGGTCAAGCGCATCGAGGATTTGCATGCGCTCGGCGTACGCATCGCGCTCGACGACTTCGGTTCCGGCTATTCCAATCTCGGCTATCTGCAGCGCTTCCCGCTCGACAAGCTCAAGATCGACCGCAGCTTCGTGGTCGCGCTCGGCACCTCGGCCAATGGCGGCGTGCTCATTCAGGCGATCGTCGCGCTCGGCCGTGCACTCGGCCTGTCGACGACGGTGGAGGGCGTGGAGACGGAGCAGCAGCGCGTTCTTCTGCGGCTTGCCGGCTGCGACGAAATGCAGGGCTATCTGTTCGCCAGGCCCGCGCCGGCCAAGGCCATCGACAAGCTGCTGACGCAGAGCAAGCAGCCGAGCGAACGCGCCACCGTCAAGGCACTGACAGCCTGACACCTCGCCTGTAGACTGCCCGTCAACGCGGCGTCCGGCCGGCAATGACGGGTGCGAGGGCGATAAGAATGATTCCGAATACGTGGTCAGGCTTTGATTTCGGGCTCGGCGAAGACGCCGACATGCTGCGCCAGACGGTGGCGGACTTCGCGCGCGACACGATCGCGCCGCGCGCCGAGGAGATCGACCGCAGCAACACCTTCCCGCGCGATCTGTGGCCGCAGATGGGCGCCCTCGGCCTGCACGGCATCACCGTCGAAGAGGAATACGGCGGGTCCGGCCTCGGCTATCTCAGCCATTGCGTCGCCATGGAAGAAGTCTCGCGCGCGTCGGCCTCCGTCGGCCTGTCCTACGGCGCGCATTCGAACCTCTGCGTCAACCAGCTTCGCCGCAACGGCACCGAGGCGCAGAAGCGCAAATACCTGCCCAAGCTGATTTCCGGCGAGCATGTCGGCGCGCTGGCGATGTCGGAGCCGGGCGCCGGCTCGGACGTCGTGTCGATGCGCACGCGCGCCGACAAGGTCGGCGATCGCTACGTGCTCAACGGCTCCAAGATGTGGATCACCAACGGCCCGGTCGCGGACACGCTGGTGATCTACGCCAAGACCGACCGCACGGCCGGCAGCCGCGGCATCACGGCCTTCATCGTCGAGAAGGACTTCAAGGGCTTCGAGCCGGCGCAGAAGCTCGACAAGCTCGGCATGCGCGGCTCCGACACGTCGGAACTGGTGTTCACCGATTGCGAGGTGCCGGAGGAGAACGTCCTCGGCGCCGTGGGCAACGGCGTCAATGTGCTGATGTCCGGACTCGATTACGAACGCGTGGTGCTCGCCGCAGGGCCGCTCGGCATCATGCAGGCCTGCATGGACGTGGTGCTGCCTTATGTGCACCAGCGTCAGCAGTTCGGGCAGGCCATCGGCCGCTTCCAGCTCATCCAGGCCAAGATCGCCGACATGTATGTGACGATGAATTCGGCGAAGGCCTATGTCTATGCGGTGGCGCGCGCCTGCGACGAGGGGCGCACCACGCGGGAGGACGCCGCCGGCGCCATTCTCTACGCCGCCGAGAAGGCGACCTGGATGGCGCTCGAAGCGATCCAGTGCCTCGGCGGCAACGGCTACATCAACGACTTCGCCACGGGGCGGCTGCTGCGCGACGCCAAGCTCTACGAAATCGGCGCGGGCACCAGCGAAATCCGGCGCATGTTGATCGGCCGGGAAATCTTCGAAAAGACGCGCTGATGGGTGCTTCAAAACCACGGACGGTCGGCCGGGCAGCCGTCCGGCCGCTCCGACGAACTTGAAGTGAATTCTCGTTAACTTTTACCTATCACGAATCGCCTAGGCCTCTGACCGACATCAGTGATGGAGGCAAGCCATGATGCGCGTGCGGCTGAAGGCCGACGGGCGGATCGTCGAAATCCTGTCCGACGGCAGCGAGAAGACAATCGACCATAAGGATCCGGCGACGTTCGTGCGCCATGTGCGGGCGCGCTGCGGGCTGACGCAAGCGGCCTTTGCCGAGAGGATCGAAGTGCCGCTCGAAACCGTGCGCAATTGGGAGCAGGGCAAGCGCTCGCCGCGCGGACCGGCCCGGGCGCTGCTCAAGCTGATCGACCGCGTGCCGGACGTCGCCTTCGCGGCGCTGGGCGGACGGCGCTAGCCGCGCTCGCTCGAGCGAAGCTTTGCCTATCGCATTCGCCGGGATAAGCCCGCGACGACGCGCTCTTGAACAGACTCTCCCGTTGGCAGTCCTGCGGCGGCAGGGCATGCTCCCGTCCGCCAAGAACAACAGGCAGGGAGTTCACGCATGAACGTCGTCGAAGCGCACGGCGCTCGCATTCCGGCCATCGGCCTCGGGACCATGACCCTGAAGGACGATGTCTGTGTTCAGGCGGTGAAAACGGCGCTCCAACTCGGCTACCGCCATCTCGACACCGCCGCCTTCTACGGCAACGAGACGGAGAACGGCGAGGGCCTGCGCCAGTCCGGCGTCAAGCGCGAGGACGTGTTCATCACCACCAAGGTGCGCGAGAATAATCTGACGCCCGACAACTTCCAGCGCTCGCTCGACCAGAGCCTCGCCAATCTGCAACTGCCCTATGTCGACCTGTTGCTCATCCACTGGAACAACCGCGACATTCCGTTCGAGGTCAGCGTCGGCGCTTTGTGCAAGGCCAAGAAGGACGGCAAGGCCAAGCATGTGGGCGTCGCCAACTTCACCACCACCATGCTCGACCAGGCCTGGCAGGTGACGAGCGAGCCGCTGGTCTGCAACCAGATCGAGATGCACCCCTTCATCAACCAGGACAAAGTGCTGGCGGCCTGCGCCAAGCACGGCATGGCGGTGGTCGCCTATTGCCCGATCGCGCGCGGCAAGGTGCCGGGCGCCGAGACGTTGGAGCGCATCGGTCTAGCGCACAACAAGTCGTCGGCGCAGGTGTCGCTGCGCTATCTCGTGCAGCGCGGCGCGATCCCCATTCCGCGCACCGCGACGCCGGCGCACCTGAAGCAGAACCTCGACGTCTTCGATTTCACGCTCAGCGATGCGGAAATGGCCGATCTGAAGAAGCTCAACGCCACCAACATGCGGGTCGTCAATCCGCCGCACGCGCCGCAATGGGACACGCCCTGAGCCATGGCCGGAGTGATTATGCAGAGCGTCGAGGCCAAGGGCTTCAAAATCCCCATCGTCGGACTGGGCACCTGGATGCTGCGCGGGCGCGACTGCGCGCGCCTGACCGAGCAGGCGATCCGCATCGGCTATCGCCATATCGACACGGCGCAGATGTACGAGAACGAGCGCGAAGTAGGTGAGGGCGTGCGCGCCTCCGGCAAGCGCAACGAGGTGATGGTCACCACCAAGGTGCAACCGACGATGCTGGCCCCGCACGACCTGGAGCGGTCGGTCAAGGAGAGCCTCGCCAAGTTGCGGCTCGATCATATCGACCTGTTGCTGGTTCACTGGCCGAACCCGCGCGTGCCGCTCGCCGAGACGTTGGGCGCGATGGGGCGGATGCGGGATGCCGGCTACACGCGCGAGATCGGCGTGTCGAATTTCACCGTCGCGCTGCTCGAAGAGGCGACGAAGGTCTCGCCGGCGCCGCTCGTGTGCAATCAGATCGAGTGCCATCCCTTTCTCGACCAGGGGAAGGTGATCGCGGCGTGCCGTCAGCTCGGGATGGCGGTGGTCGCCTATAGTCCGATCGCCCGCGGCAGCGCCAAGGGCGACGCCGTGCTGGAGC
>Ga0180216_1001581_pt1 | contig 20114 bp, 15 predicted proteins | sample eDN3rd37CBELigMG_FD_128879 | JGI IMG/M metagenome (GOLD analysis project Ga0180216, IMG submission 128879) | Enriched Miracle-Growth compost microbial communities from Emeryville, California, USA - eDNA 3rd pass 37_C BE-Lig MG (version 2)... ...
CCAACACATTGCCAAAGCGCACGATGTGGAAACGCGTGGTGCCCTCGCCGTTCTGCATGACCTCGCAGACCATCTCGGCCATGCGCTTGGTGGCCCCCATCACATTGGTCGGATTGACCGCCTTGTCGGTCGAGATCAGGACAAAGCGTTCCGCGCCCGCGTCGCGCGCCGCGCGTGCCGCCACCAGCGTGCCCAGGACATTGTTGCGCACCGCCTGCCAGGCGTTGCCCACCTCCATCAGGGGCACGTGCTTGTAGGCCGCCGCGTGAAACACCACCTGGGGACGGTGCTGGGCGAACACCTGCGCCATGCGGGCCTCGTCCTTGACATCACCCGCCAGGCGCACGATAGGCACCTCGGGGCGATGCTCGCCAAACCACTGCTCGATCATGTAGAGGGCAAATTCGCTGGCCTCCAGCAGCACGACGCAGGCGGGCTCGAAACGCGCCAATTGGCGGCACAGCTCGCTGCCGATCGATCCCCCCGCACCGGTCACGAGGATACGCTTGCCGGCCAGCATGGCCTGGACGTTGGCGCTGTCGATGCGCACGGACTCGCGACCCAGCAGGTCCTCGATCCGCACCGGCCGCATCATGTTGATGGCGACCCGGCCGCTCATCAGTTCCGCCAGGCCGGGTATCGTGAACAGCGCCGCCCCGGCGTCGGTGGCCAGGCGCGTGACGCGCTGCAAGGTTTCCGCGGGCGCCGAGGGCATGGCAAGGATGACGTGGCGCGCCCCATGGCGCTGCAGCACGGCGGGCAGGTCGTCGGTACTGCCCTCGACTCGACAGCCCGAGATCTCGAGTCCCCGCTTGTGGCGATCGTCATCCACCATCGCCACCACGGACCAGTCCGCGCTGCGGGCGAGCTCGCGCAGCAGCATGGCGCCAGCCGTGCCGGCGCCAACGATGACCACGGGCTTGCCCTGGCCGCGGGCACCACCAGCCCACAGGCGCTCTTTCCACATCCGCCCGGCGATCCGCGCGCCGCCCATCAGCACCAGCAAGAGCAGCGGATACAGCACCGCCATCGACCGAGGGATCAACAGATACGGCCTGGAATACATGGTCAGCAGCAACACGGCCACCAGCGACACCAGCACGGCCTTGACCAGGCGGCGCAGGTCGGGCAGGCTGGCAAAGCTCCACATGCCCCGATACAGGCCCGCCCAGCGGCAGGCCAGCAATTGCACCGGCAGGAGGATCAGCGCCCCGTAAACGATCTCGTCCCGGAAGGCGCCCGGCCACTCCAGGTTGAAGCGCAGCAGGAAACTGACCACCCACGCGACCACCACCATCAGCAGGTCGAATGAAAAGACCAGCAAGGACCGGATATTCATGCCGACCCCTCAGGCCGCCGCGCCACAGGCCCGCCGCATGACGGCGCCCAGCACCTCGCAGGTCCGGTCGATATGCTCGTCGCCCAGGGTCGGATGCACCAGGAACATCAGGCTGGTGTCGCCGAGCTCGCGCGCCACCGGCAGGCGCTGCGCGGGCCGGAAGTCCGTGCCGTCGAAAGCTTTTTCCAGATAGACCTCGGAACAGGACCCCGAATATACCGGCACGCCTTGGTCCGACATTTCACGCAGGATGCGCTCGCGCGACCAATCGGGTGCCAACGCCTCGGGGCGCAGAAAGACATAGCACTTATAGGCCGCATGGTCCGCATCATCCGGCACCTCGGGCACACGCAGTGCCGGCAGGGCGCGCGCCGCATCCCAGATCCGCCGCGCATGGCGCAGGCGCGCCGCATGCCAGCCGTCCATGCGGCGCAACTGGATGCGGCCGATCGCCGCCTGCACCTCGATCATGCGCCAGTTGGTGCCGAAAGATTCGTGGAGCCAGCGATAGCCCGGCGGGTGGTCCCGCTCGTACACCGCGTCCCAGGATTTGCCGTGGTCCTTGTAGGCCCACATGCGCTTCCACAGGTCCGTGTCACCGGTCGTCACCATGCCGCCCTCGCCGCCCGTGGTCATGATCTTGTCCTGGCAGAAGGACCAGGCCCCGACATGGCCGATCGATCCCACGGGGCGCCCCTTGTAGCGCGCGCCGTGGGCCTGGGCACAGTCCTCGATCACGAACAGGCCGTGCTCGCGGGCCAGCGCCATGATGGGATCCATGTCGCAAGGCCAGCCTGCCAGGTGCACACAGATCACCGCCCGCGTGCGCGGCGTCAGCACGGCGCGGATGGTCTCGGCGGTAATGTTCTGGGAATCCGGATCCACGTCCGCGAATACCGGACGAGCGCCCGCATTCACCACACAGGACACCGAGGCGAGAAAGGTGCGCGGCGTGACGACTACCTCGTCGCCGGGCCCGATGCCAAGGCCCACCAGCGCCAGGTCCAGGGCAACCGTGCCATTGGCCAGCGCGATCGCGTGACGAGTGCCCGTCCAGGCGGCGAACTCGCGCTCGAACTCGCGGCATTCCTGGCCGGTCCAGTAGTTCACACGGTTCGACAGGATGACGTCGCGAGCGGCGTCGGCCTCCTCGGCAGTAAAGGATGGCCAGGGTGGAAACGGAGTATTCAGCACGGTTGTCTTCTGGTTACTAGTCAGTCGTCATCAACGGATGAGATCCTTGGCGGGCACTCCCGCCACCGTCAGATTATCCGCGATATCGCAGACCACTGCGGCCCCCACCCCGATCGTCACCAGGCGGCCCACCGTCACCCCCTGCCGGATCGAGGCCCCGATGCCCACCCATGACTGCTCGCCCACCCTGACGTCGCCCGCCAGGTGCGCGCCCGGGCTGACGTGGACGCCATCGCCGAGCACGCAATCATGGTCGACGCTGCAGAGGGTGTTCAGGATGACGCCGGCACCGATGACGGCGTCGGCGTTGATCACCACCCCTGCCATGACCACGGTGCCGGCGCCCAGGCGAGCGGAGTCACTGATCGTCGCGGCCGGATGCACGATCGTCGCGAGTTCTATGCCGGCGACCTGCAACTGCCAGATCTTGCGCATCCGGATCGCGTTGCTGCCGATGGCCACCACGGCGCCGTCAAAGCCGCCCGGGTCCTTCAGCAACGCCTCGGTGTCGCCCGAGATGACCCATTTGCCGATGCGGCGCTTGCCCGGCCAGGCGTCATCGTAAAAATCGACGCTGTCCCAGCCTGCGCGCAAGGCGGATTCGGCGACGACCTTGCCGTGGCCGCTGGCGCCTAGAATGGCCAGTCGCTTCATTCCTTGTCCCCCTTGAATTTCGGCATCGTCGCCTCACCCTCGGCGTTGATTCCATCACGGACCAGCACCTTGCGCAACGTCATATACAGGATTTTCATATCCAGCCATAGGTTATGGTTGTCTACGTACCAGACATCCAAGGCGAACTTTTCCTCCCAGGAAATCGCATTGCGGCCATTCACCTGTGCCCACCCGGTGATGCCAGGCCGGACTTCATGGCGGCGTGCCTGCTCGGGCGAATAAAGTGGCAGGTACTCCATCAACAAGGGGCGGGGGCCTACGAGACTCATGTCGCCTTTCAGGACATTCCAAAGCTCGGGCAACTCGTCGAGACTGGTGGAACGCAGAAATGCCCCCACCGCCGTCATACGCTCGGCATCAGGCAAAAGACATCCATCAGAACCATATGCATCGCACATCGTCCGAAACTTTATCATCCGAAATGCCTTACCATGTAACCCCGGACGAATCTGATGAAAGAATATCGGCCTACCAAGCTGAGAAAGTACGATTATAGCGATAAGCAAAAAAAATGGCGCCAGCAGTATTATCCCTACTAGCGTAGCCGACACATCAATGAATCGCTTCATGCGCCTCTCGTAGCTTCCAGCCAATCGACAAAATGCTCCGAAAGAGCGCTACGATTGAATTTAGAAACAGCCAAACGGCGGGCATTAGCACCCATATTCAGCAGCTCGGACCGATTATCTGCTGCATGCTCTAATGCATCCGCAAACGCCTCAGGATCATCCGGCCTCACCACAAATCCACATTTCTCCTGAAGAATCATCTCCGCCAGCCATCCAGGATAATTATTCAGGACCGGAAGGCCTGCCGAAATATAGTCGAAGAATTTATTAGGTGATGTTCCGTAATAAAAAGCCGGCACATTGGCCAGCAATTGCATGCCAATATCTGCTCCTGCCATCAATCGCGAAAGCTTATCCTTATTTATAGGAGTATGAAAGATGACATTACTCAACTCCTCATTAGCAGCGCGGGCTTGCAGGGACGCTTTGAGGCCACCCTGTCCTATCAATAGAAGTTTAATATCAAACCTACCGCGCCTTTTCAAGACCGAAGCCGTATCCAATACCGCATCCAGACCATTTGCTTTGCCGTGGGTGCCTGTAAAAATAGCCAACAGGTCATCCTCTGCTACACCCTCAGGTCTCCAGGGGTTAGAACATGAACCAAATATACCCAAATCACACCCATTTGGTATCAGCGCTACGCGTTCCCGCAATATACCTCGCTTAGCAATTCCTTCTACAATCCCGGGCGCCAAACCGATCAGGCGATCAGCCGAACGATAGCTCACCCACTCCAATACCGACATCAGTCCGAGAGCTACCGGATTCCTGATTACACCCATTGCCCGCGGCAACTCCGGCCAAAGATCCCGAACCTCGAACACAAAGGGCTTACGCAAAATCCAACGAGCAAATATACCCGGTATACCCGCCGTCAACGGGGTTGAGGTGGCAAAGACCAAATCATACTTTTCAAAAAAGATCAGCTTTATGCTTCGAAAAGCGTATTTTAAAAACAGAAAGGTCCGCTTCAGGATACCGGTGTTATTAGCATAGGGCAAATCAAACTCAATCACGTCTATGCCCTCAACCTGACCTCGCCTTCTGCCATGCTCAAATTCACCCGCAAGTCCGCTAGATCCTCCGCTGTAACTGCCACATACCATTGTGACCTGATGGCCACGAGCAATCAAAGCTCGAGCCATCTCGTAAGACCGTATACCCGCGGCCCCCGCCGGCGTGGAGAAATGCTGATGGAAATAAAGCACCCTCATTTCATCCTCTCTAACATACCCGGACGCAACGAGCTTAAGATGTCTACAATTCGTTCCGCTGCATGTCCATCCCAATTTTCAGGCACACCTCCTTTCTTCCAACGTCCCTCAAATAGCTGGTCCAGAACCGGCTTTAGCTTTTCAGGGTCAGTGCCAACAAGTTCATTGGTGCCAACAGATACCGTTTCCGGCCGTTCCGTAGAATTTCTCAATGTGATACACGGGATTCCTAAAACGGTTGTCTCCTCAGTAACGCCGCCGGAATCAGTGATTACCGCATACGCATTCTTAACCAAGAAGTTAAATTCTAGATAGGGCTGTGGATCGACCAGTCTTATATTATCCGGAAAACTCGGGATCTCTTTTATGCTTTTTGCCGTTCGCGGATGAACTGGAAATATCACCGGCAGACCTCTTGCTCCTTCCGCAACAGCCACCAAAAGATCACGAAAGATAGCGCCCTCATCTACATTATTTGGGCGATGGAGCGTGAGCACGAAATAAGGTCTATCGTTTAGTTGAAAGTCATCAAAAAACTCGGGAGCCTTGAGCTTATGCATGTTAGACAACAACGTATCTATCATGGTGTTGCCAACAAAGAATATTCTCTCGTCCTGAATACCAGAGTTTCTCAAGTTTCGATTCGCATCCACCGACGTTGTAAAGAAAATATTTGTTATGGCGTCCGTGACCAGCCGATTTATCTCTTCGGGCATAGTCCAATCCCGCGATCTAATTCCACCTTCCACATGCGCTACGGGAATCTTCATCTTCTGTGCGGTAATTGCACATGCCATTGTGGATGTCACATCTCCAACCACCAAACACAGATCGCTTGCCCCTTTGGATAAAAGGCCCTCATATCGAACCATAATCGCGGCCGTCTGTGAAGCTTGCGAACCAGACCCAACATCCAAGTTATGATCAGGCTCCGGAATATCAAGCTGTCGAAAGAAGTCCCCCGACATTTTCGCGTCATAATGCTGACCGGTATGAATCAATCTGTATCTCAGCCTTCCACCTCTCATCTCCTGATTCTTTATAGCTTTTATTATCGGGGCAATCTTCATGAAATTCGGTCTCGCGCCCGCGATGATGTCAATTAACATTCTAGTTACCTGAGATTTTATTCAACTTGAAAAATAGAAAAGAGGCTCAACCCACATCATGTACGAACGAGCAACGGAAATGTCATTTTTCCCAACATACTTCGGTTATTATCTTCGAAGGTCCACCTACCTCAACCTCGAGAACTGGTAATACCGTCCGTTGCTGGTAATATCTTGACTCCCATCCCTCCACCAAGCCGCTACGCGCAATGGTGCCTTCGACCCACACTCTAAGCTTGATCGAACGATTTAAGTCCATCACCTGAATAGCTCCATCACCATCCTCATTAAGCACCCAATGACCCGGTGCGAGACGCCAGCGCAAGGTGGCGTTCTTAAACTTACCGCCAACTAGGTCCTCGACGGCGAGTTCTCCAGAACTCAACGTCAGTACGCGCTTGGCCCAAGCCCCGCTTGCATCACGGTAGCCGGCACCAAACTGAACCATACTGTCGGTCACATCAAGCGGTTTTATCCAATCAGTCGACAGCCAGTCTCCAAATAGGAACCGGCCTAGTCGTGGCATTTGCTCCCTATTATCAAACTGAAAGGTGTTGTGTCCAGCTACTCCGCTAAAATAGTTCATCACCTCTACATCAGCGTTATAACTGAAACTGCCAGCATCCCTCAGTATATTTAAGCCATTTACCCAAAAATCCAGATGAAGAGCATCAGCCTGTCCCGGCCTAAAATGAAATCTCGGATAGCGAAGAAGCGCCATAGCCTCCCCCAATCTAAGTACCGCAAATCCGCCATCATCCGCCAACCTACTTCCCGCAGGATCGGCATTTGCGGTGGGGACATCGACTCCAAGCCATCTTAAGGGGTTATGCCAAGCGCCAGCGCCAGAATAAGCTAGCCGATTCCCAAACAACGCCATGGCCAGCTGAACTGAAGGTCTATAATCTCTATAATTGGTATCTGTCAGCGGTATTAGACGCGCACCGTCATTTGCACCCAGGTTTGGTACGTCTCCAGTCCTTATATCCACCATGCCGTGAAGCCACTCAACAGCCGCGCGAGCCCTCGCGCCCCATGCCGCAGAAAAACTCGGAAGCCCCAGATATCTACGCCAAACTTCTACTATGCTAAGCGTATCCAATACCATTCGATGGTAGTTTACCGAGTATTGACTAAAGCTTCCATCGGGCGACACCAGATGAGCGACTCTCTCCTCTAATCGCTGTCGACCCATCCTAGCCCAAGCATCCGCAGCGCCCCCAATACCAAGCGCTTGTAGCCAGGTTCCGCCTATCCACAGGGCAGCCGCTTCCGATGTGCCATGATTATTATTTTGCGCGATCGCATATGACATCGTTGGTGCTATTCGCTTCAGATGCACCTGAATCAAAGCCACCAGCCCAGCAGCAGGCGCTTTTACTTGACCTAAAACCAATGCGGAAATCGCTAAGTGCATCACTCGAATCGATGCCTCTTGTCCACACTTCCAGTTTGGTCCTTTGTAAGGCGGATTAGCCTCACACCAGTCGCTCAACCATGTATTCAACCGACATAAGGCATTTTTATCCCCCAAAGAGGCGTGCTGAGCAAACGCCAGAACCCAATCCATACGGGATAATTCCCATACAAGTTTTATGTCACTTCCGACAGGGTCGAAGTCTGGTATCTTCCACCAATCCGACAACTGATGTCCCGATTTCCGCCCTGAAATAATATCTGTATGCCAGTCGGGCGGCTCGGCGAAAACATCAACTGGATGATGGCCGAATATATTGATGCTACCTTGCCAACTACGGACGGCCTCGCGATCTGTAGCTACGCCGTCTCCTGGAGGGAAATAGAACGGCGGTAATGGTACAGCCTCTATTATTCTTTGTGCCGGATTCAGTCGCAACTTCAATGAAATGCGATAAACAAGAACTCGAAGCACATTTATCCATCCGAGACGAAATAATGTCCTGATTTTTATGGCTACTATCATTTCTCTCGCAGAATTTGCGCCGCGCGAATCGTAACCTCGGCCACTTCAAAAAGCTCCTCTGTAGGGATAGCCACCACTCCCGATTGAACCGAACGCAGGAAGGCAGCCGCACACGCACTCTGTCCCTTGTCCTGCCTCCATAGATTCATTTTCTTGAATCCCGGCCAACCGAAGCCAATAAGCTTGCGAAAATTATCCAGCTGTAGAACTCTATTACCAACAAATACCTCAATCCGTTCCTTTGGGAAGCTACTGTGGCCATTTGCCAAGTACAGAATTGTCCCGAACGAACCGTCTTCGAAACTCAATGTGATCGAAGCCTTATCCTCCTTGACAACCATGCTAGATGCATCACCCATCCTACTGGCTTGAACGGAAGAAATCTTGCACCCCGCCAAGAACCTCATTAGATCTATAAAGTGACACGCTTCCCCAATAATTCTGCCACCACCGATGGCGACATCTTGAGTCCAGTGTTCGGGAGGAATCGCGCCAGCATTGATTGTCATAAGAAAAGATTTTGACTCCCGGATTGACGACAAAAGATCCTTTATCTTTACAACCTGTGGAGAAAATCTTCGATTAAAGCCAACCATCAACTGTAATCCCGTATGATCATTTACCGCCTGAGCATAGGCATCCATTACCGCATCCAAACCAGCCTGATCTATTGCAAGAGGCTTCTCAACAAAGACATGCTTTCTCGCACGCAATGCCTTCGTCACAAATGACGCGTGTGTATCATGCCGCGTTGCAATCACAACAGAGTTGATAGTCGGATTTTCCAGCAATCTCACCTCATCGGTGGACGCCTCCGCAAAGCCCGCGCCGGTACCATGGATAACCCCACTTATTCCACCTGAGGTCACGATAGTATGAAATTGCGCGCCCGCCGCCTTCAACGCCGGAATAAGCATCCTGGACGCATAGTTGCCAGCACCAATCACCCCAAGAACGGGCTGTTCAGATCTGAACTCCGAAGGCGTGGATAAAGGCACAAATTGGCACGTTCGACTTTCTAAGGGGGAAGAGTACTTCAAAAGTATCCCTAGCGCGCTCTTGTCTGCGGTCAACGCTTCATATGCCTGTGCGGCGTCTTCAAACGCATATCTATGCGTTATAAGAGGCTCCACATCAAGGCGTCCGCTAGCGAGCATATCCAAAACCGCCTCAAAATTTCTTTTCTCAGTCCAACGAACAAATCCATAAGGATAATCTTGTCCAGCCTCCTCGTACTTGCTATCGTAGCGTCCAGGCCCATATGAGCATGAAACTTGGAAGCGAAGTTCTTTCTCGTAAAAATCAGACCGGTTCAGCTCTAAACCCGTGACGCCGACCAGCACGATTCTGCCGCGCTTTCTAGACATGCGAGCCGCATGTGTTACCGGGTCCGAGGAACTGGTTGACGCCGTGATAAGAACACCATCAGCCCCGTTATTGCGGCTAAATGCCAGCCCAACAGCAACCGGATCCTCTCCCCGCGCTGGGTTGCATATCTCAGCGCCGAACCGACGAGCTAGCTCTAACTTCTGCTGATCGAAATCCACTGCAAGAACTCTGCATCCGTGGGCCCGCAAAAGCTGCACGGTCAACAGCCCGATAAGCCCCACGCCTATGACAACAAAGGCCTCTCCAAGAGTAGGCTCTGCGAGCCGTATTCCTTGCAAACCGATACTCGCAATTACGGTGAACGAAGCCGCTTCATCCGTAACCCCATCAGGTATCCGGGCGCAAAGGTTCTTCCCCACCCTAACAATATCCGCATGAGGCCCGTTGGAGACAACCCTGTCTCCTATCTTATATTCCGTAACATCGCTGCCAGCCTGAATAACCACCCCAACATTACAATAGCCTAGTGGCAGTGGTTGTGCTAGTTTCGAACGAACTGCCTCTATTGTTGCTCCTAGGCCGTCAGTTTTTGCTTTATCAAGCACCATTCGGACCTTATCAGGCTGTTTCCTGGCCTTTTCCAAATATGAGGAGCGCCCAAAATCCACTAGCATACGTTCCGTACCGGCGGATATCAGGCTATTCACTGAACCCACGATTATGCTACCCGATTTTACCGAAGGGGCGGGAGCCTCCATTATGAATGTACGGCCTTGTGCCATATCTTGCAGTATCTGCTTCATTTTTCTTCCTCTCGTCCTCAACGTGTATTACCGGGCCTCGCATAACTAATTAGAACGGCCCTATAGGGCCCTCTAAACACAAACATACTACCGGCCGCAGCACCCACGATTCCCACAGTGTCAATCAGTTCTTGCATATGCTGAATGTTCCCGGCACCGCCCAGCATGGACAATGGAATCGACACGTTAGAACGGACCATACTAGCGAGGTCGAGGTCATAACCTATCATTTCGCCATCTCTATCAATCGAATTTATGACGATTTCCCCAACACCGTTGACCTCCGCTTCTTTACAGATATCTATAAGATTACGCTTCACCTTGTTGGTTCCATTAAGGGTGAAAACGGAGTACCCTCCCCCAAACTTACTTTTTTTGACATCGAGGGTGAGAACAACGCTCTGCCCACCAATAGCATCAGCCATCTCTTTTATGAGAGCAGGACGCGCCAAAGCTGCGGCACTCACAGATATCTTCTCGAAGCCTAAGGAAACTATCTTGGATGCCAGTTCAACGTTCGAGATCCCTCCTCCATAACAGAGGGGCATTCTCGATTCAGACGCTATATGACGAAGCAACTGAAGGTCCGGAACTCTTCGCTGCGCGCTCGCATCGATATCCAAGAACATCAACTCATCAACTTCCTTTTCGTTAAATATCTTTACCGCGTTGATGGGATCTCCAATGTACTTAGGACTCCTAAAATTCTTGGTCTTTACTAACCCTCCGTCACGCAAGAGGAGGCACGGTATGATCCTGGATCTCAGCACATTAGATCTCCGAAAAGGCACGAAAGACACTTATACCGTTCTGGTGACTCTTTTCCGGATGAAACTGTACCCCAAAAATATTATCTCTAGCTACAGCACAAACCAAAGGCTCTCCATAATGCACAGTTGCCGCTATGTCGGACTCCTTTTCTGGAGAAAAATGATAGCTGTGCAGGAAATAAAATCCACGATCGCAATCCACGGATTCAAATAACTTGGCGTTTATTTTAGGGGAAATCGTGTTCCAGCCCATATGAGGAATCCCAGGCAAAGACCCTAAAGAAGAACGATCTATTTTCTTCACACGCCCCGGGATCCACCCCAAACCTGACAAATGCCCCTCTTCGCTGCTATCTGCGAGAACCTGCATTCCAACGCATATACCAAGGATCTTCTTTCTATTCTGAATAACTTGCTCACTCAAGGCGTCGGCCAAACCTGACCGCCGAAGGCTATCCATCGTTCTATCAAATGCGCCAACGCCGGGAAGGATGTAACGATCAGCACCCTGCAGATCCAGAGAGGAGCAGGCAATCATATGTGGTACTTTTAGCTTCTTATATATATTAGAAATCGCATCTAAATTACCAGATCCATAGTCAATGATAGCAATCATCTTTTTACGGCCCTCTCCACGCCGACCGCCTTTAGGAACTTAGCGCCAAGGTCAAAAAGCCACTCTTGGTTCTTATAGTCCTTGTAGTTCATCTTGGGCATCGAGTGGTAGCTGATAAGTTCCTCTCTCGTAATTCTCAGCTTATTAGCTACATATTCAATATCATCATCTATCGTATTTGGATCATATGCTGGGGACTGAAGTCGTACCAAGGCGTCCTCCCTCGTCATTTGCTTGGTGAGGATTAGACTTGAAAACTGAACTCTCCGAGTGTCGAACCCGAATCTAGTTGGCAACCAATAGCCTTCAAAAAATCTCGTGAACCTAGACTCGAAATGCTTCTGTGGATACGCGCGCCATCCATACTCATCATGCAGTACTTGAATTGCAATCTCCTTATTGTAAGGCACCCAATTCAAAGGCTTTATTACACGCACACCCTTAAAGTATCTTAAATAGATTTTATGGAATAGGATACTACTGAAGGGATATGTCTTCATTGGTCGGGTTCCGAAACGTCGTAGAATGTCCCTTATCTGCGCCATATCCGTCCCATAGTACAACCACTCCAAGGGATTTCTCACACACTCCGTAGAATAATTCCCTCCGTTTAATATATATTTAATGCCATGAAGATTAGCAAAGTGATAAAGAGTCGCAACAAAAGCGTGATCCTGAGGGATATCCAGATGAGGCACCCCTGACTTGAACATGGCAAGTTGAAAATCTCTCATTTCCTCCCAATTGATAACCTCTGTATATAGCTCAAGATTCAGTTTATCAACCAGAGACTGAATGTTATTGACGGCTATATCTGTATTCCATCCTCCATCGACGTGAAAAACTAGTGGCCGCAAATTGAACTTGGTAACCGCTAAATGTAGCAAGTATGAGCTATCTAGCCCGCCACTCATGCCAATAATGCTATCGAATGGCTTGCCCCGGCCTTCCTTCTTTATTCTCTCTACAACGTCTCGAAACATCCCTTCACCAATAGCGTCTGGATGCCAGTTAGGCGCTATATCAGTTTCAAACCCTCGACAATGATCACAAACACCGTCAGCGTCAAAATGGATCTTTAAGTCGCTCGTGTCCATCACACACCGTGAGCAGATCTGGTAATTCCTCATTATTCATCCAAATATGAAATTATCACTAAAGGCGTATTTATCTCTGTACTCGAAGGTGGCTACCTAATTCTGGCCGCGAGTTGCCTATAATCCAGAAGGCGACGAGCGATAGCAAGCGACTTCTCCGACATGGGTTCCAGCATCTCCGGCGATCGCGAGATATCCGCAAATATCTTCTCGAGATCAGATTGTCCGTGAATCTTCCACCCATTTTCCTCAACGTAAGGAACATGACTAGGGACATCGTCGACGATAACCGGACATCTAGCACATAAACTCATTTGCATTGTTGCCGACTGAGTACCAGGTTGAACATACACATCAGCTGCGCACAACAGGTCGCTCAAGTCTTCCGAGGATTTCCAGCCAAGAAAGACTATCCTGTCATCGGAGTCGATTAGGCTTTTTGCTTCTCGCGAGACATCATCACTCAGGGATCCAACAAGCAGAAATCTCAAGTGCTCCCCAGCCGTTTCTTTGAACGCGTTAAGGCTCTCAATAACCTTCTTGCGTCTTCCCATCTTTCCGGTTTGAAGAAACAACACCCTTCCCTCGGGCGCATCAATTAAGTCCCTGGCTCTCTTTCTACGCGATATATACTCTTCGTCATCATACACACGTCCCCCTAGGGGAAAGAACTGCAAGCTCCTCCTAGGCACACCGTAAACTTGCTCAACAAAATCCATGGTTTCAAGAGAAACACAGAGGATCTCATCAAACCACTTTTGACACCTTCTTATGATGGTGCCGTAGTACAACTTATGCAACAGATTTTTAGATATCCAGTTTCTAGCACTATTATTCCAATCCTCATGGCTATCAACATACAAGCGGGTATCTGGGTTCTCCCGTTTGTATCGGGTCACCGCAATCATCTCCCAACCACACATCCCATGGAATAAAACAACCTCCGGCTTGATATCCCTCAGTAACTCAATAACTCCCGGATGCATACGGAGCTTCCTCATGAGCTTATGGGGCAACAAACGTCTATAAGGCAGTCTGATCACCAATGCGCCATCTTGTCCGTCATAGGACCTAGGTTCAACGTAATTCAGGCGTCGGCTCGAGTCGAAAACCTCCGTTGAGGCAATTACGGTTACCTCATGGCCATCTTCGACATGTTGCCGAACCAACTCGTTCTCCTGATATGCGTGCCCATCTATATAAAAGCATGATAGGCATATATGAGCGATCTTCATAAAAAGCCCCTGCGCCTTAGCATTGCCTCCGGCTCCTGGAACTCCCGAGCTAATTCCGTCAATCGATCATCAGAGAGATCCCACCACCTTAAGGCCATCAAGCCCTCCACTATCTCCGGCGGAAATCTCATTCGCAACACACGGCCTGGGTTCCCTGCGACAATGGCGTATGGTGGAACATCTTTTGTGATGACGCTTCCCATCCCTATAACGGCACCATCTCCGATATACACACCGCCCTTAATATATGCGCCATCACCGATCCATACATCATTTCCCACCCGCGTTCTGACGCGCCATGTGTATTGATGTCGAGAAAATTTGGTCTTTACACTGTCCCTATGACTTAGGAAAACCGGACTCGTAGAAACGTATTCCATAGGATGACGTGCGCCTCCTATTGTTACCCTGCCGGCTATAGAGCAGAAGGCCGATATATCAGTATCTATTATCGTACAATCATAGCCACAAAATGAATGGCGATCAAAATTTGTTCTTACGATAGTACTACCAGATTCGACCTTAGACGTGGGATGAATAACACTATCTCTAATCGCGCTTCCTCTAGACTTCCTAAGAATTCTAGAAAATATATAACCAAGCGATATCATGATATTTACTCCAACCTACCCAACAAAGGGTGAATCCTCGGTTATGTCCCGTTGACAGTGGGACTGCTGGCTTCATGCCGATAACAGGAGCGATATGTTATCCAGGAGTGTATAAGCAAGCTAATTGACCATGCCCCCGCTAGCATAAGGAGCAATTTTCCCCAGCTAAGAGACAATATACCAGCCAGCAGGAACACTACAATGATTACTAACAGCCTTCCTATGTCCCACAATAGTTGCACTCTCGCGCGACTAAGGTAGCCGAGTGTCATAGAAATAGGTGTGGTTGCAAAATCCATTATAAGCATCGGCGATAATAGCAATGACACCATGCCGATATTTGCCCACTTCTCGCCAAAAAGCCAAGTTCCAGCGTAACTCAGAATTGCGACCATGACTCCTACCACAACCACTCCCATGCCAAGCAACCTCATTAGCATGACAAGGTACCGCGCCGCAAGCTGTTCGCCCCCCCCCGCTAAATAAGTCCTGAATTCTGCGGCATACACTTGCGCGACAGCCTGTCCTAATAATCCCAGGGGAGCTCCGCATACCCTTATGACCAAAGCATATAACCCGGCTTCATACAATCCATATACATAACCTAGCGCCAACACAGGAAGATACTGGCTGGCTTGATTGAATAAAGCTGCCGGCGCCAACATCAATGGAAATTTCTTATAATTAGAGAACGTCTTACGTAGCCGAAGCCCTCGCCTCCTGATAACCACTGATAGTCGAACTGATAGCTTTCGTATACCGTTCAACCCGCCTGATAGATATCCAATCGCTTGGGCCCAGGCCAATCCTGCAGCACCAAAGCCAAACCAGCCTAGTAGTATCTGAGCTGTACCGGTTGTGAAGCCCTGCGCTATCTTATTGGCTCCCACGCTGCCATAATACCTTTGTCTAAGCAGAAGAGCGTTTATAACTTGAAAAGCCGCTAGACTGAGCGCAATGCTAGGTATAGCCATCATAGGAAGGTGATCCCAGCCAGCATCTTTGACGATGCCAATAGATGGCATCGCTAGTGCAAATAGAACCGCAAGGGCCGAAGCGATCAGCGCTAGATAGGTTCCGAGTATTGCTATCTGAATAGCCTCTCCAGCGTCCCTTGCTACCGGGATGGCGTGTTCTAAGCGTCCTGTTCCAACAGATCCTATAAGAGCTCCGAGTCCCACTATTACGCCAAAGCTTCCTATATCTTCCGGACCATATATTCTTGTGATGATCGGAGAGATCAGCAACATGAATCCCTGCGCAATGGCTGCACTCGATGTGAGCGTGAAATAGCCAGAATACCTTTTCTTTACGCTCACCTTACGCCCTTACATAATTCATAGAAACAAAACAATATGTTTATCATCGAGCGTCTGGTTGATTACCACTTCTTCGGCCCCGGAGCGAGCATCCCATATCTAATACCGTTTGTTCTACGTTAGTTGCCATCAGAACTAAATTATCGGATAAAGTACTAAGAATGACTTGGCTTCGACTCGCCGCCTCGATAGAGCCACAGGATCACAAAGGTAAGACCTAAGCCGTGACTCAATAAGGAGGTAAATAGGTCGCTATCTGCTATAGCGGTGCGAAGAGGCCCCATGCTAAGCGCAGCAACAACCCAAAGAGGAACTCCCGACTTAATAACCGAATTTAAGCCGCTGACAACCAATCCAAGGATCACCGAATAAAGAATGACACCTAAATATCCTGCATGCGCATACCCGGATGCTATCATTCCACTATTCGCCGCACTATTCGACCCTGGCACTAGGTAGTCACCAATAAGCCTAGGAATATTTACACCGACATAGGCCCCATCGGAGAAGGAGGACAAAATTCGATCCGCCCAGTAGACATGCGCATGGCCATTAAAGTAATCAAACCACTGAAATACTAACCCGGTCGGAACAAAAAAGGCTCTTCTTATGATTATCTCTGGAATAGTGACCAACGAGAGATATTCATAAGCGATTATAGCCATGCAGATACCTACAGATGCCATATAGGGCATTGGCGTCAGTGAATTGAATCTCCTTAGGTAAAGCCAAAATACAACCGGCATCAAAGGCAGGAACAGCACTATCCGATGACTTGTCAATCCAAAGAAATAAATCTGAATTATTATTAATATAAACAATAATAGATATTTTTTATATTGCAACGAAATACAGATCAGAAATATTGTAAATACTTTATATACCCACAGATTCAAATACGCAGTTACCCCCACATCCAATAATTCGGTGATTTTTTCTCTATAGCTGTAGATCTTTGTTAGGTCGAAACTGAGATACTTCGCAGCGCCACTTATGTGCCCCCAAAGCACAAGATAAATAACCCCGGCGACGGAAACTCCTATCGCTATAGATCTCCCAGCGGGAATTGTGTGATTTGAGATAAAATCAGGTATCCGCACTCTGGATATGATATCCACAATGAGTAAAGCCAACAATAACACCGCCACTGGTTGAAAAGGCCGGGCCGCATTCAGACCATATTCGCTAGTCATAGGTGCAACTAGAAAAAGTGCGGACATAAACATAAAGACGTCCGACATATTATTTGCTTTCGCCCTCAATACCAGCACAAACGATAGAAATACGATCAGGGATAATATATATCTATCCGAAAAAACGAGGTAATGAAAATTTATGGGGGAGTCAAATTTGAATATAGGACTCAAGAAGTACTGATAGGCAAAGTCTAGAGAGAGCCTAAAAACGAGCATACCCAACCAAAAAGCGACGCCACCAATAAACACCTCTTGGGCTGTGATCGTACCTGTATTAAGCTTCAGCATATATTATTCCAGATAGGAATTTGAATGCGTACTGATTTGTTGTTAAAAGGCATTGCCTCATCAGCATACCCAAATTTCCTCGAAAAATAAAAACAAGGGGTGATGTTTTACATCATCGACTTATAATCGAGCGCCTTCTTCATCTCACTCTTTGCTCTTATGAGCCTCCTAAAATCACCGGACACACCCAACGCCGGGATTTGACGAAAGTACACTTCTGGATCTTGTACCGTTGCATCTTCGTAGGACACCAAGATCGAAGCTTCCATCTTTGAGTCAGTCTTATTCGACTTCAATGGCAGCCATAAATAATAGTCACCATTTGGTGCTTTTTCTTGCGTCAAACAATTAAAATCTCTTTCTTGTTTTGTCATTCTCCCATTGCTTCTATAAATGACTGTGCACGGTAGTTGCTTTAGTGCAACCCGATTTGGATTACTGATCGAATACAAAACCAGCATCCCGGAGCTTTCTACATCATCTGTCTGACAACCTCCGGAATTGCAATCTCTTTCTGAATTTTCATTAAAGCCAAAAACCTGGATACTCCTAATTACGGGCACGATAGTCTTGAGGCGAGTCAGAACAGCTTCCTTTCTGTTCTGCTCTGCGTCGAGATCCTGATGGCTCACGGTACCTTCAAGATGATTTATAATGGTCCTCTGCTTGTCCACATAGCGTAATGTTTCGCCGACAACCACTTCCCTCACTGTGGCCGAGGATCCATAACGTGCGATTAACTGCTCATCCGTGAGATTTCTTGTTGCCCATTCAAACGCCTCCACTTGACCTAACGTCATTCCATTTTCTGCCTTTTGCAGGGAGGCTATGAATGCGTCGCTAGATGTACCGCCCCGCAAATCTAAGAACCTTTGAACCCCAGATCCAGGTAAAACCTCAGTGGCAAGCCAAGAGCCTAAAACGATAAGAATTGCGGCAGTACAGCGTCCAATATAATTTCGATTAGTGAACAATCCACCTTCGGGCCCCGGGCCGGTTTGATTACTGCGATTCTTAAACAAGTGACGCTTCGTATTGGCCATCTTGGAATTCTCCTTATCTGGACACTCCGGAGATTCGAAACTTATCTGCCCATAATGCAACGGAATATAATCTCCACAACAATCCGGCACTAATATTAGTACGAATAAAACTTACCTCTAATTTTGATTTTGGAATAAGCTCTTCAAGTAGGTCTGAACTAGATATCTTATTACACACGATATCTCTATGCTTGGACATCCACTGCGATTCGGGCGCCTCAAAGCCGAATTTATGCTTGCGCCAGGCGATCTCGGAAGGTATATAGTCCCGCATGCAATGACGTAAGATGTACTTTCCCCAGCCCGCCCTCAGCTTAAAATCCGTTGGGATAGATGTAGAAAACTCAACCATACGATAATCCAAAAATGGCAATCGCGTTTCAATTGAATGTGCCATAGAATTCTTATCTTCATATCGCAACAACGCAGGAAGATTGGTTTGTTCTATTTCTTGCTTCTGCAACGCAAACAGATTCCCCCCTCGCAGGGAACCACCTGGATTTTGGGGAATCATCACACTAGGCTTAAAAATATTAAAATTATTCCTTAATACCCGTTTTCTCAGGGAAGGCATGTGAAAATATATAAGATTCTTAGCAAATGCCGATAAAGACCCTCTACGACCATTCCTCTGCAAACCTCTCAGATCCGATAACGCATCACTAACTCTCCCGTTCTTCATCGAGTCGATAAATTTGTTAACAAGATAACGCTCGTAACCTAACAGTATTTCGTCACCACCCTGGCCATCCAACAGCACGGGGACGCCTACTTTTCTAGCCTCCCGCATTACCATATACTGCATAAATATTGAAGCGCTCGAAAACGGTTCTTCTTGTGTTTCAACAACGGTGTCTAAGGATTCACTGAAGTCCTGATATCTAGGTCGTATCGTCTCCCATTGAAGGCCCGAATTCTCCACGACGATGCGCGCAAAATCTGACTCATCCGTCGAAGGATCTTCGCTGATCGAGGTAATCGCCAAGAAATCCCGACCAGATTCTTGACGATAATGATTCGCTGCCAACGTGGCAATACTGGAGCTATCCATCCCGCCGCTCAGGCAAGTGCCAACATTAACATCAGACCGCAAGCGCAATCTAATAGAGTCTTTTAGGAGCCTCAGAAACTCAATTTCCGCGTCTTCAAATGATATCGTTTCATATTGCCTCTGAGGCTCGAGCGAGTAATATCTATCTATAGCATATCTTTTGGTACGCAGGTTGAAGACCAAATTATGCCCGGCAGGCAACTTTTGGACATTGCTAAAAAAAGTTTCATGAGGGGATTCAGCAACACGATTTACAATGAACGTCGTCAACATACTTACGTCGGCGATCCGCTCATTCATCAATGGAAGCAACTGACGAATCTCAGAAGAGAATGCGAAACCATTTAGCCCATCAAGATAATAAAATGGCTTTATTCCAAATCGATCTCTTGAGCAAAATAAGATATCGTGCCTCGGGTCATAGATAGTGAAGCTCCACATCCCATTAAACCTATGAACGCATTCTTTTCCCCATTGCTCATAGGATTTTAGTATAACCTCTGTGTCAGACCCTGATAGGAATCGATACCCCAACGCTATCAGTTCTTTCCTGATCTCTATGTAGTTATATATTTCACCGTTAAAAATGATGACGTATCCGCTTTCAGGATCAACCATAGGCTGATTGCCAAGTTTGGACAGATCAAGAATAGAGAGACGCCGATGACCGAGCGCAAGAGCTCCCCTGCTCCAGATTCCCTCGCCGTCCGG
>Ga0180216_1001582_pt1 | contig 20110 bp, 18 predicted proteins | sample eDN3rd37CBELigMG_FD_128879 | JGI IMG/M metagenome (GOLD analysis project Ga0180216, IMG submission 128879) | Enriched Miracle-Growth compost microbial communities from Emeryville, California, USA - eDNA 3rd pass 37_C BE-Lig MG (version 2)... ...
CCATGACCCAAGTTGCCATCGATACCCAGTCCGGAGTCGGCGATGCGCCCGCCGAGGGCCGCATCACCGACGAGGCGGTGGCCGCGGCCAAGAGCATGATCGGCCTGCACCTGCGTCCCGAGGGGCCTTACCTGCAGGACGCCACGGCGGATACGCTGCGCAATTGGTGCAACGGCATCGGCGACCTGAATCCCCTGTACCGCGACCGCAGCTATGGCGCGGCCACCCGCTATGGGGAAATGATCGCCCATCCCATGTTCCCCATGGCCTTCGGCTGGCTGGGGCGCACTCGCTGGGGCCTGCCGGGCGTGCATGGCTTCTATGCCGGCAACGATTGGGAGCTCTTTCGCCACGTCCGGCCCGGCGACCGCATCACGGCGATCGAGCGCGTGGTGGGGGTGGAGGAAAAGGAAAGCAAGTTCTCCGGGCGGCTGGTGCTGCAATACGTGGAGGCGTGCTACTACAACCAGCGCAGCGAGCTCGTCGCCCGCGCCCTGGGGACCTGCACGCGGCACGAGCGCAAGGCGGCCCGCGACGCCGGCAAGTACAAAGAGATCGTCCAGCACGAATATTCCAACGAGGAACGCGACCGGATCGACCAGATGGTGCTCGACGAGCCCAGGAACATCCGCGGCTCGGCCGTGCGCTACTGGGAGGAGGTCGAGGTGGGCGAGGAACTGCCGGCCATCGCGCGCGGCCCGCTCTCCCTGATGGACACCATGGGCTTCTTGGTCGGCTGCGGCCGGGGGCATACGCACGGGGTCGTCCTGCAGGCGGCCGTCAAGCACCCAGGCCATTTCTTCCGCAATCCCGAGGCGGGCGGCGGCGTCGAATACACGGGCATCGGCCATCACCGAGAATCGGTCGCCAAGGAGGTCGGGGTGCCGGGCACCTACGACTACGGGCCGCAGCGCTCGTCCTGGATGTGCTCGCTGGTCACCAACTGGATGGGCGACGCGGGCGTGCTCAAGCGCGTGCGCACCGAGATGCGGCGCTTCAACATCATGGGCGATACGACATTCTGCAAGGGCAAGGTGGTGCGCAAGTACGTCAAGGACGGGATCGGCCTGGTCGACATCCAGATCTCGGGCGAAAACCAGCGCGGCGAAGTCACCACGCCGGGCCTCGCCACGGTGGCCCTGCCGTCGCGCGACGTCAGCCGGCCGGCGTTCATCGACGGCACTTGCGTCGACCTGGAACTGCCGGTGACCCGTTGACCGAGAGGCCCGGGCCGACCCCCGAGGCAGCGCACATGCAGAATCCCGACTCCCGCCGTTCACAGGCATCGTCCCCGCCATCGGCGACGCCCCTGCCGCAGGCAGCGCCCCTGCCGCAGGCGGCGCCCCTGCCGCAGGAACGGCGTCCATCGCAGGCATCTTCGCCGTCGCCGGAACGGCGCCCATCGCAGGCATCGCCGCGATCACAGGGACGAACGCCGCCGTCGCAGGAACCGTCCCCGGAAACGTTGCCGCAGGCGGCGCCCCTGGCCGGCTGCCGTGTCCTGGAATACTCCCGCACGCCGGCGGCCGCCTATGCGGGGCGATTGCTGGCCGCCATGGGCGCCCGCGTGCTGCTGCTCGAGCCCGAGGGCGGCTCGCCGCTGCGGCGGGCGGCGCCCCCGCTCGGGGAGGGTGATGGCAGCGCCCTGTTCGCCTATCTTTCCGCCGGCAAGCGCAGCCTCGTGTGCGACCTGCGGACGGACGCGGGGCGGGCCGAGCTGGACCGGCGCCTGGAGGACGCGGACATCCTCATCGAGGATGTGCCGCTGCGCGAGCGGCCGGCGCTGGGCCTGGATCCCGCGGACCTGCCGGAGCGGCATCCCGGCCTGGTCCACGTGAGCGTGCTGCCTTTCGGGTCCGCCGGGCCCAAGGCGCATTGGGACGGAACGGAAGTCAACCTGCTGCACGCGGGGGGGGAGGGATACCTCCTGCCCAACGGCCTGTCGGGCGAGCTCTTTCCCGATCGTCCGCCGCTGAAGATCCACGGCCATTTCGGCTGCTACCAGGGCGGCGCGATGGCCGTGCTGGGCGCGCTTTCGGCCTGGTGGGCCCGCCCCCGGGCCGGAGGGCAGTACGTGGACGTCTCGATACAGGACGCCGTGCTGGCCGTCAGCGCCTTCGCCCTGCAGCGGCTGGGCGACGGATCCCTCGAACACCGCAGGATGCGCAGCTTCCGCTACGGGGGCGTTTTCCAGACGCAGGACGGATACATCGAATTGCTCACCCTCGAGGATCGCCAGTGGGCCGCTCTGGTCCATCTGCTGGGCAGTCCCGAGTGGGCGCTGGACGAGGCTTTCAAGGATCCCCTGGAACGCAGCCGGCGCGGCGCGGAAATCAACCGCCACATCCGCGCCTGGATGGTCCGGCAGCAGTCGCTGGAGGTCGTGCGGCGCGCACAGGAACTCGGTGTGCCGGTCGCCAAGTACCGGACCCCGGCGGAGGTGATCGCGGGCAGCCACGAGCGGGCCCGGGGCCTGTTCGGCCGCGTCGAACTCGAGAGCGGCGAACAGGCCGAGCTGCTGACCGCCCCGTTCCAGTTCCGGTGTTCCCCGCTGCCCGGCGGCGGGAAAGTGCCGCCGCTCGACGAGGCGCGCCGGGATGATGCGCCCCCGGATGCCTGTCCGGAGGACGCACTCCCGAAGGATGCACGCCCGGACGGCGCCCTCCGGAATGATGCGGGCGAGGATGATGCGGGAATGAATGATGCTCGCCGGGACGGGACCCGCCTGGATGACGCAGGCCTGGATGACGCACATCTGGAGGGCCGGGCATGAACGAGGATCTCGCGCCGCTCGAGGGCGTGCGCATCGCGGATTTCACCATACACGCCGCGGGCCCCTTCTGTACGCACCTGCTCTCGCAGCTCGGGGCGCAGTGCATCAAGATCGAAAGCCGGTCCCGCCTGGATGCGTTCCGCAAGCCGCACGCGGTCTATGGCCGCATGTCGGCGGCGACCTTCGACCAGGTCTCGTCCAACAAGCTCTCGGTGCGCCTGAACCTGAAAAAGCCCGAGGCGATCGCGCTCGCGAAGCGGATCGTGGGGATCTCGGACGTCGCGGCCGAGAGCTTCCGGCCCGGCGTGATGAAGCGCCTGGGCCTGGATTTCGGCGCCTTGCGGGAGGTCCGTCCGGACATCGTGCTGCTGTCGCTGTCCTCTTGCGGCCAGACCGGGCCGGATACGCATTTCGCGGGCTATGCGCCCCTGTTCGGCGCCTGGGGCGGGCTGGGCTGGATGAGCGGCTATGGCGACGGCCCGCCGATCGAGATGCGCCACGTCATGGACCACGCCGCGGGCCTGCATGCGGCGTGCGCCGTGGTGGCCGCCATGCACCAGCGCCGCCGTACCGGGCAGGCGCAGCATATCGATCTCGCCGCGCGCGAAGTCGCCTCGGCCATGATCGGGGACGCGCTGGTCCAGGCCAGCCAGGGCATCGCGCCCGCGAGGATGGGCAACCAGGACCTCGGGATGGCGCCCCATGGCGTCTACGCCACCGCGGTCCCCGACCGCTGGCTGACCCTGGCCGTCAGGACCGACGCGGAATGGGAGGCCCTGTGCCGCGTCCTGGGGCGGGACGTCGGCGATCCGCGTTTCGCCCGCCAGGCCGGGAGGCTGGAAAACCGCGCCGAACTCGATGCCCTGGTGTCCGGCTGGCTCGCGCCCCTGGATGCCGATGAGCTGGCCCGCCGCCTCCAGGAGGCGGGCGTGTGCGCGCACGTTTCCTGGAACATGGAGGACGTCGCCCGGGATCCGCATCTGCGGGCACGGGGGACCGTGGTCGAGGTCGGCGGACCGGGGATCCCGCAACGGGCGGCCGTGGGCTGTCCCGTGCGCTTCAGCCGCACGGCGGCCGTGGGCATCCGGCGCCTGACGCCCGCGCTGGGGCAGGACGAGGATTACGTCTTTGGCGAACTGCTGGGCCTGGGCTCGGCCCAGAGAAAGGACCTGGAAGCCAGGGAGGTCATTTTTTGAGGCCGGCCGCCGTCCCATCCGGGGCTCGCCCTGCAAGGTTTCCGGGCCTGCCGTGTAATGTCGACTCATCGCAACCGTCCGAGGTGTACACATGAGAAAAAACTCCATCTACCTGGTGCTGGACATGGAAAACGACCTGGTCCACGCCGATGGGCCCAATGGCAAGGCCGGCTACGCCGAGCAGGTCCGCGGCCGCGGCATCATCGGGAACACCCGCCGCGCCATCGACAAGGCGCGCGCGGCGGGCGTCCCCATCGGCTTCGTCCGCGTGGGCTTTTCGCCGGACTACCGGGAATGCCCGGAAAACTCGCCCATTTTCTCGGGCGCGCGCAAGAACGGCATCTTCAAGCTCGGCACCTGGGGCACCGAGATCCATCCGGACCTGGGGCAGCGGCCGGAGGACTTCGACATCGTCAAGCACCGCGTCAGCCCCTTCTACAGCACCCGCCTCGAGGCCATCCTGCGCGCGCGGGGCATCGGCCGGATCTATTGCTCGGGGATATCCACGAACGCGGTCGTCCAGGCGACGATCCGCGAGGGCCACGATCGGGACTACGAGATGGTGCTGATCGAGGACGGCTGCTGCGGCCTCACCGCCGAGGAGCACGAGAACGCGGTGGCGGGACTGCGCCGGTTCTGCCGGATCACGAATTCCAATGACCTCGGCTTCGAGTGAGGGCAGGGCGGGCGCCGCCGCCCGCAGCCTGCTGTTCGTGCCGGGAGACCGCCCCGAGCGGTTTCCCAAGGCCGCGGCCAGCGGCGCCCACGAGGTCATCCTCGACCTGGAGGATGCCGTGGCGCCGTCGGCCAAGGCCGCCGCGCGCGCGGCCGTGGCCGCCTGGCTCGCTCGGGGCCGCCGGGCCCTCGTGCGGATCAACGCGGCGGACACCGCCTGGCACGAGGACGACCTCTCGATGGTCCGGGCGTCCCCGGGCGCGGGCATCATGCTGCCCAAGGCGGATCCGGACGCGCTCGCGGCGACGATACGCTCGGTCCCGGGCCGCCGCGTCGTGGCCTTGCTCGAGACCGTGGATGCCTATATGGAGCTCGAGCGCCTCGCCGCCACGCCCGGCCTGGCGCGGATCGCCTTCGGCAGCATCGACTTCGCGGTGGACAGCGGGATTTCCGACGAGGACGGCGCCATGGCGCCGGTCCGGACGCGGATCGTCCTGGCATCGCGCCACGCCGGGCTGGAGGCGCCCGTGGACGGCGTCAGCCCGGATTTTTCGGACGAGGGCCGGATGCGCGACGATGCGCTGCTATCGAAAAAACTCGGTTTTGGCGGCAAGCTCTGCATCCATCCGCGGCAGGTCGCGGCGGTCAATGCCGTTTTCCTGCCGAGCCTCGCCGAGGTGGAGCGCGCCGGGCGCATCCTCGCGGCATTCGAGGCGAGCGGGGGCGCCGCGACCGCCGTCGACGGCCGCATGATCGACAAGCCGGTGGTGGATTGGGCGCGCCGCGTGCTGGCCGGGTCCTGAACCGAAAGAACCTTTAGAATATGCGATGCAAAATACATCTTTTCTCGGTGCGCCGCCGAACCACAGCCCATGGACTATCGCACAAAAGAAGAACAGGTCGCGGACTATCTGCGTGAACGCATCATCTCGGGCGTCTATCCCCGCGGCTCGCGCCTGAAGCAAGCCGAGATCGCCGAGCGGCTGCAATTGAGCATCACGCCGGTGAGAGAGGCCCTCAAGATCCTCGAGGCCGAAGGCTACATCGAGGGCGGATCCTATCGGGGCGCCCGCGTCGTGCCCTTCGACCCGTCCGCCTCCAGCGAGATCCTGCAACTGCGGCTGATCCTCGAATCGCAGCTCGTCCGCGGCGCGATCGAAAAGATCACCACCCAGGACATCGCCGAGCTCAAGGCTCTGGGCGAGGAATTCGCCGAGGCCTTCCGGCGGGGCGATCGCGCCACCGCGCGCGGCCTGAACTATCGATTCCACCGCCAGCTCTACGACTTTGCCGGAATGCCGCAGACCCTGCATTTCGTGCAGATCCTGTGGGCCCGGTATCCCTTCGACCTGATCAATTCGGTGGCGGGACGCGGCGAGGAGGCCGTGCGCGAGCACAACGAGATCCTGCACGCGTTCGCGGCCCGGGACGCCGCGGCGGCGATGCTGGCGATGCGCACGCACATCGAATCGGGGTGGACGGTCCTGAAATCCATCGACGGCCAGCCCGCGGACGGCGGCCCGCCCGCCGAGGACGAAAGCCCCCGCGGGAACGGCAGGTCGAATGGCAAGACTCGTGGCGGCGGCTGAGCCGCCCCGCCCTCAGAACCAGTTGATCGGGTTCCAGTAGTTGACCGGCTCGCTCAGGCCCTGGGTGTAGTACTTGCTGTTGGGAAAGTTCTGGTCGAGCACGCGCTTGGCGTCGTCGCGCAGCGTGTCCAGGCCCAGCTTGTCGTAGCTGAGCATCATCAGGTAGAGGGCCTTTTCCACGATGGGCGCGCCCTCGAAGTCCGTGATCACGGTCTGGGCGCGGTTCGCCGCCGCGACGTAGGCGCCGCGCCGGTAGTAGTACTCGGCGACGTGCACCTCGTTTTCGGCGATGGTGTTCACCAGCCACGCGACGCGCTTGCGCGCATCGGGCGTGTACTGGCTGTCGGGATAGCGCTTGATCAGCTCGTTGAAGGCCTCGTAGGAGGCGCGCAGGCCCTTGGGATCGCGCTCGCTGGGGTCCTGGCGCGTGATGTTCGACAGGATGGCGCTGGGCGGCGTGAAGGTCAGCATGCCCTTCAGGTACAGCATGTAGTCCGTGCCCGGGTGGTTGGGGTATTGCTGCATGAAGCGGTCGATCGCGGCCCGGGCCTGCTCGGGCTCCTCGTCCTTCCAGTTGACGTAGGCCTGGTCGATGAGCGCCTGCTGGGCATAGATGCCGAAGGGATAGCGCGCCTCCAGGGCCTCGAGGTTCTTGCGGGCGTCGCTCCAGCGGCCGCCGCTCATGTCCTCGCGGGCCTGCTGGTACAGCCGCTCGGCGCTCCAGCCCGCGGTCGGGTCGACGTCGCCCTTGGTGGAGCTGCAGCCGGCCGCGAGCGCCAGGGCGAAAATGGCGATGGCCGCCAGCGCGCGCCGTGCGATGGCATTGAAGCGGAACGAGTCGCGGAGGATCACAGAGCGTCCTTGGTCAGGGTGTTAGCATTGCTGGCAGATTATATGATTTGTCGACATGTCTGACACGGATATCGAAACCGACGACCTCGAGACGCCCGAGCCCGAGGAGTTCGAGCTGCCCTTCACCGCACTGGCCGAGCGCCTGGACAAGGTGCTGGCGCGCCTGATGCCGCAGCACTCCCGCAGCCGGCTGCAGGCCTGGATCGAGGAGGGGCACGCCCGGATCAACGGGCGGGCGGCGCGCGTGCGCGACAAGGCAGGGCCGGGCGACCGGATCCAGGTCTGGCCGCAGCCCGCGCCCGAGGCCATGGCCTTCGTGGCCGAGCCCATCGCCTTCGAGGTGGTCGCCGAGGGCGCCGACTGGATCGTGGTCGACAAGCCGGCGGGGCTGGTGACGCATCCGGGGGCGGGCAACTGGCACGGCACGCTGCTCAACGGATTGCTGCATCGGTATCCCGAGCTCGCCCGCGTCGCGCGGGCGGGCATCGTCCATCGCCTGGACAAGGACACCTCGGGCCTGCTGGTGGTCGCCCGCAACGAGACCGCCCAGACCCATCTGGTGCGCCAGTTGCAGGCCCGCAGCGTCCGGCGCGAATACCTCGCCCTGGTGCACGGCTGGCCCGATGCGCAGGGCACGGTGTCGCTCGCCATCGGCCGCGACGCGCGGGTGCCGGTGCGCATGAGCGTGCAGCATCCGATCGCGCCCAAGCCCGCGGTCACGCATTACCGGACCCTCCGCCGCGGCCATGCCGTGGAGGTGCAGGCGCCGGTGGCCGAGGTGGCCTGCCGCCTCGAGACCGGGCGCACCCACCAGATCCGGGTGCACATGGCCAGCCTGCGCCATCCCCTGCTGGGCGACACGCTGTACGGGGGCCCGGCCCTGGCGGGCGCGGCCCGCCAGATGCTGCATGCGCGCGCCCTGGGCTTCGAGGACCCGGCCTCGGGCGAGCGGCTGGCGTTCGAGTCCGAGGTCCCGGCGGATTTCGAGGCGGTGCGCCAGGCGATCCTCTGGCAATCGTGAGGAGGCGACAGGCATCATGGCGCATGAGGATCCAAGCAAGGAACACACGACGGCACGGACCGACCGCGCATCCGCGCGAACCGGGCATCCGGCTGGACGAGTCGATCGCCCAGCCGATCCGGTCGGTCGCGGGCAGGCCGGCCGGACCGGGCACGCCTCCGACCCAATCGACTGCGTGACCGGCCGGCCATGGCCCGGCGTCCATTATTTCTGCAGCACGCGCATCGGAGGATGCAGCGCGCCGCCCTGGGACGGGCTGAACCTCGGCCTGCACGTGGGCGACGCGCCGCAGGCCGTCCTGCGCAATCGCGCGCTGCTGGCCGCCCGCCTGCCGGCCGAGCCCTTGTGGCTGGACCAGGTCCACGGCACCGAGGTGTGCGATGCCGATGCCTGGGCCCACGCCGCGGCGCCCACGGCCGACGCGGCGGTCACGACGCGGCCCGATCGTCCCCTCGCCATCATGACCGCAGACTGCCTGCCCGTGGTGCTGGCCGACGTCGACGGCGGCGTGCTGGGCGTCGCGCACGCGGGCTGGCGGGGGCTCGCCGCCGGCGTGCTCGAGAACACGCTCGAACGGATGCGCCAGCGGGCGCCGGGCGCCGCGCGGTGGCGCGCATGGATCGGCCCGGCGATCGGCCCGGAGAGCTTCGAGGTGGGGCCGGAGGTCCGCCAGGCCTTCGTCGCGCCCGATCCCGCGACCGCGGCGTTCTTCGCCGCGCGTCCCGGCAGCGATCGCTGGCTCGCCGACTTGCCGGCGATCGCGCGCCATCGTCTGCATGCCGCCGGCGTCGAGGACGTCGAGTGCAGCGGCCACTGCACGTACCGGGATGCGCAACGGTTCTATTCCTACCGCCGCGCCGCGCACACGGGCCGCCAGGCCACGGTCGCCTGGCTGTCATCGCGCCCCGCGGACTCGCCGCCATGAGGCGGCGAGCGGCCCATGCGCACGCGCAAACACGCTAGCGACTTACCCTGATTGACACGATTTGTCAGAATCGCCATGATCGTTTCCAATGAACGGCCACGAGTGGCCGTCTTCAGGCAGGGGGAATGCAGTGGGTGAGCGCAACGAGTTTCAAGGGCAGATGCCGCGGGGCATTTCGCCGGATCGCCTCGCCCAGATCCAGGCCGATTACTTCCGCGAATGCCAGGCCTTGCTCGACGGCATGCGCCAGGGCGCGCTGCCTCCGCCCGACGATCGCCGGTTCTCGTCGCCGGCCTGGGCCGAAAACCCGCACAGCCTGTTTGCCGCGCACGCCTACCTGATCGGCGCGCGCACCCTCCAGCAGATGGCCGACGCTGCCGAGCTGGGCGAGGGCGGGCGCGAGCGGCTGCGGTTCGCGGTCATGCAATGGATCGAGGCCGCCTCGCCGGCCAATTTCCTCGCCACCAATCCCGAGGCCCTCCAGGCGGCCCAGCGCACGCAGGGCGAGTCGTTGCGCAAGGGCCTGCAAAACCTGGTGGACGACCTGCGCAAGGGGCGCATCAGCCAGACCGACGAGTCGGCCTTCACCCTCGGCGAAAACATCGCCGCCACGCCGGGCGCCGTGGTCTTCCAGAACCCGCTGATGCAGCTCATCCAGTATCGGCCGCAGGCATCGATGGTGCATGCGCGCCCGCTGCTCATGGTGCCGCCGTGCATCAACAAGTTCTACATCCTCGACCTGCAGGCCGGCAACTCCTTCGTGCGCCACGCCCTCGATGCGGGGTTCAGCGTCTACATGGTCTCGTGGCGCAATCCGCTGCCCACCGACACGGACGGCATCGACCGCGCCGGCTGGGACGACTACATGCAGGAGGGCGTGTTGCGGGCCATCGAGGTGGTGCGCGCCATCAGCGGCCAGGACAGGATCAACGCCCTGGGGTTCTGCGTCGGGGGGACCATGCTCGCGACCGCGCTGGCCGTGGCCCGCGCGCGGGGCGAGGATCCTGTGGCGGCGCTGACGCTGCTCACGACCTTCCTCGATTTCCGGGACACCGGCATCCTCGACGTGTTCGTCGACGAATACCACGCCCGCTCGCGCGAGCAGCAGTTCGGCCTCGGCGGCCTGATGACCGCGCGCGAGCTCGGCACCACCTTCTCGTTCCTGCGGCCCTCCGAGCTCGTCTGGAACTACGTCGCCTCCAACTACATGATGGGCGAGGCGCCGCGGGCCTTCGACCTGCTCGCCTGGAACGCCGACGGCACCAACCTCCCGGGCCCGTTCTTCGCCTGGTATTTCCGCAACACCTACCTGGAAAACCGCCTCAAGACGCCCGGCGCGCTCCAGGTCTGCGGGCACTCGATCGACTTCGGCGCGCTGCGCATGCCGGCCTACCTGTATGCCTCACGCGAGGACCACATCGTCCCCTGGGCCTCGGCCTATGCGTCCCGCGAGCTACTGGGCGGCCCCACGCGCTTCGTGCTGGGCGAGTCCGGCCACATCGCGGGGGTGGTCAACCCCCCCGCGCGCGGGCGCCGGGGCTACTGGGCGTATGATGTCGATGATCGCCGGGGGGCGGCGGCCGGCCCGCAGGAATGGCTGCGGGACGCGCCCCGGCATGCGGGGAGCTGGTGGCCCGACTGGCTGCGCTGGCTGGCGGGGCATTCCGGCGACAAGGTGCGTGCCAAGAGCACGCTGGGCAACCGCCGATACAGGACTCTCGAGCCCGCACCAGGGCAATATGTGAGGGTACGCGCATGAGCGCGTCAACAAAAGGAGATTCTCATGAGCGGGAAACTGGCTTACGTCACCGGAGGCATGGGGGGGATCGGCACGTCGATTTGCCAGCGCCTGGCCAAGGAAGGATTCAATGTGGTGGCCGGCTGCGGCCCCAGCCGGGATCATGCCAAATGGCTGGGCGAGCAAGCCGCGCTGGGCTATAAATTCCATGCCTCGGTCGGCAACGTGTCCGACTGGGACTCCACGGTCCAGGCCTTCGCCCAGATCAAAGAACAGTTCGGCCCCATCGACGTGCTGGTCAACAATGCGGGCATCACCCGCGACGGGGTCTTCCGCAAGATGGGGCTCGAGGACTGGCGCGCGGTCATCGACACCAACCTCAACAGCCTGTTCAACGTGACCAAGCAGGTCATCGACGACATGGTCGAGCGCCAGTGGGGGCGGATCATCAACATCAGCTCGGTCAACGGCCAAAAGGGCCAGTTCGGCCAGACCAACTACTCCACCGCCAAGGCGGGGATCCACGGCTTCACCATGGCCCTCGCCCAGGAGGTCGCCAGCAAGGGCGTCACGGTCAACACGGTGTCGCCGGGGTACATCGGCACCGACATGGTGCGCGGCATCCGGCCCGACGTCCTCGAAAAGATCGTCGCCACGATCCCGGTCAAGCGCCTGGGCACCCCCGAGGAGATCGGCTCCATCGTGGCGTGGCTGGCCTCGGACGACTCGGGCTTCGCCACGGGGGCGGATTTCTCGCTCAATGGCGGCCTGCACATGGGTTGATGCGAAAAATGGCCCAGCAGACTTCCAAGGCCGCGCGCCTGATCAAGAAATACCCCAACCGCCGGCTCTACGACACTCAGTCCAGCGCCTACATCACGCTGGCCGACGTCAAGCAGCTCGTCCTCGACAACGAGGAATTCCAGGTCGTGGACGCAAAGTCCGGCGAGGATCTGACGCGCAGCATCCTGCTGCAGATCATCCTCGAGGAGGAATCGGGTGGGGTGCCGATGTTCTCGGCGACGGCCTTGTCGCAGATCATCCGGTTCTACGGCCACGCCATGCAGGGAGTCATGGGTTCGTTCCTCGAGAAAAACATCCAGGTCCTCATGGAGATCCAGGACCGGATGGCCGAGCAGTCCCAGGGCCTGTACAAGCAGCAATTCGGTCCCGAGGTCTGGGCCCAGCTCATGAACGTGCAGACGCCCGCGCTGCAAAACATGATGAACAGCTACATCGAGCAAAGCCGCAACCTTTTCGTGCAGATGCAGGACCAGATGCAGGACCAGACCCGCAACATGTTCTCGGTCTTTCCCTTCGGCGAGCCCGATGCCGAGGGGGCCTCCAAGCGCAAAAAGAAATAGGCGGCATGTGCTTGATTTCGATCAAGCCTTGACGATCCGCCACCGGGCGGATCTTTTTTTGGGCCATTCCAGCGCCCTGGCCGCCTCTTTCCGATGATATAGTAACGAGAATCAATCTTGTTATCCCTGTCTGGACGGAGGCTCTATCGATGGTCAAGCAATTGTTTGTGGCGCTCGCGGGAATCGGACTGGCGGCCTCGGTGTCCGCCGCGGAATATCCCATCGGCGAGCCGACCGAGATCAACGGGCTGGAGGTCGCCGCGGTGTACCTGCAGCCGATCGAGATGGAGCCCCAAGGCATGATGCGCGATGCCAAGGACTCCGACATCCACCTCGAGGCCGACATCCACGCGACCGCCGACAACAAGAACGGCCTGCCCGAGGGTGCGTGGGCGCCCTACCTGAACATCCAGTACGTGCTGCAGAAGCAGGGCAGCGACAAGGTGCAAAAGGGCGATCTCATGCCCATGGTCGCCAACGACGGCCCGCACTACGGCGACAACGTCAAGCTCGAGGGCCCGGGCAAGTACAAGCTGACGTTCATCATCGGCTCGCCCGAGACGGCCAAGAACAATCATTTCGGCCGCCACGTGGACAAAGAGACCGGGGTGGCCCCGTGGTTCGAGACCTTCGAGACCCATTACGAGTTCGTCTACGCCGGCACCGGCAAGAAGGGCGGCTATTGATGAAGACCCGCCTCGCCGCGCTGCTGGGCGCGCTGGCCCTGGGGCTCGCCGCCGCGGCGCCGGCGCGGGCCGACGAGATGCCGACCTACACGCTGACCTTCAAGGCCGACGGCACCTTCGAGCCTGCGCGCCTCGTGGTGCCGGCGGGGCGGTTCAAGATCGTCCTGATCAACGAAAGCTCCGAGGCCGTGGAATTCGAGAGCCTGCCCTTGCGCAAGGAAAAGGTGCTGGGTCCGGGGGTCAAGTCCTTCGTCGTGCTCAAACTCTCCCGGCCGGGCGAATACCCGTTCTTCGACGACTTCCACCCGGAGGTCAAGGGAACGCTGGTCGTCACGCCCGCCCCCTGAGAAAGGCCCTCCATCATGGAACAAGTCGGCTTCATCGTCTGGCGTGAAAGCGTGGAGGCCCTGCTGGTCGTGGGCATCCTGTATTCCTGGCTGCGCAGCGACCCCGAGGGCCGTCGCGGCCTGCCCTGGCTGTGGGGCGGGGTCGCCTGCGGCCTGGGCCTGGCGGCGCTGCTGGCCTTGCTGCTGCTGGGCATGGCCTCGTGGCTCTCGGACACCGGCCAGGAGTGGTTCCAGGCGATCATGGCCCTGGCCGCCTGCGTGCTGGTGGTCCAGATGGTCGCCTGGATGCGCGCGCACGGCCGCGGCCTCAAGCGCGAGCTTCAGGCCGGCGCGAGCTCGATGATCCACCGCGACCACTGGTGGGGCCTGCTGGTCCTGGTCATGATCGCCGTGGCGCGCGAGGGCAGCGAGACCGTCGTGTTCCTCTACGGCGTCATCCTGTCCTCCCAGGAGGAGGGCCATTTCACGGCGATGCTGCTCGCGGGCCTGGCCGGCTTCGGCGCGGCGCTGCTGACCTTCTGGGTGCTCCAGCTCGGCGGGCGGCTGATCACCTGGCGGCGGTTCTTCAAGCTGACCGAGGCCTTGCTGCTGCTGCTCGCGGGGGCGCTGCTGGTGTCGGCCACCGATCGGCTGATCTCGCTCGACGTCCTGCCCACCCTGCTCGATCCGGTCTGGGATACGTCCTGGCTGCTGGACACCGAGGGCGGCCTGGGCAAGGTGCTGGCCGATTTCGCCGGGTATCGCGCCTATCCCGCCTTGTCGCAGGTCCTCATCTGGCTCGCCTACTGGGCGGCCGTGATCGGCGTGCTGCGCCGCGTCTCGCGCCCGGCGCAGCCGGCGGCGCGTGCATCCATGGGGGATTCGGCGGCATAATCTCGCTTTGCGGCGCCCGGGCATCCCGGGCCCGCCGGATTCGATTTGCGGACTTCGATGGCTCATTCGTTTCGTTCCCGCGTCGCGCGCGTGGGGGATTTCCTGAGGGATCACCAGGTCGCGATCCGCAGGCTGCAATGGGCGATCGTCGGGATCTACGTCTTCCTGCTGGCCGTGCCGGCCATGCTGCCGCTGCCCGGCCGCACGGCCTCCGTCTTCAACAACCTGACGATCGTTGCCCAGTTCGCCTTCTGGGGCATCTGGTGGCCCTTCGTGCTGGTGTCGATCCCCTTGTTCGGCCGGGCCTGGTGCGGCCTGTTCTGTCCCGAGGGCGCCCTGACCGAATGGGCGAGCGGGCACGGCCGGGGCGGCGCCATCCCGCGCTGGATGCGCTGGGGCGGCTGGCCCTTCGTCGCGTTCACGCTGACCACGGTCTACGGGCAGCTCGTCAGCGTCTACCAATACCCGTGGGCGGTGGCGGCCGTGCTGGGCGGCTCGACCGTCGCAGCCATGATCGTGGGCTGGCTGTACGGGCGTGAAAAGCGCGTCTGGTGCAAATACCTCTGTCCGGTCAGCGGCGTGTTCAACCTGCTCGCCAAGCTCGCGCCCTGGCACTACCGCGTCGATGCGCAGGCCTGGCGCCAGCCGGTGCGCCGGGTCGAGACCATCAACTGCGCACCCCTGCTGCCGTTGCGCAACATGAAGGGCGCGGCCGAGTGCCACATGTGCGGGCGCTGCAGCGACTACCGGGGCGCCATCGCCCTGAGCCCGCGCTCGCCAGAGGCCGAGATCGTCCACGTGGCCGAGGGCGACGGCTGGCAGACCGCCCTGATCGTGTTCGGCCTGATGGGCCTGGCGGTCGGCGCCTTCCTCTGGAGCGCCAGCCCGTGGTTCGTGGCGGTCAAGCAGGCGGCGGCCACCTGGCTGGTCGAACGGGACGTCTACTGGCCGCTGGCCCAGAACGCGCCCTGGTTCATCCTGACGCATTACCCCGAGGTCAACGACAGCTTCAGTTGGCTCGACGGGGCGGTCATCCTTCTGTTCATCGCGGGCGCCGCCCTGTGCGTGGGCGGCCCGGCCTTCCTCGGCCTGTGGCTGGCCGATCGCGTGCTGCCCGCCTGGCGGCGCCCGGGCGTGCTGGACGCCTCGGGCCGCCTGCTGCGCAGCCGGCTCGCGGGCGTGCACAAGCTCGCCCAGGGCCTGATCCCGGCCGGCGGGGCGGGGGTGTTCCTCGGCCTGTCGGCGACCACGCTGACCCTGCTGCAGCACGAGGGCGTCCCGACCGGCTGGGCCAACCCCGTGCGTTTCCTGCTGCTGGGCCTGGCGCTGGCCTGGACCCTGCGCTTCGAGTGGCGGCTCGCCGGCCTGCGCTGCCGGCGCGGGTCCGTGCGCACCGCCGCCGTCGGGCTGGTCGGGCTGGGCCTGGTGCCGTTCTGTATCGCCTGGATCCTGTTTTTCGTGGTGTGGTAGGCCCGCGTCGCATCGCAATGCACTATTGCAATGTCGTGTTTCGGATGTTGTAATAGCGGCACTTTCCAGGCGCATCGCGCGCCGAGTTCCAGGACGATGCGGGTGTGGCTACGATGGCCCGCGGCTCAGGTGCCCCGTTCGTCCGCCCGCCGCATCGGCAGGCCCGTTTCCAGGTCATTTCCTTTTCGGCGCTTTTTCGCGGGTTCCGCCTCGGCTCGCTTTGCCATGGTTTCGCGTGCCGGGCGACCGGACGCTGGCTGGGCTGGCGGTCTTCGCTGGGCTGGCGGCCTTCGCCGGGCTTCTGGGCTCGGGGAGGCTTTCGAATTCGGGTGGCTTTCGGATTCGCGGAGTTTTCGGATTCGCGGAGCTTTCGGATTCGGGGATCTTTCGGATTCGCGGAGCTCTCGGACTCGTTGGGTTGGTGGCCGGCCACGGCCGACCGGCGCCACCAAGGAAAAAGGCCATTTGCATTGGCAAATGGCCTCGATCCGGAAAGCTGGTTGCGGGGACAGGATTTGAACCTGTGACCTTCGGGTTATGAGCCCGACGAGCTGCCAGACTGCTCCACCCCGCGTCTGGAAAAGAGAATAATAGCAAGTATTGAGGAACCAAGCAAGTATGCGAGCAACAAGGGCGAGTTCAAGATAAAATGACGGATACCGAAGTCTTGCGTGTACTCGAAGCAGCGCTGTTGTGCGCGGACGAGCCCCTGACGGTGCCCGACCTGCGCAAGCTCTTTGAGGATGCGATCGAGGGCGACGATATCCGCCGCCACCTCGCGACCCTGCAGATGGACTGGCGGGAACGCGGCCTCGAGCTGATCCAGCTCGCCGGCGGATGGCGATTCCAGAGCCGCCCCGACATGCAGCGCTACCTGGGCCGGCTCAACCCCGAGAAACCTCCGCGCTATTCGCGCGCCGTGCTCGAGACCCTGGCGATCATCGCGTGGCGCCAGCCGGTGACGCGCGGCGACATCGAGGATGTCCGCGGGGTCACGGTCTCCGCGCAGATCATCCGCACCCTCGAGGAACGCGGCTGGATCGAGGTCCTCGGGCACCGCGACGCGCCCGGGCGCCCGGCGCTGTTCGGCACGACCCGGCGCTTCCTGGACGACCTGGGCCTGCGGGCGCTCGACGAGCTGCCGGCGCTCGATCCCGACCAGGCCGAGGAGGCCCTGAGCGCCCTCAACCTCGAGCCCGACGCGCCCGCCGCCGCGCAAGCGCCGGAGGGCGGGCCTGCGGACGCAGCGGCGGGGGCGGAGACGCCAAGGGACGCGGGCGCCCCGGCCGGCGAGGACGCGCCGACGGACACGGAGCCATCGGCCGAGGCGGACGCTCCGGCCGACTCGGATGCCCCGGCCGAGGCCCCCGCGCGGATCGAGGAATCCACCCCGGCGCAGGCCGGGTGAGCCGGCTCGCCGGCGTACCGATCACCCGAATCATCACGACTATCACAACTTGAACGACTTGAATCAATCGATGGAATTGCAATCGAAGGAGCCCCTGGAGCCCATGACCTCAGACACCGAAGCGATGCCGAAGCCGGATCGTGACCCATCCTCGCCGACGCCCGCCCCGGAGTCCGGCAAGGCCAAGGACGCGGCCGGCGCTCCCCAGCGCCAGCGCGGCCGCAAGCTGCGCACCCCCTTCCGCCGCCGGCGCGGCGACGCCGAGGCGGCCGAAGCCGGCCGGGCGCCCGCGGATGCGGCGCCCGTGGTGGACGAAGGGTCCCACGAGGAGGCGGCCCGCGCGCTGTCCTACCTCGAGCGCGCGACCCGGACCGCGCAGCGCCTGGACAAATACCTCAGCAGCGACGTCCTGCAGCCCAAGCTGCACAAGGTCCTGGCCGATGCGGGCATCGGATCGCGGCGCGACATGGAGGAACTCATCATCGCGGGCCGCGTGTCGGTCAACGGCGAGCCGGCCCACATCGGCCAGCGCATCGGCCCGGACGACAAGGTGCGCGTCAACGGCAAGCCCGTCAGCCGGCCCAAGGCGAACAAGCCGCCGCGCGTCATCCTCTACCACAAGCCGGCCGGCGAGATCGTCAGCCATGACGATCCCGAGGGCCGCGCCACCGTATTCGCCCGCCTGCCCAAGATCCGCGCCGGCAAGTGGCTGTCGGTCGGCCGCCTGGACCTCAACACCGAGGGGCTGCTGATCCTCACCACCTCGGGAGACCTCGCCAACCGCCTGTCCCATCCCCGCTACGGGGCCGAGCGCGAATACGCGGTGCGCATTCTCGGCGAACTGAGTCCCGAACAGCAGGAGGCCCTCACCGCGGGCGTCCAGCTCGAGGACGGCGTGGCGCAGTTCGGCAGCCTCGAATTCCTGGGCGGCGAGGGCAGCAACCGCTGGTACCGCGTGACCCTGAGCGAGGGCCGCAACCGCGAGGTCCGCCGGATGTTCGAATCGCAGGGGGTGACGGTCAGCCGCCTGATCCGCACCCGCTTCGGCGACGTGGTCCTGCCGCCGGAACTGCGCCGCGGCCGCTGGGAGGAGCTCGATGCCCAGATGGTCGGCGCCCTCATGCTGCGCCTGGGCCTGATCCGCGATGCCTCGGACGACGCCGGCCAGCAGCAGGAGCGCCAGCCGCTCTCGCACGCCAGCGCGCTGCCGCCGGGTTTCGGGACGCCGGGCCAGAACGGCCAGCACGGCGCGCGCCTCAATCGCCGCGGCCGCGTCTCGGGCGGGCGCCCGGGCGGCCTCGACCCCTTCACGCCGGGCCTGATGATCAGCGGCGGCCTGGCCAACGGCCACCCGGACGGCAACAAGGCCAAGCCCGGGCCGAAAGGCGGGCCCGGCCGCAAGAAAAACCCCAAGGCCGCCCAGGGCGCGCCGGGCGCGGCCAAGCACGGGCCGGCGGCGGGCGGGCGCAAGCGCCCCGCCAAGGCGTCGGGCCCGGGCGCGGGTCCCAAGGCGCCGGGTTCGGCCACGGGCGCGGGTCCCAAGGCCGCGCGCAAGCCGGCGGCGAGCCGCGGGCCCAAGGCGCGTGGAGGGGCCCAGGGCGAGCGCCAGCCCAGCGGCGCGCACGCCCATGAATCGCAGCTCGGGCGGCTGGGCAGGCGGTGAACGAAAACTGCTGTAGCCGGCCGCTACTCTGTTATAATGTAAGGCTTTACAGCCCTTTTGGGATTTATCCGATGGGGATGTAATTCGGGCTTGCAGCCCTTTTGTGGCTGTCATTTTCCCCGGCCTGCCCGGGCTTGCCTCCTGGCGGGTCCTGGGCCGGCGTGGCCTTCGGCCGCAGGGGCTTATAAAAGGGCTGGCCGGACAGCCCCTTTTTTTTGGAATTTATGGCGGATATCTTTGCGATCACCCAGCAGGCGATGCTGGGACTCGATATGGAACTGGTGGACGTCGAGCGCGCCCCGCTGGGTTTGCTGCGCGTCGTCATCGATCGCCCCGAGGGCGTGCGCATCGAGGATTGCGAACAGGTGTCCCGGCAATTGTCCCGCGTGTTCGAGGTCGAGGGCATCGACTACAAGCGCCTCGAGGTCAGCTCGCCCGGCGTCGACCGGCCCCTGCGCCGACTGGCCGACTATGTGCGGTTCGCCGGACAGCGCGTCGAGCTGCGCCTGCACGAGCCGGTCGACGGCCGCAAGGTCTACACCGGCATCCTGCGCGCGTCGGATGCCGCCGAGCCCGCCCTGAGCCTCGAGTACGAGCCCCATCCGGGCGAGTCGCGGGTGCTGGAGTTTTCTTTTGACGATGTGGATCGGGCCAGGCTGGATCCGGTTCTTGATTTCAAAGGTAAAAAGCGATGAGTCGCGAAATTCTTCTGCTGGTCGACGCCCTCGCGCGTGAAAAGAACGTCGAGCGCGAGGTCGTGTTCGGCGCCCTCGAGAGCGCCCTGGCATCGGCCATGAAAAAGCGCTTCAAAGAAGACGCCGACATTCGCGTATCCATCGATCGCCAGACCGGCGAGCACGAGGGGTTCCGCCGCTGGCTGGTGGTGCCCGACGAGGCCGGCCTCCAGGAACCCGACCAGCAAGAGCTCCTCTCCGAGGCGCAAGAGATCGTGCCGGGCATCAAAGAGGGCGAGTACATCGAGCAGCCCCTCGAGCCCGTCGAGTTCGGCCGGATCGGCGCGCAGGCGGCCAAGCAGGCCATCCTGCAAAAGATCCGCGACGCCGAGCGCGAGCAGGTGCTCAACGACTTCTTGGACCGGGGCGAGACCATCGTGTCGGGCACGGTCAAGCGCCTGGACAAGGGCGACGCCATCATCGAGATCGGCAAGGTCGAGGCCCGGCTGCCGCGCACCGAGATGATTCCCAAGGAAAACATCCGTGCCGGCGACCGCGTGCGCGCCTGGGTGATGAAGGTCGACTACGCCGCCCGCGGCCAGCAGGTCATCCTCTCGCGCACCGCGCCGGAATTCATCCGCGAGCTGTTCGAGAACGAGGTCCCCGAGATCGAGCAGGGCCTGCTCGAGATCAAGGCGGCGGCCCGCGACCCGGGCGTGCGCGCCAAGATCGCCGTCGTGGCCTACGACAAGCGCATCGACCCGATCGGCACCTGCGTGGGCATGCGCGGCTCGCGCGTCACCGCCGTGCGCAACGAGCTCGGCGGCGAGCAGGTCGACATCGTGCTGTGGTCCGA
>Ga0180216_1001583_pt1 | contig 20107 bp, 9 predicted proteins | sample eDN3rd37CBELigMG_FD_128879 | JGI IMG/M metagenome (GOLD analysis project Ga0180216, IMG submission 128879) | Enriched Miracle-Growth compost microbial communities from Emeryville, California, USA - eDNA 3rd pass 37_C BE-Lig MG (version 2)... ...
CGTGGATCGTCATGGCAGGTCGCAGGTACCAGCCAGCACCGATCGAACGGCCTCAGCGCTGCAGCCAGCGACCGGATGCCTAGTCTTTGGAGCTTGGAGATCGGGGCTGACATAATTATGCGCAGGCGCCACTCTGATGACGTCATCGGGTCGCGTGAGCGGCGGCCAGGCGCGCCCGCCGCGCCTTCCTCCCTGCACCTCCCTGCAGCGCACGCTTCGAACACGCTATGTCCCGAGCGCCGTGCCCACGTGCATGTGTAGCGCCTCCGTGCAGTGCACTCCAGGAGAACTGTATTGGCAGCCCAGGGGTAGGTACAGACGGACTCCAGCAAGGTGCCCGCAGGGCGGCCGAGTAACGATGACGTACATGCCCACCCGCAGCGCCTGCGCTACACATGCACGCCTGTGTGCATGCCGTTCGGCCTGTGAACCGTGGCGGGCGACGCTGTTATGGCGGATCCGCATGGCCGCGCGCGAAGCATCGCTGCTGAGCGCAAGCTGAATACCGCATGCCCGCGCTGAACGGTGCACGATATAGTAGCGGCACCCTAGCGGGCGGCTGGGGGACAGGCCTGCTTCGTACTTTGTGGCGCATGGCGCACGGCGTTGGCTTTGTTAATTGCTAACCATTGTATGTGATGGGGAAATAGACAACGCGGGCGACATGACTGGCTTGTTCTGTGCGGCCCACGGCTCACCAGGTGGCGGTGGGCGCGCCCGGCCCCAGCTGCTGCCGCGCGGCGACGACCTTGCTGCCGCGCAGGTACACGTCCGCCGAGTACTCCACCTCCGGCTCCGAGTTGTTCTTGCGGGCGGCCGGGCGCTTGCACAGCACGACCTCGCGGTCGCCGGCGTCGTCCGCAAAGACCAGCCGCTCGCCGCCGTCGTTGGTCTGTCCGCCTTCCTTGCGCCGCAGCGGCTTGCCGACGCCCAGTAGGCCGGGGCCTTCCGTGATGGTCGCGCTCTGGCCGCCGTTGCCGACCGCGATGGTCAGAGCGCCGAAAGGCTTGTTGCCGCCGCCGGCGTTCTCCGGCCCGAGCCAGTTCGGGTCCTTGAAGGCCAGCTGGAACGCCATGGCTGCCGGGTGCGGGCTGGGTGGGGGTGTTTGCTGTTCGTCAGAGCGCGGTCGAGACTGTGGTCGCTGCGCCCAGGCCAGCCCAGGCGCTGCTGCGGAGGCAGGCGTCGGGGATGACGTCGCCCCCGTGCGGTGCAGCAAAGCCAGAACCCAGAATCCAAGGTTCGTGCCACCGAGCGGCCATCAACTCGCCGCTTTGGCAGTGCACGTGCGCCGGTCCATTCTCCGGTAGGTTGCCCCAGACTGGGCGCGTCTGCCGCTGTAAGGTGGGCACGGCGGGTAGCAACCTACGCAACCAAGCAATCTGCTGCGGCTTGCGCCGTGTCGCCAATAATTGCTTCAACCAAACAGCTGACACGCTACCCTTGTCCGACGCCGTCTCCTTCGTCAGCCGCCGCTGTCCCCGAGGCCATTTGCGACCCGCCCTCGTGGGCCGCGCGTCGGCATCGTCCTGCCCGTTTCGCTGTTCGGACGCGCCGAGCCAGGCCGCCATCGGTGACGTCATTGTGTATGACGTCATCACAACAGGCGGCGGACGACGCGGCGCAGGCGACGTTTCGGCGGCGGCGGCGGCGGCGGCGGCGGCGGCTTTTGGCGGCCGTGCGAGGACGCAGGAGCAGTGCAGGACGTCTGGCAGGTACGCGGAAACGTGCCGTTGCGGGTGGTGAGACGAACGGGAGGGCAGTAGGCCGAAGGTGAGCGCGGCGATGCGGCCAAACCGCCCGCCCCGGCGCGCGTCGGGTGCCGCCTTTGGAGAGCCCATGGTGCGAGGCGTTTGGGCAGGCGCAGCTCATGGCCTCCAGAGGCCGGAAGGGGGCGCTCCGAGCCTAATGGTCCCTATGGCGAATGGGGCGCAGTCGATCGGCTCAGCAGCATTCGAGGTCCTCGCACAGTGCTGACTCTGTGTTTCTGCTTCGCATGGTGTGCACCAGGAAGGTTCACTGGCGGGCCGGCTAGCTGCCAGGCTGCGCTGCTGGAGCCATGCTGCGCCGCAAGGCCAAGCGGCTGGGCAAGAAGGCGTTCAAGTTTCGGTTTGTGACGACGGTCCTGACGGCCGACCTGGAAGCCGGGCCGGAATGGTGCGCCGGCTGCCGTCGCAAAACGAAGGCGCCTTGCGACCGGCCTGTGCCAACGGTGTGCCTGTGGCTGCGTGGGTGCGGCGGTGCCAGGACACGCACGGGCTCGCTGGTGGTGCAGTGGGTGCGGCACGGCCGCAATGTCGCGACGGACCCGGCGGTCCGGCTGGACGACTACAACGGCCGGATTCACGCCGAGTGGCACGAGCCGCTCGGCATGGTGTCGACCCTGTACAAGGTCCGTCGCCGCCAACCACGAGGATGCGATGGTCCCGGGGCGAGTCTAATGTCTGTGCGTTAGACGTGACGGGCCCATCGCGTGGCGCTCCCCCTCAGGATGAGCGCTCCGCAACGTTCGAGGACAAGGAGTACGAGTTTCGGCTGTGGGAGGTACCGCCGTCGCCGGTTCCGTGGACCGCCGTCTTGAGGCGGCGGCCCCGCTAACCATGCTCCCCGCACGGCCTTTGTCCTACTCACGCACGCTGTGGGGACAGACCAAGAACGACCGGCTGGCGAAACAGCTGTGCACGGCCACGTTGGACTACGCCAACTATGCCAGCGTGGACACCAAGGCCGTCGAGGTGACGCTGGACTTGCAACCCCTCAACAAGCGGATTACGAGGGGCTCGCTGCACCTGACGATCCAGTGCGAGCCCGTGGCCAGCGACGCGTACGCACTTCAGCGCTCAGCGTGAGCACGGTGGTTGAGCGCCATCGCTAAACGTGCCGGCGTGGCGTAGCGGCTACATAGTGGTGCCGGCATGGCATAGGTCCAGCGCGTCGCTGTTTGATTCGCTCAGCGACGCCAGTGGCGTAAACCTGAACCGCGACGACGAGAGCGCGCTGGAGGCCGGCTCCCTGGCAAGCGTCGAGCCGGAGACGCCCAGGTTTGTGCAGCGCCGCGAACCTGGGCGCCGATGTCGCGCAATGGCTCATTCCCGCCGTCCGTCTGCGTTCATGCCTCCGCGATGCACAGGGAGACGTACCAGGACACCATCCAGCAGCTGGCCGCCGCCAAGTCCAGCAAGGCCAAGAGCCACACCGCCGAGGTAACGACGCCCCGTCGAAACGGTACTGCGGCCGCGCGGCGTCCCTGGCTAACCGCGGCGGCGCCGCCGCCGCCGCCGTTGCGTCAACCACACAACAACAGTGGGACCGCTTTGCCGACCACGCGCTGGAGGGCAAGTCGGCGAGCGACCTGCGCAAGCTGGTGGCGGAAGCGCGCAAGCTGGCGGAGCGCGAGCGCGCCGAGCTGGAGGCCATCCACACCGCGCTCGTGTCGGACTACGCCAACGTCAAAGTGCGCCTGGCCCAGGCCGAGTACGACAAGGACCGCATTCGCCTGGAGCGCATCCGCGCCGCCCAGCAGGTCGCCCAGCTCAAGCTCAAGGTGATGGAGCAGCAGCAGCTCATCACCAAACTGGAGGCGCGGCACGCCGGCGGGAAGCGCACCTGAACGGTCCCGACCTCGTGTACAGTTGTTCTTGCCCCGTTTTTGTCAATACTTTGTGAATTTGCTATTGGATGTGTGTACTTTTCGCAGAGGTTTACTACAGTCGCACCGAAAAAAATCGGTGAAAAAAATGCCTAGGTATCACAAAGAAACAAACCCAACGCCGCGCCTGGCAAAGCCCCCAGACGCCGGTGCACGCAGTGCGCTGGCACCTGGGACGCGCGGTGGTGCCGGTTCAAGTAGTCTTGACCACGACGACGGTAACGATCACCGCCAGGACAATGACGCAGATGAGCAGGATGTAGCACATCTTTTTCCGGGCCGCTTGCTGGAGACGCGTGATGCGCTCAGAGGCCCGCCGCCACGGCGTTAGTGGGCGCTGTGGTGCCTGCGGCCAGCACGCCGCGGCGCCGCCGCACCTGGTACTTGGACGCATCGACCAGTTGGTTGGTGCCTTCGTCCGTGTGCACGGCCACCTGGTTGATGTTCTCCTCGATGGTGTCTAGTGCGCAGGCAGTAGCATGCGCGAGGTGTGCGTTCGCGTCAGGGGTGGGCCGCACGCTCCGGCCGTTCACGTCCGGGCGCCCCGCACATACTGACGAGGTCCTGCTGGCCGATGATCATCGAGTTGATCTCCTTCATCATCGAGTTCAGCTCGGCCATGTCCCGCTGGATCACCGCAATACCCTCGGCCCGCTCATTAATGAGGGCCTCCTGGTACTCGATGGACTGCTCCAGGACCTGCTGTTGCTGCCTGCCCACCGCGTGCAACGAGCGCCAAACCGGCATCGGTGGCTCGCACTGCTATGGTGAGCGTTGCCGCGTAGAGCGCCGGGCGGAGGAGGGAGGCACGCACCGGCGCTCCTCGTCTTGGACCAGGACTTGCGTCTCGTCGCTCCTAGACTCGGACTCAAAGTCGCTAACGCGAGCGAGGCGCAGCAAGAAAGGGCGACGCGCCCGACCGCGATAAGCACCAACCGGGCTGCGCGCCCGCACCGCGCGACGCGGGCACGTACTGCAGGCGCTCCTGCTTCTGGTCGTGGTCCTTTTGGATTTTGACGATAAACGCGCGCTCCCGTTCGGCGACCACGCGCTGGGTCTCCTGGAACCGCTCCACGACCGCCGCAAAGTCGGTCGAGAGCTTGTTGCATTGTATCCTCCGTTGTTGCTGTACCGCGCCAACGACCGCGGCAAGCGGGCGGGCCGCGGCCGACCGTGTCAGGTCGTGGCGTGGCGCGCGCGCGCTTCTCCTCTTTCAGCGCCCGCGCACGCACGTTCTCCGTGGCCGAGCCGCCGTCGATGCGCTTGAGCAGCTTGAGGTCCGCCGTGGTGGACTTGACCAGCTCCTTCGCATCCTCGGCAAGGTCCGAGCTGCGCGACGGCGAGACCCGCGGTGCGCGCACCCGCTGTTTAGTAATGCCCACGAGCGCGGTTGGCGCGCACGCGCGCGCGCGGCGCGTAGCGTCGGCTACGCACAGCTTCTGCCGAAGCTCGTGCGAGTCCTTGGCGGTGCCGAGCAGCTCGGACGTGCGGCGGTAGGTGCTCACAAGGTCGCCCAGCCGCGTGATGTTCTTCCGCACGGATTCGTTGAGGCGGATGTACTCTTGGTCGCCGCCGCGGCCGGCCGGCTGGAAGGCCGTGGCGGTGTTGGTGGTGACGGAGCCGTAGCCCCGCTCCAGGTCGCCGAACGACATGGTCGGCGGTTGCACGCGGCGCGCTGTGCGAGGCACGCGGCGGTGACGGACGCCCGGTACGCTGCGTACTTTACTCGCTCGTGCGGGGTGTCGCGACGCGCGTCGTCGTGGTTGCTCGGCTCGTCTCGCTGCCCCACCACCACCACCACCACGGGCCGCAGCCAGCTGGCAGCAGCGCGCCGCGATGCGTGCGTGCGTGCGTCGTAGGCCGGCCCCAGCCGCCGCCGCGCCCAATCAACGCGCGACGCCGCGCCTTGTTCGAGAACTGCCGCCCGCGGAAATATACTATACCCCTCGCTGAGGATACACTATACTGCGGATATATACTATATAGACGCACCGAGGTATACTGCATAGGGGCCCCACTGAAGGGCGCGAATAAAAGTGGACGCGCTCCCTACGCGCTACGCTCTCCTGCCTGACATTAACAGCGCTCGCGTCAGTCCGCGAAGGGATCCCCAGTTGTGTGGGGATCATCCCATTTGACGCCCGGCGCGGACAAAAAAGAGATGGCATCGATGGGCTGAACGCCTCAGAAAGCCTCATCAAACGACCTATCTATTGATCGTGGGCGACTTTGCGACGCCGACTGAAAGAGATCATGCATGGATTGTCGGGTATGTGGGGTTCGTTCGGTTCACTGGAGGAAACTACACCTGTGCATGGACGGATGCTTCTCGCGGCTGGGAACATGCGCACGCCTTGTAGTTCCGTAAGTGGCATGCATGTACTATGCACGCGCTATGCACGCGTAGGAGTAGGTGTAGGACCAGCGTGCATGCACGCACGTGCGCTACGGACAGGTGGCAATTAATGTGCATGTATGCAAACCAGTGCTACACGTACGCTCCGGTTGCCAGGGCACACGTGCGTACGTGGTACAATAGTAGGCGCGACCTGTTTGTTGCTTGGACAATTGGCCCAGGCACCATGCAGGTAAAAAAAGCACTTGCAGTGCAGAGAACCGTTTCCGCTAGAATGACAAATGAATACAATTAAGAAAGAATACGTAGGGCCCTATATAGTTGCCTACGGTGCAGGCGGGCAAATGAGTCGATCAACGCTTGACGCACGAATCGATCAACCATCAGTGGAAGCAGTCCATTCCCGCTTCTCGCGCTTTTTGCAAGCCGCATGCATGCCCACCCGCGCGACCCTACCACGCGCATGCGCGGCCACGCCGGTAGGTAGTTAGGCGATCAGGCTGCGGATAAAGCTGGCCAGCTTGCTGTTGCACGCCGGCGCGGCGGGCCGCCGCTCGGGCGACGCGTCGAGCATGGCGTCGATGAGGCCGTTGAGCGTCACGAGGATGGTCTCGTTCGGGTCCACCTCGAGGTGCGGCACGCGCGCGCCGCTGCGCACGTGGACCTCGATGTCCTCGTTGCTGACGCCGTCCCAAGGAATGTGGCGCGTCATCGTCTCCCACATCACCACGCCGAGCGCGTACATGTCGGACTGCTTGTCGTCGTCGACCGTGTTGGATGCCGTGCGCAGGTGCACGCGTGCAAACACTTCGGGCGCGGCGTAGCGCGGCGAGATGCCCTTGATCGAGTCGAACTTGCTCGAGTCGTCCGCCGTGCGTGACAGGCCAAAGTCGCACAGGATCGGGTTCGGGAAGGGGCTGCCAGCCTTGGGCTCCTGCAGGAGGAAGTTGGGCGACTTGACATCGCGGTGCGCGATGCCCATCGAGTGCACCGCCGCGACGGCGGCGACCATGCCGGAGCACAGGTGCAGGATGAGGTGCGGCTCCAGCGTCTCCTTGTCCTCCTGCGTGTGCAGGTAGCGGAAGAGGTCCGTCGGGTAGAGGCGCGTCACGATCGTGTTCGGGTTCTGCGTGTACCCGATGAGCTTGATGACGTTCGGGTGGAACGTGAGCGACCACATGATCGAGACCTCCTGGTGGAACCGCTCGAGGTTGTCCTCTTCCGACAGCGTCGGCCAGCTGGTGACCTCCTTGATGGCGCACACTTCGCCGCCGTTCCGCTGGATGGCATCCTGCTGCAGGAGCGTGCCGCGGAAGATGGTGCCCGCGCCGCCCGACGCCACGCGCGACTCGGGCCGCAGGTCCGTCGAGTAGTCCATCAGCAGGAACCCGGGCAGCGCGACCTCCATGACCGTGTTGATCAGCGTCGCGTCCACGCCCGAGAAGCTGGTGCGCGGCACGATCAGGTTCGCACGCAGCTCGTCGGCGTCCGACATGGCGAACGCCATCGAGCTGGGCAGCACGCCCGCCCGACTGAGCGTCAGCGTCTGCAGCTGCGCGCTGTACTCCTCGAGCAGCTTGCGTTGCTCGTCGAGCGAGCGGCGACGGTAGATGTAGAACGCCACGCCAATCGCCACAAACAGGACGACCACCGCCGCGGCGACGCCGCCCACGATTTCGTACGGCGCGCCAACCGTCACCGACGGCGTGTTGTTGCTGCTGCCCTGCTGTACCAGCGTCGTGAAGGCGTAGTCGATGTAGCTGAGCGGCGCCTTCGCGGCGTCGTACGCCCAGATGCGGAAGCGGTACGCGGTGCCGGGCACGAGCCCGGTGACAGTGAACGTCTCGGCGGTGCCGTCGGCCGACTTGGCCTTCAGCGGCATCACCTCGGTGTAGTTGTGGTTGTTCAGCTCGAGCTCGCGCCGCCGCTTGCCGCCGCCCAGGATGATGCCGTCGATGGAGTAGTACGCGGTGCTTGGCGAGCCCGCCTGCCACACCAGGGTGACGGCCGTGTCGTTGTGCTGCACGGCATCGCTGGCGACGGCGGGCGCCGCGATGACCGTCGTGACGTTGACCGACGCGCCCTCGATGTCCCACGTCACGCCGTCGCCGGCCACTACGAAGAAGACGTACTCGGCCGACTCGGCCAGGCCGGTCACGGTGAAGGACGTGTCCGTCAAAAAGTCCACGCCCACACCCAGGCTGACCTTCTCCAGCCGGCCGCCCGACCGCGCCGCGTAGATCTGGAAGCGGTCGGCGTCGCGCGAGGTCGTCTGCCACGCTAGGCGCACCGTTGGCTGCGCCGCCGTCAGGATGTTCGTCGCGCTTAGGTCGGTGACGCGGCCGCCGCTGCCGTTGTTCAGCGCGAGCACGCAGTCGCTGGTGATGCTCGCCGACCAGAAGCCGCTGGACGTGCACCGGCGCGTCGGGCCGGACGTGCCGGGCGCCGGCAGGTAGAGCGGGCAGCAGGTGCCCTCGGTGACCGTGCCGGCGGGCGTCTGCGGCCACGTCGACGCGCCGCCGTCGCCGCACGCGGTCGCGGTGGCCTCGCACGGTGCCGGGGGCACGACGCACGCGTCGCCCTCGACGGGGCCCCACGTGGGCGCGTGCGTCTCGGGATCCTGGAGACACGTGCGCCGCGGCGCGCCGACCATGTTGGCGTTGCAGATGCCCGTCGTGCTCAGCGAGATGACCGTCTCGAGCCAGACGGCATTGCCCGCCGTCTCGCCGGGGCAGGTGGCCAGCTGGCACGGCACCGAGATGGCGTCCCACGTGCCGTCCGGTTGGCACAGCCGCACGGGCGAGCCGACGTAGCCGGCCGCGCAGGTGCCCTTCACCTGCAGCCCGCTGCTGCCGTCCGGAGCGGGCGTCTCCGGCCAGGCCGCGTTGCCGTCGTCGGCGCGCGCGGGGCACGCCACGCGGGTGCAGCTGCCGGTGATGGCGCTGGACCACTTACCGCTCGTCGTGCAGGTGCGGCTGACGAAGCCGGTGTAGCCTGGCTTGCACAGCTGCCCGGCCACCGTCTGGCCGGCCACGGCGTTGTCGGGCCAGCGTGCGTTGCCGTCGGTGTTGCCGCCGGGGCACTGCCGCCGCACGCAGGGGTTGATGACCGTAAATGACCACGCGCCGCTCGGGAGGCACTGCATCTGCGGCGACGCGAGCGCGCTGTAGCCGTCCAGGCACTTGCCGACGGCGACCTCGCCGGCGGGCTTGGGCGGGAACTGCGCGTTGCCAATCGTGACGGCGGGGCAGACGAGTTGCACGCACGGGTTCGCCACCGTGCCAAAGCGGCCGTCCGTGTCGCACGGCCGCGTCGGCGGCTGGTTGTTCGCGGTCGCGTAGCCCGTCCGGCACTGTCCGGTCACGGTCGCGGTGCCAGCCGGCGTGACGGGCCAGATAGCCGTGGTCTCCACCTGCTGCTCGCAGTACCGCCGTGTGCACGTGCCGCTGGGCACCAGCCACTGGCCGCCTTCTGCGCAGCGGCGGGTGCGGCTGCCCTCGAAGCCCGCCGGGCACCCGACGGTCACCGTCTCGCCGGCGGTCGTGGTGGGCCACACCAGGCCGTCGTCCGTCTCCTCGCCCGCGCACTCGAGCTGCACGCACGGCGGCGCGGGCTCGGTGAACTCGCCGCTGACCTCGCACGTGCTCTGCGGCGACCGGCCGTCCTCGGTGCCGTACCCCTCGGCGCACGTGCCGTTCACGACGTCGTATACGAACGCGGCGGCAAAGACGGCGTGGCTGGTGGTGCCGGCTGCACAGCCGCGCCGCACGCACGGGTTGGCAATGGGCATCCACCCCTCCGGGCCGCACTCGCGCTGCGGGTTGCCGAACCAGCCGGCTGCCTCGTTGCAGATACCCGGCTTGACCTCGGTCTCCGCGGCCGACGGCCACGCCGCGTGGCCGTCGTCCTCGAGCGCGGGGCACAGCTCGGCGGCGCACGGGTTGATGACCGTCTCGGACCACACGCCGCTCTCGCCGCTTAGGATGCACTCGCGCCGCGGCTTGCCGTACATGCCCTCCGCCGTGCACGTGCCGTCCGCGGTCGTGCCCGCGGCCGACTCGGGGAACGCCGCACCGTCCAGCGTGTCGGCCGCGCAGAACGCCTGCGTGCAGCTGCCCACGACGGCGCCCCACGTGCCGACCGCGTCGCCTGCGCTGGCCGTGCAGGTGCGCGTCGGCGAGCCGTAGAAGCCCGGCGCACACACGCCGGCCGCCGTATCGCCCGCGAACGTCGCCGGCCACGTTGCGTTGGCGCTGGTCGTCGCGGCGCACACCACGCGATCGCAGGGATTCTGTAGCGGCTGCCACACCCCGTCGGCGTCGCAGCCGCGGTACGGCGGGCCGAAGCGCGCGTAATAGCCGGCGTTGCACGTGCCCGTCACGACCGTCGCGGGGCTGCCGGCCGGGGCGTCGTCCCAGGTGGTAGCCTCGTCGCTCACGTCGTCGCCCTTGCACACCTTCCGCACGCATGCGCTCGCCACGTCGTTGGCCCACGTGCCGTCGGCCAAGCACGTTTGCCGCGGCAGCTGGTCCACCGCCACGGGCTCGTACGCCGGCGCGCAGGTGCCGGTCGCCAGGCCCGGCGCCGCCGCGGCAAACACGGTGCCGCCGCCGCCCGTGGTGGTCTCGGGGCACTGGATTGGCTGGCAGGGGTTCGTCACGCTCTCCTCCCACGTGCCATTGGCGCCGCAGGTGCGCCGCGGTGTGCCGCGGTAGCCGGCGGCGCAGGCGCCGGCGGCGGGCTGGCCGCCGATCGTCTTGGGCCACGACGCGTGGTCGTAGTCGTCCACGGCGCCGCACACGATGCGCTCGCACGCGTTGGTAATCTCGTTGCTGTAGAGGCCCGTCGGGAGGCACGCGCGGCGCGGTCGGCCGGAGGACTCGGTCCGGTAGCCGGTGTGGCAGATGCCCTCGACGTCAAAGGCCGTGTCGCGCGCCGGTGTCTCAGGCCACGACGCGTGGCCCATGTCGGCGTCGAACGGGCACACGATTTGAATGCATTCGCCCACGGGCGCCGACCACGCGGCCACGCCGTCGGTTACCGTGCAGCGCCGCGAGATGGTGCCGGCGAAGCCCGGAAGGCACGTGCCCGACGTCTCGCCGTCGCGCGTGGCGCCGCTGAACGTGGCGTTGTAGGCGTTCTCGGCCGGGCAGGTGATGGCCGTGCAGTTGTGCGTCGGCGCGTCAAAGTTGCCCACCGGGCTGCCGCCGGTAGGCATGCAGCGGCGCCACTGGAGGCCCGTCTCGCCCGCAGCACACGGGGCCGTCTGCACCGAGCCAGCGGGCACAACCTCGTTCTCGTCAAAGGCGAAGCCGGGCGCGGACGGGCCGGAGCAAGTCACCGGCTGGCACTGCTTGCCGTTGCCGTAGTAGTTGGTCTTGCAGACGCACGTCGCGCTATGGCACTCGGCGTTCGGGTCACATGTCACGTAGTCGACGCTGGCCAGCCGCACGCTCGCGCCGCGCCGGTAGTTGTCGTCGTGGCCGACGTTGGTCATGTTCAGCGCCGTCGCGTTGCACCACCGCTTGACAAAGAACGAGAGCCGCCCGCCGTTTTTGCGCAGGTTGGCTGACATGACGTCGAGCGCGGCCGCCGTGGGGTCGAAGCCGCCGAGGTCCGCCGCCACAAACTGGACCGTGGTGGCCGCCAGACGGCCCGCCGCCTGGAGCGCGGCCACCTGGTCCCACGTGACATCCTCGGTCCAGTCGGCGTCGTCGACAAAGCCCAGCTGGAAGTACGATGTCTCGCACGGCGGCGGCGCCTGGTCCGGCGCGCTCAGCTGGAGGTGCGACAAGCAGACAGCGCCGGCCTCGGCCGGCGGGACGGCATCGAACGCCATGAACGCGTACGCGGTCACCGTGGCGGGACCGGGCGTCGGCGCCGCGTTCGCGCGGGCGGCCAAGTGGTACACCGGGTCGTGGCAACACGCCGTGCTGCCCACGCCGAGCGACGTGCCGCACAGCTGGGCCGAGTCGGACGGGCCGGCGGTGCAGTCGCCGCACGCCAGCGCCGCCGTCGAGTTGGCGTACGACTGCGTGCCCACGCACGGCGCGGCGGGCCGGCTCTGCCGCACGGTAGCGATCTTCGAGACCGACGGCACGCACGCGGTGCCGTTGTACGCGTAGCCGGGCACGCACGTCGTGCCGCACGCCTCGCCGCCGAGGCACATGATGTTGTCGGCGCACTTGCTGTGGCACGGCGCGCACTCGGTCACGCCGTTGCCCACGTAGCCGGGCGCGCACTGGCACCGGCCGCCGGTGCACACGGCGTCGGCGTGGCACGTTGCCAGCTGCGGCGTCGGCACCGGCCCGAACGTGGCGGCGTCGGCGCCGGCGGGCGTGCGGCTGCCGTCAAAGGCCAGGCCGTAGTACAGCGTCGACTGGGGCCCCGCGCCGGTCGAGCACGTCCGCTTGATCGCGACCGAGAGCACGCCGTCGTACGCTTGCAGGTTGCGGTTGAGCACGTCGAGGTGCTCGGGCGCGGTGATGTCGAGGTAGCGCGCCGAGCCAATGCCGACGCTGTAGCCCGTGCCGTTGAGCACCATCGTGTCGACCGGCGCGGGCGTCGTGGCCCACGTGACGGTGGCCGGGTCCCACGTCGGCGGCAGCACCTCGACCGTGTGCACGAGCGCGCCCGAGCAGGCGAAAGTGCCGTTGCTCACGTGGATGGTTAGGCGCAGCGCCTGCAGGCACCGCCGCGCCAGCGCGGCGTCACCCGTCGGCACGGCGCGGAACTCGAGCAGCGGGTACCGGACCGCGGTTGTGTTGACGTAGTCCATGGCAAACACTGGCAGGTTGCAGCACGGGCTGTTGGCCGCCGCCACGCACGCCGTCGGCGAGCCGCCGCTCAGCAGCGCTGCGCCGGCGCCCAGGTTGTTGCACGCCGAGCACGCCGCTGCCTTGGCGATCGCGATGCCGGGGCACGTCGCCGTCGGCTGGCCGGTGCTCACGGTGGCCACCTTGGTCAGGCTCACCTTGCAGGTGCCGGGGGCGCCACTGCCGACGTAGCCGGCCTGGCACCCGCCGCAGGTGGCGCCGCCCGGGCACACCGCGTGGGCGTCGCATGCGCTCGTGCACGCCGTGCACTTGTCGCTGGGCCCTCCCGTGATGGCGCCGACGTAGCCCTTGAGACAGCGGCACATGGCCGAGCTCGTCGCGCCGGTGCTGGTGGTGTTGGCAAAGGCAGGGCAGGCCTCGCATGTGCTAGCCGAGCTCGCGCCGACGGCGGCCGAGTACGTACCGAACGGGCACGGCACGCAGCGGCTGCCGCCGGACGCGTACGTGCCCGCCGGGCACGCGGTGCAGTTGCTGCCGAGCGCGCTGAACGTCCCGGCCGCGCAGGGTGTGCAGTCGTCGGCGCTGTCCTGGCCGACGTGGCCGCCGGTGCTGGTACCGTTGGCGCAGACGAGGCAGCTGCTGCTACCGGTGCCGCCCCCCGGGGCGGTGCCGTTGGCGTACGTGTTGACCGGGCACGGCTCGCACGCCGCGGCATTACCGGGGCTGTAGTAGCCCACGGCGCAAGGCTTGCACGCTGCCGCCGACGTCTGCCCTGTTGCCCCGGCCGTGTCCGTGCCGGCCGGGCACGGCGTGCACTCGCCCATGCCGCCGCTGCTGTACGTGTTGGCCGGGCATGCCGTGCAGTTGCCGCCGGCGACGCTGAACTGCCCGGCGGGGCACGCCGCGCAGGCGGTCTGCGGCCCCGTCGTCGCACGGCCAGCGACGCACGGCGTGCACGCCGTGCTGCTAGTGGCGCCGCGCGTGTCGGTGTTGGGCGGGCACGGCTCGCACGAGGTGCTGCCCGCCAGCGCGCCCTTGTTGGCAAAGGTGTTGACGGGGCAAGCCGCGCAGTCGGCGCCCTGGCCGCTGGACGCGGTGCCCGGCGGGCATTTGAGGCACGCCAGGCTCGAGGTGCTGCCGGCGGCGCCCGCGGTGGTCGTGCCCGCCGGGCAAGACGTGCAGCTGCTGCTGCCGGCGGCAGAGCTGAACGTGTTGGGCGCGCACAGCGTGCAGTGCTCCATGTTGCTTGCGCGGTAACTCCCGCGCTCGCACGCGACGCACGCCCATGCGCTGGACTGTGCCGCAGTGCCGTTCGTCGCGTAGCCAGCGGGGCAGTCGACGCAGCGGGTGCTGCCGGTGCCATCGATCTCGCTGTACGTGTTGATGGGGCAGGGTGCGCAGCCGGCCGCGGTCGCGAGGCCGTCCGCGCTGTAGTGGCCGCGCGAGCACGCGCAACGGATGCTGCCCGCGACGCTGGTGCTGTTGGGCGGGCACGCCGTGCACGCGGTCGTGGTGCTGCCGCCGGTCGGGCTGAAGTAGCCCTCGTCGCACGCGCAGAACGCCGCGCCGCCGACGCTCGAGCTGTGCTGCAGGCATGGCTCGCAGCCGCTGGCGCCAGTGCCGCTGTAGTGGTTGGCGGGGCAGGTCAGGCACTCGGCCTGGCCCTCGTCGCCCTGGTACTGGCCGGCCGGGCAGGGCTTGCAGGTGGCCGGCGACGTCTGGGCCACGCCGGTGCTGTAGGTGCCCGCGCCGCACGCGATGCAGCCGGTCTGTCCGGCGCTCGGCTGGTACGTGCCCGCGGGACACGCGGCGCATTTGGCAAACGACGTGGCGTTGGTCGCGGTGCTGTAGTAGCCCGCGGGGCACGGCGTGCACGACGACCGCACGGGCTCGGGCTGGTACGACCCGGCCGGGCAGCCGGTGCACACGGCGTCGCCGGAAGCGGCGAAGCTGCCCGGCTGGCACGGCGTGCACGCCAGGCTGGCGCCGGTGCCGGTGGTGGCGTAGCCGTCGCGGCAGGTGCACGCGGTCGCGCCCGCGGCGCTCGTGCTACCCGCGGGGCAGACCGTGCACGTCGCGGCGGGCTGGGAAGGGTCGCTAAAGTAGCCGGCCGGGCACTGGGTGCACGTCGACGCGCCGGACGCCGCGACCCAGCCGTCGGGGCACCGCGTGCAGTTGAGCGTCGCGGCCGTGCCGCTGCTGGCGTATCCGTCCTTGCAGCGGCACGTCGTGGCGCCGGCGGCGCTGTCGGCGCCGTCCGGGCAAGTCTGGCATTCGGCAGCGCCAGGCACGTCGTTGTACGTGCCTTGCGGGCACACGGCGCACGCGGACCCGTCGGCCGCCGACTGGGCGTAACCCGCGATGCACGTGCACGCGATCGCGCCAGGCGCGCTCGTCGCCTCGGGCGCGCACGGCTGGCAGCCCGTGGCGCCCGCGGTCGCGGAGAACTGGTTGGCGGGACACTGCTGACACTCCTCCCCCGCGTCGCTGTAGGTGCCCGGCGCGCACAGCGTGCAGTTGCCGCCCTGCACCTCGGAGCCCGGCGTGCAGGTGCACACCTCCGAGCCGGCGGTGCTGTTGGCGTTGGCCGGGCACGCGAGGCACGCGGTCGCGCCTACGCCGCTGTAAGTGTTGGCGGGGCACGGCAGGCAGTCGGTGTCGGCGAACACGTTGCCGGTCTCGTTGTAGTAGCCCGCGCGGCACGTGCAACTCGCGCTCCCCGGCGCGCTGACGGTGTTGTTGGGGCACGGCAGCGACACGGTCTGGCCCGCCTCGGGGCAGTACCGGTTGGCGGGGCACTGCGTGCACTCGGCGCCAATTGGGCTGTAGGTGCCTGGCGCGCACTGGCGGCAGCTGTCGCCCTCGTCGGGCCCATAGCCCGCGGCGCAGTGGCACTTGCTGGCGCCGGGCGCGCTGTCCATCCCGGCCGGGCACGGCGCACACGCGGTGTTGGCCTCGCCGGGGTTGGCGGTGCCGGCCGGGCACAGCGTGCACGTCAGGTTCGTGCCGGCGACGGTGGCGTTGTAGCCCGGGCGGCACACGCAGAGCGCCCAGCCCTCGTCGGCCCGGCTGTTCGCTGGGCACGTCTTTGGCACCGCCGCGCCGTCGGGGCAGTAGGTGTTGACCGGGCACGGCGTGCACGCCGTGGCTTCCAGGCGGCCGCCGGGCGCGAACTCGCCCGGGGCGCACTTGGTACACTCAAGGGTCTCACCAATGCCGCCGTTGGAGGCGTAGCCGTCCTTGCACAGGCAGTACTCGCGATTCACCGCCGGCACGCTGCCGTCGGTGCAGTTGTAGCACTGCGGCGAGCCCTTGGGCGCGAACTGGTCCGCCGCGCACGCCTCGCAGTCGCCGCCGTCGACGCTAAAGGTGCCCGCGGGACAGTCCAGGCACGTGGCCTGACCCTGCTGGCCGTTGGTGTGCCGTCCCGCCGGGCAGGGGGTGCACGCGGTGCCGTTGCCGGGTGCGTAGGTGTTGACGTCGCACCGGCGCTCGCACTCCGTCTGGCCGTCCAGGCCGTCCGTGTCAAAGCCGGCGGGGCAGAAGACGCACCGTGCGCTGCCCGGCTCGTCGCCGTTCTCCGCGTACGTGTTGGCCGGGCACCTGGCGCAGTCGCCGCCAGCGACGCTCGATTCACCGGGCGGGCAGGCCGCGCATTGCGAGCGCTGCGAGCGCCCGCTGGCGCCCTCGGTGCTGGTGCCCGCGGGGCACTCGAGCACGGCGGTGTTGCCCGTGCCCGCGGTTGCGGTGTACGTGTTGGGCGGCGCCGGCTTGCACGGCGTGCCGGGCTCCTCTTGGTAGTAGCCGACCGCGCACGGCACGCACGCCGACGCCGACGCCGCGGCCTCACCGCCCTCGCCGGTGCCGTCGGCGCTGGTGTCGTAGCCCCACGGACACGCCTGGCACACGGTGTGGTCGTGCGCGGCCGCCTCCTTGTAGTGCGCGATGGGGCACGCCGTGCACTCGAGCGCGGCGCCCGCTTCGCCGTTGCTAGAGTAGCCGGCCACGCACACGCAGCTCGTGCCTCCGGCCTCCGGCTGGTAGCTGAACGCCGGGCAAAGCTGGCACTCGAGCGCGTCGCCCGACTCGCCGTTGCTGTAGGCGCCGCCGGGCACCGTCGCGCTGCCGCCGCTGTCGCAGGTGCACGTGGTCGCCCGAACAGCGAGGTTGCCGTTGGCGTCGAGCGTCTTGCTGTGGGCCGGGCACGGCTTGCAGGGGCTGGCGACCGTGGCGGCGCCGTCGGCCGAGTAGTAGTTCTGGATGCAGTCGCACGCCTGCTTCGTCGACACCCCGGAGAACGCCGGCTGGTAGCTGCCGTCGGGGCACTGCGTGCACACCAGGCTGTGACCGGACGCGCCGTTGCCGTAGTAGCCGCCGGTCGCCGTCGCGCTGCCGCCGGCCTTGCACGAGCAGGTGGCCTGGCCGTCCTGCCCATTGGTGGTGGCGGTGCTGCCGCACGCGGTGCACTCGGGGGCGCCCGGCGACGCGCTGAACGTGTCGACGGGGCACGTCGTGCACGCGCCGTCGGCGCACTGGTTGCCCTCCGAGCACGCGCTGCACGGCTCGCACGCGGCCGGGTGCACGAGCGTGCCCGTGGTGCTCTGGCTGATGTAGGGCGTCGACGTCTGGCCGGTGCACTGCAGCTGCGGCGGCGCCGCTGCGTAGTAGTTGGCCTCGCAGCTGCCGGTGACGGGCTCGCCGGCGTTCATGGTGCCGGAGCCCGGGTAGGTGATGTGCCGCTCGATATCGGCGGTCTCGTAGGTGCAGGTGATGCGCGCGCACCGGTACCGGTGCCCGACCTCCGCCGGCGGGATCAGGTAGTAGTTGGCGCTTTCGCATTCGCAGCCGTGAATGGTGTGGGAGCACCTGGCGTGCTCGTCGGGGTCGCAGAACACCTGGTCCGCGAAGACGTCGGGCGCGTTGTCGCCGCTCGTGCCGCCGTAGACGTACATGTACGACGTGCCCGCGTTGGGGTCGCTGCAGGTCAGGCGCAGGCGGAAGGAGAGGTAGTCGCCGTGGTGGTAGGCGACGTTCTTGTTGATCATGTCGAAGACGGCGTTCTGCTGTGCGGGGTCGGGATCGGTGCGGGTGTCGTACGAGAACGTCGGTGCGCCGGTGCCCGAGTACTGCATCGCCAGGAGGTCGACCGACTGGCCGGGCAGGGCGGCCGGCTTGTTCTCGTAGGTGAGCGAGAAGCTCTGCCAGGCGTTGGCGTCCACGCCCTCGAGCGTAAACTTGTACTGGTTGTACGCGCAGCCCTCGCCGTCACTGCGCCGCGTCAGCTTGAAGGTGAAGAAGCCCATGATGCAGCGCATGTTCCGCTGGGAGTCGGCCTGTTTAGGGTCCGGCAGCCAGAAGGTGAGGTAGGGCAGGATGTTGTCGTCCGTGCCGAAGAGCAGTGCGCCGGTGCCCTCGGGGCACGAGTACGTGTGCGAGGCGCAGGTGCCTTGGATAACGGGCGTGCCGATGTGCTTCCACGGCGAGCCGGTCTCGCCGTTCCAGCCGTAGGGGCACGGGTTCTCCGGCGCGATGTAGCCAAACTTGGGCGAGTTGTAGTACTGGACGTTTATCGAGCCGCAGTACGCAGTCGAAGGGCCGTTAACAGTCGCAGTGCTGCTGGTGTCCAGATAGCAGCCGCTGGCACCGTTGAATGGAATGTAGTACGTGCACAGCCCCGAACGCGCGCACACGGCCGGGGCGGCTTCCATCGGCGCCATGAACACGGGCAGAATGTCGCCGTTCCCGCCGTTCAGCTGGCCCGTCAGGAAGCAGCCTGACTTGGTCGTGGAGAAGCCAGGGATCGCTCCAAAGTTGAGCTTGGCGTAGCCTGCGCCAAACGCCCGGGCGCCGCGCTTGGTAAAATCGATGCTGCGCGATACGGACGTCTGGCCGTTGAAGCTATTGATGGCCGTGGCAAGGTGCTTTGCCTTGATCTGCGCGCGCGCGCCGTCGAAGCCGCAGGCCGCCAGCGCCACCAGAGCGCACAGCAGGCGCCAGGGCCACAGCCGCGCCATGGCTTCACGTGCGGTGCGCAGCGCGCCGCCCAGCGCGCGCCAAGCCTCGCCGAACCGCTTGGCGGGTCACCGGGCGTTCGTAACCGTAGCAGCCGGGGACGCGCGACGTTACTCAGCGCCGGCGCGCCGCTGAACTCGTCGCGCTTGCGGCCGGCGTGCGTCTGTTCACAGCGTGCCACGGGCTTGACGTCCTTGCCACGCTTGCTCTCCACGCGGCGCGCCTTGATTCCGCCGCCGTCTGCCCTTTCTTTCTCAACCGTGCACGCCCTGCGCCGTATGGCGTACACGGGCCGTGCGCTCGCGCCGTCTTATCGCCGGCGTGCCCGCTGGCTGGTCGACGGGTGCAGTGCCGCGGGGGCCCTCGGTCGCGCCGTCGTCGTGGTCCGGTCGTCGACGGCGCCCCGTGCGCGTCGGCGCGTGCCAGTGCCGATGTGCGTGCCGTTGATGCGCGCCGTCGAAGGTCGCAGGCGATGGAACGGCGCACGATATAGAAGCACGATATATAGTATAATTATATTGCCCTCGCGTGCGATACCTTATAGGCGCTTGGCCGCTCGGTCGGTGTGTGTGTGTGCGCGTGCGTGCGTGCGTTTGTCTTCTCAGCCGTGCGGCCACGCGCGAGCGCCGCGTCCCACGTGGCCGACGCCTCAACTTCCGACGGCGACAGACGCCCTGCCGACGGCGGCTGGCATGCCAAGGTGGCCCCTGACGTGCGCCCACGCGCGCATGCCCCCGAGCACACCTCGCCAGGGAGCACAAACGCTCTCTGCTAGGATGCAGGCCGTGTAGTGAGGACGTATAGAGCCGGTAGAGCAATGCCATTGGGATAGTGGTACCGCATTTGATAGTTGTTCTATTTGGTAGGAGGCCCGCAAAGGCAACGCGTGCCCACGTGGACCGCGATGAAATTTGCCAAGCCCATCGATCTCGCGGTCGGCTTGGCAGGGGCACGCGCGTCTCCGTCGGAGCGACATGCGCATGTTGTGATCGATCGATCGGCGGCCGGCTGTATGACTGTGTATTGGTCCAGAAAGAATGCAGCTAGCATGCGGCAGAGACACTTACATAAAGGTATAAAAACTAGCGCGTACCACACAGGTGCGCCGATTAGCATGACCGCGTGCATGCTTGCCGCGGCTCGCACAGTCGTTCCAGCTAGGCCGCGGGGGGCGCGCGTGGCCGCCGCAGGCGATAGCGGTCTCTGGCTGCCGCGCGTAGCTCCTCGTCCCACCACGGTTGGCGGGGTTTGGGCGCGCGGTGGCCCGCAGTCCGGCGTCCGATGGTGCGGTCGGCCGCGCCGCGGATGACGCCCAAC
>Ga0180216_1001584_pt1 | contig 20098 bp, 20 predicted proteins | sample eDN3rd37CBELigMG_FD_128879 | JGI IMG/M metagenome (GOLD analysis project Ga0180216, IMG submission 128879) | Enriched Miracle-Growth compost microbial communities from Emeryville, California, USA - eDNA 3rd pass 37_C BE-Lig MG (version 2)... ...
TGGCCACGAGTACCGCATCGTCGTCCAGCCGTTGACCGACGCCGCCGGGGACTCGGCGTTCGTGGTGACGCACGACGTCACTGCTGCCGGCGCCGATCTGCGCGAGTCGATGATCACCTATGCTCTGCTGGCCGCCCTCGCCGTCATCGTCGTCGCCGGCCTGGCGTCGTGGGTCGTCGGCCGCCTGCTGGCGCCGCTGCGATCGTTGCAGCACACCGCGCATGCCATCTCCGGCGGCGACCTGACGACTCGTGTCCCCGTGACGGGCCACGACGACGTCAGCGAGCTGCAGGTCACCTTCAACAGCATGCTCGACCGCATCGAGGCGGCGTTCGCGGCCCAACGCCAGCTGCTCGACGACGCCGGTCACGAGCTGCGTACTCCGCTGACGGTGCTGCAGGGCCATCTGGAGGTGCTCGACGCCTCGGATCCACGCGATGTCGAGGCGACGCGCACGTTGCTGCTGGACGAGATCGACCGGATGTCGCGCCTGGTCGACGACCTGCTGATGCTGGCCAAGGCCCGCCGCCCCGACTTCGTGATGCGTGAGCCGACCGATGTCGACCAGCTGACGCGCGGCGTGCTCGACCGAGCGAGAGGTCTGGGCGACCGGACCTGGGTCCTCGAGGACTCGGCGCAGGTCCACGCGTCGCTCGATGCCCAGCGGCTGACACAGGCGCTGCTGCAGCTGTGTGACAACGCCGTGAAGCACACGGCGCCCGGCGACGAGATCGCGATCGGCTCGCGTGTCGACGGCGACACCGTGGAGCTCTGGGTCCGCGACACCGGAACCGGGGTCGATCCGTCGATCCGTGACGAGGTGTTCGAACGGTTCACCCATGCCGGCACCGCAGGTCCCGGATTCGGACTCGGGCTGTCGATCGTGCGCGCGATCTGCCGCGCCCACGACGGAGATGTCACGCTGGACCCAACCACCGCCGGCGCTGGGTCCGGCGCCACGTTCCGCATCCGTATCCCTACCCGGAGTCGCCCATGAGTCGCATCCTGATCGTCGAGGACGAGGAGCGCATCGCGTCCTTCCTGGCGAAGGGGCTGACCGCCGAGGGCTTCACGACGACGGTCGTCGCCGACGGGGTCACGGGCCTGGACTACGCGGTGACGGGAGAGTTCGACCTGGTCGTCCTCGACATCGGGTTGCCGGGCCTGGACGGGTTCTCGGTGCTCGACCGGCTGAAGGTCGACCGACCCGAGCTGCCCGTCATCGTGCTGACGGCACGGGACTCGGTGACCGACACGGTCACGGCCCTGGAGGGCGGTGCCGCCGATTACATGGCCAAGCCGTTCAAGTTCGCCGAGCTGGTCGCACGCGTCAAACTGAGGTTGCGAGGTGTCGGCGAGGCGGCACCCGCCGACGAGCTGGTCGTCGGCGACGTCCGCCTGGACCTGCGTCGCCGCACGGCCTACAAGGCCGGGCGCGAGGTCGAGTTGTCCGCTCGCGAGCTGACCCTCGCCGAGGTGTTGATGCGCAACTCGGGGCTGATCATGTCGCGCGAGCAGCTGCTCTCCCAGGTGTGGGGCTACGACTTCGATCCGGGCTCCAACGTCGTGGACGTCTACATCGGGTACCTGCGCAAGAAGCTCGGCAGCGACCTCGTCACCACGGTCCGCGGGCTCGGCTACCGGGTCGACGCCTAGGTCTACAGCCGAATCGAGAAACCGGACAGTCGCGCCTTCGGCAGCCCGGCGACCAACGGATCCAGCCGGTCGCTGACCTGCCGAGCAATCGGACGGTCGACCGGGTCGGGCGACAGGCAATCGGTGATGATCCGGCCCAGCTCGGGGTTCACGAAGTCGGGAAGCGCGTGCGGCTGCTCCGACAGCTGAGCCCACCGCGGCTCGCGGTCGAACGCGCGGAATCCCGCGGCAGCCCGGAAAAGCGTCGCACCCAGACCCCACACGTCGCTGGCCGCTCCGACGACTCCGCGCTGGTGCGGTGCGCACTGCTCGGGAGCCATGTACTCGTCGCTGCCGACCGGATACGTCAGCTCGCGAGCCTCGTCGGTCGTCATCGCGACGCTGAAGTCGATCAGCTTCGCCGGCGCGCCGGTCACGACGTTGCTCGGTTTGATGTCCAGATGGCACAGGCCGAGCCCGTGCACGTAGTGCAGCGCCGAGCACAGGTCGACCGCGACCGCGAGCAGCTGGTGCTCGGGCAGGTGGCCGAATCGCGAGATCAACGCCGACAAGGTCGGGCCGTCGACGTGCTCGATCACCAGGTAGGGGCGCTCGGCCTCGTCGTCGTAGGCGAACAACCGCGCGATCCCCGGGTGGCTCAGTGACGACAACAGCTCGAGCTCTCGCCGGTAGGCCGCGATCGTCGGCTCGTCCTCGACGAGGTGCTCCCGCAGGACCTTGACCACGACGGGCGCCAGCAGGCGGTCGTCGAAGGCCAGCCACGCCTCGTACGACGCGCCGCCGCCGAGCTCCTTGATGCCGGTCAGACCGGGGGCGAGCTCGACCCCGCCCCCGGTCGTCGTCGGTTCTGCCACGATCAGTCGCCTCAGGTGTTCGAGGTGGGCTTGGACGGCGACGACACGGCGGTGTTCTTCGTCGGTGTCGAGCTGACCGTCTTGGCCGTGTTCTTGGTCGGCGCCGACGTCGTGGTGTTGACCGTGTTCTTGGTGGGTCCGGTGTTCTTGGTCGGTCCGGTGTTCTTCGTGGGTGCGGTGTTGACCGTATCGGCGGTCGGTGCCGTGTTCGCCGTGTTGTGGGTCAACGTCTGGGTGTCGTCCAGCGTTCCGTCGTCGTCAGGGTCGTCGTCGAGGTCGGTCGACTGCACCCACCCCTGCGACGTGCCGTCGCGCTTGACCACCGGATCGTCCGCAGCAGCCAGGGCGGCCACCCCGAATCCCGCCGTGCCCAGAGCAACCGCGCCGGCGACTGCAGCGATCCCGGTGCGCACTGAGGTCTTCATGTCATCTCTCCTTCGTCGGACTGTGATGACTCAACCCTGGGCGAGCAGCGTGAGACGGTGATGAGCCGACGGTGAGAGGACTCTCATGCGAGTCGACGTCACAACAGGGGCGCGAGCGGGCGCAGGATCGTCTCGTACGCCCGAGCGACCCACGGTCGCCGGTCCCACTCCTCCAGCGTCAGCTGACGCGCCTTGAGCAGGTCGTCGTCGAAGACCTGCCTCATCAACGAGGCGAACCCCGGGTCCAGCAGCTCCAGGTTGATCTCGTAGTTGCCCAACAAGCTGATGCGGTCGATGTTGGCCGTACCGACCGTCGCCCACTGACCGTCGATCGCCGCGGTCTTGGCGTGCACCATGTGATCGGTGTACCGGTAGATCTCCACACCCGCATGCAGCAGGCGTCCGTAGAAACCCCGCGACAGCCAGTCGGTCACGACGTGGTTGGAGACCCGCGGCACCAGGATCCGCACCCTGACGCCGCGCTTGCTCGCGGTGATCAGCGCGTTGAGGATGTCGTGGTCGGGGATGAAGTACGCCGCCGTGATGTCGATGCTCGTCTCGGCCCGGTCGATCGCCTCCAGGTACATCCCGCGGATCGGGTACAGCATCTGGCGGGGCACGTTGCGATGGGCCCGCACGTGCGGTTTCCAGCTGGCAGCGCCCCATTGCTCGAGCTCGGGCAGATCACGCGTGCGCTGCATGTTCCAGAAGTCGACGAACGCGTTGTCCAGGTCCCACACGGCCGGCCCCTCGATCCGCAGGTGGGTGTCACGCCACTGGGTGGCGTAGAGGGAGCCGATGTTGTAGCCCCCCACGAAGCCCACCTGGTCGTCGACGACCAGGATCTTGCGATGGTCCCGACCCCACCGGCGCGGGTTGAGCACCGCTGGACCGCCGGCCCACAGGGGGTAGCGCAGCACGTGGATGGGTCGTGGGAAGTGGAAGAACGAGGGACGCACGACCAGGTTCGCCGGCCCGTCGTAGATCACGTACACGTCGACGCCACGCCGGCTCGCGTCGGCCAGCGCGGTCTTGAACCGCTGGCCCGTCTCGTCGGCCTTGATGATGTAGGACTCGAGCAGGATGCGACGTTCGGCTCCGGCGATGGCCGTCAGCATGTCCTCGTACAGCGCCTGGCCCGAGGTGTACAGCGTCATCGTCGAGCCGTCACCGACGGTCAGCGGCTCGTGGTCCTTGCGCTGCAGCGGGACGACGTTCTGGCCACGGATGATGCGACGGGTCTTGTCGGCGGCCATCAACGAGGCGACGGCGGTCACGATCGCGGCCAGCCACCCCACCAGCACCCGGCCCAGCCAGCGACCGACTTCTCGACGCACACCCATATCGGGCACCCTATCCGGGCGACAGGACGCTCAGACGAACACTGCGACGGGACGCGCCGACGCGCCTTTCTGCTCGTACAGCGCCAGGAAGTGGCCGTCGGGATCGAACACCGCTGTGGGGTGTCCCTTCGGCACACGCAGATCCGGCAAGGGCCGCCCGTAGCGGACAGCGGCCGCCTGCTCCGCGGTCAGGTCGACGGACGGAAAGCCGTCTCGCGCCGCCGTGTCGAGGTCGAGCACGACGAGCTGCTCGGCCAGCGACTCCAGGGTGTGAGCGCGGTCCAGCCCGTAGCCACCGACTCGTATCCGGCGCAGCTTCGTCAGATGGCCGCCGACGCCCAACGCGTCGCCGAGATCTCGGGCCAGTGCGCGGACGTAGGTGCCACTGGAGCACACCACCCGCACATCGACGTCGGTGACGTCGTCGTGGGTCCGGACGTCGCCGACCTCGAAGGTCGACACCCGCACGGGCCGGGCCTTCAGTCGCACCGACTCACCTGAACGCACGCGGGCGTACGAGCGGACCCCGTCGACCTTGATCGCCGAGACGGCCGACGGCACCTGCTCGATGTCTCCGGTCAGCGGCACGACCGCCGCCTCGATGTCCGACCGTTCCACTGCTGCCGGAGTCGACGCGGTGACCTCACCCTCGGCGTCGTCGGTGACGGTCGCCTGGCCGAGTCGTATCGTCGCCAGGTACTCCTTGTCCGCAGACGTCAGATGGCCCAGCAGCCGGGTCGCCCGATTGACTCCCAGCACCAGCACGCCGGTGGCCATCGGGTCGAGTGTGCCGCTGTGGCCCACCTTGCGCGTGCCCGCCAGGCGCCGCACCCGCCCGACGACGTCGTGCGACGTCCAACCGGCCGGCTTGTCGACGATGACCAGCCCGGAGACGACGTCGGTCACTCCTGATCCGCGTCGTCGTCACGCCTGCGGTACGGGTCGGCCTCGCCGGCGTACTGCGCCCCTTCGGAGGCCGCCGCGCGTGCGGCGTCGTCAGCCTTCGTGCGTGCCAACAGCTCCTCGAAGTCACGAGCCGACTCCGGCACGGCGTCGAGGAAGAACTCCAGCGACGGCGTGATCCGAGTGCCCAGCTGCTTGCCGACCTCGGACCGGATCAGGCCCGTGGCGCTGCGCAACGCGGCCGCGGTGTCGGCCCGCGCGGCCTCGTCACCCATGACGGTGTAGAACACCGACGCCTGCTGACCGTCGCCGGTCAGCCGGACGTCCGTCACGGTGACGAAGCCGAGCCGCGGGTCCTTGACACGCCGTTCGAGCATCTCCGCCACGATCACCTTGATGCGGTCGGCGATCTTGGCGTTGCGAGTGCCTGCCATCGAGTGCCCTGCCGATCAGTCGCGTGGCTTCTCGACCAGCTCGAACATCTCGACGATGTCGCCGGTCTTGATGTCACCGTAGCCCTTGAGCACCAGACCGCACTCGAAGCCCTCACGGACCTCGGACACGTCGTCCTTCTCGCGCCGGAGACTGGCCAGATCCAGGTTGTCGGCCACGACCGCGCCGTCACGCAGCAGACGCGCCTTGGCGTTGCGGCGCAGCACGCCCGAGGTGACCATGCAGCCGGCGATGTTGCCGATCTTGGACGAGCGGAAGATCTCTCGGATCTCCGCCTGGCCCAAGGTCTGCTCCTCGTAGATCGGCTTGAGCATGCCCTTGAGCGCGGCCTCGATCTCCTCGATCGCCTGGTAGATGACCGAGTAGTACTTGATCTCGACACCTTCGCGATCGGCGAGCTCGGTCGCCTTGCCCTGCGGGCGGACGTTGAAGCCGATGATGACGGCGTTCGACGCTGCGGCCAGGTCGACGTTGGTCTCGGTGATGGCACCGACACCACGATCGATGACGCGCAGTGCGACCTCGTCGTCGACCTCGATCTGGCTGAGCGCGTCCTCGAGGGCTTCGACCGAACCGGCACCGTCGCCCTTGAGGATCAGCAGCAGCTCGTTGGTCTCGCCCTTCTCCATCGACGACATGAAGTCCTCGAGGGTGCGGCGGCCACTGCGCTTGGCCAGCGCAGCGTTGCGCTCGCGGGCCTCACGCTTCTCGGCGATCTGGCGAGCGACACGGTCGTCGTCGACGACCATGAAGTTGTCGCCAGCGCCCGGCACGGACGTCAGACCCAGCACCAAGGCCGGGCGCGACGGCAGCGCTTCCTCGATGTTCTCGCCGTGCTCGTCGAGCATCGCGCGCACCCGGCCGAAGGCCGAGCCCGCCACGATCGTGTCGCCGACTCGCAGCGTTCCGCGCTGGACCAGGACCGTGGCGACGGGGCCACGACCGCGGTCCAGGTGAGCCTCGATCGAGATGCCCTCGGCGTTCTGATCGGGGTTGGCCCGCAGGTCCAGTGCCGCATCCGCGGTCAGCACGATGGACTCCAGCAGCGTGTCGAGTCCGGTCTCGGCCTTGGCCGAGACGTCGACGAACATCGTGTCGCCGCCGTACTCCTCGGGCACCAGGCCGTACTCGGCCAGCTGGCCGCGCACCTTGCTCGGGTCGGCGCCGGGCTTGTCGACCTTGTTGACCGCGACCACGATCGGCACGTCGGCCGCCTTGGCGTGGTTCAGCGCCTCGATCGTCTGCGGCATGACGCCGTCGTCGGCGGCCACGACCAGCACCGCGATGTCGGTCGCCTGCGCACCGCGAGCACGCATGGCGGTGAACGCCTCGTGACCAGGGGTGTCGATCAAGGTGATCCGGCGCTGATCGCCGTCGACCTCGGTCGACACCTGGTAGGCGCCGATCGACTGCGTGATGCCGCCGGCTTCCTTGTCGCCGACGTTGGCGCTGCGCAGCGCGTCGAGCAGCTTGGTCTTGCCATGATCGACGTGGCCCATGACCGTGACGACCGGCGGGCGCGCCTCGAGGTTGCCCTCGTCGCCCTCGTCCTCGCCGAACTCCAGGTCGAACGACTCGAGCAGCTCGCGGTCCTCGTCCTCGGGAGAGACGACCTGGACGACGTAGTTCAGCTCCTCACCGAGCAGCTGCAACGTGTCGTCGTTGACCGACTGCGTGGCGGTGACCATCTCGCCCAGCGCGAAGAGCATCTGGACCAGCGAGGCCGCCTCGACGCCGACCTTCTCGGCGAAGTCGGACAACGACGCACCGCGTGCCAGGCGCACGGTCTCGCCATTGCCCTTGCGGACACGCACACCACCGATGGTGGGCGCCTCCATCTGGTCGAATTCCTGGCGCTTCGCGCGCTTGGACTTGCGGCCACGACGCACGGGACCGCCGGCGCGACCGAACGCGCCCTGCGTGCCACCACGCTGGTTGCGGTTGGGTCCGCCGCCACCAGGACGGCTGAATCCACCACCGCCGGCACCTCCGCCGCCGGGACGGTTGAAACCGCCTCCGCCGCCAGGACGTCCGCCACCGCCACCGGGGCCGCCGCGACCGGGCGCACCACGACCGGGCGCGCCAGGACGTCCGCGCGTGCCCGCGCCGGCCAGGCCGGACGTCTTGGGCATCATCGCCGGGTTCGGACGCGGCATGCCGGGGCGTCCCGGCGTGCCGGCGTCACGAGCCGCAGGCGGTCGCGGGGCGCGCGGCTGCTGCATGCCCTGCGTGGACGAGAACGGGTTGTTGCCGGGACGTGCACCGCCCGGACGGGGACCGGGGGTCGGCCGCGGTCCCGGCGTGGGCGGCTTGAGCGCCGCTTCCGCGGCGGGCGCCTCAGGCGTGTCGGGCTTGGCCGGCTCGGCAGGGGCCTCGACCTTGGGGGCCGTCGGACCGGGCTTGGGCGCAGCCGGCTTGGGCGCAGCCGGAGCCGGGGCCTCAGCGGCCGGCGCCTTCTTCTCGGGCGCAGCGTCGGCGGACTTGGCGGCGGCCTTCTTGGCCCCGCCCTTCTTGGCGGCGAGCGCTGCCAGCGCCTCGCCGTGCTCCTCCTTGAGACGACGGATGACCGGCGCCTCGACGGTGGAGGAGGCCGACTTCACGTACTCCCCCATGTCCTTGAGGGTGCTCAGGACGACCTTGCTCTCGACTCCGAGCTCCTTGGCGAGCTCGTGGACTCGGATTGCCACTTTTCTCCTTCGGGAGGACCCGATCCCGAAGGAGGAATCGGACCCTAGTTGTTCTGCTGGGTCAGCATGGCCCAGCACTCAGACGGCTGACACTCATCGGTGATCCATGAGCGGTTGCTCCGTTTTCGGGTCGGGGATCGTGACGGTCACGATCCTGGGTTCTTACTCGTGGTCTGCTGCGACCAGGCTCCGCACTGCGCTGAGGTCGTACGGTCCGTCGAGACGGAGCGCCCGGCCGAACGCCTTGCGGGTCGTGGCCAACTCCAGACACCGGATCGTGGGGTGCAGGTGCGCCCCTCTCCCCGGCAACGATCCGCGCAGATCGGGGACGACGACCGAAGTCGAGTCCTGTCTCACTGCGACGAGTCGCACCAGAGTCGTCTTGTCCGCGCGCTCACGACAACCGATGCACGTGCGGACGACCGTTGCCACTGTACCTGTCGAACCCGAATTGTTCGGCATCGGGCGGGTCAGGTCGTCTCGACGGGCGTGTCCGGGCGGATGTCGATGCGCCAACCGGTCAGCTTGGCGGCCAGGCGCGCGTTCTGACCCTCCTTGCCGATCGCGAGCGACAGCTGGAAGTCGGGCACGATGACCTGGGCCGACCGTGCGTCCGCATCGACGATCCGGACCGACTTGACCTGCGACGGCGACAGGGCGTGCGCGATGAACTCGGCCGGGTCCTCGCTGAAGTCGACGATGTCGATCTTCTCCCCGTGCAGCTCGTGCATCACGTTGCGGACCCGTTGGCCCATCGGCCCGATGCAGGCGCCCTTGGCGTTGACACCCGGCACGGTGGCGCGGACGGCGATCTTGGTGCGATGACCGGCCTCGCGCGCGATCGCGGCGATCTCGACCGATCCGTCGGCGATCTCGGGCGCCTCGAGCGCGAACAACAGCTTGACCAGGTTCGGATGGGTGCGCGACACCCGCACACGCGGGCCTCGCGGGCCCATCTCGACCTCGTACACGTACGCCTTGAGCCGTTCGCCGTGGGCGTACTTCTCCTCGGGCACCCGTTCGGTCGCCGGCATCAACGCCTCGAGCTTGCCCAGGTCGAGCATGACGTCGCCGGGGCGGTTGCCCTGCTGGATGACGCCGGAGACGATGTCACCGACCTTGCCGGAGAACTCGCCGAACGTCGTCTGGTCCTCGGCGTCACGGATGCGCTGCATGATGAGCTGGCGCGCGACGCTGGCGGCGAATCTGCCGAAGTCGTCGGGGGTGTCGTCGAACTCCTCGGACCACCGGGGTTCGGGGCGGAGGCGTTCGGCGGTCTCCCCCTCTCCCGGCGTCTCGTCATCGGTCTCAGTGGGGTCGTCGAGCCGCTCACGCGCCCACACCACGACGTGGCCGGTGCGCTTGTCGAGCTCGACTCGCGCTTGCGGTCGTGCGCCCGGCGTCTTGTGGTAGGCCGACAACAGGGCGGTCTCGATCGCGTCCACCACCACGTCGAGCGAGATGCCCTTCTCCTGCTCGAGCAGGCGCAGTGCCTTGACGTCGATGTCCATCTCAGGCGTCCTTCCGTCGGTTCAACTCGACCTGGACGACCGCCGACGCGATGTCGGCGTACTCCAGGCGGCGCGTCTGGGACTTCTTGGTGATCAGCTCGGCGCCGGTCTCGTCGCTGGACCCGATGCGTCCTTCGACGACGCCGCCGTCGGCGAGCACGACGCGGACCAACCGGTCACGATTGCGTCGCCAGTGGCGAGGCAGCGTCAGCGGCTTGTCGGTGCCGCGCGAAGTGATCTCCAGCGTGTACGGAAGCTCGCCCATCGACCCGTCGTCGTCGAGGGCCCCCGACAGCTGTCGGGTGGCCTGGGTGATGGCGTCGATGCCGACTCCGCCGTCGCAGTCGACGGCGATGCGAACCAGACGGTTCCTGCCCGAGGTGCGGACGTCGAGCTCTTCCAGGTCGAGCCCCAGCGATGCGAGGCAGGTCTCCACGACGGGGCGCAACTGGGTCGTGATGTCGGCCATCGGGCACCTCCGTCTTGAGTTGTCCACCATCAGGTGTTGAATCGGACCGGTCGCCACGACCGGTCCAGGACCATCAGCCTAGCGAATGACAGTGACTAGGGTGAACTCCATGCTCAGCCGTCGCGTCCTGCTCGCCGGCGCCGCAGGGACCGTGGCGGTCGCGGCCGGCGCCGTCGTCGCGACGGGTCGAGTCGACGACGCTCTGCAGGCCGCCGGCGTGCGCCCCACGCCGCTGCCGACGGGCCCGGACGTGGGGTTGGCCGAGGCCGCGCGAGCCGATGTCGACGCACTGCTCGCGCTCGCTCGACGGCAGGGGGCCGATGACGTCACGGTCGCCGTCCTGGAAGGGCAGGCGAAGGGCTGGCCGGCGACCACGCGGACCGTCGCGCCCCCGGCGGCGTCGTTGCCCGAGGCGTGTCGGGCGGCTGCGCTGGCGCGGGAGCAGGCGTGCGAGGCGGCGGTCTCGACCGACCTGGCCGTCGTGCTGGCGTCGTCGGCTGCGGGGCTCCACCAGCTGGCCACGCACCTCTCGGGGTCGCCGTGAGGGACGACTCGGCGCTGCTCGCCTGGCTGGAGCTCGAACGGGAGGCCGTGTGGGTCTACCCGCTGATCGGGGCTCGCGCTCCTCAGCTGGCCGCCGCTGCTCGCACGTCGTGGAGTGCGCACCGCGAGGTCCGCGACCGTCTGGTCACCGCGGTCGCCACCGACACCACCAGTGCACGCGCGTCCTACGCGGTCCCGGACCTGACCGATCCGGACACGGCCCGCACGTTCGCCCAGGGCCTCGAGCGGCGCATCCAGGCCGCGTGCGCCGCCGCCGTCGCAGCCGCCGAGCCCGCGCAACGCGCTCTCCCGCTCCACGGCCTCCGCACCGCCGCCCTCGCCGAGCTCGCCTGGGGCGCCCCACCCACCGCCTTCCCCGGCCTCGCCTGACCGCCGGTACCAACCCCCGAATTTTGCGGGGTCTTGCACCGGTTCGACGGGGTGATTCGGTGCATCACCCCGCAAAATTCGGGGGTGGTGGTCAGGTGAGGCGAGTGAGGATCTGGTCGGCGGGGACGTCCTCGGTGGTTCCGGTGGCGCGGGTGCGGAGCTCGATGACGCCGTCGGCGTACTTCTTGCCGATCACGACGATCAGCGGGACGCCGATGAGCTCGGCGTCCTTGAACTTGACGCCGGGTGAGACCTTGCCGACGCGGTCGTCGTACAGCACGTCGAGGCCGGCCGCCTGCAAGGCGTCGTACAGGTCGTCACCGGCGGCCACCAGCTCGGGGTCCTTGCCCGCGACGACCAGGTGCACGTCGTAGGGGGCCACCTCGGCCGGCCACTTCAGTCCCAGCTCGTCGTGGGCGTACTCGGCCACGGCGGCGACGGCTCGTGAGACACCGACGCCGTACGAACCCATCGTGACCGTGACGAGCTTGCCGTTCTCGTCCAGGACCTTCAGGTCCAGTGCTTCGGCGTACTTGCGACCGAGCTGGAAGATGTGGCCCATCTCGATCCCCCGGGCCAGCTCGAGCGGACCGGAGCCGTCGGGTGCGGGATCGCCCGCACGGACCTCCGCGGCCTCGATCGTGCCGTCGGGGGTGAAGTCGCGCCCCGCCACCAGGTCGATCACGTGCGAACCCGCGATGTTCGCCCCGGTCACCCATCGGGTCCCCTCGACCACGCGCGGGTCGACCACGTAGCGGATGCCGCTCACGCTGTCCGCACCGAGCACCTGGGGGCCGATGTAGCCCTTGACCAGCGTCGGGTACGCCTCGAAGTCCTTCTCGTCGAACGCCTCGACCTCGCCCGGCGACACCTGGGTCTCCAACCGCTTGGGGTCGACTTCTCGATCCCCCGGGACACCGATCGCCAGCGGGACCCGCTCACCGTCCGGTTGACGGATCATCACGAGCACGTTCTTGAGCGTGTCGGCAGCGGTCCAGGGTCGATCAGCGCGCGGGAAATTGGTGTTCAGGTGGTCGACGAGGGTCTCGATCGTGGGCGTGTCCGGAGTCTGCTCGGCGTGTGCCGCCGGCGCGTCGTCGTACGGAATCGCCGCGGGCGTCACCGTCGTCACGGCCTCGACGTTGGCCGCGTAGCCTCCGGCCGACCGGACGAACGTGTCCTCGCCCGTCTCGGAAACTGCCAGGAACTCCTCGCTCGCCGAGCCGCCCATCGCTCCTGAATCAGCCTTGACGATGACGTACTCGAAGCCCAAGCGGTCGAAGATCCGGATGTACGCCGCACGATGGGCCTGGTAGGACGCCTCCAGACCGGCGTCGTCGACGTCGAAGGAGTACGAGTCCTTCATGATGAACTCGCGCCCGCGCAGGATGCCGGCCCGTGGACGCGCCTCGTCGCGGTACTTGGTCTGGATCTGGTAGATGCTCAGCGGCAGGTCCTTGTAGGAGGAGTACAGGTCCTTGACCAGCAGCGTGAACATCTCCTCGTGGGTGGGCCCGAGCAGCATGTCGGTGCCCTTGCGGTCCTGCAGACGGAACAGGTTGGGGCCGTACTCGACCCATCGGTTCGTCGCCTCGTACGGCTCCCGCGGCAGCAGCGCCGGGAACCGCACCTCCTGTGCGCCGATCGCGTCCATCTCCTCGCGGACGATGGCCTCGACCTTGGCCAGCACCTTCAGGCCCAGCGGCAGCCACGAGTAGATCCCCGGCGCGACGCGTCGGATGTAGCCGGCGCGCACCAACAACTTGTGACTGGGCACCTCGGCGTCCGCCGGATCGTCGCGGAGCGTGCGCAGGAACAGCCGGGACATTCGCATGGCTGAAACCCTATCGACCCCGAGCCGGACGGCTCAGTGCGACTCAGAGCCGTCCGGCTCAGTGCGCCCGGCGATCAGAACAGGATCGACGCGAACGTCGTCAGCTGGGCGAATCCGACCCGTTCGTACGTGCGCCGTGCGACGACGTTGTGGTCGTTGACGTACAGCGAGACCACCGGGGTGATCTCGGCCCGAATCGTGTTCACGAGGGCCGCCATCGCAGGGGCAGCCAGTCCGCGGCCGCGAAGGTCTGGGCGCACGTAGACCCCTTGGACCTGGCAGCCGTACGGGGACAACGCACCGATCTCGGCCTTGAACACCACCGAACCGTCCTCGATGATCCCGAACGACCAGCCGTGTGTCAGCAGCTGGGCAACTCGCGCCCGATATCCCGATCCCCCGGTCTCGGGATCGACGCCCACCTCCTCGGTGAACATCGCCACGCACGCGGGGTGGACCGCATCGATCTCGTCGATCGTGAACCTGCGCACCCGAGGGTCAGGCGCCACGTCGCTGTCGTGGTCGATCACCAGGAACGGCTGATTCAGCCGCGGTGACCGGGCCGGACCCCACACGGGTTCGAGCCGCTCCCACAGTCCCAGCACCTGCTCGCGCTGGCCGACGATCGACCAGGGGCGACGCTGCGCCGCCAGGTGATCGGCGAATGCGGCGATCGCTTCCGGCCCGGCCTCGACCGGCACGACATTCGCCCCGACGTGACACGCCGCGGTCAGGACGTCGCCCTCGAAGTAGCCCAGGATCTGCCCGGCCAGCCAACGCGCGTCGCGTCCTGCACTGTCCAGTCGCGACCGGACGAACAGGTTGACCAGCGGGTCACGATCGGTCAGGTCGCGCAGCGCCTCCAGGTCGGAGACCACCAGCGGGCGCACCAGCGCCGGCGTCCCGATCATCGGCTACCTCCCACTCGACTCGGCTGTCCCCATCATGCCGCGTCGCGGGCGCGACCGGTCATCACGGGCTGGGCACACGCGTGGGCGTCAGTCCGCTTGCCACGGGTAGCCGCGGGACTCGAACGCCTCACGCACCACGGTCGCGCCGCCCTCGATGTCGCCCCTGAACAGCTCGACGCCCTCGGCAGACGCCACCACGACGTCACGTCGGTCCCGGAAGACCCGCGCGATGACCGGCCGGTCGATGTACCGTGTCCTGCCCTTCTGTCGGATCGTGAGCTTGTCGGTCGCGACGGCGACGACCGGCGACTCGAAGGCGATGTAGGCGGCCAATGCCAGGCCGAGCAGGAGCCCACAGCCCAGCCGAACCACGGTGGACCACTCGTCGTCCCAGTTCCCGAAGGCACGAATCGGTCCGCCGAACGGAACCCATCGCACGTCGGCCACGAGGCGCGCCAACCACGGCAGGACACCGGCGACTGCCACCCCCACCGCCGCACACACGGCGCCGATCGTGATCTTGTCGCTCCGACTGAAACCGAGGACAGCCGGATCGGTCGACCTCGCTGACGTCATATCTGCGCAGCCTACTTGGTCAGCTGACCGTGACGCTCGCCGAAGCGCCGTCGACCGGCTCCATGTCCTCGGCGATGCGCAGGGCCTCCTCGATCAAGGTCTCGACGATCTCGGACTCCGGGACGGTCTTGATGACCTCGCCCTTGACGAAGATCTGACCCTTGCCGTTGCCCGATGCGACACCCAGGTCGGCCTCGCGGGCCTCGCCCGGACCGTTGACGACGCAGCCCATCACGGCGACGCGCAGCGGTACCTCCATGCCCTCCAGCCCTGCGGTGACCCGCTCGGCCAGCGTGTAGACGTCGACCTGGGCACGGCCGCACGACGGGCACGACACGATCTCGAGCTTGCGAGGACGCAGGTTCAACGACTGCAGGATCTGGATGCCGACCTTGACCTCCTCGACCGGCGGAGCCGACAACGACACGCGGATCGTGTCGCCGATCCCCTGCCCGAGCAGGTATCCGAACGCCGTCGCGCTCTTGATCGTGCCCTGGAAGGCCGGACCGGCCTCGGTGACACCCAGGTGCAGGGGCCAGTCGCCTCGCTCGGCCAGCATCTCGTAGGCACGGACCATCACGACCGGATCGTTGTGCTTGACCGAGATCTTGAAGTCGTGGAAGTCGTGCTCCTCGAACAGCGACGCCTCCCAGACGGCCGACTCGACGAGCGCCTCCGGTGTGGCCTTGCCGTACTTTTCCAGCAACCGCTTATCCAGCGATCCGGCGTTGACGCCGATGCGCAGCGACACGCCCGCGTCCTGGGCCGCCTTGGCGATCGCCCCGACCTGGTCGTCGAACTTGCGGATGTTGCCCGGGTTGACCCGAACGGCTGCGCACCCGGCGTCGATGGCCGCGAACACGTACTTGGGCTGGAAGTGGATGTCGGCGATGACCGGGATCTGCGACTTGCGCGCGATGTCGGGCAACGCGTCGGCGTCGTCCTGGCTGGGGCACGCGACGCGCACGATGTCGCAACCGGCGGCCGTCAGCTCGGCGATCTGCTGCAACGTCGAGTTGACGTCGGCGGTCAACGTCGTGGTCATCGACTGCACCGAGATCGGGGCGTCGCCGCCGACCTCGACGGACCCGACCTTGATCTTGCGAGTCGGGCGGCGCGGCGCCAGCACGGGCGCAGGCGCCTCGGGCATGCCGAGAGGAACCGAAGTGCTCACACACCCAGGGTACGCACCGATGCCAGTGACGGACCCTCGACCGGCGCTCAGGAGATGCGCACGGGGTTCACGATGTCGACGTACAGCAAGATCACGCTCATCACCACCAGCACGCCGCCGACGGCGTACGAGACGGGCAACGCCTTGGCGACGTCGACGAATCCCGGGTCGGGCCGACTGCGCAGGCGGGACCACCCACGACGGATCGCTTCCCACAGTGCCCCCGCGATGTGGCCGCCGTCGAACGGCAGCAACGGGATCAGGTTGAACAGTGCCAGGAACATGTTCAATCCGGCCAGCAGCGTCAGCACCCGCGCGGTGCCTTCGGCGAACGAGGGGTCGTCGTACGTCACCAGCTCGCCGGACAGCCGACTGGCGCCGACGACACCGATGGGGCTGTCGACGTCGCGCTCACCACCGAAGGCGGCCTTCGCGACGTCGATCATGCGGACCGGCAGGTGGACGATCGCCTCGGCCGTCGCCTCGACGTAGAAGCCGAGCGTGTCCACGACGTCACCGACACCACCCGCCTGCAACTCCTCGGTGGGCCCGACCCCCAGGAACCCCACGTTGACGGCCGTCTGCGGGTCGTCGAGATCGGCGCGCGTGACCACCGAGGGCGTGACCGTGACGGTGTGTGCCACGCCCGCGCGCTCGTAGCCCAGCCGGATCGGCTCGTCACCGTTCGCGCGGATCAGCCGGGTCATCTGCTCCCACGACGTGATCGCCTCGCCGTCGATCGAGGTGATCGTGTCACCCGGCTCGAGTCCGGCGAGTCGAGCCGGAGCGACGGGGTCGTCGTCGGTGCACGTGCGCCCGACCTCGGCGTCGCTGATGGCGCAGTCCGAGACGCTGGCGACCGTCGTGGTCGCCTGGTTCACGCCGAACCCCATGATGACGATCGCGAACAGCACCGTGGCGATCACGACGTTCATGAACGGCCCGCCGACCATCACGACGATCTTCTTCCACGTCGGCAGTCGGTAGAACATCCGCGGCAGGTCCTCGTCGGAGACGTGCTCGTACTCCGCGACCCGGGCTTCCTCGGCCAGCTGGGTGAACAGCCCCGTGTTCGACGGGCGCACCTCGTGCGGATCGGCGTCCTTGGCCGGTGGCAGCATCCCGACCAGGCGCACGTAACCGCCCAGCGGGATCGCCTTGATGCCGTACTCGGTCTCGCCGCGCCGGAACGACCACAGCGTGTTGCCGAATCCGACGAAGAACTGGGTGACCTTGACCTTGAACAGCTTCGCGGGAACCATGTGGCCCACCTCGTGCAGCGCGATCGACAGCACGATGCCCACGGCGAACGCCAGGACACCCAGCGCGAAGATCATCGGCCCTCCACCAGTTCCGTGGCTCGTTTCCGAGCCCATGCGTCGGCGGCCAGCACGCTGTGCAGCGTCAGGTCGCCGGTCACGGCCAGCGGATCGCCGACGTGCTCGTCGACGACTGCCGCCACCGTGTCAACGATGCCCGTGAAGTCCAAGTTCCCGCCGATGAAGGCCTCGACGCAGACCTCGTTGGCGGCGTTGAACACGGCCGGACCGGTACGTCCGAACGTGCCCGCTCGTCGTGCGAGCTGCACGGCGGGGAACGCGACGTCGTCCAAGGGGTAGAACTCCCACGTGGCAGGCCGGGTCCAGTCGCATCCCGGTGCGGCGTCAGGGATCCGGTCCGGCCAGGCCAGGCCCAACGCGATGGGCAGCTTCATGTCCGGCGGTGACGCCTGGAGCATCGTGGCGCCGTCGACGAACTCCACCATCGAGTGGACGATCGACGGCGGGTGCACCACAACGTCGATGCGGTCGAAGCCGATGTCGAACAGCAGATGGGCCTCGATGACCTCAAGGCCCTTGTTGACCAACGTCGCCGAGTTGATCGTGATGACCGGGCCCATGTCCCACGTCGGGTGGGCCATGGCCTGTTCCGCGGTGACTCCGGCCAGCTCGGCACGGGAACGGCCGCGGAACGGCCCGCCGCTGGCCGTGATGACCAGCCGACGCACCTCATCGGGCCGTTCGCCGCGCATCGCTTGTGCCAACGCAGAGTGCTCGGAGTCGACCGGCACGATCTGGCCCGGTGCGGCCGCCGACGTCACCAAGGAGCCACCGATGATCAGCGACTCCTTGTTGGCCAGAGCCAAGGTCGTTCCGGCCTCCAACGCGGCCAGCGTCGGCATCAGACCCACGGCACCCGTGATGCCGTTCAGCACCACGTCGCAGTCGGTGCGCGCCAGGTCGGTGGCTGCCTCCGGACCGGCCACGATGCGCGGGATCCGGTAGTCCCCTTGCGCGTACCCGCGCCGCTGCGCCTCGGCGTACAACGCCAGCTGCACGTCCTGCGCGGCCTGCGCCTTGGCGACGCCGACGACGGGCACGTCGAAGGCGATCGCCTGTCGGGCCAGCAGTCGCGGATCGCCGCCACCTGCTGCCAGGGCCACGACGTCGAACCGATCGGGGTTGGCCGCGATCAGGTCGAGGGCCTGGGTCCCGATGGATCCGGTGGAGCCGAGAATGGCGACACGCCTACGCATGCCGCCATTCTCGCTCAACCGAGCCGGTCGGAGCCGCGCACCTCCTACTTGACCTCGGTGGTCAGCGCACGGCGCAGACCGATGCCGCCGGGCAGGACGATCCACAGGAACAACGTGAACACGAACCGGATCCACTCCAGAGCGCTGACGTCGACGGGATTGTCGTTCATGTCCCTGCCGGTGATCAACGGCACCGATGCGTACTGCATGTCGAGCCACGGGATCAGGTCACGCGCCCAGCCGAACGCGAAGTACAAGATGCCGTACACCATGAACGGCAGTAGCAGCGCCACGACGTAGAACACCGACACGGCAACCGGCGTGCTGAGGAACAACAGACCCAGGCAGAACGCCATCGTGAAGTACGCCAGCTGCATGCCGATCGTCCACAGCAGGTCGCTCACGTCGATGTTCCAGGCCACGCCGTAGCCGCCGATGGCCGCGCCGAGCACGTTGCACACCACACCGATCACCACGGCCAGCACGATCGTCGCCAACGCCAGGATCAGGACCGACACGTACTTCGCGCCGATCACTCGGCCGCGGTGGGGCTCCAAGGCGAACGTGGTCAACACGGTGCGTTGGCCCCACTCGCCCGTCACCGCCGTGATCGCGATCACCGGCAACAGCACGGACAGCATGCCGGCCATGATCTGCGACAGCGCGTCGGCGGTCAGTCGCGCGTTGTCGTCGAACATGACGACGATCAGCGCGATCGCCGCCGCGAGGACGACCAGTCCGGCCGTGATGCCCAGGAGCCAGGCGCCGGCTCGCGTGTCGATCATCTTGCGCAGCTCGACCCTGACGTGACGGCCGAACGGGATGCCCGAACCGCGGGTCGGGGCCGCCGCGTGCGATGTCGTGGCGCTCATGCCGCACCTCCTGGGGTGGACGCGACCAGGTCGCGCTGTGTCTCCGACGTCAGCTGCAAGAACATCTCCTCCAGCCCGGCACTGCCGGACGGTCGGAGCTCGACCAGCGCGATGCCTGCGGCCAGGGCGATCTGACCGATCGTGGCCGGATCGCCCTCGACGTTCAGCCCGTCACCAGAGGCTGCCGGCACCTGACCTGCTGCGCGCAGGGCCTCGGCGAGCTGGTGGTTGTCCGCGGCGGCCACGTACGTGCCGACCGACTGCAGGAGCGACTCCTTGGTCCCCTCGGCGACGATCCGGCCGTGTCCGATCACGATGATCTCGTCGGCGATGATCTCGATCTCGTGCAGCAGGTGGGACGACAACAGCACCGTTCCACCGCGATCGGCGTAGTGGCGCAGCAGACTTCGCATCCAGTGGATGCCCGCCGGATCGAGACCGTTGGCCGGTTCGTCCAGGATCAGCACCTTCGGGTCCCCCAGCAGCGCGTTGGCGATGCCGAGGCGCTGACGCATGCCGAGCGAGTAGTTCTTGACGCGCCGCTTCGACTCCTCCTTGGTCAGGCTGACCAGCTCGAGCATCTCGTCGACGCGCGACAGGGGCAGGCCCATCGTGAGCGCCGACAACGTGAGGATCTCGCGGCCCGTGCGGCCGGCGTGCTGGGCTGAGGCATCGAGCAGCACGCCGACGTGCCGACCCGGGTTGGGGATGTCTTGGTAGTGCGCACCGTCGATCCTGACGTCGCCCGCGGTCGGCGGGGTCAAGCCGGTCATGATGCGCATCGTCGTCGACTTGCCTGCACCGTTCGGGCCGAGGAAGCCGGTGACCTTGCCCGGCTGGCACACGAACGACACATCGTCGACGGCACGGAACTGTCCGTACGTCTTCGTGAGGTTCTGGACTGTGATCATGTCTCAATCATGACGGGTCAGGGCCGTGCATCGCGTCGGGCACGCGGACA
>Ga0180216_1001586_pt1 | contig 20084 bp, 11 predicted proteins | sample eDN3rd37CBELigMG_FD_128879 | JGI IMG/M metagenome (GOLD analysis project Ga0180216, IMG submission 128879) | Enriched Miracle-Growth compost microbial communities from Emeryville, California, USA - eDNA 3rd pass 37_C BE-Lig MG (version 2)... ...
AAAATGGCGGAATTGGGACTGATGGGAATCCCGGTTCCAAGCAAATATGATGGAGCCGATCTGGATTTTACCTCCTATATGATGGTTATTCATGAACTGGCAAAAGTAAGTGCGACATTGGCAGTTATTTTATCTGTTCATACATCGGTTGGAACGTATCCGATTTTGTCGTTTGGCACGGAAACGCAAAAAGAAAAGTACGTAAAAAAGCTGGCACGAGGGGAGCATTTAGGAGCCTTTTGTTTAACAGAAGCGGGCTCAGGATCTGATGCGGCAAGCATGAAAACAAAAGCCGTCAAAAAGGATCAATTTTATGTGCTGAATGGATCAAAGATGTTCATTACAAATGGCGGGGAAGCAGACACCTATATCGTGTTTGCCAGAACAGGGGAAGAGAAAGCGAGTACCAGCATCTCTGCGTTTATTATTGAAAAAGATACACCTGGATTAATTATCGGCAAGGATGAACACAAGATGGGCTTAAATGGATCGAGAACGGTTCAGCTTATCTTTGAAGATGCACAGGTTCCAATTGAAAACCTTCTTGGACATGAAGGGGAAGGCTTTAAGATTGCGATGGCAAATCTTGATGGCGGTCGAATCGGCATCGCCGCACAGGCATTGGGCATTGCAGAAGCCGCACTTGAAAAAGCAGTTCAATATGCCGGGGAGAGAAGGCAATTTGGCAAGCCCATTTCTGCTCAACAGGGTATTTCTTTTAAGCTTGCAGACATGGCAACAAATGTGGAGGCGGCGAAACTATTAGTCTATCAGGCAGCTTGGTTAAAGGACCAGGGCATGCCTTGTGGAAAGCAAGCCGCAATGGCCAAATTATTTGCTTCCAAAACGGCAATGGACGTCACAACAGAAGCGATACAGGTGTTTGGAGGCTACGGCTATACAAAGGATTACCCTGTTGAACGGTATTTTCGTGATGCCAAAGTATGTGAAATCTATGAAGGCACAAGTGAAATCCAACGAATCGTCATCAGTAAGCATCTATTAAAAGAATAATAAATTAAGCGGTAACAAAGGGGAGAGCAAAATGTACTTTAAGCTATCTGAAGAGCATGAAATGTTAAGAAAAACAGTTCGTGATTTTGCGAAAAAAGAAGTTGAACCAACAGCAGCTGAACGAGATGAACAAGAACGTTTTGATATGAACATTTTTAAGAAAATGGCGGATTTGGGCTTAACGGGAATTCCATGGCCTGAAGAATATGGTGGAATCGGCAGTGACTATTTAGCTTACGTGATTGCAGTTGAAGAGCTCTCAAGGGTATGTGCATCAACAGGTGTGACATTATCAGCCCACACGTCACTGGCTGGGTGGCCGTTATATAAATTCGGTACAGAAGAGCAAAAACAGAAATATTTAACACCGATGGCACTTGGAGAAAAAATTGGTGCTTACGGATTAACAGAGCCCGGTTCAGGATCAGATGCCGGCGGAATGCGCACACATGCCAAAGAAAACGGAGATCACTACGTATTAAATGGATCAAAAATCTTTATTACAAACGGTGGCATTGCCGACCTCTATATTGTTTTTGCCATAACGGATCCTACAAGTAAACATAAAGGCACAACCGCATTTATTATTGAGAAAGACTTTGAAGGCTTTTGCATTGGTAAGAAAGAAAGCAAGCTGGGCATTCGTTCCTCACCAACAACAGAAATTATCTTTGAAGAATGCAAGGTGCCAAAGGAAAACATCTTAGGGCAAATTGGTGAAGGATTCAAAATTGCAATGATGACTTTAGATGGCGGAAGAAACGGAATTGCCGCTCAAGCAGTAGGAATCGCCCAAGGCGCACTAGATGCAGCGGTTGCCTATGCAAAGGAACGTGAACAGTTCGGAAAGCCCATTGCCGCGCAGCAGGGAATTAGCTTCAAGCTGGCTGATATGGCGACAAGCATTGAGGCAGCACGTCTGTTAACCTATCAAGCGGCATGGCTCGAATCAAAGGGACTTCCATATGGAAAAGAATCGGCCATGTCCAAACTCTTTGCAGGAGACACAGCCATGAAGGTCACAACAGAGGCAGTCCAAGTATTCGGAGGCTACGGCTATACAAAAGACTACCCTGTAGAACGTTACATGAGAGACGCAAAAATAACCCAAATCTACGAAGGAACCCAGGAAATCCAGCGATTAGTTATTTCTAGAATGCTAACGAAATAGAAAGTGTCAATGTTAGGTGGGAAACACAGATGAAAAAACGAGAAATTGTCGCATCTGTAAAAGATGAAAAATTAATTGAAAAACGTAGAGAGCAAATGATCAAGGGTGCAGTAACCCTTTTTAAAGAAAAAGGATTCCACAGAACAACAACAAGAGAAATTGCCCGGGCGGCAGGCTTCAGTATCGGCACATTATATGAATACATCCGACAAAAAGAAGATGTGTTGTACCTGGTCTGTGACAGGATTTATGACCAGGTCCACATCCGTCTTGAGGAAAATTTCGATACAAAACAAGGAACAATTGAAAGCCTCAAGCAGGCAATTGAAAAATACTTTAAAGTGATGGACGATATGCAGGATGAAGTCCTTGTCATGTACCAGGAAGCAAAATCTCTTTCAAAAGATGCTCTGCCTTATGTATTAAAAAAAGAAATTGAAATGGTCGGGATGTTTAAACATATTATCAATTGCTGCGTAAAAAATGGAGAGCTCACACTTTCGGAAAAAGAATCTGAATTAATTGCCCATAACATCTTTGTACAAGGACAAATGTGGGGCTTTCGCAGATGGGCTCTCCAAAAAATATATACAATAGACGAATATATTGAACTGCAAACAAAGGTGATTTTACAAGGGGTAGGAGAGGAACAGAACGAACAAAGGGGTGATTAGATGGCAGTAGTTAAACGTTATAAACCAACACATCATATTCGATTTGTCACAGCTTCAAGCTTGTTTGATGGTCATGATGCATCCATCAATATTATGCGGCGGATTTTACAGGCAAGTGGAGCAGAAGTGATTCACTTAGGACATAATCGTTCTGTAGAAGAAATTGTCTCTGCTGCTATTCAAGAGGATGTCCAAGGGATTGCGATTTCTTCTTATCAGGGAGGACATGTTGAATTTTTTAAGTACATGTATGATTTGCTACAGGAAAAAGGGGCTGGACATATCCGCCTTTTTGGTGGCGGAGGCGGAGTCATTATTCCCAGAGAAATAAAAGAACTTCACGAGTATGGAATTGCAAAGATTTTTTCACCTGAAGATGGCCGGGAGCTTGGGTTACAGGGGATGATTGATTACATGTTAAAGGAATGTGATTTCTCGCCGGTAGGCCAAGGTGGTGGGAAGGTCGATCAGCTAACATCTGGTGATATAAAAACAGTTGCAAAGCTTATATCATATGCAGAAGCGAAGGTTTCACAGCAAGCATTACCTGAAAACGTAGAGTCTATTTTCCAGGAAATGATCTCACAAACCAAAAACATACCCGTTCTTGGCATTACGGGAACCGGTGGAGCGGGAAAAAGCTCGCTAACAGATGAATTAATCAGACGGTTTCTTAATGAAATAGAAGATATTCGAATTGCTGTTTTATCAGTCGATCCTACAAAGCAAAAAACAGGGGGAGCTCTACTAGGGGATCGAATTCGAATGAATGCCATTTTCTCACCGCAAGTTTATATGAGAAGCTTGGCAACTCGTCAATCTAAGTCAGAGATTTCCCTTGCAATTCACGATGCAATTTCAATTGTGAAGGCGGCTGGATTTGATCTTGTGATTGTGGAAACGAGTGGAATCGGTCAAGGTGATGCAGAGATCGCTGAGATTTGTGATCTTTCAATGTATGTGATGACAAGTGAATTTGGAGCACCTTCTCAGTTAGAAAAAATCGATATGCTCGATTATGCCGACCTGGTCGTCATTAATAAATTTGAACGCAAAGGATCAGAGGATGCAAAGCGTCAAGTACAAAAGCAATATCAACGCAGCCGAATGCTGTATGATAAACCTTTAGAAGATATGCCCGTTTTTGGCACCATTGCAAGTCAGTTTAATGATCTGGGAACAAACACATTATTTGCTGAAATTTTAGAGTTGATAAATGAAAGGTCGGGCTTGAATTGGCAGTCAACATTACCTGTCGTAAAAGAAGTTGAAAAGCAAAATGTCATCATCCCGCCGGAACGAAGATATTATCTAAGGGAAATCAGTGAAACCGTTAGAAACTATCATCACCATGCAGAAAAGCAGGCAGATCTGGCCACTAAGCTTTTTCAAGTAAAAGGAACGATTGATGCTTTAACAGAGCATGAAAAAAATGAGGAAGTTATGACTTCATTACGGGCACTTCAACATAATCTTGAACAGCAGTTGACACCAATATCAAAGGAATTGCTGGCTAAATGGTCGGATTTAAGAGAAAAGTATGCACAAACTGAATTTACAACCGTTATTCGCAATAAGGAAATTGTTACAAAGCTACGTACGACTTCACTTTCCGGTCTTTCAATACCAAAGGTTTCACTACCGACATACAAAAATGATGGTGATATTTTAACTTGGTTATACAAAGAAAATGTACCAGGGGCTTTTCCATATACTGCAGGAGTTTTCCCATTTAAACGAGAAGGTGAGGATCCGAAAAGACAATTTGCAGGTGAAGGCACACCTGCACGGACAAACCGGCGTTTTCATTATTTATCAAAAGATGATGCAGCAAAGCGTCTGAGCACAGCATTTGATTCAGTTACATTATATGGTGAAGATCCTGCCTACCGCCCTGATATTTATGGGAAAATCGGTGAAAGCGGTGTGAGTGTATGTACGCTCGAAGATATGAAAAAGCTGTATGAAGGCTTTGATTTATGTGCACCATCCACCTCTGTTTCGATGACAATTAATGGTCCGGCTCCCATTATTTTAGCAATGTTTATGAACACAGCGATTGATCAGCAGGTGAAAAAGAAGGAAGCTGAGGTGGGTCGCGCTTTATCCGATGAAGAGGCAAACGAAGTGAAAGCGTACACCCTTCAAACCGTGAGAGGTACGGTTCAGGCTGATATTTTAAAAGAAGATCAAGGTCAAAATACATGTATTTTTTCAACGGAATTTGCCTTAAGGCTTATGGGGGATATTCAACAATACTTTATAGATCATAATGTGAGAAATTATTACTCTGTGTCCATATCCGGGTATCACATTGCCGAAGCTGGTGCAAATCCTATATCTCAGCTGGCATTTACTCTATCCAATGGATTTACGTATGTAGAATATTATTTAAGCAGAGGAATGGATATCGATTCTTTTGCACCAAATCTGTCGTTCTTTTTTAGTAATGGATTGGATCCGGAATATACCGTTATCGGCCGGGTGGCAAGAAGAATTTGGTCTACGGTTATGAGAGATAAATACGGAGCAAATGAACGAAGCCAAAAGTTAAAGTATCATATCCAAACATCAGGACGATCCCTGCATGCGCAGGAAATAGATTTCAATGATATTCGTACAACACTGCAGGCATTGATGGCTCTTCATGATAATTGCAACTCTCTCCACACAAATGCCTACGATGAAGCCATAACAACGCCAACAGAGGAATCGGTTCGTCGTGCGATGGCCATTCAAATGATCATTACAAAAGAGCATGGATTAACCAAAAATGAAAATCCTCTTCAAGGTTCATTTATCGTAGAAGAATTAACAGACCTAGTAGAGGAAGCTGTCCTACAGGAATTTGATCGAATCAATGAACGCGGTGGTGTGCTGGGTGCAATGGAAACTCAATATCAGCGTGGAAAAATTCAAGACGAATCAATGCACTATGAAATGAAAAAGCACACTGGAGAACTCCCGATCATTGGAGTCAACACCTACTTGAACCCAAATCCTCCATCAGAGGAAATGATGGACACAATGGAGCTTGCCCGCGCATCCAAAGAAGAAAAAGAAACCCAAATTCAAAACCTAAAAGATTTCCATCAAACACATGCACACGAAGTAAAAGAAGCATTAGCAAAATTAAAACAAACATCTATTCACAACGGAAATATATTTGCAGAACTAATGGAAACAGTAAAAGTAGCAAGCCTCGGCCAAATCACACAAGCCCTATACGAAGTCGGCGGCCAATATAGACGGAATATGTAGATGAAAATAAGTAAGAAACCGGCAGATAACGGTTTGTTTTCTAATTACTAAATCTAGAATTTCTATGCCATTTTAGTTATTCTATCAGCAAAAACTTTTTATTTGTACAATAAAAAACATCTCTATTAATTGTGTTTTAGAATGCTATAAACCAAACTGATTAGGTTGATTTCAGCGGAAGGTGTGATATTCCTGCTAGAAATGCGGAAGCGCCTTGATCAGCCCCGACAAGCATAAGACGATTTAGAATAGAAGGCGTTCTTTGCCTTCAATTCTAAATTGGCTTATGACCTCGAGGGGCTAGGCGTTGGAGCAAGACACGGGAGCTGTGGGACAGGTGAGACCCCACAGACGCAAAGCGTCGAGGAGGCTCACCGCCCACCCCGCGGAAAGCGAGCAACCTGGAGCTGAAATCAACATGCACCTTACAAATTATGTTGAAACAACGTTAACGTAGACAAACAAGTTGAAACAACCAAATTTTTAAATGATAAAGGTGGCATAAACTGCTAGAAATTGTTTATAATGAATGGTATGATTTGTTAGGTTTATTTTGTACATAATCTTATGTTTACATGGCTGTCTTACCCTGCTAATAAGGTTAAGAAGTTAGCCGATAGATATTGATGACCTTGAAAGGGAGTGCCGGAACTTGAGTCTAAAACAATTAACAGACGAACAAATAAAAGAAATGGCAATGGTAGAAGTTGCCTATGAGCTTTTTGAAGATAGCAAAAAGCCTTATATTTTCAGTGAATTAGTAGAGGAAATAAAAGGATTACTAGGTTTAACAAAACAGCAGGTTGAAGATAAAATTGCACAATTCTATACAGATATTAACATTGATGGCCGCTTTATTTGTGTAGGTGAAAACATGTGGGGGCTGCGTACATGGTACCCATATGAGCAAATAGAGGAAGAAATTGTACCAGTCGCTAAACCGAAGAAGAAAAAAGCTAAGAAGACTGATGATGAAGAAGATCTCGATGATGTATATGATGAATTGGAAGAAGATCTGGATTATGATGATCTAGACGACTTCGATGATACAGATGAAGACGAAGAAGAAGAGTTCGATGATCTGGATGACGCAGATGATGAAGATGATGATGAAGATCTTGATGATGACGATCTCATTGACGATGATGATGAGGACTATGATCTAGATGACGAAGATGATGAAGATGAAGAGGACGATCTAGAAGACGACGAAAAATAAAAGGAAATCGTCTTGACTTTCTTTTTCTAACTAGGTAGAATCTATTTTGGGCTCTTAAAAAAGCAATTGTTTTATCAATTACACAATTACAGCTCCCTTTCAAATGGTTTTGGAAGGGAGCTTTCTTATTTTATACTATCAGAACGTATAAGATTTATTGATGATCGTATTAGAATTTCGCCATTAGTGCTTGGCGCTAAGCCAAGTTTTTCTACTATTTTTAAGTAATGCTTCTTTATTATCGTTTTTTCAGATGAATCCATTTTATGTTCTTAAATGATTTCTTCATCTTTTGTACAAAATAAAAAACATACAAGCTTCTGAGGGGGAAGACCATGACAAAGTATATTTTTGTAACAGGTGGCGTTGTGTCATCTCTAGGAAAAGGGATCACAGCAGCATCACTGGGTAGACTATTAAAAAATCGCGGCATGAGTGTAACAATCCAAAAATTTGACCCGTACATAAATGTTGATCCGGGGACAATGAGCCCATACCAACACGGTGAAGTGTTTGTTACAAGTGATGGCGCTGAAACTGACCTTGACTTAGGTCACTATGAGCGTTTTATTGATGTAAACTTAACAAAATTTAACAATGTGACAACAGGTAGAATTTATTCTACTGTCTTAAAGAAAGAACGTCGCGGTGATTATCTTGGAGGTACTGTTCAAGTTATTCCACATATCACAAATGAAATCAAAGACCGTGTTTTCCGTGCTGGAAAAGAAACAGGTGCCGACGTTGTTATTACTGAAATCGGTGGAACAGTTGGGGATATAGAATCTCTTCCATTCCTTGAAGCCATCCGCCAAATTAAAAGTGATATCGGGCGTGACAATGTGATGTACATCCACTGTACGCTTGTGCCATATATTAAAGCTGCAGGTGAACTGAAAACAAAACCAACACAACATAGTGTAAAAGAATTACGCAGCTTAGGAATTCAACCAAATATCATCGTTGTTCGTACAGAAATGCCAATTTCTCAAGACATGAAAGATAAGATTGCGTTATTCTGTGACATCGATACAAATGCGGTTATTGAATGTCGTGACGCAGAAACTCTTTACTCTATTCCTTTAGATTTACAAGAGCAAAACCTGGATACTATTGTGTGTAACCATTTAAAACTAAACTGCAATGAGGCAGACATGACAGAATGGAAAGAGCTTGTAAAACGTGTAACAAGCCTGTCCAAAAAAACAAAAATCGGTCTTGTAGGGAAATATGTTGAACTGCAGGATGCCTATATTTCTGTTGTTGAAGCATTACGCCATGCGGGCTATGCATTTGATTCTGATATTGAAATCAAATGGGTAAATGCTGAAAGCTTAACACAGGAAACAGTGGAAGATGAACTATCAGATGTTGATGGTATCTTAGTACCTGGCGGATTTGGTGATCGTGGAGTAGAGGGGAAAATCCTTGCTACAACATATGCGCGTGAAAACAAAGTGCCATTCTTAGGCATTTGCTTAGGTATGCAGGTTGCATCAATTGAGTATGCACGTAATGTACTAGGGTTGAAAGGTGCAAACTCATCTGAAATTGATCCAAACACAAAATACCCTGTTATCGATCTTTTACCTGAACAAAAGGATATTGAAGATTTAGGTGGAACATTACGTCTTGGTTTATCTCCAAGTAAGCTTCAAGAAGGCACACGTGCATTTGAAGCATACCAGGATGAAGTAATCTATGAGCGTCATCGTCACCGTTATGAATTTAACAACGAATACCGCCAAGCAATGGAAGACGCAGGCTTTGTTTTCTCAGGAACAACTCCTGACGGCCGCTTAGTGGAAATCGTCGAACTTAAAGATCACCCATGGTTTGTGGCATCCCAATTCCATCCGGAATTCACTTCAAGACCAACAAAACCACAACCATTATTCCGTGACTTTGTTCAAGCATCATTAACAGCAGCAGAAAAATGATAAAAATGCCTTAAAAGAGCTATCCGTTACGGTGGCTGTTGACAAAAGGAGAATAGAACATGATCTATTCTCCTTTTGCCATTTTTACATATAATAGCACATGTGCAGTGGGCGAATATACTTTATTGAAACTCCCTTTTTTTATATAAGTGAAGATTCCGTTCTGACTTAATGTGAAATAGATTAACGTTAAGTAACATGTTAATTTAAAAGGAAAGGATCAATTGACTTTCTACCAAGATTCAAATAATGCTGTTCCATTTTGCATACAAAGATAAAGTCTATTATTTCCAAAAGACGACATGAGATATGATGATAGGAAGGAACTTCTTTACGTTCCATCATAGCTGTTAAATCTACATATGGATGAAAAATTCCTATTAATTTGTCAATAGCCCCCTCAGGATGGCTTTTTTATAGGTAAGACACTTAAAATCTAGTAATTAATGTGGGTATCTATGTCTAGGTCAAAGGTCCAATCCTCAAGGTTACAAGTTAATTTGAAATGGAGGAAGATATCCCGCTTTATTTAAGGCCACCCTTGCTAGTGTGGGGCTAATTAACGTATTTAAGCTTTACTTAATCAAATATAAAAATTCAGGCTTTTAGGAAACCGGTTTATAAAAAATGTCAAATTTTTATAGAAAAAGGGTTGATTTTCCTAAGTCGTGGTTATATAATCATAACTGAAAGCGGTTTCCGATCATGAAAACTACTTTTTTATTTTCGTTAATAACGAAATCGGTTTCGTTAAGGAGACTGTTATAAACAAAATACAAGGGGGAAATTGTATGAAAAGCAAGAAAAAGTGGTTAGCAACTGGTTTGTCTTTAGTTTTAGCATTTTCATTAGCTGCATGTAGTGGTGGGGATAAAAAAGAATCTACTTCAGCAGGCGGAAGTGGAGATGAAAAAGTAGAATTAAACTTCTGGGCTTTCGGTGCGACAGGCTATGAAGAACTAGTAAAAGAATACCAAGAGCAAAATCCAAACGTAACAATAAAGTTTAAATCTTCTGAAACAGCTGAACATCATGATGCATTATTCACAGCTTTATCTGCTGGTAGTGGTGCTCCTGATATCACAATGTTAGAAGTAGACCAATTTGATCGTTTCAAAGCAGCTCAAGATCGTTTTGAAAACTTATATGATCTTGGTGCAAAAGATATTCAAGATCAATACCTAGAGTGGAAATGGAATGCTGGTGAAAATGCAGATGGAGATTTCTTATTCGGTCTTCCAACTGATATTGGTCCTAAAGCATTATACTATCGTACAGATGTATTCGAAGCAGCTGGCCTACCAACTGAGCCTGCTGAAGTAGAAGCTTTAATCAATTCTCCTGAAGCATTTAAAGAAGCTGGATTACAAGTGAAAGAGAAAACTGGTAAACCTTTCGTAGACAGTATTGAAATGGCTTACAGAGCACTTCTTGATCCTGCAGTTGACACATACTTAAATCCTGAAGGCGAATTAATCCTTGACGAAGAGGGTAGTGCAGTTAAAAAAGCATACGATTATGCAGTTGAATTGGATAAAGCTGGAATCGTTGGTAAGTTTGATATGTGGTCTCCTGAATGGTCAAATGCAGTTAACACTGGTGAATTCGCTGCTGAATTAGGTGCTGGTTGGTTAAAAGGCTGGATGGAAGGTAATGCTCCAGATGCTTCTGGTAAATTCAGAGTAGCAACATTGCCAACAGAATTTGCTTCAAACTGGGGTGGATCTTACATCGCAATCCCAAGTGAAACTGAAAATGCACAAGCTGCATATGACTTCGTTGAATGGTTAGTATCACCTGAAAATCAATTGAAATCATTCCAAAGCAGTGGATTATTCCCTTCTGCACCAGCTGTGTATGAAATGGAAGAATTCGCTTCTAACCAAGATGAGTTCTTTGGTGGTCAAGTAACATCTGAAGTATTTGCTCAAGCAGCACAAGATATCGAAGGTGCCGTTTACAAAGGTGAAAAATACTTCCCGGTACACCAAGAAGTTCAAAATGCTCTTAAAAACGTCCAAGACGGTGCGGATCCAGAGAAAGAATGGAAAGCTGCTGTTAAACGTGCACAAGATCTAGTAAGTCGTTAATTCTAAAAATGAATAAAGCTGGATATGGTGCGCATTGTTGCACCATATCTAGTTTTTGAAAGAAACGGGGAGTGAAAATGGTTTCTGCAAACGAAAAAGTAGTCAAAAAGAAAAGGTTTCTATCAGAAGAAAAGAAAGACATGATTTCTGGCTATCTTTATGTTTCACCTTTCTTTATCATCTTTGCTGTTATAGGTTTATATCCAGCGTTATTCAGTTTGTATCTTGCTTTTCAAAAATGGAATGGATTAAGTCCAATGGAGTTTGCTGGGCTAAATAATTTCAAGGTTGTATTAGCTGATCCACTGTTTTGGAAATCATTATATAACACAATTGTTATAGGATTAATGGGTACTGCCCCTCAATTAGTAATTGGGATTATCCTTGCGTTTCTGTTAAATCTATCGTTTCTCCGCTTTAGAAATTTCTTCAGAGTTACGATCTTCATGCCATATATTACGTCAATGGTTGCAGTAGCCCTCATTTTTAGTGTGTTATTTAGTAATCACGAAACTTCCTTAGCCAATTATGTACTAGGCGTGTTTGGATTTGATCCAGTTAACTGGGCAACATCTGAATGGGGTACTAAAATTGCGATCTCTATTATGGTATTTTGGAGATGGGTTGGTTACAACACGATTATTTATCTAGCTGGTCTTCAAAGTATTTCAAATGACCTATATGAAGCAGCAACGATTGATGGAGCAAACAAGTTTCAACAAATGATTTATATCACAATGCCACTGTTAAAGCCGTTTATCATTTTAACTGTTTTCTTCTCAACAGTTGGTGCTTTGCAATTATTTGCAGAGCCAACCGTTTTCTTAGGCGCATCAGCCTTTACAAGAGACGAAGCTATGACAGTTGTTATGTATCTGTATCGTGATGCCTTTAAATTACAATCATTTGGTACAGCATCAGCAACAGCGATTATCTTGTTGTTTATTATCATCATCTTCTCTGCGATTAATACATTAGTAACATCCGGAGCTGGTAGAAAAAAGGAGGGAGCTAAATAATGGGTGAAGTAGCAGGAACAAAAAAGTTTTCAAAAGGTAGAATATTAATCTATACCTTTCTTACTCTAGCATCACTTTTTTCATTGTTTCCATTCTATTGGATGTTTGTAATGGCAACACGCCCAAGTTCAGCTTACAACTCCATTCCACCAACGATTACTCCAGGTAACTTGTTAGTGGAAAACTTTCAGAAAGTATTGGGCGCTATTGATTTCTTCCAAGCAATGATCAATACTGTCATTCTTTGTACATCCGTGACAATTATTGTATTAATCATTAGCTCACTAGCAGGATTTGCTTTTGCAAAATTTAAATTTCCGGGGAAAAATGCACTGTTTGTTTCGATTCTGTTAACAATGGTCATTCCGCCGCAATTAGGGCTAATTCCGCAATACTATTTAATCTCTAAAGCAGGTTTGCTAGATACATTACAAGGTGTTGGGATTCTATTTTTCTTAAATCCATTAGGAATCTTCTTAATGAGACAGTATGTAAGCAATTCGGTACCAGATGAATTAATTGAAGCAGCAAAACTTGACGGGTGTTCGAACTTTAGAATTTACCGCAGCATTGTGTTGCCGATCATTTTACCAGCATTTGCAACATTAGGTATTATCGTTTTCACAGCTGTATGGGGAGAATTTTTATGGCAATTTACGATTTTAAGAGATCCGGAAATGTATACTATTCAAGTGGCCTTGGCGACGTTAAGTAACACGTTCAACATTGACTTCGGTATGATTTTATCTGGAGTATTCTGGGCAACAGTACCATTATTAATAATTTTCCTACTGTTTAACAAGTTATTTATTTCTAGTATTACAGATGGTGCGGTTAAATAAAATTCTGATTTTTTACCTTCCTTTTTTGCCCATTATCAAATTGTAAATTGCTTTAAATAATAGTAATCTAAACAGTAAATAAGCAATCTATTACGAAGGTGAAAGGCAATTGAGGGACCGCTATGAATTTAACGATTAAAGATATTGCGAAGATGGCTGGAGTATCTCCAGGAACTGTTTCAAAAATTATTAATAACTATGGTGGCATTAGTGAAAAAACGAAGAAAAAGGTGCTGGATATTATCCAGGAAACAGGGTATCAGCCTACTTTTTCTGCAAAAGCACTTGCCACCAAGAAATCTAATTTAATTGGGTTAATTTATGCTGGTAAAGTAAATGTTGATTTTACACATCCTTACTTCAATGAAGTTGTCACTTCGTTTAAAAAAGCAATTGGCATGTTAGGCTATGACATTATCATGTTCTCAAATGAACAATTCTATAAAGATAATGGGAGTTATTTGGCCAGATGTCGCCATTTCCATGTAGATGGCTGTGTCATCATTGCTGGTGAAGAAATAGAAGATGCCATTTTTGAGCTTGTACGTGAAGATATACCTTGTATGGGAGTTGACCTTGAGCTTAGTGGACCAAAAGCTAGCTTCGTGATGAGTGATAATGTGAATTTATCTAGAAAGGTGATTCAGCACTTTTATTTGCAAGGAATTAGAGACATTGGGTATATTGGTGGTCAAGAAGATTCTGCGATCACGATGTTTCGCGAAAAAGGTTTAAGAGAAACAATGGATCAGCTTGGTATGGAGATTCATCAAGAATGGTTTCAATATGGCGATTTCCATGAAGAAAGTGGATACCAAGCAATGAAAAAAATATTAGAAAAAAAGCCTTATCCACGAGCTATTTTTGCCGCATCGGATATGATGGCTTTTGGTGCAATTGATGCGATTAGAGAAAAGGGACTAAGGGTCCCTGAAGATATATCTGTGATTGGCTGCGATGATATTGACGCATGCCGACATAGCAGTCCCAGATTATCAACAGTAAGACAGGATAAAAAACAGCTAGGGAAACTGGCTGCTTACATGCTAAATGATTTAATCAATGGAAAATCAGAGTTAAAGCCGGTTTTTATCGATTCTGATTTAATTGTAAGAGAGTCATAATGCTATCATAAGAATAGAATTTGGTGGAGGGACAACAACAATGGCAATTATACAATTTCCAAAAGAAATGAGATGGGGAGCAGCTACAGCTGCATACCAAATCGAAGGAGCAGCTAATGAAGATGGAAGAGGTCCTTCCATTTGGGATACTTTTGCCAAGACTCCTGGTAAAGTACTAAATGGCGATAACGGAGATGTAGCGTGTGACAGCTATCACCGCTATGAAGAGGATATTGCATTAATGAAAGAACTCGGCATTGATATTTATCGTTTTTCCGTATCATGGCCACGTATTTTTCCAAATGGAACTGGAGAAATAAATGAAAAAGGTCTTCAGTTCTATCGTGATTTTGTAGACGCACTCATAGCAAACGGAATCGAGCCAATGTGTACGCTATATCACTGGGATCTGCCACAGGCTCTTCAAGATAAGGGTGGCTGGGATAGTCGTGATACAGTGGATGCATTTGCTGATTATGCTGAGCTTATGTTTAAAGAGTTTAACGGAAAAATTAAAAAGTGGATAACAATTAATGAACCATGGTGTGTATCATTTCTATCAAACTATATCGGCGCTCATGCACCAGGGTACCAAAATTTGCAATTAGCTACAACGATTTCACATCACTTATTACTTGCACATGGTAAAGCAGTATCCCGCTTTAGAGACGGAGGCTACGAGGGTGAAATTGGTTATGCCCCAAATACAGAATGGAATGAACCGTTTAGCAGCAAACAAGAAGACATTGATGCGTGTAACAGAGCGACAGGTTGGTTTGTTGAGTGGTTCTTTGATCCGGTATTCAAAGGTAGCTATCCACAATTTATGGTGGAATGGTTTGAGAAAAAAGGTGTAACAGTTCCAATTCAAGAAGGCGATATGGATATAATAAACCAAAAAATCGATTTTGTTGGAATCAACTACTACACAGGCAGTGTTACTAGATACAAAGAAAATGATGGTTTACTAGACGCTGAAAGAGTTGATATCGGTTATGAAAAAACAGACTTCGATTGGAATATCTACCCTGAGGGCTTCTATAAGGTTCTAACAAAAATCAATGATCAATACGGTTCAGTGCCAATTTACATCACTGAAAACGGTGCCTGCTACAATGATGGAGTAGAAAATGGCCGAGTAAAGGACCAAAGACGTATTGACTACTTAAAACAACATTTAACATCATTAAAAAGAGCGATGGATAGTGGTGTAAATATTAAAGGGTATTTAACTTGGTCGTTACTTGATAACTTTGAATGGGCAGAAGGCTATGATAAACGCTTTGGAATTATTCATGTTGATTTCAATACATTAGAAAGAACAAAGAAAGATAGCTACTATTGGTATAAACAAACAATTAAAAATGGTTGGTTTGATATGTTTTACTAAATTTGTCACCCCTTTTGGAAACCGGTTTCGATTCTGAAAGGGGATTTTTATCATCAATAGGAAAAGTAAAAATAAATAATTAGACTATATAATATGGCAGTGGGATGGGGGATCTATATGCGGAAGCTCTTACATAAATACGTTAAGAAGCAGAGAAATAATAGTAATCACCGAAATGTTGTTACATTACCTTTAAAGCTAACTGTTGGAAGGAAGATTTTTTCTGTATTTGCTATTATTTTTATTTTAATTGCCGTTCTTAGTGTTTCTACTCTTAATGGATTAAACACGATGAATAAGAAATCAAGTGAAGTAGAGGATGTGTGGCTTCCATCGGTAGAGAGGCTAGGGGAAATGAGGTATCTCGTTGAACAGGTTGCAGCATTTCAACTGTTTTATGCTAGTGCCGAAACAATCGGAGAATTGAACCAATTTGATGGACGCTTTGATACGATTTTTAGTAGATTAGATGAGTTGTTCGAACAGTTTGAGAAAACAATCTCAACTGAAGAAGAAGAAACCATTTATAGCGGATTTCAGGAAGAGTGGGATAAATATCTTGTAGTTCACGAGGAAGTTCTTGCCCTATCCAGAGCCAATCAAGACGATGAAGCTAGTCAAATTATTAAACAATCCCGACAACAGATTGAAACCGTTGAAGGTTATCTAACACAGCTAGTCGAGTTAAATCAAGCAAAGGCAAAGGAAGCTGCGGAAGAAAGACATCATGTAACAACAACTGTATTATCCACTATAGTTATATTAATTGTGGTTGCTTTAGTCATTTCAATCATTATGGGGCTCCTTCTATCAAGAGGTATATCTCGACCATTGTCAGCGATGTCGAGGAGTGTGAAGCAGGTAGCGCAAGGAAACTTAATGATAGAGCCAATTTCTGTTAAAAATAGGGATGAGATTGGTAAACTAGCAACGGATTTTAACACCATGACAGACAATCTAAAGCAATTGATTGTAGAAGTGATGAAAAACTCTGAGCAAGTGGCAACAACGTCGGAAGATCTCTCAGTCAGTGCGGAACAAACACAAACAGGAAATGCTTCTATTTCTACTGCTATTAAAGAGGTGGCAGGCGGTGCAGAAAACCAAGTAACGCGTGCTTCAGAGGCAAATAGCGTGATACAAGAGATTTCAAAAGGAATGACACAAGCGGCACGTTCGATACAATCTGTTTCAGACCTAACATTAGCAACAAATGAGAAAGCAACAACTGGTCAAGGAATAGTTTCACAAACAGTTATTCAAATGAATGAGGTGCAACATAAAGTTCAACACACTTCTTCTGTCATGAATTCATTAGGCAACAAATCAAGCCAAATCGGCCAGATCCTTTCTTTAATAACAAATGTAGCTGATCAAACCAATTTATTAGCTCTAAATGCAGCTATTGAAGCAGCAAGAGCGGGCGAACATGGGAAAGGATTTGCAGTTGTAGCCGATGAGGTCAGAAAGCTTGCGGAGCAATCAGGTCAAGCTGCTGAGGAAATTAAAAAAGTAATCTATGAAATGCAAACAGAAGTTGATCATGCACTAAAGTCAATGACAGATGGAATCAATGCTGTTAATGAAGGAATTATAATGGTCAATAAAACGGGGAATTCCTTTGAGAATATTGTTGAAATGGTAGCTGATGTTGCATCACAATCACAGGAAGTATCAGCTATTGTGGAGCAAGTAAATGCCAGCACGCAAAGTATGGTTAGTTTAATCGAGGAAATCGCAAACATATCTGTTTTTTCAGCAGGAAATACAGAAGAAGTGGCTGCATCAGTTGAAGAACAAAATGCGATTATGACAAAAGTTACTTTGTCATCAGAAGAATTAAGTCAAAAGGCATTAGCACTTCAGGAGCTGGTAAAGAGATTTAGAGTTTAGAATACTTAAACGATAGTGCTTTCTATTAAAAAGAGTCTATAGTATACTGGATTTTGTGTTAGCGTTTACAAAGGGGTATTTTAACCGTGGGGGAAAAAAGGTTTCTGAATCTTGTTTTTTATTTTGGAAACCGATTTCTATAAAATTCACATCAAACAAGGGGGATTTATTTTGAAACACAGAATGGCGAAAAGGGTTATGGCACTAATAATGGTTCTTGGATTATTAACATCATTATTACCGAATTTTGCTTCAGCAGCAGAAGCCGATTACAGCAGCTTGCTTGTTGGACCAGGGAAAAGACCGTCTCAAGCGGGGGCATTAAGCCTAAAGGTTGTAAATGGACAAAAAACACTTGTTGATAAAAATGGTCAACCGATTCAACTCCGTGGCATGAGCACTCATGGTTTACAATGGTTTCCAGGGATTTTAAATGAAAATGCGTTTTCAGCTCTTTCAAATGACTGGGGTTCAAATCTTATTCGTCTTGCGATGTATGTAGGTGAAGGCGGATATGCTTCAGATCCAAAAGTGATGAAGCAACGTGTCATTGATGGGATTGAATTAGCAAAGGCAAATGATATGTATGTGATTGTCGACTGGCATGTACATGCTCCGGGAGATCCAAATGCTGATGTTTATAAAGGGGCATTGAATTTCTTTAAAGAAATTTCAAGTCTTTATCCTAACGATCCACATATTATCTATGAATTAGCTAACGAGCCAAGCAGCAATAGTAATGATGGACCGGGATTAACAAATGATGCAGAAGGCTGGGCAAAGGTAAAATCATATGCTGAACCAATTATTAAAATGCTGCGTGATAATGGAAATCAAAACATTGTCATTGTTGGGAGCCCGAACTGGAGCCAGCGTGCAGATTTAGCTGCTGATAACCCAATTGACGATCCTAATACAATGTACACGGTTCACTTCTACTCGGGGTCACATCCAGCTGCATCAGATAGCTCAAATCGTGAAAATGTAATGAGTAATGCAAGATATGCGCTAGAAAAAGGACAAGCTGTTTTTGCAACAGAGTGGGGAACAAGTGAAGCAAATGGAAACAATGGTCCGTATTTAGAGGAAGCCGACCAATGGATCAACTTCTTAAATGAAAACAATATTAGCTGGGCTAACTGGTCCTTAACAAATAAAAATGAAACATCTGCAGCCTTTACTCCATTTCAATTAGGGAAAACAGAGGCAACTGATTTAGATCCAGGTGCGGATCAGGTTTGGGCACCTAAAGAATTAAGCTTATCAGGTGAATATGTTCGTGCTCGTATCAAAGGGGTTTCATATGAGCCAATCGATCGTACAAAATATGTTAAAGTTCTATTTGATTTTAATGATTCCACACAAGGCTTTGGCGTAAATGGAGACAGTCCCGTAAAGGATGTGACGTTAAAGAATGTGGATGGAACTCTGCAAATTTCAGGACTAAGTGCAAGTGGTGATGTTACTGCAGACAACTATTGGGCAAATGTACGTCTGTCTGCAGATAACTGGGGAGAATCAGTTGATGTTTTAGGTGCCGAGGAGTTATCAATGGATGTGATTGTTGATGAACCAACAACTGTATCTGTGGCAGCCATTCCACAAGGACCTTCAGCAGGATGGGCTAATCCGACGCGTGCCATTCAAGTCAAGGCAGAGGATTTTGAACCATTTGGAAATAAATACAAAGCAGTATTAACAATTTCAAAAGAAGATGCACCATCACTAGCAACGATTGCAGAAAGCCCTGATAATAACAAATTAGAAAATATGATCTTATTTGTTGGAGCAGAAAATACAGATGTTATCTCTTTGGATAATATAACAGTAACAGGAAAAGAAGTTGAGATTGAAGTGATCAATGATCCAGAAGGAGCAGCAACACTTCCATCTACTTTTGAAGATGACACTCGTCAAGGCTGGAAATGGAGTGGCGATTCAGGAGTAAAAACGGCATTAACGATTGAAGAAGCAAATGGTTCAAAAGCATTATCATGGGAATTTGGTTATCCTGAAGTAAAACCAGCTGACAACTGGGCATCAGCTCCACGTCTAGACTTCTGGTCAGAAGATGTAAAACGCGGTGACAATGAGTATGTTGCATTTGATTTATATCTTGATCCTACACGTGCATCAGAAGGTGGAATGTCAATTCATTTAGTTTTCCAACCAGAATCACTAGGTTTCTGGCAACAATCCTCAGAAACTTTTAATATTGATTTAACAGCATTAGATTCAGTAGAAAAAACAGCAGATGGCCTTTATCATTATGAGGCAAAAATTGATGTTACAAATCTTGAAAACGTGAAGTCAGATACAGCATTACGTAACATGCTCCTAATTTTTGCAGATGATGACAGTGACTTTGCAGGAAGAATGTTCGTTGATAATGTAAGATTTGATAAAGCTTCTGGATCTGAAACAGATGAAGATGATGGAGAAACACC
>Ga0180216_1001587_pt1 | contig 20081 bp, 16 predicted proteins | sample eDN3rd37CBELigMG_FD_128879 | JGI IMG/M metagenome (GOLD analysis project Ga0180216, IMG submission 128879) | Enriched Miracle-Growth compost microbial communities from Emeryville, California, USA - eDNA 3rd pass 37_C BE-Lig MG (version 2)... ...
CCAACGTCTTGGTGCTGCTGGTCGCGGCGCAACCGTGCGCGACTGCGGTGTGGATTGCGGCTCCTCGATGAAGAGGTTCTGTTGTGACGGCGTGGCCGCCGGCGGCGAGGCCGGGAATGGGAACGGCACGTCGATCGTCAAACCTTGTGCCCCCACTCCCGGAAGCGCCTCGATCTGCCTCAGCCGTTCTTCTTCAAGCTTTTTCAGACGTTCTGCCTCGGCTTTGGCGCGCGCTTCATCTTCCCGGCGCAGCTGTTCCAGACGCTCGACGTCTCGCTCCATGCCGCGGACAGCAAGTTCCCGCTCCAGGGCGTCGACGAAGAGCTGCGGCTCCAGGCTGGCGAGCGATTTGAGTGGGCCGACGTAGACGACGGAGATGCCCGGCAGCGGCGTCGCGCTCCCGCGCGTGGCCTTGGGCTCGAGCTTCCATTCGCTGTCGATTTTCAGCTCGGCCAGATCGATCGTCGTCCGATTGACGACGTTGGCCTCGGGTGTCTCGATCGGGAAGGCTGCAACCTTCAGGGCGCCGGCGCCGATCTCGATCGGTATCTTGCGATTGCCGAGTGGAAGCGGGGCAGAGATCAATGCGCTACGTAGTGCCTGGCGAAGTGGTTCGCCGGTCGGGGGACTTTGGCCCGCCAGCACGGCATCGGCTGTCGCTTCGACGGCCTCGGGGGACAGCCGCTCCCACACAGCTGACTTGAGCTCGAGCTCCCCGCGCCCGGTCAGCACCGGTATGAGTGCCCGCGGGGTGATTGCCTGGCCCTGGAACTCAGCTGCAAGGTTCAGCCGGCCGGAGCCGATCGCCGCGCCGCTCGCACCCTTAATCTGGTCCAGTCGGATATCCCAGAGGCCGAATGCTCCCGATGTTTGCGCGCCTGCGGCCGTTTTCTCGAGCTTGAAAGCGCCCGAAATCGCTCCGCCCAGGGCCTGCCCTTCGAGCTTTGTAATCGTGAGCCGGCCCGGTGCGATCTCCGCCTCCAGCAAGGCATCCGAGACGCCGAAGCCTTGTCCAAGCTCCAGGGTTCGAGCCTGGAGCTTGAGGCGTCCGTTGACGTCTTTGAGGTTGCTGAAATCAAAAGGCCGATCCTGCCATTGCGAGATATCGGAGAGATCGGCGACCGGGCCTTCTTCGGCACCACTGTCCAATGCAAGGGACAGGAGGTGGGGCAGCGAAATGGATTCGGTTTTCAGATCGACGTCCAAACTGTGGTCACTGGCTGCCAGCCCGCTCAGCGAGACCGATCCTGTAAGCCGCGCGCTCCCGACTTCCAACTGATCGACCCGGAGCGTAAGTCGATCATCAGCCGCTTCGACTGCAAGTTTGCCAACCAATGCGCCTTCCACGGCATGCGCGGGCAACGTCAGGCCCGCGAATTCGAAGGCGTGCGCCGCGCTCTGCGCCTGAACGTCCATGTCGCCCGAGAATCGGAGTGAGGCTTTCTCCGGCCAAGCGCCGCGTCCGTTCATCGTGAGCTGAAGGTCGCTTCCGGATGCCTGAAGATAAATCAAGGCGTCTTCCGCAGGCGTGCCTGCAGCCTTCAGCACCAAGCGGCCCTCCGCAGGCGCACCTCCACTATCCCCTCCACCGAAAAGCAGTCCTCGGAGGATCTGCGGGACCTCAGTGCTCTCGGCGACGAGATAGGCATCCGCCGGCTTTGTGCGCCAGCTCGCCAGACCGCCATCGAGCCGAAGGGCCGCTTTGAGAGGCTGGCCATGCGCGGTCCCGTCGATGGTGATCTCAGTGCCTGTCCCATTCCGCGCGCCGAGGCGGCTGACGAAGGCGAGCCTCACGGGCGCCAGCGCCGTGAGCCGCTTTTTCTGCTCAAAGTCGAGAGAAGCGAAGCCGATTTCCAGCGCTTGCGCGAGAGCTTCCGGCGTTTTCGCCTCGATGACCCCGTGCAAAGCCCCGTCAGCCTTGTCGGCCAAGCTCTGCACATCGCCGTCGAGCTCGATATTGAACCCTTTTGGCGTCGCGGCAGTCAGCCTGGGTATCCGCAACCTGCCATTGTCCAGGCTCAGGTCGGCATCGACATTCTGCAGTGTGCGAATGCCGTCACTTAGGGCATCGGCCCGAATGCGAATGCGTACGTCAGCGCCGGCAAGCAGGGCCAAAGGACCCCCGCGCTCATCAGCACCGTTCTCATTCGAGATCGCGTTGAACGTCTGCCCCAGCAACTCGGGACCAAGAACACCGGGTAACAAGGCTGAGAGATCGGCATGCCGCGTTTCGAGGGACAGACTGAGGCGCGGCCGCTCGTCCCAATAATAGGTCAGATCTCCCGTGAGGTGGTTGGGCCCCGTATCTACACTCGCGCGCCGCAACGCGAGGCCACCATCGCTCAGACTCAGATGCCCACTCAGCGAAAAGCCGGAGCTGGTCCGCGTCTCCGATAGACCGGAGCCACGGGCAGCCCACTCGACGAACCGGCTGAAGCTGGCGCCGCGTAAGAGTATGTCTCCCTCGAAAGCTTCAGCCGTTCCAGATCCCGTCAGCGATCCTGTCACGTCGAGTCGGGTGCCTCCGGGAAGGGCGGCGTGGAGCTCTTTGATCGCCAGGCCGGATCCGGAGTTGTCGACGGCCATCACGAGCCCGCTCACGACATCGCCAGCCAGATTGGCCTGATCAATGGCAATTCGTGCCGTCACTTCCGCATTCGTCGGGAATAAACCCATAACACTGGAAGCCAGGCGCCGCATCGTCTCGAGCGCGCTGGTTCCGGCCTCCGCGCCGGCGATCCGATCCAGATCGAGCCACCGCGATGAGAGGCTCGACTTGACGACCAGCTCCTTGTTCCAGCTCGCTTCGGCGGTTCCGGTCAGCAGTTGCGGCTGACCGTTCTGCTCGAATGAGAAGGCGATATCGCTGAGCTTGGCGCTGATCGCGTTGGCGCTGACGCTGGCGCGCACCTCGAAGGCGCTGTTGGGGGCCGCCGGCGCATTCTGGCTGGCTCCAACGGTCGTGGGCCGTAGCTCGACGGAGCCGCTGCCTGTTGGCAGCACGGCCGTGAAGGTGCCGTCGAATCGCGGACGGCCAGTGAAATCGCGGATGTCGCCGTCCAGAGCGTACGACTTCCCCGACTGAGGTGAACGCACGGTGATCTTTATGCGCGTATTGCCGTCCGCAGCGGGCGCCGCTGTGGAGGCGCGCACTTCGCGCGTTTCGCCGTTCCAACGCACATCAGCGCGCACCCGGTACGGTCCCTCGAGGGCAGGGGCGCTGAGCTCGCCTTCGGCGATCTCGATCTTGGAGAGTGGTTTCCCGTCGGAACCATGGATGGCCACCACGCCATCGGTCAGCCGAACGGACTGGAGCGCGATACCGCGTGGCACGAACGGGAGCGCTGCCGGACGGATCGTGAAGGTGTTCCAGTTGCCGCCGCCGTCATCATGGAGCTGAAGCTTGAGAACCGGCCGCTCCAGCTCGACCTGCTTGGCCTCGAAGATGCCCTGCACCAGCGGCGGCAGAGCCAGCCACATGGTAAAGCTTTCCGCGCGGAAGAAGGCATCGCCGATCTCTGCGTCGGCGATCCGCGGCTTGCCGAATTTTACATAAGGGACAGGCAGGAGCCGGAGGCTGACGTCGCCACCTACACGCACCTCGCGGCCGAGCATGCGCGAGGCTTCCTCCTCGAACACGCCGCGGTAGCTGTTCCAGTCGACCGCATACGGCACGCCGAACAGCGCTGCCAATAGGGCGACGATCAGACCGGCGATCCAGAGGAAGACGCCGTTCATCCTCAATCAACTCCCGCGTCGTCGTGCAATCCGCATCTCTCGTCCGACCACCGGCGCGATGAGTCCACAGGATATTGCCGCTGGCTGATGGAAACTCGCCTGGAACACCCTGTCGCGCCGACGTTCCGCCATGGTTTATCGCACAGGTGGCGCAAACTTTGGACACTTTTCACGGCAGCGCAGCACGATTTGGCTCGAACATACTGTGCGCGGCTGCCGCAGGCACCGGATTCGCCATTCTTGGCGTGCTATATTCAAGCCATGCAGCCGAATCGTAAGCATCTCATTCGTAACGGGGCCGCGGATGCGGACGGCCCAGAAGCTCAAGAGCTGTCGGTCTCGCAGCGCGCCTTGCGTGCGGCGGAGCCCCCGTATCTCTCCGGCCTCAACCCTCAGCAGCGGGCAGCCGTTGAGGCGCTGGACGGACCCGTTCTCGTCCTCGCTGGCGCCGGCACTGGCAAGACGCGGGTGTTGACGACCCGGATCGCCCACATCCTCGCGTCGGGGCGCGGACGCGCGGGTCAGATCCTCGCCGTCACATTCACCAACAAGGCGGCGCGGGAGATGAAGGAGCGCATCGGGCAGCTCATCGGCGGCGCCGTGGAGGGCATGCCCTGGCTCGGCACATTCCACTCGATCAGCGCCAGGATTCTTAGAAGTCACGCCGAGCTGGTGGGGCTCAAGAGCAGCTTCACCATTCTCGATACGGACGATCAGCTTCGCCTCTTGAAGCAGGTGATCGAGGCGGGCGGAATCGATAAGGACCGCTGGCCCGCGCGGCAGCTGGCCGTTCTCATCGATGGCTGGAAAAACCGGGGGCTGACGCCCGATAAGGTCCCGGCCGGCGAAAGCTTCGCCTTCGCCAACGGCAAGGGCGCAACGCTCTATGCGGACTATCAGAAGCGACTCAAGGAGCTGAACGCCGTCGATTTCGGCGATCTCTTGCTCGAAGGCCTGCGGCTCTTGCGTGAGAACCCCGACGTTCTCGCCGACTACCATCGCCGCTTCAAATTCATGCTCGTCGACGAGTATCAGGACACCAACGTCGCCCAGTACATGTGGCTGCGGCTGCTGGCCCAGGGCTCGCCGTCTCCCAACCTCTGCTGCGTCGGGGACGACGACCAGTCCATCTATGGCTGGCGCGGCGCGGAGGTGGAGAACATCCTGCGTTTCGAGAAGGACTTCCCGGGTGCCAAGGTCATCCGGCTCGAGCGCAACTATCGGTCGACGGGCCATATTCTTGGCGCCGCATCCGGCCTGATCGCCTTCAACCGCGGGCGGCTTGGCAAGACGTTGCAGACGGACGACGGCCTCGGCGAGAAGGTGGTCGTCACCGGCGTCTGGGACGACGAGGAGGAGGCACGCGTCATCGGCGAGCGCATCGAGGAGCTGCAACGCCGGGGTAAGGCGCTCAACGACATCGCCATCCTCGTGCGCGCCTCGTTCCAGATGCGCGCCTTCGAGGACCGCTTCATGACGCTCGGCTTGCCCTACCGGGTGATCGGCGGCCCGCGGTTCTACGAGCGCCAGGAGATCAAGGACGCGATCGCCTACCTGGAGGTGACGCTCAACCCGGCCAACGATCTGAAGTTCGAGCGCATTATCAATGTGCCAAAGCGCGGGCTCGGCGACACCTCGCTGAAGCGCATCCACGCGCTTGCCCGCGCCACCAACATGCCGCTCTATCACGCCGCGCGCGCGATCACTGAGACGGAGGAGATCCCGGGCAAGGCGCGTAAGTCCCTGCTTGACCTCACCAATGCCTTCGAGCGCTGGCGGGGGCTCATCCCCACCATGAAGCACACCGAGCTCGCGGAGCTGATCCTTGACGAGTCCGGTTACACGGCCATGTGGCAGCAGGACAAGTCACCCCAGGCACAGTCGCGCCTCGAGAACCTCAAGGAGCTCATCCGCTTCATGCATGAGTTCGAGTCGCTGGCCGGCTTCCTCGAGCACGTCTCGCTGGTGATGGATACGGACCAGGCGGACATCGGGGACCGCGTCTCACTGATGACGCTGCACGCCGCCAAGGGTCTCGAGTTCGACGTCGTGTTCCTGCCCGGTTGGGAGGAGGGGTTATTTCCGCACCAGCGGTCGCTGGACGAGAACGGACAGGCGGGGCTGGAGGAGGAGCGGCGCCTCGCCTACGTCGGCATCACGCGGGCTAAACGGTTCGCGCAAATCTCCTTCGCCCAGAACCGCCGCACGCGCGGGCTTTACCAGCCGGCCGTTCCCTCGCGGTTCGTGGATGAGTTGCCGCCGGAGCATGTGGAGGTCGTCGAGGGACCAAGTCGTTTCGGCGGGGTCTATGCCGATTTCGGACGAACCAATCCGTACGGCCGCAGCCGCTTCGACGACTCGCCGGGCTTCCAGGGGAATTACCAGACGCCCGGCTGGCAGCGGGCCCAACAGCGCTGGAAGGATGGGCATCAGCCGAAGCGCGGTCCCATGATGATCGAGGGCGAGCTGGTTGCCTCATCAACCGGAAAGGCGTCCTCGTACAAGACCGGGGAGCGGGTCTTTCACCAGAAATTCGGGTACGGGCATGTCGCGGAGGTGGATGGCAACAAGCTGACGGTCGACTTCGACAAGGCGGGCCGGAAGCGCGTCGTTGACAGTTTCGTCGACCGGGTTTGAGGAGCGGGCCAGCCGCTTCGCCCGCCGCCACATTTTCTGCGTCGTCAGTGGTCGAATGACACAATTCGACCACTTCGCCGACGGATGTTTCCTCCCGGAATTATCGTCCGAGGGGAGTCGAGTAGTATGGTGTTCACACGTAAACCCGAACCAAGGTCCTCCAACATCGACGCGCTGCAGATCAAAACAATGGACACGGCAACCGGTACGCCCACCCCCACGCCTGCCCCGATGCGGACCAATGGCTTTTCGGGCACGAGCGGTCAGGATACGAACGAGTCGGTGATCGGCAACGATCTGACAATCGAGGGGCAGGCGATTACGATCCGCTGCCAGGGCTCGCTGCGCGTCAACGGCAACATCCAGGCCGACCTCCACAGCATGAAGCTGACCGTTGGTGAGGAAGCGGTCATCAACGGCACCATCGCTGCCGAGACGGTGGACGTTTACGGCAAGGTGCAGGGTGCGATCCTCGGTTCACGCGTCGTGCTCCATGCCAGCGCTGTCGTCGAGGGCGACATCCACAGCCAGGCGCTCGCGATCGATCAGGGAGCCAGCTTCGACGGCCGTTCGCGCAAGGTGAAGGACCCGTCCGAAATCGCGCCGCAGCTTACGTCGCCGAACAGGGCGAGTTGAGCGGCGCGAACCCAGCTCCGAAAATTCGACTGAACATGCAGGCCGGGCACAGCTCGGCCTCTTTTGTTTTGCGGGCAACTCTTGGCGAGATTAGCAAACTGCCCTCTGAGGAGTTGAGTGCCGGCCGGCTACTCAATCATTCGTTGGCTTCTTCTTTGCGCGGGCGGGGCGAGCGGCGGCTCGGGCTGACTTATTCAGCGCCACAGCGGCGCGGATGAGCGCCTTCAGCGCCTCCTCATCGATCTTGCTGCCCTCGTAGATATCGATTGCGCGCCTCAGGTTGCCGTCGAGGCTGGCGTTGAAGAGGCTTGCAGGGTCGTCCAGCGAGGCGCCCTTGGCGAAGGTCAGCTTGACTTTGTCCTTATACGTCTCGCCGGTGCAGATGATCCCGTCGTGAGACCACACCGGGACGCCAGACGGGTTCGATGGCTTTTGCCACTTCACCTCCTCGACCACCTCGGGGTCGGCCTCTTTGATGAGCCGCCGAATGCGCGCGAGTATCTCGCCGCGCCAATCGGAAAGTTCCTTGATGCGGGCGTCGATGAGGTGCGAGGGGGAGGGTGCTCGCACCGCTTCTTCCGTCGGATTGTTTCTGTTTTTCTGCATACGTTGAGCCATCTGCAATATCCGTTTCGGCAGCTCCTCTACATTCGCCCGCATCCAGGAAGCTGTCTTGGAACATTTGAAAGAACGTCGTGGCTACCCTATGTCGGCCAGTTTTGGTCGCGCCAAGAGTGCCTAAAGCCTTTGAGCTGCAACTCGTGTCTCGTTATTCTCTTTGCGTGGGCTCGACGTTTTCTCAGGCGGCTCGCTTCCGGTCAGCTGGATGATGCAGCCGAAAGCCGATCGCCAATCTGTTCCAAGCATTGATCATCGCCACGCCGATCGAAAGCGCGAGAAGCTCGTCGTCGGAAAAGGCGTCTTTCGCTTTTTCATAATCTGAGTCAGGCGCGTGGCTATCCGAGATCTTGGTTAAGGACTCGGCCCAAGCGAGGGCGGCTTTTTCACGATCTGTGTAGAGATCGGATTCTCGCCAGGCATCGAGGAGGAGCAGTCGGTCGTCTGTTTCCCCGCGCTTGATGGCGTCTCGCCGGTGCATGTGCAGGCAGTAGGCGCACCCGTTCATCTGGGATACGCGTACCTTTACGAGATCGAGAAGTTTGGGGTCGAAGTTATTTGCCAGCCAAGCCTCGATAGCGACGAGACCTTCGATGCCGTCGTTCTTTTGCGTCAGGTAATTCAAACGTTTGGTCATCTTAGTCTCCATTTGCCGGTGCTAAGATTTCGATGGGAGCGAAAAAAGTGCGGCACTAACGGACGGAATAGTTTCCCGCGACTGGAGTGGCCGCGCCATTCCATTAGGCGCGGCGCCTGCTGATCAGGATTGGGTTCGACACCCACCGAGCTTTCTCGAAACTCAACTAATCGCCAGTCTGTTCACCCGCGGTAGGCGGAACCGTTAATGCAAATATCGGTACCGGGTGATCGGCCAACAAGCGCTCCGAAAGAACGCCGGCTGGTGATACCGACTTTCTAGCAATGCGCGCTGGCAACTATCGGCAGCAATGTGCTCGGACGTCAGGCCGCCCGAGCTTGCGATATCTACTCACCGGAGAGGAGTCTGGCCTTTCACATCCTCTCCCCTGGCAACGCCGCCGCCTGCCTCACCCAATCCGCAAACTGCGCTTCATCCAACCCATCATCCTCGTAGATATCGAGATACCGCACGTGCTCGTGCTTCGACTTGCCTGGCGGGATCGGGTTGAGGGAAGCACCGCGGAAGAAGGCCACTTTCACGTACCTGGTGAAGCAATGAAAGCTGAGGAACCAGACGTGGTCCTCAATGCCATAGAAGGGCGAGTTCCATTTGACGGCTTTGCGCACGCCGGGAACGGTACGTGAGATGATCGCGTCGAGGCCGCGGCCGACGTCCTGTTTCCAGCCGGGCATGGCCGCGATAAAGGCCTGCACGGGGGCGTCGCCGTAGCCCTTCGGGATCTGAGGATTGCCGCCTGAGAGGAGGACCGGCTTTTCGGGGTCCGGCTTGGCGGGCTTCTTTGTGGTTTTCGCCGGCTTGACTCGTGCCTTGCCCGCCATTGCTTTTCCTCCTGAGCTCACGCCTCCTGGCGCTTCGAGGTGATGATGTCCCAGGCGATGTTGATGCGCTTCATGCGTTCCTCGCGCGCAAGGCGATCGGCTTCGTCCTTGGCGAGGTCAGGGTGCCAGCAGGCGCGCAAAGCGTCGACGAGCTTCTTCAGCGTCCGCAGGCTGACGTCAGGATTGACGCCCAGAAGCTCGTAGGCCTCGTACTTGTCCCGCGGCGGTTCGCGGCTGGTGAAGCCGCCTACGGACAGGCTGCGGTAGGCCCCCTCCACAATGTCCCTGAGCCGATGCAACTCGCGGACGATCCGCTGCAGGCGGTTGCGCATGCGCCGCCATTCCTCGGGCTCCTTGGGGGAGGCTGTCATGACGGCGGTGAGGAACTGCTCGAGGTGGCGCATCTCCCGCTGCAGCACACGGCGCAGCGGCGCGACGCCCTGCAGCTCGTCCACGCGCGCATCGATCTGCTGCAGCATCGTATGAGCTGTGCGGCAGAGCTCGCCGCACATCCTTTCATCGGTCGGGTCGACCAGCGCCGTGCCGGTTGGAGTCGCGGCCTGGGGTGCCGCGCCTTGGCCCGAAACCGCGCCGAACGGCGCAGCCACCGGCGGGGGTGACCGGAACTGGGGAGCATTTCGTTCTGGCCCCGCCGCCCGGAAGGCGGGGGCGCGCACCCGACGTCCTCGCATCGAATACCAGCCGATGCCGGAAACGAGTCCCGACAACAGAGCAATGCCCATCAGGGCAGCCGTGAACTCGCGCTCGTGGGACAGCTTCTCGAACTGCGCAGCAAGTGGCCTCAAGCTCGCCGCGCTCTGATCCCAGAGCCACGCGAGCATCTGTCCATGGCCCTCCGAAACTGTGGACCACCAGCTGGCACTCTGATTGGCCGGGCCGCTGGATTGTGCCTCTTCCGCCCGTGCGGCGGCCAGTGCCGCAGAGACCTCCTGAACGAAATTCGGCGAGCCGCTTCGGTCGACGTCCTCGGAAGCATCTTTGCCGGAGGCGAGCTGCGCGGCGCCAAAGGCTTCGGATCGAAGCCCTGTCGCTGGAGCTTGGGCCGGAGGGGCCTTGGCTTCCTCGGCGGCGCTGAGCTGCCTGAGACTGGCGCTCGCGTTTCTCCCGACCACCGGAATATCGTCGGGGGGGCCCGTCGGCTCCGGCGCCGGCATGGCGCTCGTCTCCACCTGCCCTTGCTCGGCGCCCGCTTGCTCGACCTCCTCTTGGGCACGGGCAACGGGCGGGTCAGGCGCCTCTACCGGCGAGTACGGAACGAACCGGGCGCCGACCTCGTGCACAGGTGCGAAGCCAGCCGGCAGAACCCAGTGTTCGCGGCTGTTCTCGCCGAGTTCCCACGGGTCGCAATCCTTCAGGAAGCCGAGGGCCGGGTCGCTCGCGCCACATTCGCCAAGCCGCGATCTCCGGGGCGGGGTGATATGGAGCCGATTGTTCTCGACCCAAGCCCGCGTGCGGCTGCCGGCCAACACCGCTGCGGCGAGATCTCGCCAGGGCACCCGTTCTCCCCCGCAGGAGACGTCGAACTTGTAGAGCATGACGGGCCGGCACCAGTTCGCGTTGCCCGGGTGGCAGGCCGAGAACACCTGGCGCTCGCGCTCCGAAACAATCTCGTGCGGAACGGGCCGGGATGGATAGACGACAAGCCGTCCCGCCCGCAGCTCACAGCTCACGGGGAGAACAACGGCCTCGCGAGCCACTACAGCACCCGCGCCGAGTACGAGCAGCAACGCAAAACATATCAGGTGCGGCATGAACCGTGAATGCACCGAGCAGCCCCCATGCCCCGCACGACAGTAATAGTCTATGTGCTCGGCAAGAGCGGCATGACTGTGACAATGCAATGGTTTTTACAGAAGTTGCCTAACGGCCTCACCAGGCCTGTCCCAAAATAGCTAAAGCCTAGGCCTGTCATAGCAAAATGGCTCGCGCAATCTGCCGATGACGCACTATTCTGTGGTCCGGGCCCGGTGCCGAGCGGAACAGAATGTCCGAACAATGTGCGTCATCAAGGGAGGGCACGGCCGATAGGCCCAGCACCCCAGGGGGAGGAGATCCGATGCTTGCTGCATCAACGAATGCCAGCCATGCACCGCTGTCAGCCAGCGGAGCCGGCGTCGTGTCGACTGCCGTTCCATTGAACGGGACCTCTGGCGTCGGCATTGCAGGGCGAGCCATCGCCGACGAGCGGGAGCGCTTCCTGCCTGTCACCCGGTTCGCCCTCATCGACAGGCTGACGGAACCGGACGCTTGGCCGGCTGGGCAGGCGGCAGAAGCGCGCCGCTTTTTCCGCTACCTGGACTACTGGCGCCAGCAGCAGTATGGCGCCCAGCTCCTGGCCCTCGAGCAGGATTACGAGCCCTTCAGCCCCGACAGCGACCTGCTGATGACCCGCTCTTACACGCCGGAGGAGCGCAAGGTGCTCCAGCGGCGCGTGGTCGAGGGCATCGATCGGCTGCTCACGCAAGCCAACTACACGAGGATCAATCCGCAGCAGGTCGAGCTGATCCTGACCCAGGAGACCCATTACGGGCTCGACCTTCACGTCGATCTCGATGCCTTCGAGGAGCTGCTCGTCTACTATCGCGGTGCCACCACCCGTAAAGGCCACCGCCGGTTCCTCCGCAGCTTCCTACGGAAGCAGGAGATCGACGTGCCGATTTTCCGGCGCCTGTTCGTCCTGTTCAAGCTCAAGTCCGAAGAGCAGCGGATTACCGAGATCATGCGAGAGAGGGGCGTATCGCGCCGCGCGGCGACCCGGGCTGTGCGTCGGATGCGCAATCTGTTCGCGCCGGAGGTCAAAGACGACCTGATCTACATGAAGCTGTTCAAGAACATCCCGCGTTCGGACATCGAAATGGTCTTCCCGAACACTCGGGTGAACTTCCGGCCGTTTGACAAGGTCAAGCTCGGCATCACGAGCAGTGCCGGGCTGGGCATGGGCGCGTTCAGTGCAGCTGGCAAGCTTGCGGTGGTGACGACCAATCCGCTGGCTGCGGCCGGGGCCGCATTCGGACTGGGCGGCATCATCTTCCGGCAATGCAAGCAGTTCCTGAGCGAACGGCAGCGCTACATGGTGATCATGGCGCAGAACCTCTACTTCCACGCCATGGCCGACAACCGCGGCGTGCTGATCAAGCTGGCGAGCCGTGCGGCAGAGGAGGATACGAAGGAAGAGATGCTGCTCTATGCCGTTCTGGCGCAAGGCAGCTACAGGCGCGCCGACCTGCCCGAGATCGACCGGGTTATCGAGCAGTACATGGCGGATACGTTCGGCGTTGACGTGGATTTCGAGATCGAGGATGCGCTGGGTCGGCTGATCGAGGAAGGAATCGTCGCAGAAGAGCCCGACGGTTCGCTCAGAACCTTGCCGCCCGCTCAGGCCGCGGCGCTCATTGACCAGCGGTGGGACGCTTTTCTCGACGAGCTCTCGACGTCCGCGAGCGAAGGCATCGAGATGGCCGAGGCGCCCGATCTTTCGGGCGATACCGCCCTTGAGGCTTGACGGTTTGCCCCGTCGACACCGGGCCGGGTGCGCGTTACCTCCCGCGTGGAGCCCGCAGCTCGCCGGGTGTTCGATCGAGTGAGGCCATGCCGTCCTACAAAGTCACCATAGCCGTCCCTGAGCAGGACGCCGCACGCTCCCTTTCGGGGGCGCTCTCCGATCTCGTCATTCCGGCACCTGATGCGCTGACGCAGTTCGAGGCCGGCGAGGGCTGGCTGGTTGAGGCTTATTATTCCGATGCCCCCGACCTCGAGGAACTGAGCCGGCAGCTTGGCGCGGTGTTGCCGTTCCAGCTCCCGCATCTCGAACTCAACGTCGTGCCCGATGAAAACTGGGTGGCGATTTCGCAGGCGGCGCTGCCCCCGGTCTCGGCGGGGCGATTCACGGTTCACGGCAGCCACGACCTCGGCCGGGTGCCGCGGGGGCCGAACACTCTGCTCATCGATGCCGGGGAGGCGTTCGGGACGGCCCATCATGCGACCACGCAGGGGTGCCTGATGGCCCTCGACGAACTCTCCCGTCGGAGCCGGTTTGAACGGGTGCTCGATCTCGGCTGTGGTTCGGGCGTCCTCGCGATTGCGGCGTCCCGCGTGTTTCCCGAGGCGCGGATTGAGGCCAGCGATAACGATCCGCAAGCGATCTTTGTGGCCAGAAGCAATGCCCGGCTGAATGGCGCGGCCGGGCGGATCCGCATGCGGGTAGCCGAAGGTTTACCGAGGGGGACGCGGCCGGCCAGTTACGACTTGATTCTCGCCAATATATTGGCCGACCCGCTGATATCACTCGCCCCGGATATGGCCCGAGCATTGGCGCCCGGCGGGGTGGCGGTCCTGTCAGGATTGCTGGTCCGGCAGGCATCCATTGTGATCGCCGCCTACCGGCCCCACGGATTCGTCGTCGCCGGCCATCGCAGGCTGGCCGGCTGGTCGACGCTGACGCTCGTCAAACGTCGAAGTGTCGCCGCGTATGCCCCATGCGCTCGGCCCATGCGCGCGGCGTGAACCGCTCGCAGGCGCGAATGCGATGGATTTCATCCTCGGCGATGCCGATATCCCTCAGCAGCGAGTCGGGGAGCGCGGCCAATTGCCCCCGAACCCGGCGGTCTTCAATCGCGGCTTTGATGCGTGCCAGGGTCGATTTGATCCGCTGCCACAGTACCTGACCGACGGTGTCGACGGAACGGTCTGCGCCGACGTGGTGGCCCAGGGTCGTAGAATGTGTTGTCGTGCTCATGGTCTTCTCTTCCGCTCGTTTCTTGTTATCAACGGCAGCAAAGCTCCGGTCGGGTTTGGCCCGACCAGAGCTGTTGTGGGGAGTTTGTGTTGGGGTGCCGCTTAGTTCGGCAGATCAGGGAGTCGACGCTCGACCCGGATCTGCCGGATTTGCTCTTCGGTGTACCCGAGCTCGACCAGTCGCTCGTTGCTCAGCGCAGACAGGTAATCTACGAGGTAGCGTTCCGCCTGCGCCTCGCGCGCGGCAAGGAGCCGGTCGAAGACTCGCTGGAGCCAGCTCGTCCCCTTCCGCTCGGTCTCGCGCCTGGTCTCTGGAATCGTGTTGACGTTGTAAGTGATCGGGGTGCTCATGTGCTTCTCATCTCAGCTCAGTTTTGACCGGGGTAGGTCTCGTGCCGTTTTTCTCGGCTTATGACCCCAATATAGGCCGATTTCGCATGTGCGGTAGACGGACTGCTGCATTGCAGTAATGCTGCCAATGCATGCGAATGCCTATTTGGGTCGAACAATCTTCAAAATCGATACCGTCTGGGGACGGACGACACGGTTAGACGCTATCGTACGCGGAGAAATGGATGTTTCAGAGCTTCGAAGCCCCTGAAGGTCTGGCGAATGCCGGCGATCGCGTGGATCGGCTGCGCAAGCTCATGGGCGAGCTCAAGGTCGATGCTGTTCTGGTGCCGCGAGCCGACGAGCACCAGGGAGAGTACGTTCCGCCCGCGGCCGAGCGGCTGAAGTGGCTCACCGGCTTCTCGGGCTCGGCAGGAATGGCTGCGATCGCGCGCCAGAGCGCAGCCTTGTTCGTGGATGGCCGCTACACCGTGCAGGCCAGAGCGCAGGTGGATACGAAGCAGTTCGAAATCCTTCAGGTGCCACAGGCGCGGCTTTCCGATTGGCTGAACCAGAAGCTCAAATCAGGGGCAGTGGTCGGCTTCGATCCGCGGTTGCATACGGTGAGCGAGATCGAAAACCTGACGGAGGCTCTCGCCAGCCGGCAGATCAAGCTCAAGCCGCTCAATCGCAATCCGGTGGACAAGATCTGGGGCTCTGACCGGCCACCGCCACCCGCCGGGAAGGTTCGCCCGCAACAGTTGGAGTACGCGGGCCGGTCTGCTCAGGACAAAGTCGCTGCGTTGCAAAAAGACCTGAAGGCTGCGGGCCAGGATGCCGTTGTGCTCACCCTGCCGGACTCGATCGCGTGGCTGTTCAACATCCGCGGCAGCGACGTGGCGCATAATCCCGTCGCACTCGCCTATGCCATCGTGCCGGTCCAGGGAAAACCCGAGCTCTTCATCGCGCGGGAGAAACTCAATGCCGAGGCCAAGAAGCACCTGTCGTTTGCCAAGGTGAGCGATCCTAAGGCTTTGGAGGACCGGTTGGCCCGGCTCAGGACGGCGGGCAAAAGGGTCAGACTCGATCCGAATACCGCCTCCTGGTGGTTCGCGCGCCAGCTTGGCGGACCGAAGCGCATCCAGCGAGGCCAGGATCCCTGCATCCTGCCGAAAGCGCGGAAGAACGAGGCCGAAATCAAGGGTGCGCGGGCGGCGCACGTGCGCGACGGGGTGGCTTTCGCGCGCTTTCTGGCTTGGGTCGACCGCGAGGCACCGGGCGGGCAGCTCGATGAAATCTGCGTCGCCCGCAAGCTCGAAGAGTTCCGCGCAGAAACGCAGGCGCTGAAGGATATCAGCTTCGACACGATCTCCGGCGCAGGTCCCAACGGCGCCATCGTGCACTACCGCGTTACGGAGGCCACGAACCGGAAGCTCAATCCCGGCGAGCTCTATCTGGTAGATTCCGGAGCCCAGTACCTCGACGGGACCACGGACATCACCCGCACTATCGCGATTGGCGAGCCAACGCACGAGATGCGGGAGCGCTATACGCTCGTTCTCAAGGGCCACATCGCCATCGCGACGGCCCGCTTCCCCAAGGGCACGCGGGGACTCGAGCTTGATCCTCTGGCCCGGCGGCCTCTATGGGAGAAGGGCCTCGACTACGATCACGGCACGGGGCACGGAGTCGGCAGCTATCTCTCCGTCCATGAGGGGCCGCAGTCCATCTCCCGGCGTGGCATGGCGGTGCTGGAGCCCGGCATGATCATTTCCAACGAGCCCGGCTACTACAAGGAAGGGGCCTATGGCATCCGCCTCGAGAATCTGGTGCTCGTCACCGAGCCTGAGGTGCCGCCCGGAGGCGATCGCGAAGTGATGGGCTTCGAAACCTTGACGCTCGCGCCATTCGACCGACGGCTCGTTCAGGCTGACCTGCTGACGCCGGCGGAGCTGGACTGGCTGAACGCCTATCACGCCCGGGTGCGTGAGGTGATCGGGCCGGAGCTGGGGCCAGGAGATCGAGAGTGGCTGGATGCGGCGACAGAGCCGATCGGCTAACGGTCAGCCGATCAGGTGCCGCAAGGCCACAGCGGAGGATACGCCGACGATCACAACCGCAAGGAGTGGCAGGCGCGCGGCTGCGACGAGCGTCACGGCAGCCGCAAGCATATCGGCTGGCCCGCCCTTCATCAGGGACGGCGCGATCACCGCAGTCAGGATGGCGACCGGCAGTGCGTCCAGAGCGGCTTGCATCCGCGGTGTCACGCGCACGAAGCGCAGCAGCCAAAGGCCGCTCACCCGGGTCGCATAAGTCGCCAGGGCCATGGCAATGATGGCGGCAAGATTGGCGGGGTCGAGTTTCACGCGTGTGGCTCCTCTCGCCAAAGTGAGAGGAGTGTGGCCGCCAGCATGCCGGCGATGCCCCCGGCGATCACGTGCCAGACGCCGCCGAGCTGCGATTGGGTGACGACAGCCGCAATGGCACTCGCTCCCATGACCACGGCCGTACCGCCGCCCCGCCAAAAACCGACGATCAGTCCGAGGAAAATCGCCGTGAAGGCGAAGTCGAAGCCCCATGCTTCAGGATTCTTGATCGCTGGGCCGATGATGGCGCCGATCACCGACCAGGCGAGGAAACTGAAATAGAGGAGCCCCGCCAAACCGGCGTAGTAGGCCGGATGCAGTCGTCCCATCGCGGCACGGCGCTCGGCCAGAGCCCAGATTTCGTCCGCCATGAAGGCGACGCCCAGCAGGCGCTGCCACGGACGGAATCCTCCCAGATGCAGGCTCAGGGAGGCGCCCATCATGACGTGCCGCAGGTTGATGGTGAGGGTCGTCAGGCCGAGGAGCACCCACGGGGCCGGATCACGCCAGATGTCCACGGAGACCATCTGCGAGCTGCCGGCGAACACGAGGCTGCTCATGAGGCCGACCTCTAGCGGCGAGAGGCCCTTTTGCGCGGCGAGCGCGCCGAGGAGGAGGGCGAACGGCACGACGGCTACCGCGGCCGGTAGGATGGCGAAAGCGCCCTGGCCGAACTCGTCCCATGCAGACGGGGCTGTCAATCCTGATTGATGAGCGCCAGCCATTCCTCCTCCGTCAGGATCGTCACGCCAAGCTCGCGTGCTTTGCCAAGCTTGGAGCCCGCATCGGCGCCCGCCACGACGTAGTCCGTCTTCTTTGAAACGGAACCCGCGACCTTCGCGCCGAGCCGTTCTGCCTGCGCTTTCGCTTCGTTGCGGGTCAAGGTCTCGAGCGAACCAGTAAAGACGACGGTCTTTCCGGCAATGGAGGATTTGGCTGTCACCTGTCGGGCGAATGGCTGGACGGTGATCTCTGCCAGCAGATCGTCGACGGCGCGCGTGTTGTGGGGCTCGGAAAAGAAGTCGATGAGAGCGTCCACAACGGTCTCGCCAATGCCCTCGATGTTGTCGATGTCCCGATAAGCATCGCTGTCGCGCCCATCTCGGACGGCCGCCTCGACTGCGGCGCGGAACGCTTCCCAAGTGTGATAGGCGTTGGCGAGGTCGCGGGCGGTCGTTTCACCCACGTGGCGGATGCCCAGCGCATAGATGAAGCGGTCGAGAGAGATCGAACGGCGCGCCTCGATCGCCTTGAACAGGTTCTCGACGGACTTCCGGCCGTAGCCTTTCTTGTCGATAAGCTTGTCGTTGCGGAGTTCCTCCCGCCGGGCCAACGTGAAGATGTCCGCAGGCTGTCTGATCCGGCCCTCGTCGTAGAAGGCCTCGATCTGCTTCTCTCCCAGACCCTCGATGTCGAAGGCATTGCGCGAGACGAAGTGGCGGAGCCGCTCCTTGGCTTGCGCGGGGCAGATGAGGCCGCCGGTGCAGCGACGAACGGCGTCCATCTCTCCCGTTCGTTCGTTCACCTCCCGCACGGCATGGCTGCCGCAGGCCGGGCACACGGTCGGGAATTCGAACGGCTTTGCATGCGGCGGCCGCTTCCCCAGGACAACTCCCACGATCTGCGGAATGACGTCGCCTGCGCGCTGCACGATGACGGTGTCGCCGATGCGCACATCCTTGCGCTTGATCTCGTCCTCGTTGTGGAGCGTGGCGTTTGCGACGACCACGCCGCCGACGGTGACGGGCTCTAGCTTGGCAACTGGCGTCAGCGCACCAGTCCGCCCGACCTGGATCTCGATATCCCGCAGGATGGTCACCGCCTGCTCGGCGGGGAACTTGTGGGCGATGGCCCAGCGCGGCGATCGGGAGACGAAGCCGAGCCGCTCCTGCAGGTCGAGCCGATTCACCTTGTAAACTATTCCGTCGATGTCGTAGCCGAGCGTCGCCCGCTGCGCGCTCATTTCGCGGTAGAACGCGACCATCTCATCGACCGTGCTGCAGAGCCGTGCCAGCGGATTGGTCGGGAACCCCCACCGCCGGTATGCCTCGTACACGCCCCATTGGGTTGGTGCCGGAAGCCGCGAGACCTCGCCCCAGGCGTAAGCGAAGAAGCGGAGTGGACGGCTGGCGGTGATTTTTGGGTCGAGTTGGCGGAGCGAACCGGCGGCGGCATTGCGTGGATTGGCGAACACCTTCTGGCCGGCCGCTGCCTGGGCAGCATTCAACTTCTGAAAGTCAGCATGCGCGAGATAGATCTCGCCGCGCACATCTATGATCTCCGGGAAATCAGGCGCTTTGATTTCGTGCGGCAGGCCGCGGATCGTGAGAACGTTGGCCGTCACGTTCTCGCCCTCCGTGCCGTCACCCCGCGTCGCCGCCTCGACGAGCCGGCCATGCTCGTAGCGGATCGAGATCGACAGGCCGTCGATCTTGGGCTCCGCCGTGAACTCGATAACATCGTTGGCCTTCATCCCTAGGAAGCGACGCACGCGATCGGCGAACTCAGAGATCTCCTCCTCGGAAAACGCATTGCTGAGGGAGAGCATCGGCACGCGGTGGCGCACCTTGCCGAAAGCTTCCACTGGAGGTGCACCGACCCGGCGCGAAGGGCTGTCCGGCCGAATGAGCTCCGGGAAGCGCGCCTCGATCTCCGCATTGCGGCGGGCGAGGGCATCGTAGTCCGCGTCCGAGATCTCGGGCTGAGCGAGCTGGTAGTACAACCGGTCGTGGTGCGCGATTTCAGCGGCAAGCCGCGCAAGCTCTTCCTGAGCCTCCTGCGGCGTGAGGGCTGTTACAGGCTTGTGTGACAATGCCGAGGTCGTCATCGGGGGTCGAGCCGTCAGCGTTGAGAGCTGCGGGTAGGTCGCACGCGGAACTGGCCTCGATCAACCCCCCCAGCTGATGGATCACCGCCCGCGTGTGGCGATGCAGCGGCGCATGCAGGCCGCGAACTGCGCATCGCAGGAAGGCGAGCCCTTTGTGGAAATCCGGCACTGATTGTACTGGGCCCGGCAGGAAGAGGTGCACGCGCCGCCCTGGACGAACTGCAGCTCGGGGGGCGGCGGATCGGAAATCGCCAGCCCTCCGGAGATCAGCGCCAGCACGAGCAGCTTGCCGTTCACCTGTAGATCTCCCGTTCCGAGCGCCCCGACTTAAGCTCGAATACGATGAATACAGTCTGAACCGCATCGCCTCCAGATGCTCGCGCTCAAAATGCGTAGTCCGTGAAGATGTGGTTTATGTCGCCCTGCCAATGGCCTTCGTAGCGATTGAGCAGATCGTCCGCAGGCGTGCGGCCGCTCGCCGCAGTGTCCTCCACGAAATGCAGGTGGATGCGCTCGTCATCCTTGTTCGCGTTTAGCACGCCTCTGTTCTTGAGGCCGGCGTGTGCGATCGCCACAGCCTCGCGCGCGATGTTTTTAACCGTTCCCGATCTGAACGGAGCATCGAGCGCCGACTTGGGCACCACGTCGCGCAAGTGCTGCCGCTCCTCAGCGCTCCAGTCCTTCACGAGGTCCCA
>Ga0180216_1001590_pt1 | contig 20037 bp, 15 predicted proteins | sample eDN3rd37CBELigMG_FD_128879 | JGI IMG/M metagenome (GOLD analysis project Ga0180216, IMG submission 128879) | Enriched Miracle-Growth compost microbial communities from Emeryville, California, USA - eDNA 3rd pass 37_C BE-Lig MG (version 2)... ...
AAATTCATCAATCCGCTGGGCGTGAAGGGGCTTGGCGAGATTGGTATCGTCGGTGTTGCGGCGGCGATCGCCAATGCGGTCTATCACGCAACCGGCAAGAGGGTGCGCGATCTGCCTGTCACGCTGGATAAGCTGCAGTGACAGGGACAATGCTGCGAGAGCTTCCACGGAAAGGACCTGGCGGCCAACTCATCGTTTGACGTCTGAGAATGCGAACCTGGAGTACTGGCCGTGCCGATGCAACTGGATGGTTCCTGTTACTGTGGCGCAGTGCGCTCCACCTTGGCGAGCCACACACCCTACCCCTATCAGCTTTGTTACTGCTCCATCTGCCGCAAGACGGCTGGCGGAGGCGGCTTCGCCATCAACATCATGGGCGACGTTGCGACCATGCAGGTGACGGGCAAGGAAGCCTTGCGCCATTACTGCGCTGAGATCCGGGACGAAGCCGGACACTGCGAAATCTCCAGTGGCCAGCGCCATTACTGCACCCACTGCGGAAGCGCATTGTGGATGTACGATCCGCAGTGGCCGGATCTGGTTCATCCCTTTGCATCGGCCATCGACACCGAGCTGCCCGCGCCACCTGCCAAAGTGCACCTCATGCTGGGCTCCAAGGCGGCCTGGGTGACGCCGGCTCTCGGCCCCGACGACGACTGCTTCGACGAGTATCCGGAGCTTTCAATCGAGGACTGGCACCGGCGTCGGAGGCTCTGGATCGACTAGAGGCTACGGCCTGTCATCGATGTCACACCAGCTAAAATCAGGTGGCTCCCCGCTGACACTGCACAACCGCAAAGAGCCACTTGGCGAGTAAAACGTGAGTGCAGCGGCTCTCGTGCAGCACGAGGTTGGAGAGGGCCGTTGTCCGTTTGACCCGGGCATGTTGGCACGCGCGAGGTGATGTGCCGGGAGGGGAGCACTCCGGTAGCCGGGCAAGGGAGCGGTCAGACGGCGCTTTGAATGAGTGTCATAGGAGTGTGGGGTAATGGTGCTCTCAGTTGGCACAGCCGGGTGATTGCGATGCGGGGACTGCCGACAAGATTTGCGAAGGCGCCTCGTTGACGTCGATGTCGAGGCAGATGAAGCGTCGAGAGATGTCATCGAACCGGCTGACCTTAGAAAGGCACCAGTATTCTACGTCGCCACTAGCGCGCAAGTGACACTTGTGGCGAGCGAGCATTGTAAAGAGCACTGAGGCAGACGACTCGATTCAGTCAAGACATCCGCCAGCACAAGAACGTCTTCAGGCAGGCTGCGGGTTGCGATACATTTTTCGTATGCTATAAGGCTGCATCTCACATCTTCAGTATTAAAGCGGCCTGTGCGCTTCGCGCCCTATGATCCTTTAGATCATCTGCCGCTTTTCGCTCGTCTTTACGAGCGCTGTCACCCATCCGCGGCTTGTGGTCCTGCCGGTCTTCCGGCGGATCTGGCGACGTTTGCTGTCCGCATGTCGTGCAACCCAAATAGAGTGAGCATGCAACTTCAGCACCTAGGAACACCGCTTACCCTTTTTCTTCTTCTCCTTTTCTTCGGAATTACCTTCGTCATCACGCTCTCCATCGGAAAGAAGCGTGAGAACGCCGACAACTACATGACTGCCGGCAACCAGGTCGGTTTCGGGATCTCGGCGGCCTCGATGACAGCCACGTGGATCTGGGCCTCCTCGCTGTATGCATCCGCGACCTCCGGGTATACCTACGGAGTATCCGGCCCGATCCATTACGGGCTCTGGGGCGCGTTGATGATCTTGTTCATCTATCCGTTCGGCAAACGCATCCGCAGCCTTGCACCCCATGCTCATACCCTTGCCGAAATCCTCCATGCCCGTCACGGTCGGTCGAGCCAGCTGATCCTTGCCGGATCCAATATCCTTGGAAGTCTTCTGAGCCTGGCCTCCAATTTCATCGCCGGAGGAGCGTTGATCGCCATGCTCTCGCCGCTGTCGTTTTCGACCGGCATCCTGATCATCGCGTCGGGTGTTCTGCTCTATACGCTCTGGTCTGGACTGCGCGCTTCGATTCTCACGGATTTCATCCAGGTGTGCGCTATGCTGGGCGCCGTCATTATCATCGTTCCTGCCGTATTTCTTGCGGCGGGCGGGACGACGATCTTCGAAACCGGCGCGGTCAACCTCACTCCTGAGCAACAAGACTTCTTCTCATCGGAGGCGTTCTTCAACCAGGGGGCGCCTTACATCGCCGCGGTTCTGGCCTATGCGATCGGCAACCAGACCATTGCCCAGCGGCTGTTTGCCGTTCGCGAAGACAAGATCAAGCCGACCTTCATCACCGCCACCGTCGGCTATGGCGCCACTGTCATTGGTGTGGGAATGCTGGGTGTCCTGGCCCTATACCTGGGCATCGAGCCGATGAATGGCGATCCGAACAATCTCGTTCCGCAACTGGCCGCCAGCTATCTGAATGTTGGGCTTTTGTGCGTATTCTTCATAATGATCATCGGGTCCATGGCATCAACGGCAGATAGCGATCTTTCCGCGCTTTCATCGATCATGATGACCGACGTCTATGGGCGCAACATCGCAGAACCGGGCAAGGCAGATCCGAAGCTGATGCTGCTCATCGGGCGGGTCACCATGATCGCCGCTACCGGTGCAGCGATCTATATTGCGTCGAACAGGCTGAACATTCTCGAATTGCTGGTTCTGGTCGGGGCGATCTGGGGCGCGCTCGTCTTTCCCGTCATTGCGAGCTTCTACTGGAGCCGTGTGTCCAATGCCGCCTTCACCATCTCGGTTCTTGCGGCCCTTGCCGTCTTTTTCCCGGTCCGTTTCGGCTGGATTGAACTGACAGGGACCATCGCGGTCATCTCGGACTTCCTCGCAGTTATCGGCGTGGGCGTGATTGCCGGACTGATGGCTTTTGGCTTTTTCGGGCGGCGAGTCGGTCTTCTGGTCGGGGTGATCGCGGCAGGCATCACCCTGCCATCAGGTATGGGCTTCCTGCACACGTATCCAGTACTGACGGCCTCGCTCCTCGCTTACTCCGTCAGCTCGATCCTCTGCACCGCTATTTCGCTGGGCAGCCAGACGAAGTTCGACTTCGACACGATCCGGGCCGAAACGGGCCGGTTTGATCGGGCTCCCCAACACTCATAAGGAGGCAAATCCCATGTCATCGAACCTTCTGAGTATTTATGTGCTGATCTGGCCCGTTCTCGTGGCGGGCGTCCTGATCGTCCTGGTTCGCGCATTTCTCAGTGAAGTGCGCGCCGCCCGCAAAAACGGACGGCCGATGATCTAAGACCGGAACTGAGACCAGCGATTTGGCCAGCTGGTCCAGACTGAAGCGAATTCCCCGGCGGCGGTTCCCAGGCATGCAATTGAAGCTTGCCTGCAGCCGCCAAATACGGTGGCACCTTCATCGCTATTTCGAGGTTAATTGACGCACGCATTTCCAATGCTCCGCGTCGCACAGGATCGCTGGTTGAAATGGCGGGGATTTGAAATTTCGTCTTCATTATGCGATAAGGCTGCCATCCTAAACAACAAGAGGTTGAATGAGCTCCAGTGCTGGACTTGAGATCAGGACAAGATAAGTATTTTGGTTTGTGTGCTGTAAGTTGTTTTAAGAACGGCAATTCAAGAGCGCCAATTTCATTTCGTATTCATGGTTATCTGCATAGCGCCAGATCTGAGCTTTTGGCTGTTCCCGCCGGGGATCTGAGAGAGGCGACCAGCAGCCGTCGCTGCACTTCGCCATTCGCCATCTAAATCAGCAATATCCGCTTTTCTATAACGCATGCTGCAAAACAGCAGTCGAGCGCTTGATCATTTATGTGCAGGTAAATCATGTCCAAGCAAAAACGTGTGGCCATTATTGGTGCCGGCCCGTCCGGTCTTGCCCAGTTGCGGGCGTTCCAGTCCGCCAAACAGAAGGGCGCTGAGATACCCGAACTCGTCTGCTTCGAAAAGCAGAAAGACTGGGGTGGCATGTGGAATTATACATGGCGCACGGGCGTCGACGAAAATGGCGAGCCGGTTCACGGCAGCATGTATCGCTATCTCTGGTCAAATGGACCCAAGGAGTGTCTCGAATTTGCCGATTACACCTTCGACGAGCATTTCAAGAGGCCGATTTCGTCCTATCCTCCGCGCGAAGTTCTCTGGGATTATATTCAGGGTCGTGTGCTGAAAGCGGGCGTGCGTCATTATATACGCTTTAATACCGCGGTTAAATCAGTCAAGTTTGACGAAGATACCCGCAAATTCACGCTCACCGCGATGGATTATACCGCCGACCGCCTGACATCCGAAGAATTCGATCATGTCGTCGTTGCAACGGGCCATTTCTCGACCCCTAATATGCCGGAATTCCCCGGCTTCGATCGTTTTCCAGGCCGCATTCTCCACGCTCATGACTTCCGGGATGCAACGGAGTTCAAGGACAAGCATGTGCTGCTGATCGGCTCCAGCTATTCCGCTGAAGACATTGGATCGCAATGCTACAAATATGGCGCGAAATCGATCATCACGAGCTATCGCACTAAGCCCATGGGATATGATTGGCCCGAAAACTGGGAAGAAAAGCCAATCCTTACCAGAGTGGATGGCAACATCGCCCATTTCAAGGATGGAACGAGCCGGTATGTCGAGGCTATCATCCTGTGCACGGGATATCGACATGACTTTTCGTTTCTTTCCGATGATCTTCGCCTGAAAACCAGCAACCGCCTGTGGCCGCTCAACCTCTACGAAGGCGTGGTTTTTACGCCGAATCCGCAGCTCTTTTATCTGGGAATGCAGGATTTATGGTACAGCTTCAACATGTTCGACGCGCAGGCATGGATGACGCGGGACATCATCATGGGCCGCATCGCCCTTCCTTCTCGGAGTGAAATGGAAAAGGCCAATAACTATTGGCGCCAGAAGGAAGAGGAAATCGAGAGCGATGCCGACGCGTATGAATATCAGGGTGCCTACATCGAGCGACTGATAAAGCAGACCGACTACCCCTCGTTCGATATTCAGGCTGTTAATCAGATCTTCCTGCAATGGAAGAAAGACAAAAAAGCCGATATCATGGGATATCGTGACCGATGCTACACGTCTGTTATGACCGGGACGCATGCGGTTCCGCATCATACGCGATGGCTCGGCGCGCTCGATGACTCGCTTGAGGCTTATTTGCAGAGTGCGCCGGCGGCAGGAGCCGACCGTCGGACTGTGTCATCGAAATCCTATTCGGCCCGAGGCTCTTTGCGCGACCGTACGCCCGCAACCCTAAGCCGCTCATCTGGTCATTTGAACCAGAAGGCCGCCACATAGCGAGCGTTTGGATCACCCGGCAAAGGCGTGAGAAGGGCGACGTCGGGATGCGAGGCTTGGCCAGAGAGGGCGGCAAGAGCCCAGACGCCGAAATCTCCTCCACGCCTAAAAAGGACGGAACACGGCAAGGCCGTGTCCTCCATGCAACGAGGCCATGCTCGCAGTCCTGGCATCCCGGCGTGGAGATCCCGCGGCCCTTGAGTGCCGCCCGTTTGATTACAGCGACACACCTGAATCAACTGCAATGTTGAATACAGCTGATTGAACGGCCTTGAACAGGTAATCTCCAGCAAAGGTCGACCCTTTGCTGGAGATTACATCCCCGCGTGTGCGGGGAACAGGTCCGCATCCAACGTCGCAAATGCTCTGCTGCTGGTTCATCCCCGCGTGTGCGGGGAACAGTAGGCCGTCGCGCTGGTGCGCGGATCAAAGAGCGGTTCATCCCCGCGTGTGCGGGGAACAGGGAACGGCGGAACAGATCGACAGCAGGTTACAGGTTCATCCCCGCGTGTGCGGGGAACAGTACAACGCCCACAACATCAAGTCGCTGGAAGACGGTTCATCCCCGCGTGTGCGGGGAACAGGGCCCGAGCGGCGATAACCGTCTCCCCGATAGCGGTTCATCCCCGCGTGTGCGGGGAACAGGCGAGCTCGGCCATCTCCTGTTCGCGCCGGGCCGGTTCATCCCCGCGTGTGCGGGGAACAGGGGAACCCACGAAAGAGGAACGCATCGCAGAGCGGTTCATCCCCGCGTGTGCGGGGAACAGACTTGCTGACAAGCATATGATTAAGCGGAACTTTTCTGAAGTCGAAAAGTTTACCGATTTTTCTGGCCCTTTTTCTAGTCGACCGTCTCGCCCATGCGCAGCCCGATTGAGCGGTCGTAACTGACCAGGTGATGCGCTTCCCCGTGGCTCACGACGCCACGCCATGTATCACCGTCGCCGGGTTCCTGTTCGAGCACAAGAAGGGGCACTTGCCGTTCCCATTGCGGCCAGCATTCCTTCGCCTCGGCGATCCTGGCTTCCATTTGCCCGGCGGGCGGGGGAACGCCATCAGCCTTCTTCTGGCTGATGCTGATTTCCGACAGGGCCCACGCCCGCGTGAGATGCTGGTCTGGGCACCAGGGCACGATCCTGCCATTCTCCAGTCGTCCCAGCCGGAACACCGTTACAGGGTCGCCAAGGCGTGTCGGTGTAATGGTATCTCTCATCCAGAGGTCGATGGCTCCGCCGTATCCCTCTTCCGGCTTCAACAGGTTGGCGTTGGCAAAGGAGCGTGCCGCTCCGGCTTCGCCCATGGCGGTCTGCGACGCCCGGCGCAGAGCCTTCGGGATATCATCGAGGTCGTCCGTCCCGTAAACCTTCTCGATCAGACGGCGTACGTCTTGCGGTGTGCGGATGGCGCCGGTATCGAACAGGGTTTTCGCGCTGCGCCAGACGATGCCATGGTGACTGTAGACGGCGGCGGCGCGCGCCGACAGCAACCGGTACCAGTTCTCGTCCTCCACGTTCCCGGGATCAGGAGACATGACGACGAGTTCGGGTGCCGCCAGCGGACGATGATTTCGTTCATGTCGCCACAACCGGCCGGCGCGCTGGATCATGAGATCGATGGGCGCGAGATCGGTGATCATGGCGTCGACATCGTAATCGAGCGACTGTTCCAGGATCTGCGTGCCGACCAGTACATACCCTTTCCGGGCGCCGTCCCGGTCCTCACGCCCGAGGGTGGTACGCACGCGATCTTCGATGTCGAGGCGGTCTCCCATGGCGAAGCGTGCATGCAGCAGCACAGGCCTGAGCCCGCGAGAGCGCAGAGATTCCGCCGCTTCGATGGCATCATCGACCGCGTTGCGGATCCAGGCAACGGCTCCGCCGCGGTTCGCGACGCCTGTGATTTCATCGAGAGCTTCATCGAGGGTGCCAATCCGCCGGACTGGCAGATTCCGGATGCGATCTCCTCGCGTGCCGACAGGCTCTGTGGTGCATCCGGATTTCGACACCGTAGTAAGCAAGGGATAATGGGAGTCAGCTGCATCATCGCAGGCGCAGCCGAGGCCCCGCGTGAACGCCTTCATGAGCTTGTGGCGCTGGGTGTCGGGAAGTGTTGCCGAAAGTACAATGGCCGATCCGCCAAGGGCAGCCTGGAAGGTCAGGAGGACTTCCAGTTCCCGGTTCATGTAGGTGTCGTAGGCATGGGCTTCGTCGACGATCAGGACGCGCTCGCTGAGGCCCCACAGGCGCAGGGCCTGGTGGCGTGAGGGCAGGGCACCGAGCAACGCCTGATCGATCGTTCCGACGCCGATTTCTCCGAGGAAGGCGCGCCGGCGGTCGTCGGCGATCCAGGCGGCGCAAGCCGCGCTGCCACCGTCCTCGTAACCTTCTGGTGTCGGGTCCGGTGCAAGCACCGAAGCAGAGAATGCCTCATTCAGCATCCGGCGCCCGTGAGACAGAACGAGGGAGGGACGCGCACCTTCCGCGAAGATGCGCCGATAGGCGTGCTGCAACCGATCATACATGGCATTGGCCGTGGCCATGGTGGGCAGCGCAAAGTAGAGGCCGCCGGCGCGACGCTCGGCAAGCAATCGTGCTGCCAGAATCAGTGCCGCTTCCGTCTTGCCGCTGCCGGTGACATCTTCGATCACGGCAAGCATCGGCCCGTCCGGCAATTTCATTTCCAGAACCTGGTGCTGGAGCGGACTCAGGCGTCCGGCAAGATGGGGAAAGAGCCGCGAGACGGATGTTTCCGGCGGCACTGGCGATGGAGAAAGGCCCGCCTCGGCAACGGCCATAAGGGCCTTCGACTGCGCCTCTTTCCAGTACCCGGGGAGATCAAGGGTGGGCGCGCGATAAGGGAACCAGCCGCTTTCCCGATTGGAGCCAACCCAATCTGCTACAACGGTAAGGCCACACAAGAGCCAGGACAGAACTGCAAGGTTCCGTTCCGACGGTCTGGGAATGGCTTCCAGAGGATCAAACAGGTTCCGGACTGCGCGGCAAAAGTCGCCAGCCGCATTCCGGCAGGCGGCGTTGACCCCGGGGACGATGCTGGTGGGGCAGCTGTCGTCATTCGCAGGCCGGCCGTGGTGTCCCGTGACCGCCGCCCATAGACGGTTGAAATGTACTTCGCTCCAGTCTTGCGTCGCGGGCTGCAGCAGATCCCAGACTGCCAGTACCTCTCGCATTATGTAGCCATCGAGGTCATGCCGATTGCCATGAAGCGGGTGCCAATCTCCAAGGAAGTGCCGCACACCCTCGTTCCAGGCTTCCTCACACTTGGCTTGGAAATGTGTAGTGAACTTGCCGACGTCATGGAGCGCGACGAGGCACACAATGAAGCGGTGAGCGTTGGCGGCGTCAGTGCCGAGCAGATCTGCCATGACCGCGAGCTTGCGCGGATTGCTCTTCAGTAGCGCATCGGCGACGGCAGCGACATCGAGCGAATGGTAAGCGAGCGGATGCCACGCTGGTTCGCCTTGCCTGGCTCCGCCAGCCTTGCCCCAGAATTGAAGTGCATTGGAGTTCCCGCCCACACCTGTGCCCCCTGGTCTTTTTCAACAGCTTCTCGGAGATCCCATTCCCGAATACTAGCACAGGTTGGATGATGCCGCGGATGAACTGGTGGGTCGATAAAGTCATCTTCCTGGACAACCTGGGCCGGCTTCCAAGGCTGCACTGTAGATCCCGGGCCGAGCGGCACGGGAGTTTTTTAGGGGGGGCCGCGTCAATGACGAACCGGATGATGTTCTAGTCTGACGCTTAAGACGTTGGCGGGGCCATCCCGCTGAGATAGCTGGCCGGTAACTACTCTAGGCAAAACTTCCTCGCTTCGTGGCAATGTCCACCACGAACAGCGAGCTTCAGGAGAGTTTTGGCGGCACGGAAGTTTCGGGCGTAGACCCCGGAGACTGCTCGGATGCGCCAACATCCGACCAAACGTTACATAACTGCTTGAAAACATTGGTAGCGGAGGAGGGACTTGAACCCCCGACACGCGGATTATGATTCCGCTGCTCTAACCAGCTGAGCTACTCCGCCATGCTGTTTTGGTCGTCACCTGGCACCGCCGCGCTGTGCGCTACTGTCCCGCCTTAGTATCGAGGCTATGGAGACCGACCACCTCAAAGATCGAACCAGCTTGGCTCTTTCAAGGGTGCCGTGAGCGTTTAGCTGATTGATCCATCCGGTGCAAGAGCCTGATGTAATTTCCTGTGCCGGGGGCCAAAGGGTCGCGCCCCGGCTCATCATCAGGCGGACTGTCGGGGCGGCCAGTCGCTGCCGGCGGGCATCGTCGCCGCAATCCAGCCACCGCCCAGGATACGGGCCTCGTTGCCGGCATCCGAATAGAAAACGCATGCCTGCCCGTTGGCGATGCCGCCCGCAGGATCCGTCAACAATACAGACACCTGGCCATCGATTTCACGTGACAGCAGCGCGGGCTGAGGGGCCTGCGTGGAGCGCACGCGCGCGTGAATCTCAAGCCCATCGCTGCCGATCGTCTCCAGATCACCATCTCCCAGCCAGTTGACGTCCCGCAGCAGCAGGCGCCGCGTTTCGAGGCAGGAGCGAGGCCCCACAACGACCTCGTTGCGTTCTGCGCTGAGCCGGATGACGTACAGCGGTTCGCCGGCGGCAATCCCCAGTCCCCGGCGCTGCCCCACCGTATAGTGAACAATGCCCTGATGCTGGCCGACCACATGGCCATCGACATGCACGATGTTGCCGGGCGTCAGCGCTTCGGGCTTGAGGCGCTCGATGATATCGGAGTAGCGTCCGGTCGGAACAAAGCAGATGTCCTGGCTGTCCGCCTTGTCCGCAACAGGCAGATCAAGCTTCCGCGCCAGAGCCCTGACTTCCGATTTCGGCAGGTCGCCAAGCGGGAACCAGAGCATTTCGAGCTGCTCTCGCGTGGTCGAGAACAGGAAATAGCTCTGATCGCGGTCAGCATCCCGTGCCCGCACCAGTTCAGGACCGGAAGCCCCTTCCCGGCGGCGGATGTAATGACCGGTGGCCAGCGCGTCTGCCCCGAGTTCCCTGGCGGTGTCCAGCAGATCCCGGAACTTGATGTCGCTATTGCAGTTCACGCAAGGTATTGGCGTTTCGCCGGCGATATAGCTGTCCGCAAAAGATTGTATGACCCTTGCGGCAAACCGCTCTTCGTAGTCCAGAACATAGTGAGGAATGCCAAGCCGCTCCGCCACGTTGCGGGCATCCTGGATGTCCTGGCCTGCACAGCAAGCGCCCTTGCGGCCGACGGCGGCGCCATGATCGTACAACTGAAGCGTGATCCCGATCACTTCATGCCCGGCCTGCGAGAGCAGCGCTGCCACGACTGAAGAGTCAACACCCCCCGACATGGCCACAACAACGCGGCGGCGTTCGCTTGCGTGCAATGCGGCGCCGGCGGCAGTCGGGATGGTTGAATTAGCGGTCATTGCCGTTTTCATTAACCAATTAATTGGGAAGGGCTTGCATTTAGATGGCTTAAGACACGGAACCAGCGAACAAAAATAGCGCGGGTACGTTGTTAAACCAGCGGTGCCATTATGCCTGCAACCGATGATCGAAGCAATTTAGGTCTCCAGGGCATGCGGTTTCAAGAGGCAGGGCGCCGCATGTTGGGTCAGGTGCTGTCGTGAGGTGAGTGGCAAGAAACAGGTTGGTAACTACCAGATTGAGGAACCCTTGCATGGATGGATGCTTGGGCGAATACTAAGGAAACACCTGTTTAGTCTATGTTAATATAAGTCTTTAGGCGGAACTTAATCGCGATCGTTTATTACAGGTCTAGGCGTCATAAAAAGTGTAATGAGTACAGAGCGTATGAGTACAATGACAGAGCAACACATGCGCGCCCGCGTGCGCTACGTTATCGGGCCCGATGGCAGTCCGCTGACAGTCGCTGATCTGCCCCCCAAGGATACGAAACGCTGGGTGATCCGCCGCAAGGCAGAAGTCGTGGCAGCTGTTCGCGGCGGTCTGCTGAGCATCGAGGAAGCTTGTGACCGCTACAAGTTGACGGTCGACGAGTTTCTTTCATGGCAGCGCTCGATTGATCGCCATGGTCTTCCAGGGCTTCGCGCCACCCGGATCCAGGAGTACCGGGACTGAGCTGTCCTAGAGATACAGCAGGATGGTAAGGCGGATGCGCGCTCGCAAGCGCACCGCCTGCCCTGGCCGGAAAATGGTTCTGAAGACCGAATTACCGCCGGCAACGTTCCGGCTCAGCGTGTTTTTGCTTTCGGGCTCGCTTCCGTCGCCGCAGCCGGACTTGCTCCCCAGCCCGACGTTACTCCTTCTTCCAGGCAGCCTTCGTCCCCAGCCGCCCATCTGTATACATCCTGACTCAGGCTGTCGCCTATGACAGGCGACATATGCCGGTTCTCGACAGACACCGTGGCAGTCTCTCCGAGCGGTTCGATCGTGACTAGAAATGTTACGCGTCCGGGCTGATTGGGCGAATTGGGGATGCGCTCGTGAATGGTTACCTTGCTGACCCCGCCCATGTGCTCCGGCTGCGCTTCCGCTTGGAACATGTACCGCGAGCGCAGCCGCCCGTAGCCGCCCAGCCAGCATGTCAGCATGCCCCGTGCGATGCGCGTATAAATGTCGGTGGGAGACCCGACCGGCTGTCGTATGCCTTTGGCGATACTGGCGGCGGCATTCGGTAACGCAGCGAGTGCTCCGGTGGGCCCGGCCGTGAGCACGGACGTATCGACCGCGCCACTTCCGGCGCAGCCCGTAAGTGCGCCGCTGAGGAGCATGCTTGCGAGCAAACCTCGACCCGTTCGCATCATGGGTGTTGTTCTACCTGGCCTTGTCCCCCCGAGGCCTGGAACGCTGATGCCACAAGCGGGCACATGTCGTGCTCAGGCGACCGCCTAGCGGCGGCAGTCTTTAGTGTCGCAAGAAATGCGTCTGGCGCAAGGCCTGGCCGCCTTGCGCCCACGTCTTTGCGCTTCAAGCAGGCTGAAGATGCGCGGACAGCGGTGTGTTCTACCGGACCACCATGCCGGAGTGACGCTCCGGCCGTCTGATTTCGCGGAGTGCTGTCTGACCCTCGCCGGCTGAAACCCTGCTCAGCTGCTCGAAGGCCTCATCACGTTCCCGTTCTGCGATTTCGAGCTTGCTGCGCAACCCATTCGCGGAGGACAGCAGATTGTCGCGGCGCTGAGAGGCTGATTTTGCAAAGGTCGAGTACGCATAATGCTGAACGTCCTTCACGCCCGTACGCTCTTCTTCAGCACGGATCTGGCGCTCGAGATCGCCCGCCATGCGTTCGAATTCCGCGATCATGTGCTGCAGGTCGGAGACCTTGCGAGCCTTCTCATCTGCTTCGAAGCGCTTCAGGCGAAGCACTGCATCACGTGACTTCATGGTTCGATACCCCTAACTCATTCGACCATTCGCCAGCCTGGCCCATCAAAAAACATGCCAGTCGATCCAAAGGTTCAACTGTCATCTTCACACAAATGGTTAACTTGCTACGATACCGAGATAACCGCAAGGTGAAATGCGGCGTGAGCGAACAGCGTCGTATGTAGCACATGCTATTTAACGTTGCCCTAAAACAACGCTTGACGACTCTAAGAGAACCGAAGTGCGCAAACGCGCGAATTTTGGAATCAACCACCTAGGGACGAGCAGCGAATAATGCTAACTGTTGATAGTCAGCGTTGGGGGGTAGCCAAGAGCCGAATCGAAAGACCTGACACCGAGCCATCGCGCGCGGTCGTTGGGAATGCCTGCCGGATCAGCAGGCAAGCGAGCCGCCAGCCACTCCCTTTGATCCAGTTTTCCCGGGTGAATCCGAAATGTTGCGCCATTGCTCCGTGTAGGCGGCGGATGGCGTGGCTGAGCTTGTGGCTGCCCCGGGTCGGGTCAGCCCCGGTGGGTGTAACTGCTAATTGTTGATGTTGTTTGAGCAAATTGTCGAGAGTTTCGATCCCTGGCTCAAGACAAAATTAGTAATTATTAAACTTATAATGCTTAACGTCCTTGAGAAGAATTCGCTGGAGATTGGTTGTTGCGTGCTCGGCATTGACGGGACTGCGGTACTGGCGGCGGCCAGAGGAGAGAGGAATTAGAAATGCGAGTGCTTCTGATCGAAGACGATAGCGCCACTGCACAGAGCATTCAGCTTATGCTGCAGTCAGAAGGTTTTAACGTCTATACAACAGATCTTGGCGAGGAAGGCGCAGACCTCGGCAAGTTGTACGATTATGATATTATCCTTTTGGACATCAATCTTCCTGACATGTCCGGATATGAGGTTCTGAAAGCTCTCCGGGTCAGCAAGGTTGCGACACCTATTCTTATCCTGTCAGGTCTTGCCGGTATCGAAGACAAGGTTCGCGGCCTTGGGTTCGGTGCCGATGATTATATGACCAAACCATTCCATAAGGACGAATTGGTGGCCCGTATCCATGCCATCGTCCGCCGCTCGAAGGGTCACGCTCAGTCGATCATCGAAACCGGCAGCCTTAAGGTCAATCTCGATACGAAGACGGTTGAGGTAAACGGCCAGCGCGTGCATCTGACGGGCAAGGAATACCAGATGCTGGAGCTGCTCTCCCTGCGCAAGGGCACGACGCTTACGAAAGAGATGTTCCTTAATCATCTTTATGGCGGCATGGATGAACCGGAACTCAAGATCATTGACGTCTTCATCTGCAAGCTGCGAAAGAAATTGCAGACCGCAACGGGCGGCCAGCACTATATCGAAACCGTCTGGGGACGCGGCTACGTGCTGAGAGACCCCGACGACGAGAACGTCGCTGCCTGATTTCGGCCTTTAGCTATCTCTTCTACCGCATCGCATGAAAAAAAAAACGGGGTCATTGGCCCCGTTTTTTGTTTTGCCGGCCAAAATGATCTAGGAAGTCCAAGGCTTCCAAACATGTCCGAAAGGCTCCCAGCGAATATGACCGACAGCAAGAAAGTCCTGAAGGCAGCAATCATCCAGGTCACGCCGTTCCAGCAGAACTGTTCCCTGATCTGGGATGATGCAACCCGAATTGGTGCCATTGTCGATCCGGGCGGCGACCTTGAGCGCATCGAGGCAGCGATTGCCGAAGTCGGCCTGCAGCCGGAAAAGATTCTTCTGACGCACGGTCACATTGATCACGCAGGCGGCGCCGATGAACTCAGGGAACGGCTGGGTGTGCCAATTGAAGGCCCCCATCAAGCCGATGAGTTCCTGTTGCAGGGCCTCGAGACGCAGGGCCGCGAGTATGGTTTTTCCGCTCGCAATGTCACCCCGGACCGCTGGCTGTCAGAAGGTGACCGGGTAACCGTGGGCGGCCACGAGTTCGAAATACTGCATTGTCCCGGCCATTCGCCAGGCTCGGTCGTCTTCGTAAATCAAGCCAACAAGTTCGGATTGGTGGGAGACGTGCTGTTTCGCGGCTCCATAGGGCGGACCGACTTCCCCTATGGCGATCACGACGCGCTGATTACAGCCATCAAGACGAAACTGCTTCCGCTCGGGGATAATTTCGCGTTCATCTGCGGACACGGTCCAGGCAGCAGCATCGGCCTCGAACGCAATGCCAACCCGTTCCTGATCTGAAGGAAAAATGGCGGGGTGACCCCGCCATGAACCTTGCACCGGAAACGAATCAGTACCGGCCATTGAAGCGAAGGCAGAGAAGACCGCACTCCTGTGACAGGCCCTGTTCGCCATTGGCTCTGCCTTCCCAGAAATCAACAGTCTCGACGCGCAGAGTTTCAGAGCAGCTCCGGCGGCAGTATTCCCACGAGCCACCGGGCAGGCGGACCTGTGGCCCGAGGCGTGTGTGTCGCACGGGCCCGGAAACGGAGCCGTTACCGAACTGGCTGTGCGCCACCACGAAGCCTCTGCTGAGATCTTCCGGCGGAAGGCCGATGCGGCCGGCCTCGGCTGTGAGCGGCAAAACGGCCGTGACACTGACCAGAAGGCCCGCGCATATGAGGGCAAGGCGGCTACCAAAGGACATCAAGAACTCTCCAGGCTCATTGTTCGGCAACAGTCAGCCGACCTAACGTGACATCGAACAATAAAAATATCATGACCGGCAGCAGGACGGGAGCCTTCTGCGGTCAGGAACATGTGTCCGATGCCGCCTGTGGCCAGGAGGCATCGTGTGCTGGAACGCAAGAGCCGGAAAGGCTTTAGCCTTGGCGCCTGAGATTGATCTTGACGGCGCTCAGCCCCGAGCCGGATCCGGCCGTCGAAATGGATACGCTCTGGCGGTTCTGGTTGAGCGTTACCGACATCGAGCCCTTGATTGCTCCGTCGATCGCAAGATTTATGGAAGCGTTGCTGGCTGTGCCGCTCACCGCACCGGTTGCATTGAAGGTGCGTTCTTCCCAGACCCCCGATACGGTCCCGGCCGAATAGTTGAGGCCCGCGCGCATCTCGATCTTGTTGGAGGGATTGGCGCAGCGGATGGCCACGTTGAGGTCCGGTCCGCTACTCTTCGACGTATAGTAGGCCTTGCAATCAATCCGCTCGCTCTTGCCGCTATCCAGCTTGACCGAGCCTGATCCCGTCCACGTACCGACATATCTGTTCAACGGATTAGCCGCTGCCGGCGCCGATAATCCGATGGCTGCCGTCATCAAGACGCTGCCAACCAGTCCACACGCAAATAATCTCATCCTCATCCCTGCTCCCGGAAGTGCCACTGGACGGAATATAAAGCTTCTTGGCCGCTTGGCGAGAGCCTGCGGATCACACTCCTTTGACAGCATCATGACGATCCACGCGGCTGTGGCGTTAATGAGCGAGAAATATGTGCTCCTGGAGGCACACGCCTCCCGTTCCGCCTCCGAAAGGGCGATGCAACCCGAGATGGTGGCTGGGCGTCAGACCGGTGTACGCAGACGTTAAGCCGGCCTGTTAATGGCCAAGTTCCTTTATGGCTTCGCGCAGCGGTTCGCTCGAGATGGAAATCATTCCTTCCAGCGATTGATCCATCTCCATGATGAGGAATACGGACGCAGCAAGCGAGACGGCGGACAGGAATATCACCCCGAGGGTTGTCATGTTCCTTGGCGCGAACAGGCTGTGGCCGAAAAATATGATCGCCAGCCAGAACATGAGGACCGCCAGGAACGGGATCGGAATTGTGCTCCCGATCTCGTCCAGAAGAAACCAGCGGGCTTGCGCGATGGTGTTGCTGACATCGAGCGCCTTCGATTTCTGCCAGTGCTGCGCGTCCGTTTCGGGTGAGAGAAGCCCGATCTGGCTCTGGACGTCTTCAAGACGCACGACGAGCTTCGATCTGGGGGCTGCGGGTTGCTCGAATTGCTTGAGCTTGCGTTCAACTGCGGCTCGCAGTTTCTCGCGAGCCGGGCGCGTTTCCGGACCGTACTGGGCCAGGAGCCGGTCGAGAAGGATGATATTGGCGGAAGCGTGTTTCCATTCGAGGTCTTTCGTGTCGAATGAGGATTTTGCCGAAAAGACCAGAAGGCCCAGGACAACAGCGGCAAGCAGGGCGTTGATGTCCATGAACGCATGGATGACGTCCTTTGAATCCCTGTTCAGGTGATGTCTGGGCAGCGTCGCGCCGAAATACAGGCCGAGTGCTGTCGCCCCGAGAAGGATCGCGAGCACGCTGAAAAATACAATGACGGACATGGCTGATGGCCCTCGCCGAAAACTGGCTCCGTCTCAAAGAATATTAAATCGAATATAGGCGCTCGTTCCCGCCCATGAGCATGCGGGAGAGCGTACGCAGACTACGTCCTTTTTCACGCGTTGGATATTGGAAAGACACAGCGCGCTGGCTCAGGGAATCAGCGCCAGAGAGCTTTCGGGAACGACGGGGAGTAGATGCGCCTACTTCCCCGGCCGCCCTGTCTTTCTTGGCCGCCCTCGGCGTCGCTTCTTTTCGGCGGGATCTTCAAACTCGGTTGTCTTCGCCGGTTTCAGCGGCCTTGAGCGCCCGGCGGGGACCGGCAGCATGGCGTGAGGTCCCATTTCATCGAGCGTCGGCTTATGCGCGCCTGTAATGCGCTCACCGAAGGCTCCCGCCTTGGTTCTGGGATCGATCGTCGGGCTGCGGCGGGGCACCGGCATATCGGTGCCTGGCCCCATGTCGTCGAGCGACGGCTTCCGGATGCGGCTTTGCTGCGCCGGCGGCAGATTGGCGTTCGGGCCATATCGCGCTTCGCCTTGATAGCTGCCGGCACGCTCTTCCACCTGCCCCTGCCGCGCCAGCGGGTCATCGGCGATGGCAAGCTCGGTTTCGCGCAGTCTCTTGATCTCGTCGCGGAGCCGGGCCGCCTCTTCGAACTCGAGGTCGGCCGCCGCCGCGCGCATCCGCGCTTCGAGATCCTCGATCACCCGGGCAAGGTTGTGCCCATAGGCAACCGGTGCATCGGCCAGTCCGGTGTCGACGGTCACATGATCCTGCTCGTAAACCGATGCCAGGACATCGGCGATGTTCCGCTTGATACTCTGCGGAGTGATGCCGTGCTTGGCGTTGTAGGCCAGCTGCTTTTCCCGGCGCCGGTCGGTTTCGGCGATCGCCCGTTCCATCGAACCGGTAATCTGGTCGGCATAGAGGATCACGCGCCCATCGACGTTTCGCGCCGCGCGGCCGATGGTCTGGATCAGGGAAGTTTCCGAACGCAGGAAGCCTTCCTTGTCCGCATCCAGAATGGCGACCAGGGCGCATTCCGGAATATCGAGGCCCTCACGCAGAAGGTTGATGCCGATCAGAACGTCGAAGGTGCCCAGCCGCAGATCGCGAATGATCTCGATCCGCTCCAGCGTGTCGATATCGGAGTGCATGTAGCGGACGCGGATGTTCGCCTCATGCATGTACTCGGTCAGATCCTCGGCCATCCGTTTGGTCAGGGTCGTCACCAGCACGCGATAGCCCTGGTTGGTCACCTTCCGGACTTCATCCAGAAGGTCATCGACCTGGGTCTTCGCCGGTCTGACCTCGACGAGCGGATCGGTCAGACCTGTTGGCCGGATGACCTGTTCGGCAAAGACACCGCCCGTCTGTTCCAGCTCCCAGGCGCCGGGCGTTGCCGAAACATAGATCGTCTGCGGCCGCATCGCGTTCCATTCCTCGAAACGCAATGGCCGGTTGTCCAGGCATGAGGGGAGCCGGAAGCCGTACTCCGCAAGCGTTGCCTTGCGGCGGAAGTCGCCACGGAACATTCCGCCGATCTGCGGCACGGTGACATGGCTTTCATCGAGGAACACCAGGGCGTTGTCCGGCAGGTACTCGAACAGCGTGGGCGGTGGATCGCCCGGCCGCCGTCCGGTCAGATAGCGCGAGTAGTTTTCGATGCCGGCGCACGAGCCCGTTGCCTCCATCATCTCCATGTCGAACAGGGTGCGCTGTTCAAGGCGCTGGGCCTCGAGGTACTTGCCGGCGGCGTGCAGCTCATCGAGCCGGCCCTTGAGCTCCTCCTTGATCGCCCGGATCGCCTGCTGCAGCGTGGGCCGCGGAGTGACGTAGTGCGAGTTGGCGTAGACCTTCACGAGCTCAAGATCATCCGCCTTGATACCCGTGAGCGGGTCGAACTCGGTGATCGCCTCGATTTCGTCGCCGAACATCGAAATGCGCCAGGCCCGGTCTTCAAGGTGGGCCGGGAACAATTCAACGGTGTCACCGCGCACCCGGAAGGTGCCGCGCTGGAAGGCAGCATCGTTGCGCTTGTAGTGCAGGGCGACAAGATCGGCCAGCAGCTGGTCTCGCGATATGCGCTCGCCAACCCTTATCGCGAAGGTCATCGCCGTGTAGGTCTCCACCGACCCGATACCGTAAATGCAGGAAACCGACGCGACGATAATGACGTCGTCACGCTCCAGCAGCGCACGTGTTGCCGCGTGCCGCATCCGGTCGATCTGCTCGTTGATCGAGCTTTCCTTCTCGATGTACGTGTCCGTCCGCGGCACATAGGCTTCCGGCTGATAATAATCATAGTAGGACACGAAGTACTCGACGGCGTTGTTCGGGAAGAACGATTTGAACTCGCCGTAGAGCTGCGCCGCCAGCGTCTTGTTCGGGGCGAGGATCAACGCTGGCCGCTGCGTCCGCGCGATCACGTTGGCCATCGTGAAGGTCTTGCCCGAACCGGTGACGCCCATAAGCACCTGGTCGCGCTCCTGCGACTCGATCCCTTCGACAAGGTCCGCTATGGCCTGCGGCTGGTCGCCCATGGGTTCGAACTCGCACACGAGCTCGAACGCGATGCCACCCTCGCTTTTGTCGGGCCGCGGCGGCCGGTGCGGTACGAAGTCGATCTCCGCTCCGGCAACGATCGGGTGAGAAGCCATCATCGGCTGCTGCTTGAGCAGTTCGCGGGCGCTCTCCGAGCGCTCGTGCGGCTTGGCCAGAAGCGCATCAAGATAGGCGGTCAGGCTGCCGGTACCGCTGGTCGGTTGCAGCGCCTGTGCCCGCAAGGCCGGCAGCGAGCTTTCGTATAGGGCCTGTGGAGCTTCACCCAGTCCGGGCGTGCGCGCCGCGGTCTCGGAAGGCGGCGGCGTTGGCTTGCCCGATCGGGTGCGCGACTGGCGCGGCGCCTTCGGTTTACGGGCAGATGGTGATTTTGGGGTGTGCGACATGCCGGCAATATGGCGCGCCCCGCGTCCGGAGCAAAGGGGGCAGAAATTCGCTCCTGAGGACAGCCCCGGGCTGGTGTCGGCAGAACTTCTTAACTCAGGTGAGCTATCCAGTCTTAATCGGGCGCGCATCGAAAGGTGAGGTGTGTGGCTGATGCAACCAGTTCAACTTGGCG